>Ga0075430_100001700_pt1 | contig 17972 bp, 18 predicted proteins | sample RhiMetdeltSRZDD4_FD_75294 | JGI IMG/M metagenome (GOLD analysis project Ga0075430, IMG submission 75294) | Populus rhizosphere microbial communities from Tennessee, USA - Rhizosphere MetaG P. deltoides SRZDD4 | ecosystem: Host-associated > Plants > Roots > Rhizosphere > Soil | place: USA... | reverse complement strand
CGGGAGTGGAGGCGGGGGTGGGGGTGCCGCGGGCGGTGCCAGCGTCGGCGAGGGTGCCGGCGCCAGTGACGTCCCGGGCGTCGGGGAGGGGTCGAGGGTGACGTCCGTGACCGGCTCGGCGTACGCCCGCCCGGGCTGGGACAGGCTGAGGTAGCCGCCGCTGGCCGCCGTACCCAGGCCGACTGCCAGCCCGACCGCGACGGTGGCCCGGCCGAGGCGGGTCGCCCCAGGCCGCACCGCTCCGATCATGGCACCCCCCTCCAAGCCGGTCACGCAAGCCGCCGGTCACCTGAAGCCTCTGGACGGCATTATTCGGTGAACCGCATCCCGGCGCACCTCCTCCAGCCGACCAGTAACGGTACGCTGCGCGACATGAGCGGGTACCTCGGCTCTTACGCGACACTTGGCCTGCTGCTGCTCGCCGGGGCGGCGTTCTTCGTCGTGGCGTTCACCGCCAACCGGCTGCTGCGCCCCGCCCGACCGGCCAACCCGTCCGGCAAGTTGGTGACGTATGAGTGCGGCATAGACCCGGTCGGCGGCGACTGGGCACAGGCGCAGATCCGGTACTACGTCTACGCCTATCTTTATGTGCTTTTCGCCGTGGAGAGCGTCTTCCTGTTCCCGTGGGCGGTGGTCTACGCCAGGCCCGGGTTCGGCGTGGTCACCGTGGTGGAGATGGGCATCTTCATCGGCATAGTGGCGCTCGGCATCCTCTACGCCTGGCGCAAGGGGGTGCTGAGCTGGACCTGAGGCCGGTCAGGCCAGGCCGCGACGGGCTACGGCGGGCGGCCGGTCGCCCCGGATCGCGGCGACCATGTCCAGCACCCGGCGGGTGGCGGCGACCTGATGCGCGCGGAACACCCGGGCGCCCAGCCAGGCGGAGACCGCGGTAGCGGCGAGCGTACCCTCCAGCCGCTCCTCGACCGGCAGGTCGAGCGTCTCGCCCACGAAGTCCTTGTTGGAGATCGCGACCAGCACGGGCCAGCCGGTCGCCACGAGCTCGTCGAGGCGGTGGGTCACCTCCAGCGAGTGCCAGGTGTTCTTGCCGAAGTCGTGCGCCGGGTCGATGAGGATGCCGTCGGGGCGTACCCCCAGGTCCATGGCGTGCCCGGCGAGGCGGGTGACGGTGGCGACCACGTCGGCCACCACGTCGTCGAAGGCCACGCGGTGCGGCCGGGTCCGCGGCGCCAGGCCACCCGCGTGGGAGCAGACCAGCCCGGCGCCGGACTCGGCGGCGACCCGGGCGAGCTGCGGGTCCGCGCCGGCCCAGGTGTCGTTGACCAGGTCGGCGCCTGCCGCCACCGCCTCCGCCGCGACCTCGGCCCGCCAGGTATCGATCGACACAACCAGATCCGGGTACGCCGAGCGCACCGCGGCGACCGTCGCCACGGTCCGGCGGATCTCCTCAGCCGGGTCGACCTCGGCGCCCGGCCCGGCCTTGACACCGCCGATGTCGATGATGTCCGCCCCCTCGGCGACCGCCTTGTCCACCGCGCGCAGCGCGGCGTCTGCGGCAAAGGTCGCGCCGCGGTCAAAGAACGAGTCGGGGGTACGGTTCACGATCGCCATCACGGCCAGCTCCCGTTCGCCGAACCGCCGCCGGCCGAGCCGCAGTGGGGCCACCAGCCATCCCTTCCCGATAAGTTGATCATGAGCCTACCGGACCGGCCCGGGGTCGCTGCGGTCTCATCGCCATGCCACGATCGGTGCATGGGTCAGCTGCTGCTAATCCTCACCGCGGCGCTCGTCGTCGGGGCGATCGTGTTCGGCGTCGCGGTGGTGGTCACTGGCGGTGACCCCGGGCTGGAGCCGGCCGAGCCGGACGAACGGGCAGTTGCGCTGCCCACCAACCGACCGCTGGTCGAGTCCGACGTCAGCGGTGCCCGGTTCGACGTCGCGCTGCGCGGCTACCGGATGGCGCAGGTGGACCAGGCGCTGGCCCGCGCGGCGTACGACATCGGCTACAAGGATGAGCTGATCAACGTGCTGGAGTCGGAGATCGACGCGCTGCGGGCGGGTCGCTTCGAGGATGCCGAGGTGCTGCGCCGAGCCCGTGAGGCGTCCCTGGCCGGGATCGCGGCCGGTCCGGCCGGTCAGGCCGCCCCTCAGCCGGCTGGCTGGGAGATGGGTGACGGCGAGCCGGGTAGCCGCGATGGGGTCGACCTGGGACTGCTGACACCGCCTGCCAGCGGTGAGCCGGTTGCCGAGGATGTGGTTGCCGAGGATGTGGTTGCGGATGAGGTGGTAGCGGATGGGGCAGTGGCTGCGGATGGGGCGCCTGAGCGTGACGCGACCGCCCGCGACGCGGCTGAGCCTGCCGGGTCCATGGGGCTTGCCGGGTCCATGGGGCTTGCCGGGTCCACGGGGCTTGCCGGGTCCACGGGGCTTGCCGGGTCCACGGGGCTTGCCGGGTCCACAGGGCTTGCCGAGCCCACGGGAGAGGAGCCCGCAGAGCGGGAGCCTGTAGACCACGAGCTGGACCAGCCGGCCCACGAGCTGGACCAGCCGGCACCGGCTGCGGAGCGGGCTCCCGCTGAACCGGCTCATGCCGCGCCGGCTCTCGCCGCACCTGCTACCGACAGCGGGACCCCCAACGAGCCGGTCACTGCGGATGAGGCTCTGGCGGTGCCGGTGGACGGTGCGGAGACCGCCAGCGATGCCGCCGGGCCAGGCAGCGATGCCGCCGGGCAGGCGGCCACCAACGACGCGGTCTCGAGCCGTCAGTGAGCGAGGCAGGTGAGCTCCCACCCGGTGGCGCGGGCAGGCCGACGGACGCCGCGGCACCTGGTGCCGGTGAGGTGACAGCCACGGTGATCATCAATGCGCCTGCCGGACGCGTGTTCGCCGCGTTCACGGCGTGGGACCGGCAGGGCGAGTGGATCCCGTTCACCCGGGTACGTGTGGTTGAGGGGAGCGGTGGTGAGGGCAGTCTGATCGAGGCGGTCACCACCGTCGGCCCGGCTGTGCTCCGCGACGAGATGCGGGTCGCTCGCCTGGATCCGCCGTACGAGGTACGTGTGATCCACTGTGGAGGACTGCTGCGCGGGCCGGGCGTGCTGCGGTGCACCCCGATGGAGGGCAACCGGACCCAGGTCGTCTGGCACGAGTGGTTCCATCTCCCGATGGGAGTGGTTGGTCGGATCGCGTGGCCGCTGGCGTGGCCAGGCTCAAAGATCAGCCTCAGCACGGCGCTGAAGAGGTTCGCCCGGCTGGTGGAGACCGGCACACTGCCCTGACCAGGCGCCCTCGGATGCCGCAATCAGCTACTAAAACGGCATGCCGGGATATTTAACCCAGCGCAGACCTAAACTGGCCGATAACCTCCTGGGCCGGGTGCCGAGTCAGAACCCGATGACCAGTCATGCAACAACAGCCTTATAGCTAAATTGCGGTAGCCTTCAGCCAGGGGTAACGCCACAGAAGATCTCTGCATATAGATCTCTACATACTGAGCCGTGGCCTCGTCCGGCTCAAAACCAGCCGCTGTAACGCTCGACCGAGGAGACAGTTCAGATGCACAGCGAGCTTGTACGAGGACCCGGCGGACTCGCCCAGGCATTCTCGGGCTCGCCGGAGGCGAAGGAGCTCGTCGGTATAGAGCTGGAATGCGGCGTGGTGGACCCGGAGACGGGACGGAGTGCCCCCTACGAAGGAGCCAGTGGGACGAGGGCTCTGCTACAAGCGCTTGTTGAAGAACTTGACGGAACGCCTGTTCGGGACGGGTCGCACCTGGTCGGCGTGCGCCTTCCGGCCGGTGGTGAGTTCAGTCTCGAGATGGGCGGGGCCCTTGAGTTCTCGGCCGCGCCGTCCAGGACGCTGTTCGACGCTGTCGAGCACACCCGTGAAAGAGTTCGGCTCGCCGCTGGGGTGGCTGACCGGCTGTCGCTAGCTCTGCTCTCCGGGGGCATCCTGCCTTTTACCCCGATGCAGGAGGTTCCGTGGATCCCCAAAAAGCGGGTGCAGATTATGCGTAACTACTTCAGGCGCCTGGGTGAAGGCGGATCCCTGGCGGACGGTGTCATGGGGATCACTCTCTCGGCACAGACCTCGCTGGACTACGTCTCGGCGAGCGACCTCTTCGCCAAGCTGAGAATGCTGACCCTCGCCGCGCCAGTCGTAGCAGCCCTCTTTGTGAGCTCCCCCATCGAAAATGGCGCACCGACCGGGGCGCTTTCCAGAAGGATGCAATTTTGGCGTAAGATTGATCCGGCACGCTGCGGGACTCTTGTCTACGCGCTGGATCCCGAAGCTACTGTCGATGACGTCGTTGACTGGGCACTGCGCCTCCCCATGATCTACCGGAGCACTCCTGCGAACGGCCATGAACCCGCTCCACCGGGCACCTTCCAAGACCTGCTTTCGGAGGGTTTCGGCGACGGTACCCGGCCTACGTACACCGACTGGGAGTCACACCTGTCTCAGGTCTGGCCGAATGTCCGAGTACGCCGAACACTCGAGGCGCGCCTACCTGACGGGCCGCCCTGGCCTCATTTCGCAAGCTCTGTGGCGCTCTGGGTAGGACTCACCTATGACGAGACGGCGCGTACCAGAGTGCTGGACCTTCTCGGTGGTCTCACCTTGAGCGACATCGAGGCGGCTGTCGACAGCATTGCACTGAAGGGACTGGCAACCTGTATTGGACCATATCCCGTCCAGGATCTTGCCCGCGAGCTGGTGAGCCTGGCGCGCCGCGGCCTGGCGGCGCGAGTCGCCCGTGGCGTAGAACCACCCAGCGTTCTGGGCTATCTCGACCCAATAGGAGAGGTCGCCGATACGTCGGTAACTTTTGCTGAGCGCTGCCTGAGCCGTTGGGACGGGGACCTGAGGCGAGATCCGGCCGCGTATGTCCAGGCCTTTCGAGTCACCTGACATCTCCCAGGCTGAGACCAGCACCCGCCTTCGGGCGGGCCCTGCTCCGCCATCTGCCCCGCGTCACGGCCCTGTCATCGCCGCACGCCAAGCGTGCCAGCATGGTCAACCTAGGCGAGCCGCAGCGGCTCCGCGAGATCGTGGAACACATTATCGTAGTGTTCCGCCAGCCGGCTGTAGCCACCGTGACCGTCCTGGAAAGCGTACTCGATCAATGGGAGGTCGCATAAGCGCAGGTCGCTCAACGCGCTCGGCCGGGGAGGAACGCCATAGTGGTACTGCTCGCCAAGTGCGTACCTGTCTGTCAGCATGACGAATGCCACCGGAGAGCAGGTGTACGTCCTGATCTGGAAATTTTGCGCGCCGCCCCGCACCAGGTCGCCCAGCCGTCGTAGGTTGTCCACGATGCTGTTGTAGAGCTCGGTTCGTCGGTGCTGCTCGACGCCGTTCCTCTTGTAGTCACCGACGGTCGGGTACTCGTCCGCGAAATGATGGTATGTCTTTGTAAAAGCGGCGTCACAGTCCGGGTCCAGCATGAGCATTCTGACGTCTATGTGTGCGGACTGTGGCTGGGCGAGCTGGTTCATCGCGATGTCAAGCGGACGGTTGTACATAGGTTTCAGCGACACTCCCTGGAGCCATACGCGCTCACCCGCACCCTCCAGGAGCCACCGCATCCGGCGGTAGGCGCTGTCCTCGTTGGTGTAGATGTTCGTAATTCCTGCATCGCGGATGGCGGCGTCCACGCCGATTGACCCTGCGCGGAATATCTCGTCGTAGGAAACGGAGCGCTCCTGCCACAGCATGTCAAACTGGCTGATCACTGCCGCGTGTCCGGTCGACCCGCCAGCGTACTGGGTGACGTGGACGGGGGCGGGCTCATCCAGGTACGTCGCCGTGTAAGGCTGGGTGAACGCGGACGAGTTCGTGGCCACGATAAACGAGTGCGGGTCAGCGCGATAGAAACGTAGCTCGACGGAGACGTTACCGGGATGGGTTCCCGCCTGCCGCAGAATCCGGTCGCTGCTGAGCTCGATCTCCCGCCGGAGCTCCCGGCTGCGCCGGGTGTTCCCGGCGTCGTCGCCGCGTCTGAATGTCAGGGCCCGGGCGGCGGCACAACGTGGGTCCAGTAGCAGGACCTTGACCTCGAGGCGCTCGGCACTGTTCTTGCGGTCGTGAATGATGCCAACGATCTCCTGCCAAGGTCCTGAGGTCTGGCGGACAAAGTCGGCAAGTCGTATTCCGGCAATGCGTATCGTCGCAGTGGTGGGTTCCCGGATAGAGCGGATGACGTGGGCAAACGACTCGCTCCGTCCCTCGAAGACCCTTAGGACACCGGCTCGACCAAGAGCGTCCGCGTCGGCGTTCCGGATGCGGATCTCGTGTTCCAGTCGCTCAATTTCGGCTAGGCGGTTCGTGACCTCGTCGGCAAGCTGCGCCTGGTCCCTACCGAGCTGGTCGATCTGGCGACCCAGCTGCTGTACCTCGCTGAGCTGGGCCTCGTGCAGCATCTGTCCGATTCTTTCCTTGATGTTCAGCCACTCGCCGAGAACGAGGCCGGCGCTGACCCCGAATACGGTGGTGAGCACCGCAAGGCCGAACCCGCCGATGACGCGGGACAACGTCAGGCGGAGTGGCTCGCTCGCCACGATCGCACCTACGAGGACGAGCGACGCGCCGAGAAGCGTACCTAGGGCGGCGCTCAGATAAATGTTACGGAGGACAATGCCTTGGAATGCCTTCCAGGCTTTCTTCTGTGTCTCTGGCATGGGCTCGTTGGGAGGCTGCTCCGCGGCGGCGTCCTGCGGTCGCTGTGTCGGCGGCTCGGTGGACACCTGGCGCCTCCAGTCGGTTCGCCCACACTCCGGAGGAGCTAACGTATCGGCACGTTATGCGACTGTCAACATACGAAGGGCGGAATGAGTGGCCCGGGCCAGGGCGAAATGGATCTACGGAAGCTTCATGAAAGAGCTCCGATGGGTACCGATGAAAAGGCGGTACGGTCTGGCCCGCGGCGCCCCCATGATCGATTGTGGGTACGCCTCGTATGGTGTGCCAAGTCTCATATGTGTGCCGAGTGGAGCCGGGCAGAACGGCACAGCCAGCACGCCGGGGCTGAGCGCGCCCCGCGCACCGCACAGATGAATTAGTAAGGCTAGGGTTGGCCGGTGACCGATCTCGTGGTGGGCGCAGATGGACTAGCCCGTTGTGCCTGGGGCGACTCGACGCCGGACTACCGGGCGTACCACGACACCGAGTGGGGGCGGCCGGTCCGCGACGATGACGCGCTCTTCGAGCGGTTGGCCCTGGAGGCGTTCCAGTCCGGGCTGTCCTGGCTGACGATCCTGCGCAAGCGCCCGGCATTCCGGGCTGCTTTCGCGGGTTTCGCAGTCGAGAAGGTGGCCGCGTTCGGGGCGGCGGATGTCGAGCGCCTGCTGGCCGACGCGGGCATCGTGCGCAACCGGGCGAAGATCGAGGCGACGCTGGCCAACGCGCGGGCCGCCGAGCAGCTGCCCGAGGGCCTGTCCGCGCTGCTGTGGTCGTACGCGCCGGCGGGCCGGCGGGACCGGCCCCGGTCGCTGGCCGAGGTTCCGGCGACCACTCCGGAGTCGACCGCGATGGCCAAGGACCTCAGGCGGCGCGGCTTCCGGTTCGTGGGGCCAACCACGGCGTACGCCCTGATGCAGGCGACCGGCATGGTCAACGACCACCTGCTCGGCTGCCACGCCGGCTGAGCCACCACGGGCGCGGGCGGTGGACGCGGGCGGCGTGATGAGATGGGCGCATGGGCTACTGGGCGGTGCTCGTGCCCGCTGCGCAGTACGCCGCCGAGCGGACGTACTCGCACGAGACGCTGGAGCTGAGCGTCGCCGGGCCGGTCGCCGGCGACCACGTGCTGCTGGTGGCCGAGGCGGAGCCGCGGGTGCTCTTCGGCTCCGCGGTGACCCGCAGCGGGGCTGCGGCGCCTGGTGGGGCTGCGGCGCCTGGTGCGGCGGCCGTGTTCGCGTACACCCGGCGGTGCTTCGACGCTCCGCAGCCAGCCGACGGGCTGGCGCTCGGCGGTGCCGTTACGCCGCTGGACGAGGCGGCGTTCCAGGCCCATGCGGCCCGGCTGGGCCCGCCGGCCGACCGCCGCAGCTGGCTGGTGAGCCTGGACCTGCCGATCGAGGCGGAGACGCCGGCCGAGGCGGTCCGGCAGTTCTGGACCTTCGCAACCGAGCTTGGCCCCGGCCAGCTGCCGGTGTTCGTGGCACCCGTCGATGACGAGCTGGCGATGCGGGCCTACCTGCTCGGTGACGAGACCAACCTCGACCCGGAGGAGGACGAGGAGCCGGAGGTGGGTGAGGAGCCGGCGCGGAACGAGGCGTAGCTGGCGGTGCGTCAGGCGCCCTCGAAGACCGGCTTCTCCTTGCGTACGAAGGCGGCGGTGGCGTTGCGGTGGTCCGCGGTGGCCCCGCAGATCGCCTGTGCCTGGGCCTCGGCCGCCAGCGCGTCGGAGAGCGTGCCGGCGGTACCCACTGAGAGCTGCCGCTTGATCGCCCCGTAGGCGACGGTGGGGCCCGCCGCGAGCCGGGCGGCCAGCTCCTGCGCGGTCGGCAGGACCAGCTCGTCGTCGTCCACGAGCCGCGTCAACAGGCCGAGCCGCACCGCCTCCGCCGCGTCCACCGGCTCGGCGAGCATGAGCAGCTCGACCGCCTTGGCGTGGCCGACCAGCCGCGGCAGCGACCAGGATGCCCCGGTGTCGCCGGCCAGGCCGACGTTGGCGAAGGCCATGAGGAAGGCGGTGCGCGGGCCGCCGACCCGGAAGTCGGCGAGGAACGCCAGCGAGGCGCCGGCACCTGCGGCCATGCCGCGTACCGCGGCCACCACCGGCTTGGGCAGGTTGGCGATGCGCCGGGCGATCGGGTTGAAGTGCTGCGCCACGGTGTGCAGCGGGTCGGTGGAGCCCGACTCCAGCAGCTGGACGTGCTCGCGCAGGTCCTGCCCGACGCAGAAGGCGCGACCCGCCCCGGCGAGGACCACCGCCCGGCAGGCCCGGTCCGCCTCCAGGTCGGCCAGGGCGTCCCGCAGCGCCTCCTTCAGCGGGACGTCCAGCGAGTTCAAGGAGTCCGGGCGGTTCAGCATCAGCGTCACGACGCCGTCGGCGCGCTCGACGAGCAGGGGGTCGGTCACGGCAGGCCTCTCTCAGGGGATGGACGTCGAGACGGTTCGGGGGATGGATGTCGAGACGCCCGGGCGGGCGGACAGCTCCAGGCAATGATCCACGTACCGGTCGGCGGCCGGGCGCAGCCGGGCCGCGTGCCGGTCGAAGAAGGCGGCGGCGGTGCTGCCTGGCCAGCGGTCGGGCAGCAGGGCCGGCGGCAGCTGGGGATCGCGGAAGAGGAAGGTACGCCAGGCGTGCACCAGCCGGAACCGGGCCGCGTACGCGTCCACGTCGGCGCCGTCCTCGGTCACCGCGGCCACCACTGGGCGCAGCTGGCGGACGAAGCGCTGGTACGCCGTACCGATCTCGTCCAGGTCCCAGGCGCGGCGGACCATCGCCATGGCGCCCGGCGTGCCGGCCGCGTGGCGGGCGGTGAAGCGCTCGTACCCCACACCGGCCTCGGCCAGCGCGGCCTCGACGTCCTCGCCCGGGCGGGGGGCCACCCAGGTGGTGCCGTCGAGCGTGCCGTACCCCAGGTAGGCCAGGGTCGGGGCGAGCCGCAGCCGGGCGGCGCGGTTGGCCCCGGCGTCGAGGACCAGCAGGTCGAAGCGGCCGTCCCAAGGGACCTGGGCGGTGCGGTAGATCCGGGCGGCGGCCTCGTCCAGCCGCCGCGCCGCCTTGGGGGTCAGCAGGTACCCCGGGCCGGACGACAGCCGCAGCGGATGCAGCCAGCCCTGGCGCACCATCCGGGAGACCGCCGTGCGCACCGCCGGCGGGGCGATGCCCAGCGGCGCGAGCAGGCGGACGAGGGCGGCGACCGGGGCCCGGCCCCCTCGCGGGCGCAGGTAGTCCCCGTAGAGGTCGAAGAGCGCTGACCGGGCCTGCATGACGGGACATTGTGACAGCAACATGCCCGTTTGGGCCAGTGCCTGTCACATTTGTGCCGGCACGGTTTGGGATCGCGGACCTCCATCAGGGAAAATCATGGTCGGCACTGTGGCGGGGGACCGCCGGAGGCCGGCGTCACCGACGTGACGGGCGTGGGTGGCCACGTCCGACCCGGCAGGCTGAGGGGAGACACACATGGCGGCGATGAAGCCGCGGACGGGCGACGGTCCGCTGGAGGTCACCAAGGAGGGCCGCGGCATCGTCATGCGAGTTCCGCTGGAGGGCGGTGGCAGGCTGGTCGTGGAGATGACCCCCGACGAGGCCAACGCCCTCGGTGACGCGCTGAAGGCCGCTGCGAGCTGACTGTTGCTCACAGTTCGACTGGCGGCGCGCCCGGGCCCACCCCAGGTGCTGGCGCTCCCGGCCACGGCCGGGGAGCTGCTACCCACCTCGGTGGGCCTGGCCGACGCTGTCGCAGCCCAGGCGTCCGCGCTTCTCGGCGAGGTGGGGGGCCGCGGCTCTCGCACAGCCGGAGCGGTGACCATACTGCCCCGGCCCGGGGCCACGCCCCGGCGGCTGCTCCTGGTCGAGACCGGCCAGGCGGCCGAGCCTGGTCAGGCCGCTGAGGCCGGTCAGGCGATGGGCGAGGCTGGGTGGCGGGCCGCCGGTGCCGGCGTGGTCCGCGCTGCCCAGCGCGACCCGTCGGTCACCTTCGCCCTGCCCCCGGGCGCCGGCCCGGCCGTGGTACGGGGTCTGGCGGAGGGCGCGCTGCTCGCGGCGTACCGGTTCCGGCTGGGCAAGGAGCCGGAGGGGGGCGGGCTGGCGCTGCGCCGGCTGACGCTCGCCGTCGACGACCCGGCCCGCTACGAGGACGCGCTCGCCGAGGCCCGGGTCGTGGCCCGGGCCACGGCGCTGGCGCGGGACCTGACCAACATGCCGAGCCAGACCAAGACACCGGCCTGGCTCGCCGGCCAGGTCGTCAAGGCGGCCGGCCAGCTACCGGGCCTGCGGGTGACCGTACGAGAGCCAGCCGAGCTGGCCGCGGCCGGCTTCGGCGGCATCCTGGCGGTGGGCGGTGGCTCCCGGCGCGGGCCGCGCCTGGCCGAGGTGGCCTGGCGCCCGCATGGGGCGCGGCTGCACGTGGTGCTGGTCGGCAAGGGGATCACGTTCGACACCGGCGGGATCTCGATCAAGCCGCGGGACGCGATGAAGCTGATGCGCAAGGACATGGCCGGCGCGGCGGCGGTCACCGCCGCCGCGATCGGCGCCGCCGAGCTGCGGCTGCCGGTACGGGTCACCGCGCTCGCCCCGCTCGCCGAGAACATGGTCAGCGGCTCCGCGTACCGGCCCGGGGACGTGGTGCGCCACTACGGCGGCCTCACCACCGAGGTGCGCAGCACCGACGCCGAGGGCCGGGTGGTGCTCGGCGACGCGCTGGCCTACGCGGTGGCCCGGCTCAAGCCGGACCTCCTGGTCGACCTGGCCACGCTCACCGGCGCCGGCACGGTGGCGCTCGGCAAGCGCACCGCCGCCGTGTACGGCGAGCGCGACGACCTGGTGGCCGCGCTCGTCACGGCCGGTGCCGCAGCCGGCGAGCGGCTGTGGCGGATGCCGCTGGTGGAGGACTACGTGCCGGCGCTCGCCGGCGACGAGGCCGACCTCAACAACGCCGCGAACATCGGTGCCGGGTCGGTCACCGCCGCGCTCTACCTCCGCGAGTTCGTCGGTGCCGCCCGCGACCGCTGGGCCCACCTGGACATGTCCGCCCCGGCCTGGTCCGACTCGGTGGACGGGGAGCTGCCCAAGGGCGCGACCGGGTTCGGCGTACGGACCCTGCTCCGCTGGCTGTCCACACTGGACGGCCCAGACAGCTCAGTGGTAGACCGGCAGCCCCCGGGCTGACCGCCAGCAGCGGTCGATCTCGGCGTACGCCTGCTGGAGCGCCTGCGGCGCGGTGGTCGGCGGGGTCTCGAAGGTCTCCCACCGGCGCGGTCGCCGGCCGTGCGTGTCATGGCAGATGAAGACGACCACCGCCCCGTCGGCCCGCCAGCCACGCACCGCCCAGCCAGGCAGAAGGTGCGTCACGTCCAAACGCTCCACCTGCGCCCACTCCACCCGCTCCCGCGAGAACGGCCATACCACTGTGGCGCCGGTGCCGTCCACCACCGTACGCACCCGCAGGCTGGCCAGCGTGTAGCCGGCGAGGACGAGGAAGCTGAGCGCCAGGGCTGCGGATATTACGAGGAAGACCACGGAGCTGGTGCGCAGGGCCCACGAACCGGCGAGCGCGAAGAGCCCGCCGAAGACCGCGGTGCCCGCCGCGCACATCGCGAGCCAGGGCCAGTAACGCAGGGTACGACGATCGTGCATGCCGGTGAGTATGTCGGGTCAGCGGCGCACTGCACAGAGCAGCCCGTCGCCGGTGCCCAGCAGTGCCGGGGTCCACTCCTCGGCGTCGCGCAGCACCTTGATGACCTCCCGGACCCCGACGGTCTGCGGGTCCCGCGCCGCCGGGTCGCCGATCCGCCCGCCGGCCCAGGCTCCGTTGAGCACCAGCACGCCGCCTGGGCGCAGCAGCCGGTGGGCCTCGGTGACGAACGCGGTGTACTCGCGGCTGTCGGCGTCGGCGAAGACCATGTCGTACCCGCCGTCGGCCAGGCGGGGCAGCACGTCCAGCGCCCGGCCGGTGATGATCCGGGCACGCGAGGCGAGGTAGCCCGCCTCGATGAACAGCCGCCGGGCGAGGCGCTGGTGCTCCCCCTCCGCGTCGATGGTGGTGAGCACGCCGTCGGGGCGCATGCCGGCCAGCAGCCACAGGCTGCTCACTCCGGTGCCCGTGCCGATCTCCACCACCGCCCGGGCGTTGCCGGCCGCCGCGAGCAGCCGCAGCGCCGCGCCGGCGCCGGGCGAGACCGGCACCAGGCCCACCTCCGCCGACATCAGGCGCGCCGTGGCCAGGACCACATCCTCCGGCAGGTACGCCTCGGCGAACTCGTACGCCTGCGCGGGCAGCGGGCTGGTCCCTCGGGCGAGCGTGGCGATGACGCACCTCCGCGGGCGTTGGCGGGAGACGGGCGTTGGCGGGAGAGCTGGAGCTACCGCGCCAGCCTAGTCGCTCGTAGTCGCTGCACCGGAACCCGATGGTGCTCGCTGGAGCGTGCGATCCTGGATAGGCCACGCACTGGCGGGGTGTTCCGGTAGGCGGGGCGCGGGAGGAGGCGACCGTGACGGGGGCTGGTCCAGCAGGGGCACCGCAGTCGCCATGGTGGTCCGACGCGCTGGCGGACCCGTGGCGCGACCCGTCCACGCCGGCTGCCGTGGTCGTGCCCGCAGCGGCGTACCCGGGCCCGGGCGGACCCCCGGAGCCGGAGGTGCCGGACCTGGTGCCCCGCCGCGGTCTCGGCATGGTCCTGCTGGTCTCCGTCATCAGCGCGCTGCTGGCCGGGGCTCTCGGCGGCGCGCTCGGGTACGTGTTCGCCGAGCGCGACGGCGGGCCCACGGTGATCGGCGGCCCCGGCCAGGCAGCCGCGCCGGAGCTCGCCCAGCGCCCGCCCGGCTCGCTCGCCGGCGTGGTGCAGAAGGTGCTGCCGAGCGTGGTCACGATCCGCGTCTCCACCGGCGGCGGCTTCGGGGTGGGCTCGGGCTTCGTCGCCTCGGCGGACGGGTACGTGATCACCAACGACCACGTCGTGGAGGGCGCGACCGGCAACGCGAACGTCATGTTCAGCGACGGCTCGACCGCCCCTGGGAAGATCATCGGTCGGGACCCGGAGTCGGACATCGCGGTGCTGAAGGTGGACCGGAACGGGCTGGCCCCGGTCGAGTTCGGCGACTCGGACGCGATCGCGGTCGGCGACCCGGTGCTCGCCCTCGGCTCGCCGCTGGCCCTGGCCAACACCGTGACGTACGGCATCGTCTCCGCGGTGGACCGGCCGATCCGGGCCGGCGAGCCGGGTAAGCAGGAGCGCTACTACGCCGCGATCCAGACCGACGCGGCGGTGAACCACGGCAACTCCGGCGGCCCGCTGGTCGACGGCGCCGGCCGGGTGATCGGGGTCAACTCGGTCATCAAGTCGCTCGCCGTGGACGAGGACGAGGCCGGCAACATCGGCTTGGCGTTCGCGGTGCCGGTCAACCAGGCCAAGCGGGTGGCTCAGGAGATCATCGCGACCGGCAAGGCGCGCCGGACCATCTTCGGGGCCCAGCTCGACAACAACTACCGCAACCCCAACGGCGGCGTACGGCTGCGCGCGGTCGAGCCGGCCGGGCCCGCGGCAGGGGGCGGCCTGCGCGCCGGTGACGTGGTCATCCGCCTCGACGGTCGCCTGGTGTACGAGCCCACCGACCTGGTCGCGCTGGTCCGCAAGTACGCACCGAACTCCGTGGTGAGCGTGGAGTACAAGCGGGGGGCGGCCACCCAGCGGGCCTCGGTCACGCTGGCCGCCGACGCCCAGTAGCCGGGCCGGCGGGTATCGGGTCGCCCGCGCCGGCGCGCGTCGGGTCGCCCGCGCCGGGGAGTGCCCTGTCAGCGCCTTATGCTCTGCTCCATCATCGCTAGCAGAGTGCCCTGCGTTGCCCCCGGCATGGTGATTCTGATCGATTTCTGTCCATGGGTCGACTGGCGGTGGCTCTCCCGACCGCAGTCCCGGTGTGCGTACGCTGGCGGAGCGGGACAGGGAGGTGCCGGATGCTGGAGAACCTGAGCGGATGGGAGCTGGGAGCGCTCCTGATCATCGCGCTGCTGGTGTTCGGCGACAAGCTGCCCACCGTCATCAGCGACGGCCTGCGCATGCTGCGCAACCTGCGCCGGATGGCGACCAGCGCCACCAGCGACCTCAGCCGCGAGCTCGGCACCGACATCCAGCTCACCGACCTGCACCCGAAGACCTTCCTGCGCAAGCACCTGCTCAGCGAGGAGGACGAGGCGGCCCTGCGCCGGCCCCTGGACGCACTCCAGCGAGACCTCAAGGATGTCGCCGACTCCACCGACCTGCGCGGGCGCGGCAACGGCTCGCGCCGGCCGGTCGCCTCGGCGGACGGCTCGGCCGAGGTCCCACCGGCGCCGTCCGCGAAGCCCCGCTACGACGAGCGCCCGTACGACTTCGACGCAACCTGAACCGGACGCTGTCGGCCCACCGGCACACGGTCAAGATCGCGATCTGGTACGCCGTTCGTGCAGTCTGACTTGACGTTTGGCGTTCTGATCGCGATCTTGTGGCGGTTGGCGGTTGGCGGTTGGCGGTTGGCGGTTGGCGGTTGGCGGTTGGCGGTTGGCGGTGGGGCCGCCACACCTGACGGCGCCCGACTGGCTAGCGGCCGGCGGGGCGTAGGCCCAGCGGCTTGCCGGCGAGCGACTCCCGGCGTACCGCTAGCCGGTCGGCGACCACGGCGAGCGCCGTGGCCGCGGGCGAGTCCGGCGCGGTGAGCACCAGCGGCCGGCCCTCGTCGCCGGACTCCCGCAGCCGGGTGTCGAGCGGGATCTGGCCCAGCAGCGGCACGGGCGCGCCGACCAGCCGGGTGAGCGAGTCGGCCACCGCCTGGCCGCCACCAGATCCGAAGATCTCCATCCGCTCGCCGGTCGGCAGCTGGAGCCAGGACATGTTCTCCACCACGCCGACCAGCCGCTGGTGGGTCTGCAACGCGATGGCGCCGGCCCGCTCCGCGACCTCGGCCGCGGCCACCTGCGGGGTGGTCACGACGAGGATCTCCGCGTTCGGCAGCAGCTGGGCCAGCGAGATGGCCACATCACCGGTGCCCGGCGGCAGGTCGAGCAGGAGCACGTCGAGCTCGCCCCAGTAGACGTCGGCGAGGAACTGTTGCAGCGCCCGGTGCAGCATCGGCCCGCGCCAGACAACGGCCGCGTTGCCCGAGGTGAACATGCCGATCGAGATGACCTTCACGCCGTACGCCTGTGGCGGCATGATCATGTCTTCGACCTGGGTCGGCCGGCCGGTGGCGCCCAGCATCCGGGGCACCGAGTGGCCGTAGACATCGGCGTCGACCACGCCGACCGCGAACCCCCGGGCGGCGAGCGCGGCGGCCAGGTTGACCGTGACGCTGGACTTGCCGACGCCGCCCTTGCCGCTCGCCACCGCGTACACCCTGGTCCGTGACCCTGGCTGGGCGAACGGGATCGCCGGCTCCGCGCCGCCACCACCGCGCAGCCGGGTCTGCAGCTCCCGGCGCTGGGCGTCGCTCATCACGCCGAAGTCGACCTCCACCGCGGTGACCCCGTCCACCGTCAGCGCGGCGGCGGTGACGTCCGCGCGGAGCTTGTCCCGCAGCGGGCAGCCGGAGACCGTGAGCAGGATGCCGACCCGAGCCAGCCCGAGGCTGTCGACCTGGACCGACGAGACCATGCCGAGCTCGGTGATCGGCCGGCGGATCTCCGGGTCGTCGACTGTGGCGAGGGCGGCCCGGACGGCGTCCTCGATCGTGGTGGCAGGGGCTGACATGCGGCCAATGCTACGCGCGCCGCCAGAGCAGCCCTTCAGGCCTTGACGAGGGTCGCGGGCCACCAGGACCTGAGTTCCCGGTGGCCCGCGACCTGACGATCGGGGTTGTGCGGCTACCTCACCCGCACGCTGTTTCCCTTCGCAAATGAGGCCGATACCTGGTAGACGGGGCTAGCCGTGGTCGGGTCGGCGCCGGGGGCGTAGACCTTCAGGATGAAGTGGTCGTTGCCGGCCGGGGTCAGGCGGTCGCCGTCGGTCCCTTCGACCGTGAATGGGTTGATGGTGATAACTTCGTCGATGGTTACCGTGGCGATGCCCTGGAAGCGGCCTCGGGAGTCGTTGGCCTGGTCGATGATCAGCCAGTCGAAGCCGGTGGCGGTGAGGGTGAAGCTGTGGCAGTTCTGGTCGTGCGGCGAGTTGCACTGGCTGCCGGTGTTGTAGCGGAACATGAAGTCGTTGCGCGGGTCCAGTGCGCCGTTGGTGTAGTCGACGGTGAAGCCGTAGTCCGCGGTGTCGGTCTGGCCGGCGCTGGTGAGCCCGGGCAGCACGTCACCGTTGGCGAGGCTCGGTACCAGGTCGTTCTTGTTCTTGCCGGTGACCCCGACCGGCAGGCTCGGGTCGTAGACCACCAGGATGGTGACGACCGGTGGCGCGGTCCAGTTCCCGGCCGCGTCCTTGGCGCGTACGCCGATCTGGTAGACGCCGACCGTGAGGCCGGTCCCGATGGTGGTCGACAGCACGCCACCGCCGTAGGTCATGGGGGTGCCGTTGCCGGGGCCCGGGTCGGTGTCGAAGTAGTACTCGCCGGCCACGACGCCGGAGAGCGCGTCGCTGGCGGGGACGGTCAGGGTGGTGGAGGATCCGGTCGGCTTGGGGTTGGTGCTCCACGCCGGTGCGCCGGCGACGGGCGCGGTCCGGTCGAGGTTGACGGTCTGGCTTGCAGATGCGGTGTTGCCCGCGTTGTCGACCGCCTGCCCGGTGACGACCTGGCCTGCTCCGTCGCCGTCGACGCGGATCGGCTCGGTGCAGCCGGCGACCCCTGACCCGCCAGGCTCGTCGGCGCACGCGAAGCCGACGGTCACCGGGGTGTTGTTCCAGCCGGCGGCGTTGGCCGGCGGGCTGGCGCTCGGCCCGATGGTGGGCCTGGTCTTGTCGACGTGCACGCTGGCGGCAGTGCTCGCGTCGCTCACGTCGCCGAAGCCGTTGACGGCCCTGACCTCGTAGCTGTAGCGGCCGTCAGGTCGGTCGGCGTCGGTGAACGTGGTGGCGGTCGGCTCGGCGGCCAGCTTTGCCCCGTCCCGGTACACGTGGTACTTGACCGCGTCGGGTGATGCGGCCCAGCTCAGCACCGGGTCCTGGTTGGTCGGGGAGGTGGCGGTGAGGCCCGCCGGCGGGTCCGGCCGGTTGACGACCAGGTAGACCGGTGGGGACGGGCTGGACCAGGTGCCGAGCTGGTCCTTGGCGCGGACGCGGAACTCGTACCGTCCGGCTTTGAGGGGCTCTTCGCGCTTGGTTGGATGGGGTATTCAGATAGCAACTGATAGTGATGGGATGGCCGTAACGGTGGGTAGCCATTCGGGGCGGGTGGAGCGGGAGGCGGCGTAGCGGGAGCGGTG
>Ga0075430_100001694_pt1 | contig 18006 bp, 16 predicted proteins | sample RhiMetdeltSRZDD4_FD_75294 | JGI IMG/M metagenome (GOLD analysis project Ga0075430, IMG submission 75294) | Populus rhizosphere microbial communities from Tennessee, USA - Rhizosphere MetaG P. deltoides SRZDD4 | ecosystem: Host-associated > Plants > Roots > Rhizosphere > Soil | place: USA... | reverse complement strand
ATTCGAGTTGCGGGTGGCGGCAAGCCTCGATCGCATCGACCAGTTCGTTCTGCTGCTCGTAGTGTTTGTCGAACAGGAGGTGCAGCTGATAGAAGGTCGGTCCGGCAACCTGCCAATGGTGTTTCTTGTATAAATCACGCAGCGTGATCGTGTCCGCGAGCAACTGATTCAGATTCTCGACGCTCTCCTTGCAGACGTCTTCTGCCAACGCGTTCGGCAGCTTGACGAGATGGCCGTATGGCTGGATCTCGACGGCCTGTTGATGCACCAGCGGTTGCGCTCGGCTCAGAATGGCATCTACGTCCATGGTCTTCTTGCTCATGTCTCCCTCCTCATCGCGGCCCGGGTTCACATGTAGTCTCGTATCGATGGTGTCGCCACGTACGCGCCGCGCTGCGTGTGATACAAGGCGCCGTCCATGACTAGACTTCGCAGCACCTGCTCACATACCGAACGATCGATTCCCCACAGGCGAGACGCTTGTGCAGCCGTCAGTGAGAGCCCCGGCATCTCTCGATACTCTGCGCGGACACGAGCGGCAAGAGAGGCGTCCGCGCACACCTGATCAGCGGTCGCCACGCGTTGCTCTCATGTCAAGAACCTCGAGGCGTATCACACCAGAGTCACCACGTGGAGTCTATTAGACGAATGTATCGACGACGACACCTTCGTATCAGTGCCCTTGTCGAAACTTTGGTGGGCTGAAACAAGTCGAAGGCAGCCGGTGCTCGGATTGACGGGAGCCAGCTATACGGACGAGTGCGGCGATGTGTTTCAACGCCCGCCGGAGGGACAAGCCCTTGCTTAAACGCTCTCAGCCACGAACAGAGCGTTGACAGCGTTGCTGCCGGGTCGCCCTGACAGATCACGTGACAGGCGATCGTCGCCTTCGCCGAGCCCGACATAGTGAGGTGAGCGGCGGCGGCAGTCATGGATGCAAGGACAATAAAACGTCGGCGCTCACGGTCAACTCGCTCAGCCACCGCACCCCTCCGTGCGTCCTCACATCGTCAGCACCACGCGGAACCGTGCCTTGCCGCTCATCATGCGAGCGTAGGCCTCGGCCGCTCGCTCGAGCGGATACGTCTCCACCATCGGACGGACACCGCTCAATTCGGCGAAACGCAGTGTGTCCTCGGAATCAGCCGGTGTGCCCGCGGCCCAGCCCTGAATCGCTCTAACCTTCGTGATGAGCTGCACCGGCGTCACTTGGATCGGTTCGGCCGCGACACCGATCACCAGGAGCCTGCCGTTCGGCGCAAGGCCGTCGATCGCCTCCGACATGGCCTGCGAGCTCGGCGCGGTCGCGAGAATGACCTGGGCGCCACCCTCTCGCTGCAAGGCCTCAGCGGCGTTCGCCGACCCACTGTCAATGTACACAGCGGCGCCAAGTGTCTTTGCCAACACTTCGCTGTCAGCGCCGCGCCCGATGGCCGCGACCTTGTAACCGGATTTGCTCGCCCATTGAATGGCGAGGTGACCCAGGCCGCCGACGCCCAGGACGCCTACGAGATCTCCGGGGCGCGCACCACTATCACGCAGCGCACCGAAGGTCGTGACGCCGGCGCAGAGCAGCGGCGCGGCGTCAACATCGCTGAGACTCTCGGGAACGGGCGCCAGTGACTCCACTGGAGCCACCATGTATTGCTGATATCCGCCGTCATAGCTGATTCCGGGAACTTTTCGGCTCTGGCAATTGCGAAAGTCCCCGCGTCGGCAGGCCGAGCAGGTACCGTCGTGGCCGCCGTGCCAGCCGACGCCCACGCGCTGTCCTTTCCGCCAAGCGGAGACGCCGGGACCCACGTCATCGATGATGCCGACGACTTCGTGACCGGGCACGCGCGGATACTGGATGCCTGGCCACTGGCCTTCCTTCGTGAACATGTCGCTGTGACAGACGCCACAGGCCTGCACTTTGATTCGCACATGGCCTGCGTGTGGCTCGGGAATCTCGCGTTCGACGATCTGGAACTCGCCTCCCGGCGTTGTGATCTGCGCCAGCTTCATCGTTGAGACTGAGACTTGTGTAGTTGCCATGACTTCTCCCGAATGCGTGAGGCTCTGCGGGCTGGAACGTCCGAACAGATGAAACCAGAGGCGGAACGCAGGATCTATCAGACGAAGGTATCGACGACACCTTGGTATTGGTTTGAGTAGCGAGTCAATGCGGTCGTCTACTAGATCGCGTTCACGAGCCGTGCTCCAATGCAATCGGTGGTGTCGTTTTCGCTGGGCCTCACCAACGTTCGGCTTGCCTTGGCCCGCGGCCCCGAGTGGCGGACGCGAAAAAATTCCCACTGGTGGATCGTTCCGGGTACCCAGGTCAACACAGGGCCAGAGGAAGGCATGAACCGATACCAAAGTCTGATGGACAACTCGATGGCCGCGGGGCATCTTTGACATGTCAAAAAAGGTGGACTGAAAGTGACGAGCACGCGTGCCACGGTATCCGTCGTCGACGACAACGAGTCGGTTCGCGAGTCGCTACCGGATTTGTTGCAGCACTCGGGCTTCCACGTTGAAGCGTTCTCGTCGGCAGAGGCGTTCCTCCAGTCCCAAGCGCTCGGGCAGTCGAGCTGCTTGATCCTCGATGTGGGGCTGCCAGGCATGAGCGGTCCGGATCTGCAACAAGAGCTGAAACGACGGGGACAGTTCATTCCGATCGTCTTCATCACCGCACAGGGTGATAAATCGCTTCGCCCACAACTGATCGGGCGCGGAGCGGTGGCCGTCTTGTTCAAGCCGTTCACCGATACTGCGTTACTCGACGCGGTTAACGCCGCGCTTGGGACGAGGTAGGTCTGACCACGATGTGTACAGGGAGCGTCGGACGCGGGGCACTTGACCACGCTCGTCGCGGAAGTTCAGTCGACGGGCTACGCCGAGACCTCGCCATCGCGCGCGGTAAGTCAGAGAACGCGCGTGCGGGCGCGTATACTGGTCGTTCAGCTGGTACGAGTAGGGTCCTCACGATGCCGGATGACAAGCCCATCGTCTTCGTCGTCGACGACGACATCTCGGTGCGCGAGTCGCTGGAGTTGCTGATCGAGAGTGCAGGCTGGAAGCCGGAAACGTTCGCGTCAGCACAGGACTTCCTGTCCCGCCGACGCGCCGCTGTTCCCTCCTGTCTCGTGTTGGACGTGTCCCTTCCCGGGCTCAACGGCCTCGAGCTGCAGCAGCAGCTCGCCGAGCGCACCGACATGCCGATCATCTTCATCACCGGCTACGGTGACGTGCCGATGAGCGTTCGCGCGATGAAGGCAGGTGCGGTCGAATTTCTGACCAAGCCGTTCAAGGACGAGGTGCTGCTCGAGGCCATCCGCGGTGCCATCGAGCGGAGTCGCGCCGCGCTCCAGCAGGAGTCGGGGATGCAATTACTGCGACGCCGGTACGCATCGCTGACTCCGCGCGAACGAGAGGTGATGGCGCTGGTCTGCTCAGGGCTGTTGAACAAGCAGGTGGGCGGAGAACTCGGCATCAGTGAGATCACAGTGAAGGCGCACCGGGGACAGATGATGCGCAAGATGAAGGCAGACTCGCTTCCGGATCTGGTTACGATGGCCGCGAGACTGGGCCTGCGAACCGCGGGAAGCGCCTGACCGCATTCATCGAAACGGAATCGACACGCTGATCGTCGTACCGCGTCCGAGCGCGCTCTCGAAGTCGAACTTCCCGTTCAGCTGACTCGCGCGCTCCCGCATCATGATCAAGCCTAGGCCACCCGATGTCGCGAGACCGCTCGAGTCGAAGCCCACGCCGTCGTCCGACACCGCGAGGGACACGACGTCGGCGGATCGCGTCAAGCGCACAGTGATCTGCTTGGCGCGTCCGTGTTTGGCCGCATTCCCGAGGGCTTCCTGAACGATTCGGAACAGCGCAAGCGCAGCCCCGCGAGACAGATCGCGTACGTTGTCGTCGGCCTCGCACGCGACCGGGATGCCCGTACTCTCGCTGAACTGCTCGCAATAGACGCGCATCGCCTGAGGCAAGCCTGCCTCTTGCAGCGCCGGCGGGTGCAGGTCGTGAGACAGCTGACGGAGGTCGGTGCCTACGCGAATCATCTTCTCCTGGATTTTGTCGATCGTGGCTCTCGCGTCTGATTCGTCGGGGATTCGGCGCTTCGCGGTCCCCAACATCATCGTGACGGCCAGCATCTCCTGCATCACACCGTCGTGCAACTCGCCGGCAATCCGAATCCGCTCCTGCTCCTGCGCCTTCATCAATCGCTCGTTGAGCGCGGTGATTTCCTGTTCATGCTTCTCGACCATGTAGAGGCGGACGCGATGGGCACCCCAGACGAGCCCTATCACCACGCCGGCTGAGAGCGCGGGAAACCAGGTCGTCTGGTAGTACGTCGGGGTGACAGAGAAATCGAGTGACGCGCCCATCTCGTTCCACACGCCGCTGTCATTGGCGGCGATGACCCGGAAGCGATAGGGGCGTGGCGGCAGGTTCGCGTAGAACGCCTGCCGTCGCGTGCCGACGTCCTGCCAATCGCGATCCCAGCCTTCGAGCTTGTAGCGGAACTGCATCTTCTCGGGCGCGACCAGGCTGAGCGCCGTGTAGTCAACCTGCAGATTGCGAATCAGCGGCGGAAGGCGCAGCCGCTCACGGATGGCGGAGGTCACATCGTAGGTCTGACCGTCGGCAATAACCTGTTCGACGTGGACAGGCGGCGGCAGGCGGTTGACGGTGAGGCGAGAGGCGTCGACGACACTGAGGCCATCCTGCGACATGAACCACACCTTCCCGTCGGAAGTTGCGGCGGCCGGGGCGGTATAGTAGCTCGCACCGACGAACATCCTGACGCCGTCGGCGTGATCGAATACCGCGGCTCGCACGCGGTACGTCATAGCACTGCCGTCCTTGCCTGTCTCGCTCGCAGCCATCCACGCGTCAATCTCCGTGCGCTCGATGTGTACCAGGCCGCATGCCATGCCGAGCCACAAGGAATGGGCCGTGTCTTCGACGACCCAACCGACGGCATCGCATGGCAAACCATTCCGGCTGTTCATCGTGGCCAGTCGGCCTTCCTTCAACCGGGTGAGTCCGCCGTCAGCCGCGATCCAGAGTGCGTCGGCCGAGTCGACCAACAGGTTGCTGACACGGCCATCAGCGAGACCGTCGGCAACCGCATACGAGACACGGACCTGACCGTCGACGAAGTGAGCGATGCCGCCGCGGAAGAACCCGAACCACAGGCCGTCACTCGAATCGGCAGCGACTGCGCTGACAACGTCCTTGTGCTTCAGTACGGCCCAGGGCGTCTCTTGGACGTCGCGCCTATCCCGGCCCAAACGAAACAACCCAACAGCCGGGTTCGCGACCCACAAATTCTTCTCGCCGTCTTCAACGATGGCCCGAGTCACGCCTCCGGGAACACTGCTCATGAGGACGAATCGATCGTTCTCCAGGTAGCCGACGCCGCTCCCAGTCGACAGCCAGAGGCGCCGCTGACTGTCCTCGAAGACTGACTGGACGCCGCGAGGCATTCCAGCGCCGGTGAACTCTCGCACCCGCCTCGAGAGGATTGGCGCGCTGCCAGGAGCGCGCTGCCCGGGGCGTTGGCGGTAAACCCCCACACTGCCGGTGCTCCATCGGTTCAGGCCGTCGTACGTGCCAACCCACACGCCTCCGTCGCTGGACGCGGCGACAGAGTTGAGGCGACTGCTCGACAGTCCCTGGTTCAGGGTATATGACACGACGGAGGACGCACGAAAGCGGTCGAGGCCACCGTCGGTTGCGACCCAGATGTTGCCTTCACGATCCTCGAAAATCGCCGCGACGTCCTCGCCGGAAAGACCATCGGCCTGCGAGAAGAGGTCGGTGACTCCGTTGTGCACATGCACGAGACCACGCGTCGACGTTCCTGCCCACATGCCGCCGTCGCGATCGCGAAGGAGTCTCAGAGACTCAACCCCCGACAGGGAGGAAGGGAAGGGGTACTTCATTTCCGCGCGGCCGTCGACAAACCGTCTGATCCCCCCGGCGTGCGAAATCAACAACGAACCATCACTGTCCTCTGACAGACCCTGGATCCCGTTGTTCTGGGGCGAGAGTGGATAGAACGTTGGAGGACCCGGCGTCCATTGCCAGAGCCCCGTTCCCGTCCCTACCCAGAGACGACCCATCCGGTCTTCATAGAGACCGAGTGCGCCCTCGCCAGCACCGCCGTCCTCACCGTTGCACGAGACGCGGGTCTCGCGGACTTCACAAAGCGTCCATCTGTTGCCGAACACGGCCGCCCAGATCGCCCCGTCACGACCTTCGATGAGCGTGTTGACGGCGCTTCCTGCGAGCGCGTCGTATCGAGTGAGTCGCCAGTCCTTCCAACTGGCGAGACCTCGATCCATGCCGATCCAGAGCGTGCCGTCGCGGGCGGCGAGCAGGCTACTGATGGTCGTGGACGGGAGACGCTGGTTCGGTGGAGGTTGCCACAACACAGTCCTCACGCCATCGAAGCGAAGGAGGCCGAGCTCGGTACCAAGCCACAGATAGCCGTCAGGCGTCTGGGCGAGTGCCAGGATCCTTCCCTTGATAAAGCCGTCGCGAATCTTCCACGCCGTGTGAACGTACTGGCGCGCGTCGAGTGCCGGATCCAGCGCAAACACCGGACGGCACAGCGCAAGGAGTTCGCAGATCAACGCTGCGCTCATCGCCACGAGGCGTCCTGAACGACGCGAATGTCTCATCACTGGTTCAAATCCCGCTCATCGAAACGGAATCACCACTCGGATCGTCGTGCCGCGTCCGGGGGTGGTCTCGAACTCGAACTTGCCATTCAATTGACTCGCGCGCTCGCGCATCATGATCAGACCGAGCCCTGAGGAACCCATCACGGATCTTCCACGCTGTGTGCGCGTACTGACTTATGTCCGCTGACGGATTCAACGCGAAGGCAGAGGAAGACCATGCCAGGGCGCACGCCAGCAATGTCCCGAGCGCGAAGATGTTGCTTCTCACCGTAGAGAAGCCTCTAGAATTCGAGCCTCGCCACGAATTGGATCGATCGTGGTCCTCCGATCTGGTAGAGGGGACTGAAGCCGCCGTTCGCGCCACCGGACCCCAGACTGCTTGCGAGCGTTTGCGTCGATCGGCCGAACAGCGGGCTGCTCAGATCGAACACGGGACTGCCGAAATTCGCCTGGTTGAAGATGTTGAAGAACTCGGCCCGGAATCTGAGCGTGACCCGATCAGTGACGCGAAATTGCCGTTGCAGCGCGGCATCCACTTGCGACGCACCGAAGCCGCGCAACACATTGCGCGCGAGATTGCCCTGCTCCCCCGGCGGCACAGTGGTAAACGCCGCTGCGTTCAAGATCTTGCCACCCGGATACTGCTCGCCATGGAGCTCGAGTGCCACGCCCGCGTTGCGATTGGGACGGGAACGAATGGCGGCACTCGCCGTGAAATTGATTGGACCGGTTACGTCGACAGGCGGAGCTGATCGCCCCAGCACGAATGCGTCCAGCGACCAGTCGCTGAATACGGCGTGAACGATACCGCGCGAGTTCGGCGACGGTAGAAACCAGGTTGCGCCGGTCGTGAAGGCGTGGCGGATGTCGAAGTCGGCATCGCCGCGATCTGCCTGTGCGCCGCTCTCGCCCGGCGTGCTGCGGTACGTCGTCGCGTCGGTCGAGGCGTTGTCGGTTGCGTGCGACAACGAATACGAGACGAGCGCTTGCAGGCCGTGCGACAGGCGCCGCTGGAATTTGAGCTGCAGCGCGTGATAGTCCGAGGTCGCTGAATTGTCGGTGAGGCCGATGAATTGAAAGTCGGGATTCGGGTTGACTATCTGTGTTACCCGAAGCAAGTCGCGTCCGATTGCCGCGAGATACGTGGCCGAGAGACTCTGACTGCGCCCGAGGGACTGCTCGAACGCGACGTTCCACTGATAGCTGCGCGGCAGCTTCAGATTCCGGTCCGCGACCAGGATGGTGTTCACCGGCGGATTGATCGTGAACGCGGGAGGAGCCGCGTCCTGTGCGCTCAACGGGAACGGTGCCGGCGACGGCTGGATGATCTTTGTGGTGCCGTACGGAAAATAGCTGGTGACACCTCCGAGCGAGCCCTGCCCAAGATCGTAGAACACACCAGCGCCTGCGCGAACCGTGGCGTCCCACTCGGGTCGTCCGCCGAGTTGGTACGCGACTCCCACTCTGGGTGCCACGTTGCCATAGGCGGTGCTGTAGAGCGGCGTGCCACGCGGCGCCAGCGCGATCGTCGATGGATTGTCGAGCCCATTCACAGTGAACGGATCGTTTTCGGTGTCCTGTCCTTTCAGAGGCGGATTCACGTCCCAGCGCGCGCCGTACGTGACCGTCAATCGCGGTGTGACGTTCCAGGTGTCCTGACCGTAGATCGAGAGGTTCTGCGAGCGTAGTGAGTTGTCTGCAAACGCCCCTGGCTGGATGAACTGAGCCAATCCCGAGAGCGCGCCGCCGGGCGCGGCCGTTAAGCCCGAGAACTGCACGAACATCCGGTAGGCGAATGGGCTGCTGAACGGAGCAAGCCACCGGTAGTCCACACCAAACTTCAGTTGATGGCTGCGCTGAATCAACGTGATGTTGTCGACGAGATTGAACTGCTGCTGGTTGTCGCTCCCGATCTTGCCCTGTGCGTACTGTCCGACCCCGGTAATGGCGAAGAGGAATCCGCTATCGGTTGAGGAATATCCCGAGGGAAACAATAAGGAATCCTGAAGCGGCACGGCTCCGCCGAAATCGTCCATCTCGTAGGCAATGCCGACGCGATGCTTGCTGAAGTTGGCTCGCGCTTCGTTCGTGATTCGTGGGCTGATGACCTGAGTGAGTCCAGCGGTCAGCGTGTGCACCTTCGATGACACCGAGCTCGTCGCGCTGAGGACACGCGAGGAGAACGTCCCCCCGCGTTGATCGAAGCTGGACGGAGAGTAGTTATAGCGCCCGAAGACATTCAACCCGGCGTTCACGACATAATCCACGCGGACGCTGTCAGCATCGAGGCTGGAGGGATTCGAAAAACTTGCGTTGAACTCTGCCAGCCCCGCTCCCAGTTCCGCGCCATTGGGCATCGGGTACGCGTTCAGGAAGGGTCGTATTGAAAGAGGTGCCTGCTGTCGCGACGCCGCGTTGGGAACAACGGTCTGCAGACTCGACGGCTGGTGCAGACGCAGCCCTTCGTGTGAGTAAAAGAAAAACGTCTTGTCCGGTCGAAGCGGACCGCCGAGCACTCCGCCAAAGTCACTGAGTCGCTGCTCGGGTTTCGGTAGGCCATTGAAGTTCACGAACCAGTCCTTGGCATCGAGCGCGTCGGTCCTGAAATACTCGAAGACCGAGCCACGAAACGCATTCGTTCCGGAACGCGTCACGATCGAGATCTGTCCACCGGGCGTGCGACCAAACTCGGGGGCGAATGACGATGTCTGGATGCGGAACTCCTGCATCGCATCCACGGACACCAGACTGTTCGTGCCACCGGACGCACTGAGTGCAGGTAGCGCGCCGCTCGCAGTCTGCATCATGGGAAAGTAGCCGGTCACCCCGAAGTTGGCGCTGACTCCGTCCACCATGAAGTAGTTCGCGTCGGCCCGTTGGCCGTTGACGCTGAACTGTCCCTGGTCGTTGAAGGCCGTCGGAGTCACCACGGTGCCCGGCGTGAGCATGATCAACGTCTGGAAGCTGCGGCCGTTCAGAGGAAGGTTGTCGACGAACGTCCGATCGATCACGGTGCTGACCGTTCCCGACGTCGTATTCACCAGCGGCGCTCCCGCCTCTATCGTGATGATCTCCGACACGGAACCCAGCATCATCTCGAAATCGAGTTGAAGGGCGTCCTGGACATGCAGGACGACGTCGGGTTTGACCAGTGTTCTGAAGCCTGCTTTTTCGACTTCGATGCGATACGACCGGGGCGGAAGGTTCGCGAGGTAATACTCGCCCGCGGCGTTCGTGGTCGCTGCGTAATGGATATTCGTATCACCGCTGATGGCGGTGATTGTAGCGTCGACGATGACAGCCGTTGACGGATCCGTAACGCGACCGGTGAGGGACGCCTGGATGGACTGGGCGCGACCAACAGACCCGTATGACAGCAACACGACCACGGCAATGACCTGGCGCGTAAGCATCTCGTGTCTCACCGCTTCGGGGTTCGCGCTGTAGAGGACCGTTGAGATTTGATAACGGTTTCCTGTTCGTTTCTCCCCATACTTTGGTATCGATCGACACGATCGTCCAATAGACCGCCTTCAGGCGTGATGCTTAAATGGGCGGGCGGAGTCGGCACGCACCCCAGCAATGTGTGGCGCGTAATTGGGCACAATCTCGAAGAACTGGCCGTAAAGGTGCCGTCGCCAGCACGGAGGTCACGATGAGCAGCACTCAGACGATTACTAAACCATCAACCGAAGGATTCACTGCGGCGACGGTCGACCTGAAACTCGAGGTCGTCGTCCTTCCAGTATCCGACGTCGACCGGGCCAAGCGCTTCTACCAGGGCCTCGGGTGGCGTCTCGACGGCGATTTCACCAACGGTGACGCCTTTCACGCAATTCAGATGACACCTCCCGGTTCGCCGTGCTCGATTCACTTCGGCAAAGGAATCACGCCAGCCACGCCGGGCTCGGTCAAAAACCTGTATCTCGTCGTGTCCGACATCGAGGCAGCGCGCCGGGAACTGATCGCCCGCGGCGCCGAGGTGGGTGAGCTGTTCCATTTCACCAGCATCGGCGGCAAACCCGAGCCGGGCCCCCACCCTGATGGGAGCTCCTACTTTACGTATGCGACATTCAGTGATCCGGATGGCAACAGCTTCCTGCTCCAGGAAATCACGACGCGGTTCCCCGGGCGAGGACTCAGCAACCTGGATGTCCCGAATCTGACCGAGCTTCTGCGCGAGGCAGAGGAGCGCCATGGCCCGTACGAAGCGAGCGCGCCGAAGCATCACTGGTCGGACTGGTACGCTGGTTACATCGTCGCGCGCGAACAGGGGAAGACTCCCGAAGAAGCGATTCAACAAGGGGCACGGAACGTCGAAGCTGGTCGTGGATGAGACCCGACATCGTTCCCGGCGCAATCTTTCCAGACTACGAGCTCTCGGATCACCACGGGAAGCACCGCACGCTTTCGGAGTTGCAGGGAAGCGATCCGCTGGTGCTGGTGCTCTCCCGCGGCGGTTTCTGTCCGAAAGACAGGAGACAACACGAAGGGCTCCTCCAGCTTCATCGCGAGATGGTGGTCGGCTACTGCCGTCTCGTGACCATCTCGACTGACAATCTGCTCGAGACGAACGAGTTCCGCTCTGCCGTCGGCGCTCACTGGACGTTTCTCTCGGATCCCGGGCGCAAGGTCCAAAAGGATCTCGATATCGCGGAGTACACCGACCCGCATCACAACCCGATGATTCCTCACACGCTGGTGCTGGAGCCCGGACTGCGTGTCTACAAGATCTACATGGGCTACTGGTTCTTCGGCCGGCCGACCGTCGAAGAGCTGCGCCTCGATCTTCGTGCGGTGCTGCAGCGCTGCCGTCCCGATTGGGACATCAGCAGTGCGGGGTACCGATCGGCCTGGGCGAAGGACGACAAGACGGCCTTCTACCCGTACGGAAAGACACAGGCGCAGATGTTCGCTGAGCAGGATGAATGAGGACTCCGACAACTCCCTGACGACCGTCATGACGATGCGCTACTCTGTGCGGATAGCGCGCGCTTGCGCGCGCCATACGCTCGACGGGGCGACCACGCATCGGAGGCGTGCGCCATGACGGACGACCCGGGACGCGAGTCTTCCAGCGAGGAAGTCACACAGCTTCGTAACTGCCTGAACGATCTGGCGGGCATCATGGCGTCGCCGGGCCTGTGGAGGGACGGCAAGCCACCGAGCGCGGTCAGCACGGCGCTGGATGATCTGCTCGGCTGGACCCATGAACTAATCACGGCCAACGGGCGATTGACGAAGGAGCTTGCGGATCGTCGCCGGACGGAAGAAGCCCTTCGCGCCAACGAGCTCGAGCGCAAGCGCGCCGAGGACGCGCTTCGCGAGAGCGAGCGTAAGTTTCGTCTCCTGGTTGAGACCATCCCGGCACTCGTGTGGCGCGGGACTCCTGAAGGCGAACTGGACTACTTGAATCAGAGTGCTGTCGAATACCTCGGTCACAGCGCGGAGGCCCTGGCCAACGGGCGGTGGATTGAACTCGTTCATCCCGATCACCGCGACGCGACGGTACGACGATGGCTGCATTCGGCCACGACGGGTTCGTCGTACAGCGATATCTACCGGCTGCGTCGCGCCGATGGTCAGTACCGATGGATTCAGTCCGTTGGGGAGCCATTTCGTGACAGGGAAGGTCGCATCGCTCATTGGTACGGCCTGGTCATCGACATCGAGGATCAGAAGCGCGCAGAGGAAGCCCTACGCGAAAGCGAACGTGAGTCGCGCCTGGTCGTCGACACCATCCCGGGCCTGGTGGCGACGTTGACATCAGCAGGCGAGGTCGCCCTCGTCAACGACCAACTCGTCATGTATTGCGGTCAACCACTGGAGGCGATGAAGCAGTGGGGGACGAACGGGACCGTCCATGCCGAGGATCTCCCACTTGTCGCCCAGGTCTTCGCACACGCGATTACCGCAGGTGAGCCCTACGACTTCGAGGCGCGCATCCGGCGTTTCGATGGCGTCTATCGCTGGTTTCAGGTTCGTGGGCTCCCGCTGCGGGGTTCGAACGGGCAGATCGTCCGCTGGTACGTTTTGCTGTCCGATATCGATGAGCGGAAGAAGGCGCAAGACGCACTCACCCGCAGTGAAGCGTTCCTGATGGAAGGGCAGCACCTGGCGCGAGTGGGCAACTTCGCGTGGCGGGTCGCGACCAACGAGATCACCTGGTCAGACCAGCTCTATCGCATTTACGAGTTGGAGATCGGGGTGCCCGTGACGCTCGAACTGATCCGTACTCGTGTCCATCCGGAAGACCTCACCCTATTGGAGAAAATGATCGAACAGGCACGAAATGGCAGCGACGATTTCGAATGGCATTATCGCCTGCTGATGCCCGACCACTCGATCAAGTATCTTCACGCAGTCGTTCATGCGACCCGGGACCAACAGGGTCAACCGGAGTACATCGCTGCGGTTCAGGATGTGACGGCGCGTCGGCTGTCGGAACAGGCGCTCGACCGGGCTCGATCGGAGCTCGCGTATGTGGCCAGGGTGATGAGCCTCGGAGCGTTGACGGCGTCGGTTGCCCACGAAGTAAGCCAGCCGCTCTCCGGCATCATCACCAACGCCGGCACGTGCCTTCGGATGCTGGATGCCGATCCCCCCAATGTCGACGGCGCGCGCGAGACGGCGCGGCGGACCATTCGTGATGGCAACCGCGCCGCGGATGTGATTGCGCGGTTGCGTGCGCTGTTCAGCAAGAGGGAGTTCACGCTCGAGCCGCTAGAGCTGACCGACGCCGTGCGGGAAGTCATCGCCCTATCTGCAAACGACTTTCAGAGAAATCGTATCGTCCTTCAACTGGAACTCGCCGACGACTTACCGATCATTACCGGCGATCGGATCCAGCTGCAGCAGGTCATCCTGAACCTGCTGCGCAACGCGGCGGACGCGATGGCCGACGTGCACGATCGCCCGCGACAACTGCTGATCAAGACAGAGCGGGAGGATGGCGACCGTGTGCGAGTGACCGTCCGTGATGTCGGCGTGGGCCTTCCGCCGGACAGCATGGACTCGTTGTTCGATGCGTTCTACACCACCAAGAGCGGCGGCATGGGCATCGGCTTGTTCGTCAGCCGCTCGATTGTCGAGAGACATCACGGTCGAATCTGGGCAGAGCCGAATGATGGTCCAGGTGCCACGTTCTCTGTTTCAATTCCCTGCGCCTCCGGCAGCGGCACGGACGCGGCGACCGAACCCCCTGCCTAGGTATTGATCGACACGATCGCCAACCAGATCGACCCGACGTCCCTCACGTCACGAGCTGCTCTTGCCTCGATATCGAACAACACCAGCAGTTGTCGCGTTTGACATCTCTTGACCTCCTATCGGGCCACTGTAAGACTGTTCTCCACCTCGAACACCCCGGTTACCTCGCGCGCGCGCACTTCGGCAAGCTGCCGGTCGGTTGCGTTGTCGACGACGCCGAGCAGCTTCGTTCGTCCGTTCTTCACGATGATGTGGATCGGATAGATGCCGACAGGCTGCATGCCGGGAAAGTCCCGCTCATCCTGCAGCTCGCGCAACACACCGAGCCTGCCGCCAGGTGCGTACCGCGACAGGAAGTCATCTGTGTAGATTCGATAGAACGTGTCCCAGCGGATCCGGTCGTCGTTCTGCGATGTGGGCAGCACCTCAATCTTGTTGGCAACCTCGTCCACGCCGCTGGCTCGTTTCGCAGCGGCTTCTGCATCCATTTTCAGGCGCCCTTCGAAGCTGTAGCCAGCCAGATACACAGTGCCTCGATCGATGCGGAACACGATGAAATCGAAGACGCCGTAGTAGGGAAGGCGCTCGAGCATGCGTCGCACAGAATGTGCTGTCTCCTCTGATGCAACCGTTTGCGCCTCGGAGGGTGTGTAGGCCGCGAGCGCTCCAAGCAGGGCCAAGCCCGCGACACCGGTGTGCAGCGCGCGAAGGTGAGAACTCATTGTTCGTCCTCCAGTCAGGGTCCGACGGGGTTCGTTCCAGCAGAGGATGCTCGTCGAGCACCTGGGCGTCCATCAGACCTTGGTATTGGTCGATACCAAGGTCTGATAGCTAACCGCGACGGGGTCTGATTTCATGACGGCAACAAAGAGCTCGTCATGACGAAACGACCCCCACGAACTCTGAGTAAGACAGCCGCGAAAGCGACCTTTCGCACCATCGTTGGCCGTGAGCAATCTTTCGTGGCTGGCTCACCCACGGATGCCTACCTTCAATTCATGGTCAAGGACTCGAAGAAATACGCTGCGACTGGGGGGTGGGGGTACTCGTCATTTGATAAGGACGGCAAACCTACGGACGAGGCGACGATGACGAGCTGCTTCTCCTCCCACCAGGCTATCAAGGGCCGCGACTTTATCTTCAGCCGTTACGCACGTTGATCCGGAACTGAAGACGAGTACTCCCGTACGTTGACACTAAGCCGCATGTGGCATGCCGGCGAAGCAGTGGCGCGGCCGTTGTTCAATGACGACAAGACCTGTGAGTTCATGAATACAGTGCACAGCTCCGCGACACCGGAGCTCGAGGACTTCCTGGGCAAACAGGGAATTCCGTGGGACGTGTCCAGGGCGGCTCGCAAACCGATATCAGAAGCGCACAACCGACAGGAGACGCCGTTGTTCGCGAAGATCAACGCCAATGATCTGCTCGCGTTCATCAAAGGTTGAAAAGGCCGTCCGTGTTACGTTCGTTGGCCCTGACGTGATCGTCAGCCGGTGTGGCCGGCGGCCGAAAGCCGTCGATCCAGATCGTAGGCAGCGCTGATCAGCGCCAGGTGCGTGAAGGCCTGCGGGAAGTTGCCCAGGTGCTGCGCCCGTGGACCTAGTTCCTCACCGTACAGCCCCAGGTGATTCGCATAGCCAAGCATCTTCTCGAAGAAGAAGCGCGCCTTCGGAAGATCCCCCATGCGGGACAGGCACTCGACGTACCAGAAGGAACACATCGAGAACGTGCCCTCCTGACCCGTAAGGCCATCGGAGAACGCGTCCCCGAGACGATAGCGATAGACCAGCGAGTCGCTCACCAGCTCCTGCTCGATGCCGCGCAGGGTGGCGATCCACCGCGGGTCGGTCGGCGACACGAAGCGCACCAGGGGCATAAGTAGCGCTGCGGCATCGAACGTGGTCGCGCCTGGGTGCTGGACAAAGCCGCGGCGCACCGGGTCCCAGAAGCGCTCGAAGACGTCGCGGTAGATGGTATCCCGTACCTCGTACCAGCGAGAGAAGGGAGCCGGGAGCGAGCGTCTGTTCGCGAGGCGGAGGGCCCGGTCGATGGCCACCCAGCACATCACCCGCGAGTAGAGGAACTCCCGGCGGCCTCCTCGCACCTCCCAGATGCTCTCGTCCTTCTCCCGCCAGTGATCGCACACCCAGTCAATCAGCCGGACGACGTTGGTCCACGCGTCGTACCCGATCGCACGGCCATACTTGTCATACAGGTACACCGAGTCCATCAACTCGCCGTAGATGTCGAGCTGGAGATGTGCGTGGGCGTCGTTGCCGATACGAACCGGTCGCGAGCCCATGTAGCCTTCGAAGTGGTCCAGCGTCTCCTCGCCCATCACGGGACGGCCGTCGACCCTATACATGATCTGGAGCGATCCGTCCGGCTCCAACTCCTGGGCGCGCGCCAGCATCCAGCGCATGAACGACTCGGCCTCGCCGGTATAGCCAAGACGCATCATTCCGTAGAGCGAGAATGATGAGTCCCGGATCCAGCAGTAGCGATAATCCCAGTTGCGCACGCCGCCGATCGTCTCCGGCAACCCAAACGTGGGTGCGGCCACAGTCGACCCGTGCTCTCTCGACGTCAGCAGCTTCAGCACGAGCGCGGAACGGTTCACCATCTCCCGCCAGCGGTTCTTATACGTGCTGCGGCCGATCCAGCCTCGCCAGAAGTTCACGGTCGCCTTGAACGCGTCCTGCGCGTAGTCGGGGTTCTCGCAGGGCGACGGCTCGTTCCCCGTTACCACCTCGAGGACGAACCATGCTGATTCGTCGGCGTTGAGCGTGAACTCGGCCACGGCGGCTCCCTCCTCGAGCTGCAGCGCGACCGACGAGCGCAGCCGTAGCACCAGCTCGCGCTCGCCAGAGCGGCCGATGAACAGGATGTCGCTCTCGCCGCGCCGCTCCACCGTGTGTGTGCCGCGGGCATAATCGAAGCGCGGGTCGCAGCGCATGGCGAAGCGTATTTCGCCACGGACCGTCTTGGCGCGACGCACGAGGTTGTGCGCAATCCCGGCGTCCTCCACCGGCATGAAGTCAGACACCTCGGCCACGCCGCTGTCGGACAGAAACCTGGTGAGCAGCACGTTGGTGTCGGGCAGGTAAAGCTGACGGTGCACCGCATCGTCGAGCCGCGGCGCAATCAGGAAGCGGCCGCCGCGATTGGCGTCCAGGAGGGCGGCAAACACAGAGGGTGAGTCAAACGACGGAAGGCAGAGGAAGTCGATCGATCCGCTCTTGCCCACCAGCGCGACTGTGTGAAGGTCGCCGATGACGCCGTAGTCTTCTATGGGCGCGTACCCGGTTGTCAGCATGCGAGAGACGCGTTCCTCAATCGAAGGGCGCGAATTCAATTTCTACGATCGGCCTCAGTGAATTTACACCTGGATGGCCCTGGAGCAGGCTCCCCTGTTCGACGATCGGCAAAGCGTGTTCCTACCCGCGATCACGAATAGCGGCGGGGAAGCGCGCGACGGCCGCACCGACCGGCGCAAATTGATTCTGTATTGCGAATTCTGGATGCTGGGCATTGCAATCCTGCTCACAGTCGCGACCATCGGCGGCTTCGTCTCTCCATGGCTGCTGCTGGCGCCGACATTCGCCCTCTCCGCGGGCGATGCGATCGCGACGCCGACCTGGCGAGCCGTATTGCCCTGGTCAGCGCACTCGTCCAGACGCTTGTGCCGGACTGGGCTCGGGCGCGTGTTTTGGCCGTGTTCATTCTGACGTGTCAGGGAGGCTTGGCGGCGGGTAGCGCCACTTGGGGTGTGGTCGCCACACGCATCGGCATTCCGGCCACGCTTGTGATAGCGGGTTTGAGCACGCTCGACGATTGCCATGTGCGCCTTCAGGAAATTGCCGGACGCGATCGCCGACACCACGCCATGGAACCACTGGCGGCTGCTGCAATCATGGGCTCAAGGATCGGGTCAACGCGATCTCACTCGCGCAGACGGATGATTTCCGTCGCGATTCTGATCTCTTCCTGGAGTGCGCACGGGACCCCAAGACGCAACGGCGAATTCAGGTGGCGATGAGGCGCGGGTTTCAAACTCACGACGGGGAACTAGCGCTCGGCTTGATGATGAGCGAATTGG
>Ga0075430_100001692_pt1 | contig 18023 bp, 15 predicted proteins | sample RhiMetdeltSRZDD4_FD_75294 | JGI IMG/M metagenome (GOLD analysis project Ga0075430, IMG submission 75294) | Populus rhizosphere microbial communities from Tennessee, USA - Rhizosphere MetaG P. deltoides SRZDD4 | ecosystem: Host-associated > Plants > Roots > Rhizosphere > Soil | place: USA... | reverse complement strand
TACCATCCCGATCTGTGGAATACCGCGGCACACCATTGCAGGAGTTCGATATCGATGCAGCCCTCGCTCGACACCCACAACTGATTCTCATGGACGAGCTGGCCCATACCAATGTGGCGGGATCCCGTCATCCAAAGCGCTGGCAGGATGTTCAGGAACTCTTGAATGCAGGCATCACCGTATACACCACCATCAACGTTCAACACCTGGAAAGTCTGAACGACAAGGTGGCGCAGATTACCGGCGTCAAAGTCCGCGAGACGGTTCCCGATTCGATCCTGGAGCGGGCCGATGACGTGGAGCTCATCGACCTGCCGCCGGACGACCTTTTGCAGCGGCTCAAGGACGGCAAGGTCTATATGCCGGAGCAGGCGAAACAGGCCTTGCAGAATTTCTTCCGCAAAGGAAATCTGCTCGCTCTGCGAGAGATGGCGCTTCGCCGTACCGCCGAACGGGTCGATCAGCAGATGGAGGTGTATCGACGGGACCACGCCGTGGTTCAGACATGGCCTGCTGCCGAGACCATCATGGTCTGCGTGAACATGAAATCGCGCGGCCCTCGTCTTGTGCGGGCCGCGCGGCAGATGGCGGCAAGCCTGCATGCCAAGTGGATTGCCGTCTACGTGCAAGTGCCCCGGCATTTGCGATTGGGTCAGGACGAGCGCGACCGTGTGACCAACACCTTACGCCTGGCGGAACAGCTCGGCGCCGAGACGGTCACGTTGACGGGAGAGCATGTGGCGCAGGAACTGCTCACCTATGCCCGAAGCCGCAACGTGACGAAGATCATCGTCGGGAAACCGGTGCGATCGTGGTGGAAAGAGTGGGTGTTTGGATCGGTGGTCTCCGATCTCGTTCACAAGAGCGGCGAGATCGATATTTATGTGATGACGGGTGAGGCCGGCGAAGGCAAGCCATTAGCAGCCAGGACGTTGCAGCGAACCAGCCCCTGGTCAGGGTACGGGTTGGCATCAGGCGTCGTGTCGATCTGTACGGCGGTGGCCTGGCTCATGTTTCCCTATTTCGGACTTGCCAACTTGATCATGATATACCTGATCGGTGTCGTGGTCGTCGCGATACGGTATGGCCGCGGGCCATCGGTCCTGGCTTCGTTCCTGAGCGTGGCGCTGTTCGATGTCTGTTTCGTGCCGCCCTATCTTTCGTTCGCCGTCTCCGACATTCAATACGTCCTCACGTTCCTGGTGATGCTGGTTGTCGCGCTGGTGATCAGCGGGCTCGCGGTCCGCATCCGACAGCAGGCGGAGATGGCCCGCCATCGGGAGAAGCGAACCACCGTCCTGTATGCGATGAGCCGGGACCTGGCAACCCAGCGTGGGACAGTGGCCTTGGTGAACGTGGCGGCACGACACCTCCGTGAGGTGTTCGATAGTCAGGTCGCCGTGTTTCTCACGAATACGCAAGGGCGCCTCGAACTCCAGCGAAGCGAGCAATTGTTTTTTGAGCTCGATCCAAAAGATGCAGGGGTCGCCCAGTGGGTGTTGGATCATAGTGAACGGGCGGGACGAGGCAGCGATACGCTCCCAGGAGCCAGCGCGCTCTATCTTCCATTGACTGGATCGGAGGGATCGTTCGGAGTCGTGGCGGTAAGGCCGGCCAGGCCAAATGACATGTTCGATCCGGATCAGCTCCACCTGTTGGAGTCTCTCGTCAACCTGCTCGCACTGGCGATCGAACGGGCTCGTTTAGGGGAGGAAGCCCAACGGGCACACGTGCAGGCTGAAACGGAACGGATGCGCAATGCGATCCTCAGTTCGGTGTCTCATGATCTGCGGACGCCATTGGCGACGATCACGGGAGCCGCCAGTAGTTTGCTCGAACGACAGGACCGGTTGACCCCCTCCGGACGTCAGGACCTCGCAGGCGCAATTTATGAAGAGGCGAACCGGCTTGAACGGCTGGTAAGAAACCTATTGGACATCACCAGACTGGAAGCGGGAGCGGTTCAGTTGAAGAAGGACTGGCACACGCTCGACGAGATTGTCGGAGCGGCTTTGACCCGAACGGAAGGACGGCTCAGGCAACAGACGATCAACACCACCATTCCCACGGATTTACCGCTGTTGATGGTGGACGGGGTCCTGATCGAGCAGGCGATGATCAACTTGCTGGAAAATGCCATGAAGTTTGCACCACCCGCGAGCCTCATCGAACTGTCTGCGGCGGTGAGTGACAGCTTGGTAATTGTTGAAATTGCGGACCGTGGTCCGGGTCTGCCGGCCGGCGAAGAGGAACGCATTTTTGACAAGTTCTATCGGGGCGGCCATACCCGTGAGGGTGGAGTCGGATTGGGATTGACCATTAGTCGGGGCATTATCGAGGCGCACGGCGGGACCATCCGGGCGGACAACCGGAAAGGCGGAGGAGCCCTGTTCCGTTTTTCGCTTCCCATTGAACGCGCTCAGCCGGAAATGGAACTCGAGACGATGAATTCGAAACCGGGCGCCTGAGCATCCGATGACATCGCCGCGACCGCGATTCTCTCATCTGAGATCGTACCTATGACCTCGCACGAGGCGACCGTTCTCCTCATAGAAGATGAGCCGGAGATCAGGCGTTTTCTCCGAACCACCTTGCCGGCGAACGGCTATCGTCTCTATCAAGCTGAAACGGGAACACAAGGATTGGTGGAAGCGAAAGTCCGAAACCCCGATGTGATCCTACTGGACCTTGGCCTGCCCGACATGGACGGGGTGGAGGTCATACGGCACATGCGTGAATGGACGGCCACCCCCATCCTGGTTTTGTCCGCCCGCGATCAGGAACAGGCAAAAGTAAGCGCGCTCGATGCGGGCGCGGACGATTATGTCACCAAACCATTCGGCATCAATGAACTGCTGGCGCGGATGCGGACCGCGCTTCGTCATGCGGCGCGCCCGTCCGGGGACGAACAAGATGCGGTCTTTACCGTTGGGGAACTCCGCGTGGATGTGGGGCGTCGACAGGTCTTCGTGGGAGCACGAGAGGTTCATTTGACGCCGATCGAATATAAGTTGCTGACGACGCTCGTTCGCTATGCAGGGAAAGTGGTGACTCACCGTCAGCTGCTCAAGGAAGTCTGGGGTCCGCTGCATGTCGAGGAGGCTCAGTATCTCCGCGTGTACATGCGTCAGTTACGGAACAAACTGGAAGCGAACCCCGCGCATCCTTGCTTCCTCACGACGGAGTTGGGAGTCGGATACCGGCTTCGGACCGAGTGAGTACTCAGTGACGGCGCGTGGTGAGAACTGGACAGTCGCTGGCGCAGTTCCCCGTGACGTTGTGTGCGGGCGGATTTGCGTCGGTCATCGCTTAGACTGGAACTTCTCTTTCATCAGACGCAACAAGTCTGCTGTGTGTACGCCGAAAGACTCCACGGCGGTTTCCTTGGCGCGCGCGACCACATGTTTGTCGTCGAGTGAGGCGGCCGGCCCAACGGACTGCGCAGTTCCCTCGGCAGATTGTGTGCCGTAGAGGTAGCCGGTGCGTACGTCCCACAGCGTTCCTTCGATCATAAACAACGCATCACTCTGAGTGCCGGGGGCGAGATAGGCGCCCAGTCCGGTGGCATACCACGCGGCGTGGCCGTTATTGTACCGGTCGATGGCTGCGGCACTGTCGACGATCAGCACGACATCGGCATTATAGCGTGCGGCCGCCAGCCTGATGTCGCGCGCCAGCGTTCCCTGCACGGTCGATTCGGCAAGCACGAACACGTCCTTCGCGATCCGTTCATCGACAACCGGTTGCAACTTCTTGATGATGAGTTCCTTGTCGGAGGCGAGCCAGTTCGGCTTGTGTATGGTCGCGCGAAACGGGACCACGCGTGTCTTGAAATACACCGCCAGGCGAAAGGGCGACGGTAACAGGTCCAGTACCGACGCGATATCGCGCTCCGTGACCACATCTGGGTCCTGTTGGAAGGATTCTTTGAGCGCTTGCCGATCGAATCCATGGCTTCCAGCACATGCCGAGAGGGTGATGGCCATGAAGAGCAGGACAGACGATAGGATCATAGGTCGGTGAGACCGCGGCGATCGAATCATTCGGTCGATGGCGTCGATCCGTACTCGACTTTCGACAGATGTTCCACTGCGAGCATCAACGCATGGGTCCCGGAGCGGCCATGCCCTAATTCTTGCACTGTCTCATAGAGCTGACGGACCAGCGTCAGACCGGGCAGCGTGAGCTCCATGCGCCGGGATTCCTCCAGCGCGATACCCATATCCTTCAGGAAATGCTCGACGAAGAAGCCGGGAGCAAAATCCCTTTTCAGAATTTTGGGCACGAGATGATCGAGCGTCCAACAACCGGCCGCACCGCCACGAATGGAGTCGAGTACGCGATCCATTTCGAGACCGGCTCGGTGTCCGTAGAGCAGCGCTTCGCAGACCCCGATCATCGTGCCCGCGATGACGATCTGGTTGCACAGCTTCGCATGTTGGCCGGTGCCGGGTCCACCCTGGTGTACGATTGTTTTGCCCAGCCGTTCCATGAGCGGCATGATCGCTTGCACGGCGGCAGTGTCGCCTCCCATCATGATCGAAAGCGCGGCATTCCTCGCGCCCACATCACCGCCGGAAACCGGCGCATCGATAGCGTAGACCCCCTGCTCTTTGGCCCGCATGGACAGCTCCCGTGCGAGCGAGGGTTCCGTTGTCGTCATGTCGATGGTGATCATGCCCGGGCGGGCGCCGGCCAAGAGACCGTGTTCGCCAAAATAGACCGAACGCACATCCCGAGGAAAGCCCACCATCGTGAAGACGACATCGGTTTGTTCGGCCACGGCTTGCGGCGAATCGGCCCAGGTGGCGCCCTTGGCGAGAATCGAAGCGGCTTTGGAGCGGGTTCGTGTGTAGACGGTCACGCGGTATCTTGCCTGTTGAACATGCTGGCACATCGGGAGGCCCATCACACCTGTGCCGATCCAGCCGACCCGCGTATCGGGAGGAAATACCAGGCGGGGACCAGGTTGGTTGCTATCGCGCATCGTGCACGTGCCGATCATTCCGGAAGTGGTGTGATGCGGTTCGCGATGGCCTGTACGATCCCTTCCTCTTCCGTCGTGATCTTGAGGCCCTTCAGACTCAAGGCATATCCACCGTGGCTGGGCGCTTGAATCGTGGCATCGACGATGACGCGCAGCCCATCCTCGACATCCGGGTCCTTGACTAAAGGAATCCCGCAGAAGCCCGTCACGGCGACAGAAATCACGGCGGTATCGTCGTCCAAGAGGAAGAGATAGCCGCCATAGCACCGGCTGCCGGACGGAGTCTCATAGGGGTCGAGCGCCTGTACATTCCGCACGGTTCCCTGCAGCCTGGTTTGTCGAAGATGATAGACGGTCGGAGCTGCAAGAATGTCTTGAACGGCGACCGGTTCATCGGCATGCGCGGCGATCGGCAACAGCAGGAGCAAGAGTTGAAGGCCGGTCGCGATGCAGATGGTATGGAATGTTGCGAACACGAGGATATGTTATCACGATACGTAGGTTGTGGCTTTATTGATCAGCTTTCTCTCCTATGGTCGGGCCGCTATAATCGCCTACAAATGTCGGCAAGAATTCTGAGTGCTGAGTTAGGAGTTGGCGTCTGAGTCGAGAGAGGGAATTCTCGAACTCTGCTCGGACCAAGCAAGAGGAGAAGATATGGCGGAAGATAATCGGCACTTGGACTCGTACATTCGCGAAGGACGCGGACGTTTTGAGGAGATGCTGGGCCAGGCGGTGGAGATCCCGTCCATCAGCATGGATCCCGCCTATGCCGCCGACATCAGGCGGATGGCAAAACTTGCCGCTGAGTACCTTCGTGATGCTGGAGCGGAAGCTCACATCGTGGAGACAGCGGGCTATCCGATCGTGTCGGGTGGTTGGACAACGAATCCTGCCTATCCCACGGTGACTGTCTATAACCACATGGATGTGCAGCCGGCACAGGAGCCGGAATGGCGCCAGGCGCCGTTTGCATTTCGGAAGGAGAACGGTCTCTATCACGGGCGCGGAGCCACCGACGACAAGGGTCCGGCGCTGGCCACCCTCTTCGCCGCGCGATATGCCATGGAACAGGAAGTGCCGCTCAATATTCGTTTCCTCTGGGAACTGGAGGAAGAAAACGGCAGCCCCAGTTTTGCGGCCGCCCTCAAGGATCGCACGGGAATCCCTCGTCCGGACTCCGTCGTCGTGTCGGACACGATCTGGATTTCGAAACACCGGCCGGCCTTGCCGTATGGGCTTCGCGGACTGCTTGGGGCACGGCTGACCCTGCGGACTGGAGAAAAGGATGCGCATTCCGGACTCACGGGAGGAGCGGCGCGTAATCCCCTCACGGAACTTGCCGAGCTGGCTCATCGGTGTGTCGATGCCGAAACGGGACGCGTCAAGATCCCGGGATTCTACGACGACGTGGTCAAGCCGACGAAGGACGAGATCAAGAGCTTCCTCGCGTCGGGATTTCACGTCGGGCGATTCATGACGGCGTACGGATTCCAATCCTTGCGGACGAAAGATCCCGCTGAGATTCTCCAGCGCATCTGGGCCTTGCCGACGTTTGAAGTGCACGGTCTCACTGGAGGCTATCATGGCCCTGGGGTCAAAACGGTCGTGCCGTCCCACGGCGAACTCAAAATAAGTATGCGCCTTGTGCCGAATCAGACTCCGGATAGAGCATTTCAACTGCTCAAGCGGTTTGTCGCCCAGTGTAATCCTCGTGTCAAGGTCGAGCGCGAAGGCAGGCTCGAGCCCTTCAAAGGCACCTTTAGCGGGCCCTATGTCGCAGCGGTGAAGAAGGCGGTGAAGGCGGGATTTGGAAAAGAGCCGGCGCTGATCCGCGAAGGTGGATCGATCGGCGCCGTGGTCAGCATGCAACGGGCTTGGAAAGTCCCGATTCTATTTCTGGGGCTGAGTCTGCCCGAGCATGGCTATCATGCGCCCAACGAATACTTCGATTGGGGTCAGGCCTCCGGCGGCATGAAGGCCTTCGTCCATTATTTTGAGGAGCTGTCGAAGATGGAGCAGCGGTAGGGAACAGCCAAGCCATCCTTCGAAGACACGGCCGTTCACCGTCTCGCTGACGTGCGCAAACATGACGCTCCTTATCCGTCGCGTCGCGCACCTCGCAGAACGCGCGCGATCAGAATGTGCTCGTCGGGCATAAGAGCGCGTTTTAGCACGCTCGGGGTGGGTGGGTGAGCTGGGAAAAGGCAGCGTCCCGGCGCTGCCAGGGCAGGGTGGGTGAGAATGATGCGCGCAGTAGAAGGACAGCCTGGCTGTTCCCTTTGTAGAGGGTCCTGTCACCGTCAGGACAAGTTTCCATACTCGTTCAATAGGAGCACGGTTCCATCGGGGGCATATACGATGGGGAAGCGCCGTTCTTCGCCTTGCTTCAACTCAACGACACTCGCGGGAATCTCCCAGAATCCTAAAGTAAGGACATCTAGAAATCCGTGAATGATAGCTCTTACGACGCTCGGTTCATTTCCTAATTCGTATAGATACAGGGCAGTTTGGTTCCCATCTTTTGTTTGAACCACTTCCGCAGGTTGGCCAAGAACATTCTCCGCATCCTCTCGAGACATCCCTGTGTGTAATTGCTCAAAATGAGGTAGGGGTTTGCCGCTGAGCGCCATCGCAACCGAGCAACCAGGCAGGATGGGTAAGGTCAATACGACGAAGGCTCGAATCATCGTGGACGGTTGAGAAAGGTGTCTATTTTTCAACATTGCATGGACGCCTGTCGAGTTGTATCGGATGATCGGTCAATCATCAAGACATTTCGCTAGCAGTAAACCGTATGAATCTCGCCTGGCGCTTCGGTCATCTTCTATTGTGTATGAATGTACTGCTGGGAATAACAAGTTGTTCCATAATCGCCGAGTATCCTCTCTACCTAGCCAAAGGAACCGATTCCGTTGTGATGACGAAGGAGCCTGCACAACCTTCGCTCTATATTGAAGGGGCAAGAGCGGGGTCAAAGAGGTTCTATGGCAGCCATGCGTTGTCGACTGACGATGTGTGCGTGTTGGTTTACGAAACGAACATCTCGGCATTTCGGACATTATTTTGGGGCCCATTCACCTGTCCCTGTTTTCCCATCCTGTTCTTTAACGATCTCCCTGAACGCCCGGAAGCATTTCACCTGGCCGTTGTTTTTGTGACCAGGCATAAGGAGCATGCCTTTTCATTTGACCCGCGAAAAGTCACCATTCGACACCCGAACGGTACGGTCAGCACTCCTCAGACCACCATAGGAGGCCGCGCTCGTATGAAATGGGAAGAATCCTGTCCCTTGCTAAGGCCTTGTCGCTCGCTGGAACAACTCGTCGACAGTGAGGGCTTCATAAACGTTGAGGGTTCATATGAACTCTGGGACTGGACACCTTTTGTGGTAACGTTTCCTAAACAGCAGCAGACTCTGTTCCCCATTCATGTAAGTCTAGAAGGAATGTCTCGTAGCGGGGATGAATACAAACTTCCCGAGTTTGACCTGATAGAAGGAAGAGGGCGAATCGCCTATGTGTATCCAATAGAAAACCCGAAGGCGAAGACTCTATGGGTATCTCCGCAAGGATGCCGTTCGTCCTGGCCGGGTATTTCGAGCGCTTCCTGAATATTTGGACCACATCCTTCTTTCCTCATACATTGACAGCGATAATTCCGGCAAGTAGCCTGTCGGAATGACACTCAGCCCCAATCCGAGAATATTGCCAAGGAGAATGTCAGCGGGTGGCATGGCCAACGGGGCGCCCCACCGCGCGCAACGGAAGGGTCCCACTGGGGGATGGGTGGAGTGAGTACGGTGGGGCTGTTCGCCGTGACAGGACCCGCGAAATAGACCAATGAGATCAGATTTATTTTTCGGATTAGGGTTAGTTCTAGCGAGATCGATCTCGGATCGATAAACCTTTGGAGGACACTCTATAGCGGTAAGGGACGGATGACATGCGCGACCAGTCGGTAGAACCACATGTGTTTGTGATCCTGGGCGCCACCGGCGACCTCACCAGACGCAAGCTGCTGCCCGCGCTCTATCATCTGCGGGATCAGGGGGTGTTGGAGAAGAACAATACCTTGATCGTCGGCGCGGCGCTGCCGGAGATGGGGGAAGATGGTTTTCGCCTGTGGGCCTATGAAGGACTGCAAAAGGCGGGTTGGCGCAAGGAGAAGGATCTGCACGCCTGGTCCGAATCCTGTTTGTTCTATCATACGCTCCATGAGGGTACGCCGCCTGATTATGAGGCATTGGCCGGATACCTCCGTAATGTTGAAAAAACGCATGGTATGCCGGGGAATCGCGTTTTCTATCTCGCATTGCCGCCGGCAGCCGTGCCTGTTGCGATCGAACGACTGGATCAGGCCGGTCTGCTCAAAGGTCCAGGATGGATCCGCGTCGTCGTGGAAAAGCCATTCGGGCATGACTATCCGTCGGCTCGCACCCTCAATGGAATCCTTCATCGCTATCTCGATGAGGCACAAATTTATCGAATCGATCACTATCTGGGAAAGGAGACGGTACAGAATCTCCTAGCGTTCAGATTTGCCAACCCTATTTTTGAATCGATTTGGAACCGCAACAGCGTGGAGAGCGTCCAGATTACGGTGGCGGAGGACCTGGGTGTGGAGCATCGCGGCGCCTATTATCAGCAGGCCGGCGCGTTTCGCGACATGGTGCAGAATCACTTGACTCAGCTGATGACGGTCGTAGCGATGGAGGTTCCCGCCTCGTTTGAAGCCGGCGCCATCCAGGCCGAAAAGCTGAAGGTCTTGCATTCCGTCGCGCCGATCGCGCCGCGGGACGTGATCTATGGCCAGTATACCGCCTGGCAGATCGCCGGACATTCCATCAAGGGCTACCGCGAAGAGCCGGGAGTTCCGAGCGACTCCTCGACCGATACGTATGCGGCGTTGAAAGTGAACATCAACAACTGGCGCTGGAAAGGGGTGCCCTTTTATCTGCGAACGGGCAAACGCCTCCCACGGAAACTCACCCAGATTGCCGTGATGTTTCGTGAGGCGCCGACACAAGTATTCCCCTCCCTCGAGCCGGGCAGTATCGGCCACAACAAACTGTTGATCACGTTGCAGCCGAGCGAAGGATTCTCCCTGTGTTTTTCGGTCAAGAGTCCCGGCCGGCCATTCCGTCTGGCCAACCATGCCTTGCAGTTCGATTATGAGACGGCCTTCGGTCAACTCCCGGAAGCCTATGAAACGCTTCTTCGCGATGTGATGATCGGGGACCAGACGCTCTTCGTGAGCGCGGATTTTACTGAGACGGCGTGGCGACTCTATGACCCGCTCCTGACCAGCAACCACCCCCTTTACTTTTACACGGCGGCGTCGTGGGGGCCCCGTGAGGCCGATGCCCTCGTAGAACGATACGGTCATCAGTGGCAGCTCGGTTGGTAAGGGAGGTGCTATTCGGGGCTTCGATTGTCGATGCGGAGGAACGCGGAGGGGGTTATTGCGTTGAAATAGTCTGGGGAAGGGTCGCGAGGGGCGAGCGGGGATCGGGCGATTCGAGCGACGTCCGCAGTTGAGAGGCGTGTTGGCGAATCTTTGTCAGAATCGGTTGCTCGTTCGAAGGGACGCGTTCGACGCGCCGGAGGAAATTGTTCCACACCGCCAACGCGGCTGAACGAAAGCCGTGCTGTTCCAACTCCACTCCGATCTGGTAGGTCGCGAACGAGGATGATGGCGGGCATTGGGCAAGTTGTCCAAGCGACTCGGCCGATTCCTCCAGACGACCTTGCTGTTTCAACACCATTCCTAAACCGAGCGAGGCGCGCGCGAAACAGGCATCCTGTTGCACGGCTGCCCGGTATAAACTGATCGCAGAGTCGGGCTTCTGCATTCGACGCCTAAGGTCAGCGGCATCCGTCAGGAGCGCCGGATCGTTCGGCGCCAATACCAAGGCCTTTTCGTAAATCACTCGGGCGCGTTCCAGTTGGTTCCGGGCGACCAAAGCGAGTGCCAGATCACGCAAGACATCCGAACGTTCCGGCTCCAGGTGCAGAGAAGACTCATAATGGTGAACAGAGAGATTCAAGAGATCCGCATCGCCGTGCAGGACGGCCGCCATCGCGTGCAACAGATGGGCGGTCGCCGCGAAGGTGGCAGCCTGCGCGCCCTTGGTTTGTTTGGCCTGAATAGGCGCGGGCATCGGGCCTTCGCCGAACGCAAGGTGCGACTTCTCCAGCCATGCCCGTAAGAGGCTGGCAGGGACACAATAACTCAGTCCCGCCCGCAACATGACTGTTCCAATGACCTCACCCTGTGGGTTCTTGGTGCGCTCCAGATAGGGGACGGAGTGGACCACCAGTCCGCCAATCTCGCCTGTCTCGGATAGCACGAGTGGTCCTCCGCTGCTGCCCGCGTTCATGAACCCAGTGATCTGCGCGAATGATATCGGCTGTCCCGTCGTCCGCGACCGCCCCATGGTTTCTCCGGTCACGGTGACGGGAAAGACAGTGGGATGAATCGTCAAGCCCATACGGAGGACATCCGGCAACCGAGGGTAACCGACGGCAATGGCCGGAGCTCCTTCTTCGGCCGGTACCTTCACAATGGGGAGAAAGGGCACCGGATGCCCTGTTTTCACCCTCAAGGCGGCGAGGTCCCAATCCGGTTCGATCGCGAGGATCTCAGGCGCGACATCGACGTGCTGATTCTGGCTGTATACGAAGAGCCGCGTGGCATCCTTAATCACGTGGGCGTTCGTCAGGACAAGCCCGTCCTTCGAGATAAAGACGCCGCTGCCGAACGACAATGCTTGGGTGTCATCGTCAATGCCGACAATGAGCACGGTGGCTGCTTTGGCCTGACGGTAGAGTTCGACGGATGAATAAGCCGCAGTAGAGGCCGGAGAGAGCACGAACGCAAGGCAGGATACGACCACACCGGTCGCGACACGCCATATATTCAGGATTTTCCCCAGGCGGGAGTGAAGCGGTAAACCTATTGCTCCCATTGGGATCGGAAACATACCAAAAATACCCACAGGATGTCTATTGCGGCTACCCTCGAGCGTTGGTCGGTCTTCTGTGAGCTCTCTCCACAGGGTCGTGATAGTCATGTCTGCAATCGATTTCTCTATCGGCATACCCGAGCGAAAGTCTACTGGGAGAACCACGCCGGTGAATGATTGTCCAAGTGTACCGCTACGGCATCGCTTGTCCAGTTGTTCGATAAGTTTTGCAGGGCATACGAGCGGATCGAATCAGAGAACCAGAATCGTGGAGCATGGACCGATCCGTGGACGGTGCAAGAGGCGCGACCGCTGGAGTGATCCGGGGGAACCGCATGAACCGGGGTCGGCTACTTCAGACTGCTCATATCGATGACAAATCGATAGCGGACATCTCCTTGTAGCATGCGCTCGTAGGCGTCGTTCACCTGCTGGATGGGAATGACTTCGACGTCCGCCGCGCATCGATGCTTGGCGCAAAAGTTGAGCATCTCCTGCGTTTCCTTGATGCCGCCGATTTGAGAGCCGACAAGGCGTCGTCGTCTCGCCAACAAAGAAAACGCGCGGAGGGACAGTGGTTTGCCGGGCGCGCCTACCAGGATGTACGTCCCATCGGTTTTGAGCAGTTCCAAGTGCGCGTTGTAATCGTGAGTGGCCGACACCGTGTCAATGATGGCGTCGAAGTGCCGGGTGAGCTTTGTGAAGGTGTTCTTGTCCGATGTCACCGCGAAACCGGAGGCACCTAAGTGTTTCGCGTCCTTTTTCTTTTGACCCATCCTGCTGCAGACCGTCACCTCCGCCCCCAGTGCGGCACCGATCTTGACCGCCATATGGCCGAGCCCGCCGAGCCCCACCACGCCGAGCCTGTCCCGTCGGCCGACACGCCACTGTCGAAGCGGCGAGTAGGTCGTGATGCCGGCGCACAGTAATGGCGCCGCACGTTCGGGAGAGATCCCGGTGGGGATATGCAGCACGTACTTCTGGTCGACGACGATCTGATTCGAATACCCGCCAAAGGTGGGAGTACGGCCATCCTTCTCCGTACCGTTATAGGTAAAAGCGATGTGGCCTTCGCAATACTGTTCCAACCCTTTGCGGCACGATCCGCAGGTCCGGCAGGTATCAACAAGACAGCCGACTCCGACGGTCTCGCCGGTGCGAAACCTTCTGACGGCTCGCCCCACTTGCGCAACAGTGCCGACGATCTCGTGACCGGGAACCATCGGAAACATGGCGCCGCCCCATTCATCCCGAGCCTGATGCAGATCGGAATGGCAAATGCCGCAATAGTGAATCGTAATGAGCACATCGTGGGCGCCGATGTCCCGGCGAAAAAACGTGAATGGCTTCAAAGATGCCCGTGATGATCGCGCCGCATAGCCGTGTGTCTCTAGCATGGCCGACCTCCCGCTACTATTTCAGACATTGTGGGCGGCCAACGCGCAAATGACAAGACCAAGCCAAATCACCTCCGGGCAGGTGACGACCGCGTTGACAGGGTGTGGAAGGCGCCCTCGCGGGCTAGGCGGATCTTTTTAGCAACCGACAATGGGGGTGCCGCAGGCCATCGATTCCAGCACGGTGTTCGGAAGGTTGTCCTGCAACGATGGGATCACAAATACATCCGCCGCGCTGTAAATGTTCGACAGCAGGCGATCGCCTCCTGGACAAGCCCCTAGGCTGACAATAGCCCCATCGTGGCTGCAAGAAAGAAAGACTTCACGCTATGGAAGGCCAACTAGAGGCGACCTTACCGCCGCTCACTTGTGTTTCGATTGGAGCTTCAAGAATGGTTTTGTAGCAGGTAGGGTTCCCAAAACGAGCGGTCATACCGTGGCCAGGCGTGGCAACCAAATGGCAGAGTGTGTTGATTGAGCTCGAAGCACTGCCGAGGCACGACTTCGAAAGCGAAACGCAACCCCACCTCGAACGGTGCCACCTTAAACTGAGCATCATAATGAACCGCCCGGTCCGACCAGAAATGGTCTTCATTTTTAGTTCCGTCCGGACGCAGGGGCCATAGCTCCACTTCTCGCTGTACACTATTGAACCGTTTAATCTGTTTGAACCACTTTTTGGGAAGATGGAGGCTGCGCGCGTACCAGGCCTTGCCCGACAAGATGCTCTGCCAGTAAATTTCAGGATCGATCCAATACTTGCCCGATGACAACACTCGCAGAAAACTCTCCACTTTCCTCAGAGAGAATCCGCCATTTCCGACACGCGGGGACCCGACCCACGGACTGTCCACACTCTGCAACCAGGGTGCTCCAATATAATCCCAATCCATGGCGCACCATTCCAGCAAGCGATCCGAAAACACTAGGGCGTCAAGATGATAGATAAGAATGTATTGATAGTGGCGAAAGGCCTGATAAAAAGTGGGCGATAGCATCAGCTTGTTATTGGCGATGGCGCTGCCAAAGTACGAGTCAGAAAACCGCCGCAGCTGAAATCCAGGCCGTTCAATCTTGAGACTCTGTGGCACCACCAGAAACTTGTCGTATCGACTCAGGAACTGTTCCAGATGGCGGAATGAGATTTCTTCATCCGGAGTAAATTGCGCCCGGGGGTATCCTGGCACGACGACCGCCACACTATGCATATCCACCGAGTTAGGCTGCAACTTCATCCCTCCTTTTGCGCGCACGACATCGCAAATGATCGTTCAATCCAGAACACGTGCCCCGCGGTCGAAAGAATTCGCCCAATCTGACACCAAGTCCAGGAGTTAGTGCGGCCCCCCCACAACCCAATAGTCAATGAGGCTTATAGCGGGTCCTCCACTCCAACAGGGGTCGTACAGCACCCGGCCATCGACCGTGGAAATCACCTCGCGCCGTGTCTCCCATGCCACTGTCATTCACGCCAAAGCCAATTACTCGGTCGACATACGTATGCGCGCGAAACGGACTTTCGGTTACCATTGAGAGCGACAGCGTGAAGAATCCCTCTGAAAGGAGATTCGCGGGGATCCGAACCGTGGAGCAATAAACACCGACGGGGCGTGGTTTGCGTTGCCATTCAGGATCACGATCATGAACAATAAAGATAACAGTGTCTTCTTCGTTATTAAGAGCCACTCCCGGCACAAAGACATGCCCAGATTTCAAAACCTCAAATTCCACCTCGATTTCGATCGGCCTTCGGATGTCGAATCGATCCACAATGACACCGGACTCGGTCTGCACTCGCACTGCCCGCATCCGGACCACCTCATTGCCGGGCGCATCTGCCGGGTCCGGCCACTCGACGGAAGGCTTCACATGGCCGGCATGGAGGTATTGATGGACCACCTCGTTTGCCGACCCCTCGTGCACCACTTCACCCTTGTTGAGAAGAATAGCTCGTTTACACAAGCGGGTGATGGCTGGCATATCATGCGACACTAATAGGACGGTTCGCCCGTGCTGTCCCACATCCTCCATTTTCCCCATACATTTTTTTTGAAATCGGACATCACCCACAGCCAGCACTTCATCCACGATGAGAATGTCGGGGTCCATATGCGCGAGAACGGAAAATCCTAAGCGCACATACATCCCGCTGGAGTAATGTTTCACGGGCGTATCAATGAATCGTTCCACCTCGGCGAAGGCCACAATTTCGTCAAACTTGCGCGCAATTTCCCGACGCTTCATCCCTAGGATCGCGCCGCTCATATACACATTGTCTCGGCCGGTCAATTCAGGGTGGAAGCCGGTGCCTACCTCCAAGAGGCCGCAAAACAAACCGTGGAGGACGGCGCGGCCCTTAGTCGGTTCCGTCACCCGCGAGAGGATTTTCAATAGGGTGCTTTTCCCAGACCCATTGGGTCCGACAATCCCGAAGACTTCGCCTTTCTTCACCTCAAACGATACATCGCGCAACGCCCAGATGGCTTCGTCCTGGCTCTCCCCGATTCGCGATCGCCTTAAGATGGAGCGCATACCTCGGGATAACGCTCTCACCAAGGAGGTCTCCTGCGTATGAGTGGCTCCCAGGCGATAGCGTTTATGTAATCCCTGCACTGATACCGCCGTGTCGCCCATTACCTCGCTCCGGCAAAGCCATGGTTCACCATTCTAAAAAGCATCATGTATCTCTCAACCGGGCATTCACGACCCCGTCCCCCCTCAAAACTATACTGGTCACCCTCATCCGATTTCCTACTCGATCATTACGGGTGGAACGCGGCATCGCAGACTGCCTCTGAGGGCACCGAAGTGGGTGCCCAGACGCCAAGCCAGAATGTTCCTTCCCTCCGGAGTTCGCGCCAATGCCGGCGTCCGTTGCAACAATGTTCGCCATGAGTGAAGATACGCACGCCACCGCCAGAGTTCCCAAAGTGATCGCTTTCCGTATTGTTTATACAAATACACTATATGCTTCGCATAGCGAGAGGCTTGCACGAACGTCCCTGTCTGGGTTGCGCGAAGGCGCATATGAAGCACGGCGTCGGGCACAAATACGAGTGTGTGCCCGGTGAGCTGTACTCTCATACAATAATCGGCGTCCTCCCCGAGCAGAATTGTCTCATCGAACCCGCCAACGCCATCATGGAGGTGTCGAGAGATTCCAATGCTTCCACCCCCAGCATGGGGGAACGGCAAGAAGTGACAGGTCTGTAACCCATCCGTCTGCGTTCCCCCGCGGCTCGCCGTAATCGAAGGGGGGTTAAGTTTCTGTAATTCGATGCGAGCAGCCACGAAATGGTGGTTATTCAGCACCAAGGTCATGGCGGTCGCCCAGCCACATCCCGGAACGTCATCGGCATCGCAGAAGAGGATGCGGTCGCCAGTTGAAGCTCTGACGGCGACATTTCTGGCATAGGCGGCGCCGCGTTTGGCAGATGCATCGATAACCTTGAGCGAGGGAATTTGAGTTTTATATCGCGCCACGATAGGCCCTAGGGCATCCGTCGATCCATTGTCGGCGATGATGACCTCCCACTCCGAGGGCCATGACTGTTCGACCAGCGCATCGAGTGTAGAACCGACGGTGCCGGCCGCGTTCAGATAAGGGATAATGACGCTGACCTTCATAATATACTCTGCGTTCCCGGCGCGGTTTCAAGCCAGATTGTACCGCGATGAAACGCGCTGAGGTGTTTGCCGAACTGCGCTGCGAGGAAGTCGGTGCGATCCGAACCGATCAGTCATCCTGCAGATCGAGTTGGGTCCTGTTCCGCTCTTTATGAATCCCGTCGTAGTGGGTGTACATCGGATGGTCGAACAAATGGCAGAGAAACATCTGTTCCGGCCATGGTTCATGGCCGTACTGTGGCGGTAAAAAATAATGGAGGCCGGGGATGGGTGTGATCTTCTTGAACTCATGCGTATCATTGAACTCGCGAATGGCTAACCGCTCGCCGGTGAATTCCGAGTGGGTGAGCCCCATAATATCGTCGAAATAACAATGGATCCTCGGCATGAGGAGCGAGTGTTCTGCGAGCAGTAGCTTGAAGGCCTGTGCGGTCGAACTGTAGTAATCCAAGTCGAAGGAGACAAATCCCACGGGCGCTGGCTTGGATTTGAGGAACCGCCGAACAGTTTCATCGACTGGCCCGATTACGAGATGACTTCGACGCAATCTCTTCTTGAGCCTCTTTTCGTCCATCTTGTAGAATGATTCTTTCCAAAAATGGGGCAAGTCTCGGTAATCTACGGGCTTCGGCAGCCCACGACCGCTGTCAAATCCATAGACGTCAATCGCGACGCCAAAGAGCGATTCGATGATTTCCGCGGCCCGCTCAAGAGCTAGCAACCCGTTGCCGCCAGCGACCCCGAATTCGATGACCGAGATACGCGTGTGTCCCAGTGCCTTCGCCAAGTAAGCCGCTTGAACCACTGGCCATGTATAGTTGGGGCGGCACTTGCCCGCTCCCAAGCTGAGCACGCGCTCGGTTTGATAAGTAAGCCAAGGTTGGACTAAGTCGTCCCGGTCGTAATCGCGACGCTCCATATGCTCGCGCTGCATCTCGCGGTCCCACCAGTCCAACTGGCCCCGTACTCGTGTAATCATTCCCTGAAGGACCGACTTGGCGAACGCTTTTATCATGGTTGTGCGTCCCACATGACATAGAGAGAG
>Ga0075430_100001691_pt1 | contig 18031 bp, 17 predicted proteins | sample RhiMetdeltSRZDD4_FD_75294 | JGI IMG/M metagenome (GOLD analysis project Ga0075430, IMG submission 75294) | Populus rhizosphere microbial communities from Tennessee, USA - Rhizosphere MetaG P. deltoides SRZDD4 | ecosystem: Host-associated > Plants > Roots > Rhizosphere > Soil | place: USA... | reverse complement strand
CGCAAGTTGGCGGACGCGAGCGGCCTGGCGTTCGAGCTCGGCGCGTGGCTGGACGGCGATGATTTCCGGACCCGGCGTTGCGCCCGTGTACACGCGGATCTGCCGGTTCGACAGGTTGGCCGGTTCGCCGGCTGACTGCTTCTCCTCAGCCGCCGCGACGATCACAACCGCCGCTGCGATCCCCAGGGCGAGGGTGATCGCCGCCAGTGCGGCGCCGGAGCGCGCCTGGTAACGGGCGAGGTCTCGCAGCGCGAGGCGTGGGGCGAGCGGGACGTGACCGGCTGCCCTGGAGAAGAGCCGGATCGCAAGCGGGCCCAGGAGCAGGGTGCCGACGATCGTCGCCGAGATCCCGGCGACGATCAGCGCCGCGCTGTCTCGACTGGAAAGCGCGAGGCTGCCGATTCCCGCCGCGATTAACACCGTCGCGACGATCGTGGAGTGGTGTGAGTCCCTCGGCCTCGGTGGTCGCGCCGAGAGCGCGAGCGTGACGGGGATGCGGGCGACCACTCGCCCCGGCCACCAGGCGGCAGCGGTTGCCCCGAGGACTGCAACGCCGACGATCGCCAGTAGCAGGGTCGACGGCAGGCTCAGCCGGTCGATCCGATGGCCGAGAGCGGGCTCGAGCGTCGGGACGATGGCGAGCCAAATCGCAAGCCCCACGATCGCCCCGATCAGGGCTCCGATCGCGCCGACGACCGCGCCGCCCGTCAGCAGCACCAGGCGTAGGTGCTTCTCGGTCGCGCCGATCGCCGCGAGCGCGCCGAGCTGGCGGAGCCGTCGCTGCGCGATGACGGCAAAGCCCGCGGCGGCAACAAGCGTGGCGAGCAGCACGAAGACGGTGGCTACGGAGAACATGGCCAGCGCGTCGGCCCCTCGGTTGCTTTGCCGAGCCTCGGTCCCTGCGAAGCCGAAGCGGGCGCTGGCCGCGGGCCCGTCCATGAACGCGTCGACCGAGTCGGTGTCGGCACCGACGAGGACCGTCGCGTGGTCCGGCGCTCCCGCGGACGACGGCGAGACCAGGGCGAACTCGTCGCTCAGATCACCTGGGTTCTCGACGACGCCGACGACGGTCCGGCGCTTGCCGTCGAGGCTCAGCGGATCCCCGATCTCGAGTCCGAGGAGCGTGGCCACGCCGTCGGTGACGGCGACCTGGCCCGGTCCGTTCGGATAGCGACCTCGGAGGAGCGCAAGGCGTGCATCTCCGTATGGTCCGTGCGGATCCTGGGAGCGGAACTCGACCGGGTCGACGCCGCCGGGGACGCGCAGCGACCGGTGACCGATGACGTCGATCGTCCCGAACCGGTCCCTTGTCGCGGCGAGGCCGGCTTCCAGCTTGGCCGGCTCGGTGCCGTCGAAGCGGAGCAGACCCTTGGCGGAGCCGAACTCGGCGTTTTCCTCGGAACCCGCGTTGTAGGCGATCGTGACGCTGGCGATTGCGGCTGCGACCGCGACGATGACGAGAGCGACCACCAGGATCTGCTGGCGCCACTCGCGGCGGAACATGCGCCAGGCCCATCGGACGACCGCGCGCCGGGCGGCGACGCCGCCGTTCGACGGCCGTCCCCGCGTGGAGCGGTGCGCGAGCGTCGTCATTGCCGGTCGCCGGCGGCCAGCAGGGACTCCGGGCCCGGCGCCGCGGCCGTCTGGTCGACGACGCGACCGTCGCGGAGGAACACGACTCGGTCGGCCCAGGACGCGAGCTGGGCCTCATGGGTCACCACGACGCCGGCGACGCCGCGGTGCGTGGCGGCCCGCAGCAGCCGCATGACGCCCTCGCCGTTTACGGAATCAAGAGCGCCCGTCGGCTCGTCGGCGAGCAGCAAACGGCGCTCGCCGACGATCGCCCGGGCAATCGCCACGCGCTGGCGCTCACCGCCGGAGAGCTCGTCCGGGTAGCGATCGGCGCGGCCGGCGACGTCGAGCTCCGCCATGGCCTTCAGCCCGCTCGCCTGCGCGGCTCTCGCTCGAGCGCCGTCGAGCTCGAGTGGCAGCGTGACGTTCTCGACGGCCGTGAGGCCGGGGAGGAGATTGAAGTCCTGGAAGACGTAGCCGATCGAGCGGCGCCGCATCATCGCCCGACCGGAGCGCGACACCGTCGCGAGGTCGTGGCCCTCCACGAGCACCTCGCCGCTGCTCGCGTCCTCCAGACCCCCGGCGATCGTCAGGAGCGTGCTCTTACCCGAGCCGCTCGGGCCCATGACCGCCACGAGCTCGCCGCGCTCGACGGCGAGGTCCACCTCGCTGAGCGCATGGACCTCGCTCGGGCCCGAGCCGTAGACCTTCGATACCTGGCGCAATTCGAGTGCGGTTGTCATTGCGAGAACTCCATCGTCGAAGTTGGTTCGACCGGCCGGCCTTCCGGGACAGGCGATGGGGCCGGTGGCATATCCCTCAGGCGGACGTCGGCCGCATCCAGCCAGCGGACGATCGCCTCGAGCCGGAACAGCTCGGCATCCGCGACCAGCGCCAACGGGACGTCCCCGGGCGCCGCCTCCGCCTTTATGCGCGTGTAGCGCTGCATGACCTCGATGACGTGCCGGCGGTGCACCTGGAAAATCTCGTGGACGTCGATTCCCGGGATCTGCAGGGCCACCAGCACCTTGATCACCAGCTCGTCGCGCGGTGGAGGGACGAGCTCGGGCGGAGTGCGAAGCCAGTCGGCCAGTTCCTGAGCACCCTGGTCGGTGACCCGGTAGCGCTTCCGCGAGCGCTCGTTCTCCCCGTCGGTTTCGACGAGCCCGTCGCGCTCGAGGCGTTGAAGGGTTGTGTAGACCTGCCCGACGTTGAGCGGCCAGACCTCCCCCGTTCGTGCCTCGAACTCGTTCTGCAGGCGCAGGCCGTACTTCGGCCCGTCACTCAGCAGAGCCAGGATGGCGTGGGGGACGCTCATAGATGGCTTCGTTGACTAATTATACTGAGTAGTATATCGGGTATACAGGCACGATGCAAGCAGCTTTAGCCTGAACGGCACGGAGCCCGTCTCGTCGCACTCGTCTTGCAGCACCGGGCGGAGCTAGGTCGCTGCGAGCCTCGTCACGCGACCGAGCGCGCGTGCTCGAGCCCGATTACCCGCGTGGCTGTGGCCGTGGCGACCGTCGTCCCGTGAACGTCGATCAGTGCTGCCTCGAGGAAGGCCATGTCGCCGTCGCGACTGGGAGGCCCCGACCCCGACTGGTCAGAGCGTCGCACTACTGTTCGTTCCACGATCACGACCGGGATCTGGCGTCCCTGGAATCGGCGGGCGTCGGCTAGGACCGCGCCTCCTCCACCCACGCCTCTAGCCCGTCGAGCAGGCGCTGCAGGCCGCGCTCGAAGCGGTCCTCGTCGTGCGAGGCGCGGGCGATCCGCTCGAAGCCCGCGGCGGGATCGTCACCGGCGATCGCCGCCAGGTGCGGATACTCGCCCTCCGCCAGCTGCTCGCGCAGGTAGGCAACCATCGCGTCGAGATGCTCACGCGGCTCGCCCTCTGAGCCGGAGGGCGCGTGGTGGTAGGTGCGCATGGCGTGGCCGAAGACGTAGTCGTCCACGATCCCCGCGAGCTCGGCCTGCTGCTCCTCGTCGAGCCCGGTCCGCGCGGTGACCGAGAAGGTCTGCTCGACGTGCCGAAGCACGCTCGGGCCCATCGCCGAGGGGTCGCCCTCCCCCATGTGCTCCACGATCCATGGATGGCGCTTGAAGATCGCGCGGGTCCTGCGTGCGATCTCGGCGAGCCCCTCCCGCCAGCCCTCGGGCAGCTCGTCGTCCGGCACGATGATCTCGGCCATGATCGCGTCGGAGACGAGCGCCACCAACTCGTCCTTGCCGCCCACGTAGTGGTAGAGCGTCATCGTCCCGGCGCCCAGCTCGCCGGCGATGCGGCGCATGGAGACGGCCTCGAAGCCCTCGGCATCGGCGATGGCGATCGCAGTCTGCGCGATCTCCTCGCGGGTGTACGCCGGTCTGCGGCTGCCGGGGGCCGGGCGGGCGAAGATCGGCCCCTCTGCCCGTCGGCGCGTCCTAGGGCGCTCGTCCTGACGGCGCGTTCGCGGTCGCTCGTCCCGGCGGCGCCTCGGTGGCCTTGACATGCGTACACCGTACCATTAGTTTGTTCGTACGATGCACGAAAATTTGATACAGCGTACGAATACATCCCCGAGAGCGGGCATTGTCGTCCACGGCCTCGGCAAGCGCTTCGGCGAGTTCTGGGCGCTCCGCGACTTCGACCTTGAGGTGCCGGCGGGCACGGTGCTCGGCCTGCTCGGCCACAACGGCGCCGGCAAGACGACCGCAGTCCGCCTCCTCACCACGCTCGCCCAGCCGACCACCGGCAGCGCGCACGTGGACGGCCTCGATGTCGTGGCCGACGCGGCAGCGGTGCGCTCCAGGATCGGGCTCGCCGGCCAGTCGGCGGCGGTGGACGACCTGCTCACCGCACGTGCGAACCTGGAGCTGGTCGGCCGGCTCTACCACCAGCCACGCGTGGCGGCGCGCCGGCGCGCCGCGGAGCTGCTCGAGCGGCTCAGCCTCGCCGAGCACGCCGACCGGCTCGTCAAGACCTTCTCGGGAGGCATGAGGCGGCGGCTGGATCTGGCCGCGACGCTCGTGGCCGCCCCGCCCGTGCTGTTTCTGGACGAACCGACGACCGGCCTCGACCCCGCCAGCCGCAACGAGCTCTGGGAGCTGTTGCGCGAACTGGTGAGCGACGGCACGACGCTCCTCCTCACCACCCAGTACCTCGAGGAGGCCGACCGTCTCGCGGACCAGATCGTGCTGCTCGACCACGGGCGCCAGGCGGCCGCCGGAACGCCGGCGGAGCTTAAGGCGCGCGTCGGCGGCGAGCGCATCGCCGTCACCTTGCTCGCCGCCGATCACCTCCCCGCCGGCGAGGCCGCCCTCGCTCCGTTCGCGGACGGCCCCGCGACGAGCGACGCGGAGGAGCGGGTGCTGACCGTCCCCGTTCGCGCCGGCACCCCGCTGCTCGAGATCGCCCGCGCGCTAGACCACGCCGGCGTGGCCGCACAGGACGTGAACCGCCGCCAGGCGACCCTGGATGACGTCTTCCTGACCCTGACCAACCGGACTGCGGCCCCCGCGGCCGTCCAGCCCGACCTGCCCACGGAGGCTGCCGCCTGATGACCACAATCGCCACGCACTGCTCCCCCAGCGCCTCGGAGCGGGCGCGCTGGTTCGTCTCCGACAGCCTCGCGCTCGCGGGACGCAACCTCCAGCACGTGCGCCAGATCCCCGAGAAGCTGCTCGACGTGACGCTCCAGCCGATCATGTTCGTCCTGTTGTTCGCGTTCGTCTTCGGGAACGTGATCGACGTTCCGGGAGGCGACTACCGCGCGTACCTGGTCGGCGGGATCCTGGTCCAGAGCCTCGCCTTCGGGATGATGGGGCCCGGGACCTCGATCGCCACCGACCTGGGTGAGGGTATGGTCGACCGCATCCGGTCGCTCCCCACGTCCCGCTCGGCCTACCTCTTCGGGCACTACGCGGCCGAGCTCGCGGCCTCGCTGCTCGCCATCGCGATCCTGTGCGCGACCGGGTTCGCGGTCGGCTGGAGCATCGACAGCAGCGTGCCCGACGCGCTCGCGGGAGCTTTCCTCCTGGTCGCCTTCGCGAGCGCGATGATCTGCCTCGGCACGCTGCTAGGGGTGATCGCACGCTCGCCGGATGCGGTGCAGGGCTTCGTCTTCATGACCGTGTTCCCGCTCACGTTCCTGTCGAACGCGTTCGTCCCGGCCGCCGGGCTGCCCGACGGCCTGCAGACCGTCGCGGAGTGGAACCCGATAAGCGCGGTCGTGGCGGCCGTTCGGTCACTGTTCGGCAACCCCATGGCGGTGCCCGCCGACGTGCCCTGGCCGCTGGAGCACCCCGTCCTCGCGGCCACGCTCTGGACCGCCCTCTTCCTCGCCGTCTCGATCCCGCTGACGATCCGCCGCTTCCGCAGCCGGACCACCGACTAGCGCCAAAGGTCAGGGACGGGATCGGGAGGTTCACCGAGTCGGCCTTCCTCTTCCTCACGCCCGAGCAGTCCGTCGAGCGACTGCTGCCCTTCCGCGAACTCGGCGCGGCTGATTTCCTGCTAGCCGCCTACGCGTGCTATGACTGGCAGAGCCTCGAGCTCGTCGTGCGCGAGGTCCCACCGGCCTTGCGACCTAAGCCGGACTAAGCACGTCGGGAGTCAGCCCGCGAAATGCAGCTCTCGGCGTCCGGTCATGGGCCGCTCAGCTGATTCGGGCTGGGCGCAGGCGTGAGGCGTGCACGCTACCGAGGCCCTTGAGCCGCTGGTGTCCGTATGGCTCGATCGCCAGCGCCGAGTAGTCGGCGATCGCCTCCGCGAAGCGGTCATCGGCTAGGACCGTGTCGGGAGGTGCGACGTCCACAAGCCGACTCGCCAGGTTGACGGCGCGCCCAAAGTAGTCGCCCCCGCGCGCGAGAATCGGGCCCAGCGACAGGCCGGCGCGTGCCGAGGGAAGGTCGCCCGCGGCGCAGGCATCCACGAGCTCGATCGCGCCCTGCGCGGCTGCTTCGGGCGTGGGGAAGACCAGCATCACCTCGTCACCGACGAGCTTCACGACCCTGCCGCCAGCCTCCGTGATGATGTCCGACGCGAGCCCCTCGAAACGGGCGAGCAGGCGTCCCAGCTCGTCCGTCGGCATGGAACCGCTCGTGCCGGTGAAGTCGACGAGGTCCACGAACCCGACGGCCAGCGTCGGCTGCCCGCCTGCCTCCACGGTTGAGCGGCGCCGCAATCCCTCATCAAGCCGGCGACGGAAGGCGTAGAGGAGCACCCAACCGACATCCGAGTGCTCGATGCCGCGCTGCGAGGCCTCCGCGAGGACCCGTTCGCGCAACCCGAGCGCACTCAGCTCCGCCATCGACTCCATCTCGATTTCCGCGATCCGGGTCATGTGAGAGCTGACCATGCGCGCCTCGCGGAGGATCGCGTCGAGCGCGGCGCGGCGCCGATCACCCCGAAGCGATTCGATGCCCTCGGCCGCAATTCGCAGCGCCCTTACGTCGTCGTTGGTGTATGCCGGCTCGTCGGGAGGAATGTCGGGAAAGCCGAGCGCCCGCCAGAGCGGATCCGCCACCTCGTGGCTGATCCCCGCCTGGGCGCACACCTCCGGCCAGGTCAGCTCCTTCGGCCCCAGGCGGACGAGCCGCTCCACGTCGTCGGCATCAAGGGACGCTTCCTCTCGCTCAGGCACTCGGGACCGGCGCCGACTTTACCCGCCCCGCGATGCGGACGAAAGCGGTCCTACCCGATACCACTCCGGCACGCCGGTGAGCAGTTCTATCCGCCCGGGAGTCGCAGCTCGGTCGCGAGCGCGGCGGCGCGATCGAGGTCGGCAGCCGCGGTCTCGGCGATCCTGCGCGCATCGTCCGGTCGGTAGGCCTCGCCGTAGACCGCCCCGTCGCGTCGTGGGGCCTCCATCAGCCGCACCTCGGCCCAGCCGCCGATCCTCACCGGCTCGAACCCGCAGCCGGAGACGAGCTCCTCGGCCGCCTCGGCCGCGGCAGCGTCCTCGCTCGCGTCGAACATCGCCACCGGACCCTCGATCCGGCCCTCGGCGACGTCACGCTGGTAGGCGGACGTGAGCGTGTTGAACGCCTTCGCCAGCCGCGCGTCCGGCATTCGGCGGGCGTTCACCTCGGCCGCCGTGAGCCCCTCGGGGAGCGATTCGAGCCCGCCGCCGCATCCGACCATAGAGTTCAGCTCATGAGCACGTTCGTTTTCAGGCTCATGGCTCCCCGCCCGACGTTCGCCCTCGACATGACTGACGAGGAGCGGGAGATCATGGGCCGCCACGTGGCCTACTGGCAGCCATTCATCGACTCGGGTCAAATGGTGAGCTTCGGCCCGGTGCTCGACAGCACCGGATCCTGGGGACTCGGTGTTATCGAGGCCGAGGACGAAGAGGAGCTGCGGGCATTCGCCGCGCGCGATCCAGCGGTCACCACGGGAACCGCGAAGGTCGAGCTGGGGAAAATGCTCGCTGGGTTTGTGCGTCCCCGGTGATCAGCCAAGGGCCGCGGGCGCCTGCGGTTCAGCCGGGGCCGCCCGCGACGACGATGCCGTGCTCGTAGGCGAACACGACGGCCTGCACCCTGTCGCGCAGGCCGAGCTTCATCAGCACGCTGCCGACGTGGCTCTTGACGGTCGCCTCGGTGACGACGAGGCGCTGCGCGATCTCGCCGTTTGACAATCCGCGCGCGACCAGCAGCAGTACTTCGCGCTCGCGTGGTGTGAGCTCAGCAAGGAGCGCCGCCGGCGGCTCGAGCGGGTCGGTGCGGGCGGCGAAGTGTTCGACGAGGCGGCGCGTGATCGAGGGCGACAGCAGCGCCTCGCCGCCGTGGACGACCCGGATCGCCTCGATCAGGCGCTCGCGCGGCGCGTCCTTGAGCAGGAACCCGGCCGCGCCGGCGCGCAGCGCACCGAAGACGTACTCGTCGAGGTCGAATGTCGTCAGCACCAGCACTCGTGGCGCCGGCTCGATCTCGACCGCGGTTAGCTGTGCGGTGGCCTCGACGCCGTCCATGCGCGGCATGCGGATGTCCATCAGGATCACGTCGGGCCGTAGCTTGCGGGAAAGCTCGATGGCCTCCCTGCCATCGCCCGCCTCGCCGACCACCTCGAAATCGTCCTGGGTCTCCAGGAACAGCCGAAAGCCCGTCCGCACGAGCTCCTGGTCGTCGACGATCAGCAGCCGGATGCTCACGCGTCACCGCCGATCGGCAGTCGCGCCGCGACTCGGTAGCCGCCGCCCACACGGCGGCCCGTTTCGAGCTGCCCGCCGAGCAGGGCGACCCGCTCGCGCATGCCGACGATCCCGTGCCCGGTTGTTGCACCGTCGTGTTCGACGGTGGTGCCGTCGTCCACGACCTCGACGTCGAGCCGCGAGCGGCGGAACGCGAGCGTTACCTCGACATTGGTGGGGTGGGAGTGCTTGAGCACGTTCGTGAGCGCCTCCTGGACGATCCGGTAGACCGACAGCTCGACGCCGCCGGGCAGCGGCTGCGGCTCGCCGATCACGTCCAGGTAGACGGGCAGTCCGGCGTCGCGGTAGCCCGCGACCAGCTGGTCCAGCTCCGCCAGCGACGGCTGTGGGCGTGAGTCAGCGCCCCGTTCGGGCGCGCGCAGCAGCGCGAGGATCCGCCGCAGCTCGACCAGGCTCTGCTCGCCGCTGGTCTCGACGCGGGCGAGCGTGTCGTCGGCCACGCCGGGAGAGGTGCGCAGCACGTCGCGGGCGCCGCGCACGCCCACCAGCATCACGCTGACCGAGTGGGCGACGATGTCGTGCAGCTCGCGGGCGATCGAAGCCCGCTCCTCGTGCACCGCGATCCGCGCCAGCTGCTCGCGCTCGCGTTCGGCGTGGGCCGCGCGTTCCTCGAGCGCGCGCGTGTAGCGACGCCGCGTCTGCACGTAGGCGCCGAGCGCCCAGACGCCGACGACCAGAAGCACGGCGACGGTCGCGCCGAACAAGGCCGAGGCCTGTCGACCCTCGGCGTCCGCGCTCGCGGCCGACAGCGCCGCGGCGATCGCAGCCGTCGGCACGAGCGCCGCGAGCGACACCTTCCGCTCGCATATGGCGGCCGTCGAGTAGAGCGCGATTCCGCCGGCAACACCGGCGGGCTCATCTCCGAGGGCCACGATCGCCGCTGCCGCCGCCAGTGTGGTCGCCAGCACCGCGAGCGGCGCCGACCGGCGCAGCACGAGCGCCCCGCCGGCAATGGCCGCCAGCACGATCGACAGCGGGCTGGCCACCCCACCGGCATCGGATACCGAGCCGAGCTCGACGCCTGTCGCACATAGCGCGAGCGCGGCGTCGAACGCGAGCGAGCGCCGGCCGCGCGGCCGGCGCTCGTCGAGAGGAGAACCCGGCGCGCCTGTCATGCCAGGTCGCGGTGGCGCTCGGTAACGACCGCTGCGAGCAGCAGTGGCAGGGTCCAGGCGAGCAGCAAGAGAGCGTCGCCACCCCACGACAGGGTGCCCGCCTGCGGATCCCCGGCCAGCGCGAAGGCCGCCCCGAACGGCGTGAACTCGACGGCGGTCTCGTCGATGACGGCGATCAGCGGACTCACGACAAACGCCAAGATCAGCGCGCCGACGACGCCAGCGACCTGGTTCCGCACGAGCGCGCCGACGGCCACCCCCATGATCGCCGACAACGCCGCGGCGAGCAGGCTGCCCGCGGCGACGAGGGCGACGTCATGGGCGCCGAGCCCCGGCCCGGGATGCGCGGGCAGCAGCGACAAGCCGAGCACGAGCGCCACCGCGACCATCAACGCTCCAATCGCGAGGCCCGTCAGCGCATAGGCCCCCGCCCGGGCCAGCAGTAGCAGCGCGCGATGCTGTCCCGCCGCGAGCGCCGCCGGGGCGGCCGTCCGGTGCCGGTACTCGCCAGCGGCGCCGACCAGCCCGAACAAGAGCACGATGATCGGCAGACCCGCGATCGCCTCCTGCTTGTCGGACACCGTCACCAGGTCCCCCGAGGCCTGCGTCACGATCACGACGTTGGCGATCGCCAACGCCGCGCCCGTGGCCGCGTAGCCGAGCAGCGTTCGCGTGCTCACGGTCTTGATCAGCTCACCCCTGATCAGCGCGGTCATGCTGCTTCCTGTTCGGTCAGGCTAAAGAACACTTCCTCGAGCGAGCCGCCCCGCGGAACCAGCTCGTGCAGCAGGATCCGTTCGCTGTGTGCGAGCTCGCCCACCCGCGCCGCGGCGATGCCCTCGAGCAGCAGCCGGCCGCCGCCGTTCTGGAACGCGACCCGTCCGCCCGCGCGCCTCACCGCGGTCGCGAGTCGCTCGGGCATCGGCGTGCTGACCGACACGCGGCCGTCGCCCAGCCGCTCGAGGTCCTCGATCGCGCCCTGGCGCACCAGCCGGCCCCGGTGGATCACGACGACGTCATCGACCGTCTGCGCGACCTCGGTCAGCACGTGACTCGATACCAGCACGGTCCGGCCGCTCGCCGCCCGCTCGCGCAGCAAGGTTCGCAGCCAGCGGATGCCCTGCGGGTCCAGCCCGTTCAGCGGCTCGTCCAGCACCAAGATCTCCGGATCGCCGAGCAACGCGGACGCCAGCCCAAGCCGCTGGCGCATCCCGGTCGAGTATGTCCCGACACGACGGCTGGCGGCCTCGTCGAGCCCGACGACGGTCAGCACCTCGTCGACGCGCCCAGGCATCAGCCCGGCGAGCGCCGCGAGCGAGCGCAGATGATCGCGGGCCGAGCGGCCCGGATGGGCGCCACACGACTCGATGTAGACACCGAGCACCCGAGCGTCCTGCGCCATCGAGTCGATCGGCGCGCCGTTGATCAGCGCGCGCCCCGCGGTCGGGCGGGCAAGCCCGACAATCGCCTTCAGCGCGGTCGTCTTGCCGGCGCCGTTCGGTCCCAGGAAAGCGGTGACCGCGCCCGGGCGAACGGTGAACGACAGATCCTCAACCGCCGTCACGTCCCCGTAGCGCTTCGTCAGGCCCTCGACCGCGACCGCCGGGAAAGTTTGCGTCGCTCTCATGGGGACAGGATCGGCGCGCCCGTTCTCGCGCGCATCGGCACGCAGATCGAACTTCGCTTTCGACCCAGGTGGGATGGTGACGATCGCCAATCTCCGACCTGCGGCGAACAGGTAGGTTGCCAGCAGCGGAGACGCCGGCGCTGCTGCCTTGCGCCACGCGCACAAGCGGCAGCCGCCCCTCGGGAGAGGGGCTGCCTGTGTCGAACGAGCGCGTGGAGCTGGCTGTGGCTCGAGCGCCGCGCCGCCCGCCCGGTTTCGCACGCCGATCAGCTCAGCGTGCTCGCCTGATCGGCGCTACTCACGATCGAGCGGGGCGCTGCGAGGTGTCCGCGGAAGGCCGTTCGCCCCGCCTGGGTCAGATGGGCGCGCACTCGCCGCCGGCGGTCGCTGGCGGGTCGCTCGATGTGAACGTAGCCGGCCTCCTCGAGGGCGGAGAGATGCTTGGACAGCCCCGAGTCCGACAGCCCGAGCTGGTCGCGCACGAAGGCGAACTCGACCCAGTCGGCGGCCGCCAGCAGCGCGACGATCGAGAGCCGTTCGGATTCGCCGGCGACCTGTCGCGCCGGCCAAGCGCACCGTTGGCTCAGCGGTAGTCGTTCTCCTTGAGTTCGATCACCCAGGCACGGCGCTCGGCGATCCTGCCGTCGCGCATGACGAACACCTCTGCCATGGACATGCGCATCCCCCGCCAGCGGCGCGCCTCGCCGTGCCGCTGAGCTCCGCCATGACGACGTCGCCCTCCTCGACCATGCGCACCACCTCCAACTCGGGCGGGTCGATGAATACGGGCGCGCCGTCGATGGCCTTGTCGTAGGCCTCCTTGCCGGTCAGATGGAAAGCACCGAAGACGGTCCACTCGATGTCTCGGTCAAGCACGAGAGGATCTGCTCGTGATCGGAAGCCGCGGAAGCCGTCCAGGTAGGTGTTGACGATCTCGATGTTCCGCGAGGTTCCTCCGTCTTGTTGCATCTCCATCTCCTCTGACGTGGATTGCCGTCGCCCTTAAGGACCGGCGCACGGTACGGGAATCATCGGCGGAAGCTGACGTCGTGATCGCGCGGTTGCTCGCCGGACGCTCCAGCGGGAACACTGCTGGCTTCGCCTCGGCGCGAGCGCGCGACTCGCAGGTGTTGGATCGCCTCCCAGCCAGGGAGCACACCGGCCGCGAGTTGCGCTTTGCGCGATTTCCAGAAGCGATGGCCGTGCGCCCCCCGCTTCTGTTACGCGCGGCTCGAGCAGCGTTGCCCCATCGAGGTGCTTCATAGCGCAGCGCTCCACAGCACGACTCTCCAAGTGCGTCGGCGCAGCGAACCTGGCTTTGGAGCACGAGCTCGACGGCCTCCTCACGCTTGCCAGACCCGCCGACATGGACGCGGCCCTCCGGCCCAACTGCGCACCGCTGGAGAGGTGACGCAGTTGCTCCTAGCGAGGACCGACCAAGCCCGAGTTCCAATGCGGGCTGCTCAATGGCTTAGCGCCGTTGTCCATTCCTTGTCTCAAACGTGGCCCTACGGAGCCCTACGCGGCCCTCAGCGGACCGCCGTCAAGACGCGCAGATTCGAGAGATTTCCAGGACATTCGACCACTTGGAGGGGATTGGGGCCCTTGCCTCACACGCGAGAGGTCGCTGGTTCGAACCCAGCCGCGCCCATCAGCGAGCCCGCTCGGGCACGCGGTGCTCGGGGGCCAGAGGCTCTCCTCGCTGACCCGGACGAGGGCGCGAGCAGCTCACGCGCACTTGCGCAAGCTGCTCGCGGTTCTCCATTGGTCGAGGACCTAGCGACCCGTGTCGCCTTCGGTCTCGATCTGCTCCTTGCGGACCTGCTCGGAGATCTGCGCCTCGTCGGTGACGGTCTCCTTCTCGAGCCGCACGCGCTCTTTGGGCACGGTGCGCTTCTCGACGACGACTTCCTCTTCGTGCAGCACGACCTCGTGCTCCTCCTCGGAGATCTCAGGGCCGTCCAGGGCTTGGTCGACGTTCGCGTCGGTGATCGGCTCGCGCTCCACGCGAACCTCTTCGCGGCGCACCGGGACCGTCCGTTCGACCTGCTCGGTCACCACGTACTTGCGCAGCCGCACGCGCCCACGCTCACGCTCGGTCGTGCCGACTTTGAGCTCCTCCTCCGAGCGTGTCATCGCCTCGTCGGTGGTCGGCCCGCTGGTGTCGCTGCCGACCGCGGCGCGGTCCGAGGACGGCTCTGGGTTCTCGGTCGCGGTGACTGAGCCCTCCTCCGTGTAGTCGATGCCGTAGTGGCTGAAGAGCTCCGCCTCCTGCTGCTCGCTGAGCTCCTGGTCTTTGTCCATTTTCGGCGCGTCCTTGACCTGCTGTGCCTCGACCTGCACCAGCACGTCCTCGCCGCGCGGCGCGGCACCAGCGATCGGCACGAACGACGACTTGGTCCCGAACAGGCCGGTGTTCACGAGCGCCCACTCCGGCTTGTCCGTCTGCTGATCGACATAGAGGTCGTCGATCTTTCCGATCTTGTCCCCGTTGCGGTCGATCACCGTGCGTCCCCGCCAGTCATACGCGTGCGTCATTCCCGTGGTCACTGCTTCCTCCTCGATTGATATGTGTGCATGTGCTCTCGCGCTCAAGCGGCTGTCGGCCGAGCGCCGGTCGCCGCCGGGTCCTGCCTAGAGCGCCCGCTCGCGTTGGCGGGGTGTGGTCGTGCTCTCGTGCCGCTCGAAGCGCCCGCTCCTGGCCTCGTGCCGCTCGTGGTCGCGGTCACGATCGGAAAGCAGCCCGACCGCCAGCCCCGTGCCCGCAAGCAGCACGTGCAGGACGTTGTCGGCGGGGTCGATCGGAATGATCCCGAGCACGTCATGGCCATCGATCAGGCCGATGACGGCGACAAGCCCGTAGATCGCTGCGAAGGCGAGCGCACCCGTACGGGCCCGTCCATGCCTGCTCGACATAAGCAGCAGGAAGGCTCCCGAAAGAATGTGGACGACGTTGTGCCAGCCGTTCACCTCAAAGATGAGGAAATCCTCGCCATCAAGCTGGCCTGGATCGCCGCCGCCCGAAGTGTCGAATTTGGCCTCGGCGAGAAACCCGAGGATGCCGACCAATAGCAGCGTGGCGCCAACAACCAGGCAATACCACTGAGCGGTGGAACGGCCACGCGAGCCGGGTCGGCCGGCGCGAACCGAAGCGGCGGGCGAAGCACCGCCGGGGGCGGTGGACATCAGAGTCCTTTCAATCGTGGACGGTGTGTGGATCCGTCCCGACGCCCGTCAGACGCGTGCCGTCCCCACAATCGGGTGCCCGACGCCGTACGGGGTAAACCTGACAGAACGCTGCGGCCGGACGGGGTGCCGGTCAAGCCGGCCTTCGATCGAAACCGTCGCATGCCGCGGTTGCACACCGCGCGCTCCCCGATCGCCAGGGCGGCGGATTAGGCAACGGGCTATCGCTTGCCCGAAACGTCGCGAATCCAGCCGTGTCGGGCTTCGCGCGCGGCGCGCGTCCGCGGGTCCCTCATACAAGTTGGCCACGACACGACTGGCTTGTTATCCAGGTAGGCCCAAATTTCTGCCGCCGTGTCTTAGGGGAAGGGTCCCGGGAACTGGCAGGGCTGAGGGACCACCGCGCGGGGGACCCGCGCCAACATAAGGGGGAGGGAGATGCGGAAAGCATGCGCCGCGTTGGCGGCCGCCGCAGTCACCTTCATCGCCGCTGCGTTTCTGCCCGCTGCGGCGAGCGGCCAGATGCATGGGGGCTTCTTGCCCGGGCCTGGTGCGTTCGGCGAGAAACCGCTGACGCTGCTGGGCACGACCCAGGTCACCAGCCGGGATACGAAGCCGGATCTGGTGGCAGACGTTGCTGTCGACCCGGACGGGGAGGTCGCCTACCTCGCGAACTGGGGTGAGCCCGACTGCGCGGCGAACGCCGAGTCGGGACTGCCGGACGCGGGCGTGTGGGTGATCGACATCTCGAACGTCGAGAGCCTCGAGGCTGTCGACACGGTCGAGGAGGCGTTCGATTTTCCGATCATCACGTTCATCCCGCATTCCCAGGACAGCCGGCCCGGCGAGGGGATGCAGGTGATCGACCTCGACACCAAGTGGTTCACCGGTGAGCTGCTCGTGATGAACAACGAGCAGTGCGGCAAGAACGGCAAGGGCGGTGTCTCGCTCTACGACGTCAGCGATCCGTCCAAGCCCAGGAAGCTCTCCGAGCACTTCGGTGACCGCGGCTCACTCGGCGACGTGAACGAGATCCACAGCGCCTTTGCGTGGCAGGATCCGGAGACGGGTCGCGCTTTCGTGGTGATGACCGACAACGTCGAGGCGACGGACGTCGACATCCTCGAGATCACGAATCCGCGCCGTCCGCGGCTGATCGCGGACCTGAACCTCAACGAGTTCTGTGAGCCGGCGCTCGGGCGGATCGACCAGCCTGAGATCGGCGTGACGGAGTCGTCGCTGCACGACATGATCGTCAAGCAGATAGACGGCGAGTGGATCATGCTGCTCTCCTACTGGGACGGCGGCTTCGTGCAGCTGAACGTGGACGACCCGGCCAACCCGGTCTGCCTGGACGACACCGACTACGCTGCGATCGATCCGGAGCTGCAGGAGGCGTTCCCGGGCGATCCGGACGCCTGGCTGCCGCCGGAGGGCAACGCCCATCAGGCGGAGTTCACGATCGACAACCGGTTCTTCATCGGCACCGATGAGGACTTCTCGCCGTACCGGGCGATCTTCACGATCACCAGCGGCGATCACGCCGGCGAGGAATTCCCGGCGGGCGAGTTCGGCTGGACGGTCCCGATCGCTGACGATCCGGATCAGACGATCAGCGGCGTCACCGTTTTCGGCGGCTACGGCTGTCCCGAGTCGACCGAGGACGTGCCGACCGCTGACGAGATTCGGGCACAGGAGGGGATCCCGGCCACCACGGACGTGATCCTCGTGCTCGAGCGCGGCCCTGTCGGCGATCCGGACGCGCCGTATGAGTCGTGCTTCTTCTCGGAGAAGGTGGAGTTCGCGCAGAACCTCGGCTACGACGCGGCGATCGTCGCGAACCATCACGTCGGCGCCCAGGGCGGTGACGCTCCGGACGCGCAGTTCTGCGGGAGCCAGGGCCACGAGTTCACCCCGACGATCTCCGCGGTGTGCGTCGGCCATCGGGCGATGCATCTGCTGTTCGGGGTCGCGGAGGACTACAGCCTCGACTACTCGGGCCCGGAGCCCGAGGTCGGCGCGGTCGGCGATACGGTGACGCTCGAGGCGGCCTTCGACGGCTGGGGCTACGTGCACCTGTTCGACGCCCAGACGGGCGCCGAACTTGATACGTACGCGATCCCGGAGGCGCACGATCCGGAGATGGCCTCCGGCTCGGGCGACTTCACGGTGCACGAGGTCGCGACCGATCCTCAGGACGCGAGTCTCGCGTACATCTCGTACTACTCGGGCGGTATGCGGGTTGTCCAGATCCAGTGCGGCGGTGAGCCGTACGATCCGGCGAGCCCACCGGCCGATTCGAGCACGTGCGAGCTCGTCGAGCTGGGTGGCTACCTCGACCCGATGGGCAACGACTTCTGGGGTGTGGAGGCGTTCGTCGGCGACGACGGCCGCACCTACGTGCTCGGAAGCGACATGGACTACGGCCTCTGGGTCTTCGTTGACCCGTAGGCCGCAGAGGAGCGAGGGGGCGGGCCCGGCCCGCCCCCTACGCGCCGCCGTGCTCACGCCGTTGGCGATCGCGATCCTGCTGATGAGCTCGGCCCCCGCCGAGGCCGCGACACGTCGGACGACTGATTCCGAGGCGCGCGTCCGCTTCACGCTCGACGGCCGAGTGCTCACCGTGCGAGTGCTGTCGCGAGCACCTCGCTACGTTCGCCGGCTCACCTTCGGCAGGCGCGTCCGAGCGAGCTGCGGCACGCGCTTCCCCTTCACACGAGGAGTCACCGTGCGGCGCACCCGCGCCTGGCCGCGCGGGCGCCGGCGGCTCCGTTTCCGCTTCGATCGCGACATCTCGCGGCGCGCCAGATGGTGCCACCTCGAGCACCCGCGACGAGGCGACATCGCGTTCGGAAGCTTCCGCTAGCCACTCCCTCCCGCATACGACCGCTTCTACCAGGCAACGGTCCAGTTTGACGACACGCCCGTGTCGCCGAGCCAACCGTCCGAGTCGTCAGCGCTTCCTGAAGGTCCCGAACTGTCGGTGGCCGGGGTCTGGCGAGCGATAGCGGGGTCCATCGGAGCGCCGCTATCGCGTCTGCTGCTCCTTATCTGTGCCCATCCTCTGCGTCAACGGGATGGCCGGGCGGCGCGTTGGGGCGGTGGGTGGTGCGGGTCGTGCGCGCGTGGACGCCCAGCCTTATCTCGGTCCTCGTTCCGGGGTGTTTCCGGAGCGGCGACATGATGGTTGATGGGGTGTTCCGTGACGCGGTGCGGCCGCTCTGTCTATGAAGGCCGTCCATCCAGCGGTGGCGGCAGGAGCATGCCGGGAGCCGGCCGCGGTGCATCGGCGTGATTGAGGGCTGCGCGCGCGGACCAACGGTCATGCGGGCTGC
>Ga0075430_100001689_pt1 | contig 18042 bp, 18 predicted proteins | sample RhiMetdeltSRZDD4_FD_75294 | JGI IMG/M metagenome (GOLD analysis project Ga0075430, IMG submission 75294) | Populus rhizosphere microbial communities from Tennessee, USA - Rhizosphere MetaG P. deltoides SRZDD4 | ecosystem: Host-associated > Plants > Roots > Rhizosphere > Soil | place: USA... | reverse complement strand
GACGCGGCAAGCGCCGGGCGTGAGCCCGAAGGCACGGACCACGCGACGGGCCGATGTCCCGTTTATTACGGGTTTCTCCCCGCAGCTACGCTCGGTTTCCGCAAATCCGACGGCAACGGTTATGCAGCTGACGGCTGGTACAGCGCTGGGAACGTTATTCGGTATGCGGTCTCGAACCAGACGATCGGGCCGGGCGGGAACACGAGCGCGCTCACGCGCGCTTACGGAATGCGCACCGCGGGACTCGCAAATCTCGCGGATCCGGCGCTGTCGCTCTTCCACGTGTGCGACGGCGCAAAAGGCGCTTCCGCAAGCGGTTGCGGCACGGCCGGCACGATCGTGTCGACGGCGCCCGTAGTGATCTGGTCTGCCGGCCCGAATGCCGCGGTCGGCGCCGCAAGTAGCGACGAAGCACAAAACCCAAATACTAACGGCGGCAGCGCGGACCGTATCTTCGTCAGCCGCGTCCGCTCGACGGCGGCGGGCAGGGAGTTCGACGACGTGGTGAGCTGGATACCCATGCCCGTTCTGCTCGGCCGGATGGTAGCCGCCGGCCAGCTTCCGTAGCCGTCGAGCGCCGTCCATCGGGGCCAAGTTACCGCCCATCGCGGCGCCCCTGGCACCTGTGACTTCCCACACGGTGGATACAGGGGCAAACGATTACATTCCCGGCAGCCCAGATCACGTGACAAGGCTGCTGTCGGAATTCCGAGCGGCACCTTCCGGGTTCACTTATGCCGTGCCGCGAAATCATCACGCCGCTGCACCTAGCCGCGCTGCGCGCATCGTCCGCGCGCCGCGCGCGTTCGCACGTACAACGCGGTCAGGCCATATTGCTGTCGATCATCGTACTGATCGGCGTGGGCGTCGCACTTTTCATTTCCTCGGCTTCCAGTGAAGTGACGCGTGCCGCGAACGCCGATGCGCGTACGCGAGCCGTGCTCGAGCAGGCGCGCGACGCGCTCGTCGCGTATGCGGTTGGACATATGACTCGCCCTGGGAGCCTCCCCTGCCCCGACACGGATGACGACGGCGTCATGGAGGCCTTTGTTGCGGGCGAGTGCCCGAGCTATATCGGGCGGCTCCCGTGGCAAACGCTCGGTATCGGCGATGTTCGGGACGAAGGGGGAGAACGGCTTTGGTACGCGCTCTCCCCTAACTTTCGCGACCAGCCGACCGTGCAAATCAACAGCGACACCAAAGGCACTCGCAGGGTGTTCAGCATGTCCTCGTCGACGACGCTTACGGCGGAAGCGACGGCCGTGGTGTTCGCCCCTGGCGCGGCGCTCCCAGGGCAGCTCCGCGACGAAGCCGGCGAGGACTGTACGATGAGCGGCACGAGTGTGAACATTCGACGCGATCGCTGCGCGTCGAACTACCTGGAAAGCCAGGGAGGCGCAGCCTCCGCCTGGAATAACGCATCTGCGCTGGGGCCTTACATGACGGCGCGCCCCTCGCTCTCGTTCAACGACAAGGTGCTGGTACTGCGCACCACGGATTTCATGCCGCTCGTCGAACGGCGAGCAGCGGGCGATCTCCTCAACATTCTTCTCGAATACCGTCGGCAAAGCCAACTCACGGGCGGTTGCAACTGCTATCCGTGGCCTGATCGCGATGGAAACGGCTCCAGCGATGCCGACAACAACCGCGGCCGCCTACCGATCGGAGCTGGCCGGGCGATCGCCCATATCAGTCAGGCACTCCTCGCCGTCGTCACGACGACCGCCCCCCACAATTTCAGCACTGGGCAGTCCGTGTACCTGACGGACATCGCCGGCATGACGCAGCTGAACGGTACCTCCGCGGCCGTTACGGTCATCGATGCAGTCCGATTCTCGATCCCGGTGAGTACGCTGCTATATCCCGCCTATACCTCAGGCGGCAGAGCGCTGCCCACGGCACTGCCGCACAGCTGGTACAGATCCATCAGCGCGATCACAAAGGCGGACCCCGCTGTCATCACGACCACCGCTCCCCACGGCTACACCGCGGGTCAGCAGATATATCTCTCGGGCATCGCAGGCATGACACAGCTGAACGGGGGCGTATTCACGGTCACCCCCATCGATGCGACGAGGTTTTCCATCGATGAGAACACAACTACATACACGGCGTACTCATCCGGCGGCACGGCTGCGCCGAGGGCCATGCGTTACCTCGAGCCGAACGACTGGGCGAACGTCGTTTACTACAGCGTCGCCCGGGCACTGCTTCAGGATGGCGGACTCACCTGCACGAACTGCATCCCTTTGGGGCCGCAGACGCTTTCGGTGAACGGCACGAACGGCTATGGCGTCGTGCTCATTACGCCGGGGCCCGTGGCACCGAACCAGACGCGCACGATGTGGGCACACTACATCGATGACCCCGAAAACCGCGACGCAAATCCCCAGCCGGCCGGCGGAGGCGCGGCGGCCGACCCGGCCGCGAATGACAGTTACGTGCGGCCACCTGCCTCATGCCCCGTGGGCCAGTGTCCGACACTCGTCGGCGGCGTCACGCGCTGCGTCGCATCGTCGCTTTCATGCCCGCGCAACATCACGGCGCCGACTCGCGACCGTCTCTATTGGATCACGGCGCCTCCGCCTTACGTGCAGTGTGGCGCAACTGCTGCGATGCTGCTGGCGAGCGCGCCGTGTCATACGACCGGCACGAACGTGAAAGCCGTGTGTCAGGAGGCGGTCAACAACCTGACGCTGGGACTTTGTACCTGCGTCGCGGCTGCAAACGCAATGATTACGCCGCCCTGTCGCAACACGCTCAATCCGAACGCGTGCCAGAACGCCGTCGCTCTTCTGAAAGCATGCTCACCGACACTATGAGACCCACCGCTGTTTCAGGCTTCACGCTCATCGAGCTAGCCGTCGGCATCGTCGTCATCGCCCTTCTGCTCGGGGGCATTCTCGTCCCGTTGAAAACTCAGGTCGAGACCCGCAAGATCGAAGAGACCCAGCGGATGCTCGCGCAGGCGCGCGAAGCGGTGCTTGGCTATGCCGTCGCTAACGGCTACTTTCCGTGTCCCGCGGACAGCACGAGCAACGGGGCGGAAGCGCTTCCGCCGGATCCGCCCGGCCCAGCGCCGCACGATTCCACGAACGGTATCTGTGCCGCGAGCACCGGCGACGGCACAGCGGGCTACCACGGTTTTCTGCCGGCGAAGACACTCGGCGTCGCCCCGGTCGACGACGAGGGATACGCGGTCGATGCGTGGGGCTTGAGCTCCAACCGCATCCGCTATTCACTGTATGCCGACGCAAACACGATCGGTAAAGCGCTCGTACGCAGCGGCGGGATGGCCATGCTCGGTATCCCTGTCTTAGGTGGAGCGACGCTTTTCAACGTATGCCTGAGCGGCACGGGCGCGGGCGCTGCGGACTGTGGCGCCGGCGTGCCGCCCGCGCAGGTAACGCTCGCTACCAACGCGGTGGTCGTGATCTGGTCCGTGGGTTCCAGAAGCGGCGCGGCAAACGTCCACGAAAGCGAGAATCTCAGCAGTAACCGCGTCTTCGTGAATCGAACGCGCGCCGACGCCGCGGGTGCGGAGTTCGACGACATCGTGACGTGGATCCCGATGACGCTCGTCATCAGCCGCATGGTAGCAGGCGGGCAACTACCCTAGCACTTCGTCGTCAGGCGAACGTTTACTGGGCCGCTGCAATACCCGACAGCATGAAGCACACCCTGCCGGGTACATTGGCGACGAGCGTGAGCCGATAACCGCAGTCCGCCGCAAGCCGCGAGGATTGATAAAGCCCCACGCCCAAACCGGTGTGCGAGTTGACGGCTCCCTCGAATAGCTGGCTTGCGACGTGTCTCGGCACGGGCGAGCCGTTGTCGCATACCGTGAGTGTCCCGCGGTGCGCGGCTGCGAAAGTCACACGCACCTGAAAGTTTTCCGAATCGGCAGTCTTGTTGAAGGCGTTTTCGATGAGATTGTCGGCAACGCTGTCGAAGAGCTCGGCCGGGATTGCGATCTCACGGACCGAGCCGTCGAGCGTGAATTCGATCGGGCGTGCGTTGTAGCGCTGCGAAAGATGTTGCCACCACGTTTCGGCATCGATGGTCTGCCTTTGTGCGCTGGTCGGCGCGCGGAGCTTATCCAGCGTGGTGTTAAGCCGCTGCGTGATCTGCGGCAGCTGCCGCTGAATCAGCGCCTGGAATGCAGCGGCCTGGTCCGGACCGCTGTTCGCCGCCGCGGCGCAAAGGGTCTTCATCGATTGCAGCAGGTTCTTGACGTCATGCGTGAGTCGCGCACCTGTTTCATAAATCGCATGCGTATACGCGCTCTGGCGCTGCATCTGTTCGCGCTGTTTCGCTACGTAGAAGTGGCAGATCATCTGCACGAGAAGCTTGAGGTGCAGCAGAATGGCGGGCGAGGCGGGCCAGCGTGTATGGATCCTCAGCCGGAGGTCACCGGAAGCGACCTCCGTCGCGTAAGCGGTGTGCGTGCCGAATTCCCCGCGTTCGGTTGGAGTCTGCCACTCGACGCCGCGAACCCATGGCATGTCCAGCATGTGCTGAACACCCTGCACGAGAAAGCGATGGGCTTGCGTCTCCTCCTGCGCAAGCTCGGCAAGGCGCTGAACCCAGCGCTCGAACGGCAGGCCGAGGCTCATGAGATAGCTCGAAAGCAGGTAGCCGATCCCCGCAAACCCGCTGCTGGGATACCACAGCCACGAGAGCCCGACCAGCAACGCTCCAATGCCGAGCAGCGTCTGCGCGAGCGCAATCACATAGTCGCCCTGGCTGACTTCGCGAATGACGAAGCTGCCGAGGACCAGCACGAGAACGAGGAAGAAAAAAAGGACGCTGTAGAAGAGGTCCACGCCGACGGGCGTTCCGGCCTGCTGCGCCGGCACGCGTACCGCCAGGATCACCACGGGCAGGAGCGGCAGGCCGTAGCGCACGAGCATCGCGATCGCCGGCTTGTCTATCCCGACGGTGAAAAGCTGGGGGACTATCCAGGCGAGCAGCACCGACAGCAGGTAGGAAGCGGCAAGGATGGAAATCAGGCGCTGGCGGCGGTCAGCGAGGCGCGGGACGCTGCCGCCGATGAGCCCGAAGAGCACCGCGACCCACAGCGCCATCAGCCACCAGTTGTACCAGCCGACGAAAAGTGCCGCGACGAGGACGACAACAAAGGCCTGTCGCGGCTCGACTTCCCGTTCGCCGCGCCATACCGGCTGCCAGAGGAGGAACAGACCGAAATGCGCAAGAAGGAAAGCGCGCGCCCACCACGCCTCGATACCCCACGCAAACGCCGCGTGCAATGCAAGCAGCATCAAACCGAGCGACCACTGCGGATTCGCCGCCGCGATACGTCCCGGTGCGCTGAGCGCGGTGCTGTTCATGAGTGCTCCGGCTTCACGGCGCCACGATGGCGCAGCGGTTTCGCATCGCTATACTGTCGCACAACCAAGCCATGACGAACCGACTCGTAGCGATCGCCCGTTTCAGCGTGCTCGAAGCGCTGCGAACGCGTCTGCCGCTCCTCACCGCGGGCGTCATCCTCATGCTCCTCGGCGCGAGCTTCTTCGTGCGTGAGATCGCAATAGCCGAAAGTGGGCGATTCCAGACGGCATTTTATGCCGCCACTACGCGCTATGCGATCGCGTTCGTCGCCATGCTCTACGTGATCGCGAGCGTGAGCCGCGAGTTCCAGGACAAGGGCCTCGAGCTCGTGCTCGCGCTCGATCTCGCGCGCGCCGAGTACGTCCTCGGCAAGCTTCTTGGTTTTCTTGCGATCGCCGGAGCGCTCGCGCTTGCGGTCGGGGTTCCACTCTTCGCGCTCGCCGGCATCGAACCAGCTGTGCAATGGACCATCTCGCTCGGCGTGGAGCTCGCGGTCGTCGTTGCGCTCAGTCTTTTCTGCGCCATCACGTTCAATCAGCTCATGCCGGCCGCAGCCGTGGTGATCGGGTTCTATCTGCTCGCGCGCGCGATCGTTGCCATCCGGTTGATCAGCGCAAATCCGATCGCGGGCGCCGACGCGCTTTCGCACCAGTTCATGAGCTGGCTCGTCGAAGGCGTCGCGCTCGTCATACCGGCCCTGGAGCTGTGGACTCGCACCTCCTGGCTCGTTGATCAGCCGGCGGAATGGACTGCGCTTGCGGCGATCGTTGGACATGGGGGACTCTTCACCATCGTTCTCGCAGCCGCCGCCGTTTTCGATTTCTATCGGAAGAACTTTTGAATGCGGTGGCGACTGGCACGAAGCACAGAGCGGTCGATCGCGTCCGTCCCGAAGCTCGGGCTCATCGTGCTCGCTGCCGCTCTCGCGCTGCACATAACCTGGCAAGCGCTCGAGCCGCCGCCGCAAGCCCGGGGTGCCGCGTTACGTGCGCCGCCGGACCCGAAATGGCTGCGGGTCGCAAGTCTCGGCGAGCCGATCGCGTTCGCTCAGGCGCTGACTCTTTACCTTCAAGCCTTCGATAACCAGCCGGGGCTGAGCGTCCCTTACCGCGAGCTCGATTACGCCGCCGTGCTCGCCTGGCTCAAAGCGATCCTCGCGCTCGATCCACGAAGCCAGTATCCGCTCATGATGGCGGCTCAGCTGTACGCACAGGTGCCGGACGAGGCGAAAACGCGGGCAATGCTCGATTTCGTTCATCAGCAATTTCTTCACGCTCCGGACCAGCGCTGGCGTTGGCTCGCCCATGCGGCCCTGATCGCGAAACACCGGCTTCGCGACATGCCTCTAGCTTTGCGCTATGCGGACGACATTACCGTTAACGCCCGAGCGGCCCAAAGCTGGGCGCGTCAGATGCGGATATTCATCCTGGAAGACATGGGTGAATCTCGCGCCGCCGCCGTCCTCCTGGGGGGTCTGCTCGCGAGCGGCGAAGTCAGCGATCCGGCCGAAATCCGCTTTCTGACCGAGCGGCTGGACAAGCTCAAAGCTGACGAAATCTCGACGTTCCCGTCTAAATCTCGTTAGCAAGTTTCTGATTTTGATGCCGTTATAGCCCCTGAAGCCGCGTCAAAGGCTGGTATGCGTCTTGCGGAAGGCGCGGCACTCGTCAAGTAAGGGGGCTACTATGAACAAACGCGAACAAGGCTTTACCCTGATCGAGATCGCCATCGTGCTGGTCATCATCGGCCTGCTCCTCGGCGGTGTTCTCAAAGGTCAGGAGCTGATCACGGGCGCGCGGGTGCGCAACCTGATCGGGCAGCAGGACGGCATCAAAGCAGCGTATTTCGGGTTCCTCGATCGTTATCGCGCGCTCCCAGGTGACTACCGGAATGCGGCGACCACCATCGCGAACGTGAACACCAGCGGCGATGGTGACGGCCAGATCGAAGCTGACAATGGCACGAACAAGGAAAGCATCCTCGTCTGGGAGCACCTCGCCAAGTCAGGCTTCATCAATGGCTCGTATACCTACGCCGCCACTGTCAGCGATGCCACGAACCCGATGAATCCGTTCGGCGCATTCGTCGAGCTGGTACACGACGCCGTTTACGGTGGTGCCGCGTCGGCGGTGCGTCCGAACCTGAAGACGGGCAACCGCATCCCGGTCGAAATACTGGCCGAGGTCGATCGGAAGGTCGACGACGGTCTGCCAAATACGGGTTCGTTCCGTACGTCCGACTTCAGCACCCCGGATGCAGGGTGCATCGATACTACGGTGACTCCGAACACCTGGGACGGCAACGGCGGCAAGTCAAATTGCGGTGCAGCAACGCTCTTCTAAGCGACTGCCCCTGACTTGACCCCACATGGCGCCACCGCGAGGTGGCGCCATCTTGCTTTAGACGACGCCATCAGAAAGAGCCAGCAACCCTCGATCAGGTGAGCTGAACTCCAGAACCTGCCGAGGCGCACGAGTTTCGACGGCCGCATGTAACGGGGGCAACGGGAACAGCCGCATCGACACCGCTGGCAACGAAAACACGCTTGTATGGGAGCGCCTCTCGATCGCTGCGAACTGCACCGGCGTGCTGTAGCTCAATAACGCCTTAGCGCCAACGAGTTGCAGCACGCGCCGGAGGTCGCGACGAGCGCTCTCTGCTATACTCCGCGCGCATGGTTCAGGCCGTCCGCAAACCCGCCGGCGACGATGCGATTGCGATCGCGCGCGACGTGCTGGAAATCGAAGCCAAGGCAATCGCGGACCTCGTTTCCCAGCTCGATGAGCGCTTCACGGAAGCGGTGCACACGATACTCGCGTGCCGCGGCCGGACCGTCGTAAGCGGCATCGGAAAATCCGGTCACATCGCGCGCAAGATCGCATCGACGCTCGCAAGCACCGGCACGCCCGCCTTCTTCGTGCATCCTGCCGAAGCGAGCCATGGCGACCTCGGCATGATCGCGCGGGACGACGTTTTCATCGCGCTTTCGAACTCGGGCGAGAGCGCTGAGCTGCTCGCGATCGTGCCGCTCGTGAAGCGCCAGGGTGCAAAGCTCATCTCGCTCACCGGCAATCCCGAATCCACTCTCGCCAAAGAAGCGGATGTGCATCTCTATGCGGGTGCGGAGAAAGAAGCGTGTCCGCTCAATCTCGCGCCGACAGCCAGCACCACCGCAGCACTCGCGCTCGGCGACGCACTCGCAGTCGCGTTAATGCACGCGAAAGGATTCACGCGCGACGAGTTCGCGCTCTCGCACCCGGGCGGGGCGCTGGGAAGAAGACTTCTTACGCACGTGCGCGACGTCATGCGAACGGGCGAAAGCGCCCCGCGTGTCGGTCAGCAGGCGACGCTCATGGAAGCGCTGCTCGAGATGTCGCGAGGACGCATGGGCATGACCGCCGTGCTGGATGACGCGGGGCGCGTGATCGGCATTTACACCGACGGCGACCTACGGCGTTCGCTCGAGAAAAGCGTCGACCTGCGTGCGACGCGCGTGGCCGATGTCATGAGCGGCCACCCGCGCACGATCGGCCCTGAACGTCTGGCCGTGGAAGCCGTCGAAATCATGGAGCGCGACAAAGTGAACCAGATCCTGGTGGTGGACGAAGGGAAACGCCTGGTCGGCGCGCTCAACATGCACGACCTTTTCCGCGCGAAAGTGATCTGACGCCGAGCACTGTCCGCGCACCGTGGAGAATATGCAGCAGGTCTATTTGAAAGCCCGGGCGGTACGCCTCGCGATTTTTGACGTCGACGGCGTCCTGACAGACGGCGGGCTGCACTACAGCGACAGCGGTGAAGAAACGAAGATTTTCGACGTGCGCGACGGTCACGGCATGAAAATGCTCCAGTCGAGCGGCGTCGAGATTGCCATCATCACGAGTCGGAGCTCGAAGTGCGTGGCGCGTCGCGCCGAGAACCTCGGCATCGATCTTCTCTTCCAGGGGGTGGAGAACAAGGTCACAGCGTTCCAGGCGCTCGTGGGCGATCTCGAGCTCGAGCCGGTCGCCTGCGCCTACATGGGCGACGATTGGGTGGATCTGCCTGTCCTCCTGCGCTGCGGTCTGGCGCTGTCGGTGCCCGAAGCGCCCGCGGTGGTCCGGCAGCGGGTGCACTACGTGACGCACGCGCGTGGCGGCCGCGGCGCCGTGCGCGAGGCCTGCGAGCTGATCATGCAGGCACAGGGGACTTTCCAGTCCCGCCTGGCTGCGTTCCTGGTCTGAGTTGGCGACCCACGTGAACGAGCGGTTCGGCGGCTGGTTTCCGCTGATTCTTCTTGCGGCGCTCGCCGCATTGACCTTCTGGCTGGATCACGTTGTCCAACCGCCATCGGGTCCTGCCAGCCAGGCACCGCGGGACGAGCCGGATTACATCGTCGATGGGCTCTCCGCAGTGCGCATGGACCGCGAAGGTCGGGTAAAGCACACCCTTCGTGCGCGGAAAATGACCCACTTTCCGGAGGACGATTTGACGCTGCTGGAGGCACCGAACTTCGTCACGTACGGCGAAGGCCATGCGCCGGTCACCGTCACTTCGAAACAGGCGCGGATGTCGGGGAATGGCGAGAACGTGTTCTTCGAAAAAGACGTGCGTGTGGTGCGCGCGCCCGACGGTAGCCGCGGTGAGCTCATCCTGGAAACGAGCTTCCTCCACGTCATCCCGGAGGCCAATATCGTGCAGACCGACAAACCCGTGACAATCCGGGACGCCACGGGCTTCGTCACCGCAAGTGGCTTAGAATTGAACAGTGAAACACGCGTTCTCAAGCTGGAAGGTCGGGTGAAGGGCACGTTTGTAACGGGCAAGGGCCGGAGTGAGCGCTAACCGCTTCGTCACCACAGGCCTGGCACTGACTGTTGCAGCGGTCTGCGCGCTCGTCGCCGCTACGCCGGCCCACGCGGAGAAAGCAGACCGCAACAAACCCATACATCTAGAGGCCGATCGCGTTACCGTCGACGACGCCAAACAGGTCGCGACCTTCACCGGAAACGTCGTTCTCACGCAGGGCACGCTGGTCATGCGCGGTGACCGCATGGAAGTGCGCCAGGACAAGGAAGGATTCAGGCAGGGCGTCATGTGGGGCAACCTTGCATACTTTCGCCAGAAGCGGGAAGGCTTCGACGAGCACATCGAAGGCTGGGCGGAGCGCGTCGAATACGACGGGCGAGCCGATAAAGTGCAGATGTACAACCGCGCAATGCTCAAGCGCGGCCAGGACGAGGTGCGCGGCAACTACATTTCCTACGATGCGAACACGGAATTTTTTCAGGTGAATGGCGGCGGGACGAGGTCAGCGGCAGCCAAGGCCGGCGACGAACGCGTGCGCGTTATCCTGCAGCCGAAACCGAAGGAGGCACGCCCGCCTGCCTCCGGCAAGTCCGACGACGGAGCTGAAGTAACTCGTGGAGATGCGGGTGGCGGCCGGAAATAAGGCCGTGTTACGCGCCGCAGAGTCGCCGAATGCGGCGCTCGAGCTCGTACCCGAGACGGGCGCACAGCGCGCCGAGCTTCGTGTCGACAACCTGCGAAAAAGCTACCGCTCGCGGATCGTTGTAAAAGACGTTTCGCTCGAGGTCCACAGCGGCGAAGTGATCGGCTTGCTCGGACCCAACGGCGCCGGCAAAACGACCTGTTTTTACATGATGGTCGGCCTGATCCCGATGGACGGCGGCGAGCTGTACCTCAACGGCGAGCGCCTCACCCACATGCCGATTCACGCCCGTGCGCGGCGGGGTCTGAGCTATCTTCCACAGGAAGCATCGATTTTCCGGCGGCTTTCGGTCGCGGACAATGTGCGGGCGGTTCTGGAGCTGCACGAAAAAGACGCCAACACCATCGAGCTCAAGCTCGATGACCTGCTCCGCGAGCTACACATCGCACACCTCCGGGACAATCCGGCGATCAGCCTTTCCGGCGGCGAGCGTCGGCGCGTCGAAATCGCGCGCGCGCTTGCAACGGAGCCGCGTTTTATTCTCCTGGACGAGCCTTTCGCGGGTGTGGATCCGATCGCCGTCCTGGACATCCAGAAGATCATCCGTTTTTTGAAAGGTCGAGGCATTGGTGTCCTTATCACGGATCACAATGTAAGAGAAACTCTCGGCATTTGCGACCGGGCTTACATCATCAACGACGGGTCGGTTCTCGCCTACGGGAAGCCGGAGGAAATCGTTTATAATGAGAGCGTAAGAAAGGTGTACTTGGGGGAGCACTTCCGGCTCTAGCGCTTGCCTTGCGAAGCCAGACGGAGCCTCGCGGGCACTGTCGAGGCCACCGCCCGCGCACCTCCAGAACGCATGAAGCACTCCCTCCAACTCCGGCTATCTCAGCACCTCACCCTCACTCCGCAGCTGCAGCAGTCGATCCGGCTGCTGCAGCTGTCCACGCTGGAGCTCAACCAGGAGCTCGAGCGCTTCCTGCAGGAAAATCCGCTGCTCGAGCGCGACGAAGGACCTATCGAGGTGCTTCCCGGGCCGGTCGGACTGAACGGCGCGACTCCCGCAGAGGGTGTCACGGAGGCCGCAGTCACATCCACGGACGACGGGCCGGCATCGTCGGAAGGCGATAGCTTCCCCAGCGAACGCGAAGGCCCCTACGGTGCGGGCAGCCGCGAAGACGGAGATGACGACGATTATCCCCAGCTCGCTGCCGAGAACCCGACGCTCCGCCAGCACCTCATTTCACAGCTCTCGCTCACGAATCTCCCCGCGCGCGACCGCACGCTCGTCATCCTTCTCATCGAATCGCTCGACGACGACGGCTACCTCACGCAAGACCTGGCGGAACTCCAGGCGATGCTTCCGGAGGAGCTCGACGTCGAGCTGGAAGAGCTGCAGATCGCGCTCAAGCATCTGCAGCACCTGGAGCCGACCGGCGTAGGCGCACGCAACCTCGGCGAGTGCCTTGCGCTACAGCTCTGTGCCCTGCCGGAAAGCACGTCTTGGCGGGCCGAGGCGTTGGAGGTGGTACGCAATCATCTCGAGGCGCTCGCTGGACGGGACTTTGCGCGTCTCCGAAAGGCCCTGCGCTGTGACGACGCCACGCTGCGCGGGTTGCAGAAGCTCATCACGGGCCTCAACCCGCGGCCCGGGCGTGAGTATGCCTCGGACGATACGCGCTACGTCGTGCCCGATGTGATCGTGCGCAAGGTGAAAGGCGTCTGGCTGGCATCGCTCAATCCCGATGCGATGCCGAAGCTGCGTATCAACCGCCTTTATGCGGACATCCTGTCGCGCGCGCGCAACTCGGGCTCGCAGCAGCTCGCGAGCCAGCTCCAGGAAGCCAAGTGGCTCATCAAGAACGTACAGCAGCGCTTCGACACGATACTGAGAGTCGCTCAGTCGATCGTCGATCGCCAGCGGCACTTCTTCGAGCACGGCGAAGTCGCCATGCGGCCACTCGTCCTGCGCGAAATCGCGGAAGTGCTCGAGCTACACGAATCAACCGTGTCGCGCGTGACCACACAGAAGTTCATGCATACGCCGCGCGGTATTTTCGAGCTGAAGTATTTCTTCGGCAGTCACGTCACGACCGAGAGCGGTGGCGCTGCATCCAGCACCGCGATCCGGGCGCTCATCAAACAGCTCGTGAGCGCGGAGAATTCGCGAAAGCCGCTCTCTGACAGTCAGATCTCAGAAATCCTCGGCCAGCAGGGCATCGTCGTCGCCCGGCGAACGGTAGCCAAATACCGCGAATCGCTGCAGATCCTGCCGGTAAACTTGAGAAAAACACTGTAGTCCATACACAAGAAGGGGCTCGCATGAACTTGAACCTCACGGGGCACCAGCTGCCGATCACTCCTGCGATACGTGATTACGTCTACTCGAAGCTCCAGCGCATCACGCATCATTTCGACAACGTCATCGACGTGAACGTCGTCATGTCGGTCGAAAAGCTCCAGCAGAAGGTTGAAGCCACCGTTCACGTCCGCGGCCGCGAGATTTTCTGCGAAGCATCCGCGACGGACATGTATGCTGCGATCGACGGCCTCATCGACAAGCTCGATCGCAAGATCATCAAGCACAAGGAAAAGACGCTGTCGGGCCGCCACGACGGCGCACCGCTCAAGCACCAGCGGGCCGAGTAACTCGCGAGCGCCGCAGGCGCGCCGCTCATCTCAGATCATGAATCTCATCACTAAGTTGTTGCCGGAGTCCAACGTCCTGATAGACCTGGACGTCTCCAGCAAAAAACGCGTATTCGAGCAGGTCGGGCTGGTCTTCGAAAACAACAAAAGTATTGCCCGAAGCGAAGTGTTCGACAGCCTGTTTGCACGCGAGAAGCTCGGTTCGACGGGCCTGGGCCAGGGGATCGCCATCCCTCACGGCCGTATCAAGGGGCTGAAGGAAGCAGTGGGCGCGGTGGTACGCACGCGCCAGCCCATTCCTTTCGATGCGCCGGACGGTCAGAACGTGAGTATCATCTTCGTGCTGCTGGTGCCTGACCGGGCGACGGACATGCATCTGCAGATCCTGTCGGAGCTCGCGCAGATGTTCAGCGAAAAGTCTTTCCGGGAGCAGCTTCTCGCCGCGCCGAGCGCCGCGGAGATCCACCGGCTTATCACGCAATGGCAGCCCCATGGCGCATCTCAGCATAGCCAGGTTATTTGAGGATAACCGCGACAAGCTGAAGCTCACGTGGACCGCGGGCTGCGCGGGTGGTACGAAAGATTTGAGCAGCGAGCTCATCAAGGACTCGACCAAAGGGCTCATCGGGCATCTCAATCTCATCCATCCGAACTGGATTCAGGTGCTCGGCACGACGGAGTTCGAGTATCTGAAAAGCATGGATTCCGACCTCTGCCAGGCGACGCTCGCCGACATCGCCATACGCGATCTCGCCTGCTTCATCGTGGCAGGAACCGACCAGGTTCTGCCGCCTCTCACGAGAGTCGCCGACGAAACCAACACGCCGCTCTTCGTGTCCCCGGTGAACAGCGTCGAGCTCATGTGGATGCTCCGGCCGTATCTTGCGCGCGCCCTCGCCGATGCGACCACCGTGCATGGCGTTTTCCTGGACGTGCTCGGCATGGGTGTGCTGATTACCGGCGCATCGGGCGTCGGCAAGAGCGAGCTGGCTCTGGAGCTCGTGAGCCGCGGCAGCGGCCTCATTGCCGACGACGTGGTCGAGTTCTACCGGATCGGGCCGGAGACGCTCGAAGGGCGCTGCCCTTTACTGCTGCGCGACTTCCTGGAAGTGCGGGGACTGGGCGTTCTCAATATCCGCACGATCTTCGGCGAGGCTGCGCTGCGCCCGAGAAAGAACCTGAAGCTGATCGTGCATCTCGAGCGCCCCGGGCGCGATCTCGTCCCGCTCGAGCGGCTGCCGCTGCGCCCGGGCACCGAAGACATGATGGGCGTCAGCGTCGTGAAGGTCACCATTCCTGTCGCCGCCGGCCGCAATCTCGCGGTGCTCACGGAAGCCGCCGTGCGCAATCATGTCCTGCAGGTGCGCGGCATCGACAGCACGGCCGAGTTCATTGCGCGGCATTCGGAGCAGATGGAAGACCCGGAACCACGACGAAAAGGTGAACGCGCCTGAGGAACGACGCGATCGCGTACACTTCACCGCTTACCGCCATGCAGCTGGTTCTCATCACCGGGCTTTCCGGGTCCGGTAAAAGCGTTGCGTTGAATGCGCTCGAGGACGCGGGGTATTACTGTGTCGACAATCTCCCTGTAAAGCTGCTGCCGGACCTCGTCACTTTTCTCGCACAGGCCGGCTACTCCCGCGCCGCGCTCAGCATCGACGTGCGCAGCGGTAAGACGCTCGAAGGCTTGCCGCAGCACCTTGCCGCCTTGCGGCAGGCGGGCACTGACGTGACGGTGCTTTTCCTGCAGGCGAAGGACGATACGCTGATCCAGCGATTTTCCGAAACGCGGCGCCGCCATCCTCTCGGCGGGGAAAATCGCACGCTAGCCGAAGCGATCGCGCGTGAGCGCCAGCTGCTCGAGGAAATCGCCGACGTGTCGCACCACATCGACACCAGCGAGTTGAGTCCGAACGTGCTGCGTGCCTGGGTGCGCGACTTCGTACAGCTGCCCGCGGCGGGGCTCACGCTGCTCTTTCAATCCTTCGCCTACAAGTACGGCGTCCCCCTCGATGCGGACATGGTGTTCGACGTGCGCTGTCTCCCCAATCCGCACTACGATCCGAAGTTGCGGCCGTTTACCGGTCGCGACGAGCCCGTGATTCAATTCTGCGCCGCCGATCCCGGCGTGCAGAAGATGCTGGGCGACATCAAGCGCTTCATCGACGAATGGCTGCCGTGCTTCGACCGCGACAGCCGCAGCTATCTTACGATCGCGATCGGCTGCACGGGCGGGCGGCACCGCTCCGTCTATCTCTCCGAAACGCTGGCCGAGTACTTTCAGACGCGGCATGGCCGCGTGCTGGTGCGTCACCGCGAACTCGCCGTCTAACCTGACGTGAGCGCGTATCGACGCGTTCATGCGAACCTACCTTCTCCCGCCGGAAGAAGAGTCGGGGATGAGGAAACCCACGATGACCGAAGAGCACTTCATTTTTCCGCTCGGCACCGTTCTCTTTCCGGGCGGGGCGCTGCCGCTGAAGATTTTCGAGCAGCGATATATCGAGATGACGAAGACGTGCCTCCGCGACAATCGTCCCTTCGGCGTGTGCCTGATCAGGGAAGGACATGAAGTCGGTGCGCCGGCCGTGCCGGAAAACGTGGGCTGCCTCGCTTCGATCGAGCGGTGGGAAATGCCTCAGCTCGGGGTCTTTCATCTCGTGGCGCGCGGCGGCGATCGCTTCCGGCTCCACGACACTCGCGTGGCGAAAAACGGTCTCTTATCGGGATCCATCAGCCGCATTGAAAGTGCCGGAGCGAACGAAGAGGTGGATCCTGCCTGCCGCGACGTTCTGAAGCTCATCATCGAGCATGTCGGCGAAGCGAATTTTCCCTCACCGGTTCTGCTCGACGACGCAAACTGGGTGAGCTATCGGCTGGCGGAGATCCTGCCCGTCGATGTTCGCCTGAAACAGGAGCTTCTCGCGATCGATGAGGCGCGAACACGGTTAGAGCGCTTGCGCGAAGTGCTGACGGAAGAGGGGCTCATCAGTCGCAATGTCTAATGCTCGTCACTGCCTTTGAAGTACTCGGGGAACTCCGCCGCATAGCAAGCGGGTGAGCTGTATCCTTTCGATTCATGGGCTGCGCGCGGTAAACCGCGCGACGCGAGCAATTCTTCGAAACCGCACCGGGATTGCGCCGGGTCGATCCGCTGAAGCGGTTGGCCGCCCGCGCGGTGTATGCCTGATTCGGTCACGACGAAGTCCATCGGCAGGTCGTGGGGCTGAGGGTGAATGGTCGACAGCCGCAGCATGTCGTAACTCACGCCCACCGCCACCACTCGACGACCGAGCGCAGCAAGCGTGCGGTCGAAGAAACCGCCGCCGTAGCCGAGGCGATAGCCGCATGCATCGTAGCCGTTCATCGGCACGATCGCGATGTCCGGAACGACGGCCTCTGTCCCGTCCGGCACCGGTATGTCGTAGACGCCCGGTCGCATCGGCGCTCCGGGCCACCACTTTCTGAATTGCAGGGGCGCCTTGCTCTGCACAACTTCGGGCAACGCTGCAGTCGCCCCCTTATCACGCCATCTGCGGATTGCATGGCGCGCGTCGAACTCGCCTTTGTACGGCCAGCAATAGCCGACGACGGCGTCGGACGGCACATCGAAACCGTCAAGAAGGTGTTGCGTGATCGCCTGGTTCCACGCGTGCCGTGCTGCTTCCGGCGTCGCTTCGCGTCGTGTGACGAGCTCCGCACGCTGCGCTTTCCGCCATTGCCGGATCTCCGGCCACGACAATTGATCTTCAGGTTCCATGTTTCGGTTTTGCACCGGCTCCCATCAGATCGAGTATTCGTCCGACCGGCGCGGGAACAGCGGCGTTGCGCACTTCATCTTTCTGCAGCCATTGGTATTCGGCTTCAGCAGCCTGCGGCGCGACACTGCTCACCCGCAAGTAATGCGGCGAAATGGTCAGGTTGAAATGCGTGAATCCATGCTCGACCTGCGGCAGGGGCACCAGGGTATGCGCATCGGCGCCGAAGCGCCGCCTGCAGAGCGCGATCGCATCGTCTGTCGCGCTCACTTCGGGAAAACACCAGAGGCCGCCCCAGATGCCGGGTGCGGCACGCCTCTCCAGCAGAAGCTCACCGTCGTGCTCCACGATCAACATGACCGTCGTACGGTGCGGAAGCGCTTTGCGCGGACGCGGCGTTGGAAGCTCGTTGACGCGGCCGTCCCGTAACGCTACGCAGCGTCGTGCCGCCGGGCACAGGAGGCATTTCGGCCGATGCCGCACACATACTGTCGCGCCGAGATCCATCAAGCCTTGCGTATAGGCTTCCGTCTCGTCCGCCGGCAGCAACCGCTCGGCCGCTTTCCAAAGCTCATTGGCTGTCGCCGTGTCGCCGGGATAACCGCTGATTCCACACACCCGCGCCAGCACGCGTTTCACATTGCCGTCGAGAATCGCGTCGCGCGCGCCAAATGCAAAAACACTGATCGCGGCCGCTGTCGACCGCCCGATCCCGGGAAGCGCCGCTATATCCTCGCGTCTGGACGGGAAACGCCCGCCGTGCTCGTCGCGAATCTTCAGGGCTGCTTCGTACAGATGGCGCGCACGCGAGTAATAGCCGAGGCCGCTCCAGCAAGCGAGCACGTC
>Ga0075430_100001688_pt1 | contig 18046 bp, 10 predicted proteins | sample RhiMetdeltSRZDD4_FD_75294 | JGI IMG/M metagenome (GOLD analysis project Ga0075430, IMG submission 75294) | Populus rhizosphere microbial communities from Tennessee, USA - Rhizosphere MetaG P. deltoides SRZDD4 | ecosystem: Host-associated > Plants > Roots > Rhizosphere > Soil | place: USA... | reverse complement strand
TCAACCGCAGCCGCCGGCATCGCCGCCGCAAACACCCATGTGTCGGCGCAAGCGCCGGCCGTCATCACGGGCGCGGTCAAGCCGCGCGTCGTGTCGTCGGCCAACGGCCACACCTATAAGAACGGTGGGACGAAGACTGGCGTCGAAGTGGCCTTCGAGATGATCACGCAGGGGAAAGACGTCCTCGACTCGCTGATCGCGGGCGTCAATCTGTGCGAGCTCGACCCCGCCGACACGAGTGTTGGCTACGGTGGGCTGCCCAACGCGGACGGCGTCGTCCAGCTCGACGCGTCGTGCATGCACGGTCCGCTGAAGCGCGCCGGCGCGGTGGCGTGTCTCGAAGGCGTGCGTACTCCGTCCCTCGTCGCGCAGAAGGTGATGACCGATACCGATCACCATCTTTTGGTCGGGCGCGACGCGCAGCGGTTTGCGCGGAACATGGGGTTCAAGATCGAGGACGATCTCAATACCGAGCGCTCACGCGCCGCCTGGCTCGAATGGAAGCGTCGCACCGATCCGGCGCGATATCTGGATCCCGTCAAGCGTGAAGCCGCCTTCAGGCGGATCGAGCGCGAGATGATGGAGGAGGGCTGGGTCGATCCCAACCACTTCTACGGCACGATCAATTGCAACGGCATCAACGCCAAGGGCGAGATCTGCGGTGTCACGACGACCAGCGGGCTTGCCTGGAAGATCCCCGGCCGCGTCGGCGACTCGCCGATTCTCGGCGCCGGCCTGTACGTCGACGGTGAGGTGGGCGCTGCAGGATCGACCGGCCGCGGTGAGGCCAACTTGTTCAGCCTCGCGTCGTTCCTGATTGTCGAAGAGATGCGCCGCGGCAAGCATCCAAAGGATGCCGGCATGGAAGCGCTGCGCCGCATCAAGGCCAACACCATCGAGAAGCGTCTGCTGAACTCACGCGGCGAGCCAAACTTCAACATCAATTTCTACATGCTCAACAAGAAGGGTGAGTACGCGAGCGTCGCGATGTATCCCGGCCCGAAAGGGCAGCGCTTCGCGGTGTGCGACGAGAAAGGCGGGCGACTCGAGGCGGGTGAGCCTTTGCTGCAAGGAGCGCCCGAGTGATCGGATCGGAAACCGATCAGCGCCCCAGATCCTGCACGCGGACATGCTTCGTCCGCGTGGCGTAGGAAAGGATCGCGGCATCTCCAGTCAGTAGTGTCGCCTCCAGCAAACGAGCTGTCGCGACCAGAAGCCGATCGATCGGATCGGAGAGCGCAGCGCGGGTGATAACGCCCGCATCAACCGCGACGTCGCGCGTCACTTCAGCGAACCGGACGCCAGCGCGATCGATCGACGTCTCGATCCACCCCTCCGGAGAATGAGCAAGCCTCAGGCGTCCTGCGGTATGAAGCGCGACGATTTCGAACAGCGAGGCGGCAGAGATTCGCAGCGTCTCGCGCGCTTCGGCCTGGGCGATCATCCGGCGCGACCGCGCTCCCACACGGCGCGTATCACCTTCAACGATCCAAATCCAGGCGTGAGTATCGAGAAGCAGCACGGGGCGTTCGCTCAATCGCGATTGACGTCCCACTCTCCATCAATCGGGTCGAACGGCCGCTCATACTCCAGAACCGTCCCCTTCATTGATCCGAAGACGGGCTGCCGGCGTGGCGCCGTGTATGGCACCAGCTTCGCCACAGGTTCACCATGTTTGGTGACGACGTACTCCACGCCGGTTTCGCGAACTCGCTCCATGAGCTCCAGACACTTCGCTTTGAAAGCGGCGGCAGGTACCGACTGGTTGGACCGGTTGGACCGCGGCTGGACGGTGGCCGCTTTCCGCTTCTCTTTCATGACCACAATTTTGTGACCATTTTCCACCGCCGTCAAGGGCTTTCGTTCCGACTGCCACGGCGGCCCACGTATATAATCGCGCCACACTCGTGGGGGGAGGCCCTAGCCAATGAAAGTGTATCGACTGCTTGCGGTGGCGCTGGCCGCTGCCGTTCTGTTCACCGGACGACCGCTCGCCGAGCGATTGACCCAGGCGCCAGCATCGGGCGGTGCCTCGCCCTTCGACACGCTGCATTTTCGGCCCATCGGTCCGGCGAGCATGTCTGGACGAATCAGCGACCTTGCGGTCTACGAGGCCAACCCAGCGATCTATTACGTCGGCACCGCGCATGGTGGCGTGTGGAAAACCGTCAACAACGGCACCACGTTCGAGGCGCTGTTGCAGGACCAGGGCACGATGTCGATTGGCGACGTGACCATCTCGCAGTCGAATCCCGATCTCGTGTGGGTGGGAACGGGCGAGGCCGCCAACCGGCAGAGCAAGTCCTGGGGTGATGGCGTTTACAAGTCGACCGACGGCGGCAAGACATTCACGAACGTCGGCCTTCGCACCTCCAAAGCCATCAACCGCATCGTCATCGACCCGCGCGACAACAACATTGTCTTCGTGGCGGCGACCGGCAGCGTCTGGGGGCCTGGCGGCGAGCGCGGCATCTTCAAGACGGTTGACGGCGGCAAGACGTGGAAACAGACGCTGAAGGTCGACGACGACACGGGCGCGAACGAAGTCGTCATGGATCCGACCAACAGCCAGATTCTTTACGCCACGATGTATCAGCGGCGTCGAACGCAGTGCTGCTTCAATGGCGGCGGGACTGGCAGCGGCATCTTCAAGTCGACCGATGGCGGCGAGACGTGGACGAAGTTGAAGGGCGGAGTACTCGATGGACCGCTCGGTCGCGTTGCGATTGATGTCTATCGGAAGCGCCCGAACATTCTCTATGCCTTGATCGAGGGGCCGACGCCGTCTGGAGGGCGCGGCGGTGCAGGTGGTGGCGGACGCGGCGCCGGCGAAGAAGGCCCGGGAGGCGCGGCGGCTGCGCAGGAAGGCGGTGCAGGGTTCGGTCGAGGGGGCGGTGGTCCGCTCAACAACGCGCCGACCGGCATGTATCGCTCGGACGATTCCGGCGCGACCTGGCGGAAAGTGAACAACGCCAACCCGCGGCCGATGTACTTCAGCCAGATTGATATCGATCCATCCGACCCGGAAGTCGTCTACCTCGGTGGCGTCGGTTTGCACCAGACGCTTGACGGTGGAAAGACGATCGCCACCGACGTTGCCGAGCCGATCCACGACGATGTGCACGCGATCTGGATCGATCCGTCGAATCCACAGCATGTGCTGATCGGAAACGACGGCGGGCTTGCCGTCTCCTACGATCGCGCGAAGACGTGGGCGTTCCTGCCGAACTTGCCGGTCGGGCTCTTCTACCACGTGAGCTACGACATGGCCATTCCGTTCAACGTCTGTGGCGGAATGCAGGACAACTACAACTGGTGCGGTCCGAGCGAAGTGCGCGGCGCCGTTGGGATAGCCAATCATCACTGGACCACGCTGCAAGGCGGCGACGGGTTCCACGTCCTTCAGGATCCAGGGGACTACCGCATCGCCTTCAGCGAATCGCAGGACGGCAACATCGTCCGCGTGGATCGCGTGACGGGCGAGACGATGGGTATCCGGCCGACCGCGGCGCCAGGCGAGCCTGCATTGCGCTGGCACTGGGACACGCCGATGCTGCTGTCGCCGCACGATCCGAAGGTCGTGTACACGGCGGCGAACAAGGTCTTTCGATCGGCGGACCGAGGCCTGTCGTGGGTGGCTGTCAGCGGTGATCTGACAAAGAACGAGAACCGGGACGACATCGTGACGATGGGCGTCAAGGGAAGCGAGATTCAGTTCTCGCGCAACGATGGGATCCAGGCATGGCCGGCGATCACATCGCTGGCAGAGTCACCGAAGCGCGCCGGCCTGTTGTACGCCGGCTCCGATGACGGGAGCCTGGCGGTCACTCGCGACGGCGGCAAGAACTGGACGCCGATTTACGAGAAGCTTTCGGGTGCGCCCAAGGGCTTGTACGTGTCCGAAGTCGTCCCGTCGAAGTTCGATGAAGGCACGGTCTACGTGACGCTCGACGGCCACCGCGAAAACAACTACGAAACGTGGATCTACGTGAGCAGCGACTATGGACAGTCGTTCCGCCCGCTCTCGGCAAACCTGAAGGGTGAGATCGCGCGGACGCTGACGGAAGATCTGCGCAATGCCGACGTCCTGTATCTCGGCACTGAGAGCGGCCTGTTTCTGTCGCTCAATCGCGGCAAGAGCTGGGAGCGGCTGCGCGCCAATTTGCCAACGGTGCGAATCGACGAAATCACGCTGCACCCGCGCGACAACTCGATGATTCTCGCCACTCACGGACGCGCGCTGTGGATCCTGGATCATCTCGAGCCGATTCAGGAGTACGCCGCAGCATCCACCACTACGGCGGACGCGAAGTTGTTCACGCCGCCAAGCTATGCGATGTATCGCCGGCCCGTGCGCGATCGCAACTATGAGTTCTGGGGCAATCAGGTGTTCCTCGGTGAGAACCCGCCGCAGGCCGCGATCATTTCCTGGTATCAAAAAAAGCCGCTCACGACCCTGCAGCTGAAGATCACTGACAGCGCCGGCCGTGAAGTTCGCGAGATCTCTGGCAACGCGCTGGCGACTGTGAATCGCGCTGGGATTCAGTCGGCATGCTGGGATTTGCGCGTGCAGCCGCTTCCGGCGCCAGCAGGACGCGGACAGGCGCCGGCCGGGCGAGGCGGCGACCAGCCAGGCCGTCAAGGCGGAGCAGGTGGAGCGGCGCCAACTCAGAGTCCGTTCGGCGCAGGATGCGGTGGAGCTGGTGGTGGTGGCGGCGGACGCGGCGGATTTGGCGCTGGCGGCGGGAATCCGGGACCGCTCGTAATGGCTGGCATTTACAACATCTCACTTGTCGTCGACGGCAAGACGCTCGACACGAAGCCGTTGAAGGTGATGTCCGATCCGCAGGTGATCCTCACCGAGGCCGAGCGGAAAAAGCTGTTCGACATGGCGATGGAGATGCACGAACTGCAGCGGCGGGGAACCGAGGTGGCGACTGGTGTTGCCTCGCTCAACACGCGCCTGCCCGAGCTTGCGAAGGAAGCGGGCGGCAAGGCGGATCTTCCAGCGGACCTGAAGTCGTCGATCGAGTCGCTTCAGAAGGAAGTGGCGGCCCTGGCACCGAAGCTGGTTATCGCGGGCGGTGGCCGTGGCGGGTTCGGTGGAGGCGGAGGTGGCGGACGCGGCGGCGGTGCCACCGACAATCTCGTGGCGCGCTTGGCCCTGGCCAAGACCGGGCTCATGGGTGGCATGTGGCCAACCGAAGCAACGATGAAGGCCTATACCGACTCGAAGGCGCAGGTGCCCAAGGCGATCGAAGAAGCGAACTCGATCTTCACCCGCGCTGCCACGCTCGGCAGCGCCTTGACGCGGCACAACCTGACGCTGACGGCGCCGACACCGGTCAAGTAGCGCAGTTCGCAGTTCGCGGCTCGCGGTTCGAAGAACTTTCTGATCTAAGTCGAGCGACTACGATCGAAAGTCTTTCGAGCCGCGAGCCGCGAGCCGCGAGCCGCGAGCCGCGAGCCGCGAGCCGCGGCTACCGTCCGTATCGTTTCAACACCCCCCGCAGCTCCTCAATCGGCAACGCACGATAGGTCCGACCGTTGGCCGTCGTGTCGACCGCTCGCAGCATGGAGTTGTAGACCGCCTCTTCGGTCGCGTCCATCACGGCTTCGAACAATCCGGAGACGGAATCCGTCGGCAGAATCAGCCGCTGTTGCGGCGGCCGGGCATCGGTGACGCGCAGCGAGGGGTGCGTGGAGAACGCGATCGCGTAGTCGCCGCTGCCGTTCGAGTACGTCGATCCGGTGCGTGCCAGCGCGAAGATGGCCCGCGCGGCCAGCCGCTCGAGGAGGCGCGCGTCAAGCGGCGCGTCAGTCGCCACGACGATCATGCACGAGCCGTCAGCGCCGACATCGTCCGGCTGGCGCGGCGCCGGCAGCTCCTTCCAGATCGGGACGCCGGCAATCGTCAGGCGCCCGCCGTAATTCGATTGCACGAGCACACCGACAATCCATTTGTCGGTGTCGCGCGTGACGCTGCGTGACGCCGTCCCAATCCCGCCCTTCCAACCGAACGCGACGGTTCCGCTGCCTGCTCCAACCGCTCCCTCGTCGACGACGCCCTCCTTCGCATCGGACACCGCCCGCATGACGTGATCGCGAGTGACGTGCAAACCGCGAATGTCGCTGAGTCGGCTGTCGTTCGTTTCGCCGACAACTGTGTTGACGGAGCGCACGTTCTCGTTGCCGGGCTGCGCGATCGTCCAGCGCACCAGCGATTCAACCGCGGTGCCAACCGACAGTGTGTTGGTCAGAACGATCGGTGACTCGATCGTGCCCAGTTCCTGAATCTGCGTCGAGCCGGCGAGCTTGCCGAAGCCGTTCCCGACGAATACCGCTCCCGGCACCTTTTGCCGGAAGAGATTCTCGCCGTGCGGCAGGATCACCGTGACGCCAGTGCGGACGTTGTCACCGATTGATACCGTGACCTGCCCGACTTTGACTCCGGCGACGTCGGTGATCGCATTCAGAGGTCCGGGCGTGCCCGCGCCCGGCTGGATCCCAAGGTCCCTCGCCCGCGGCCGCGACTGACCCAGCAGTGCAACACTAGCCGCGCAGATGGCGAAACTCAGACCAAAGGCTTGGAGATTTCTGTTCATCTTCGTGCAAACAGATGGCGGCCCGCGGCCTGCGAAGAGCGGCCCGCGGACAGCGGTGTATTTGCGCCATAATACCGCCGTCAACTCTGGGATTCGGGAGGAGTGGAACGATGGTGCGCAATTTCCGACGTCATGCGGTCGGGGTGCTGTGCGGCGCCCTGCTGGTGTCCTCGTGGGCTTCATGGTCCGGAGCGTCGCTTGAAGTCTCGCTCGGCGCCCAGGCGGCGACCGGCAAGAAGGCGCTCAGCTACGACGCGTACGACGCGTGGTGGTCGATCCAGGGGACGACGCTGTCGAGGGACGGCCGCTGGCTCGCCTATGCGCTGACCGCACAGGGCCTCGACGGGCAGCTCGTTGTCAAAGACCTGCAGTCGGGACAGGAGTTCCGCCACCCGCGCGGCATCAGTCCGACATTTACGCCAGACGGCAAGTTCGTCGCCTTCACGATCTCGCAGACGAAAGCAGAGGAAGAGAAGGAACGCCTTGCGTCAGGTCGAGGGCGTCGCGGCGAGGGCGGTGAAGGTGGAGAAGCCGGTGGCGAGGGCCGGCAGGGCCGAGGCGGCGCGAATACGACGCCGCGCACGTCGGCTGGCATCATGACGCTCGCAACAGGTCAGGTTTCCACCGTCGATCGCATCGGCAACGTGTCGCTTCCTGAGGAATCGTCGGCGTGGGTCGCCATGCACCGTCGCGTTGGAGGCGGTGCGGGCGGACGTGGCGGACGCGGTGGGGCAGCGGGCGGACGCGGTGGTCGAGGCAACGAGCCTCCCGGGCAGGCGGCCGCGAGCGCTCAAGCCGAGACTGGAACACCGCGCGTGAAGCGCAAGGACAACGGTAACGATCTGATCGTGCGAAACCTCGTCACGGGTCAGGACACCACCATTCCGCTCGTCAGCGATTTCGCGTGGTCCAAGGACGGTTCGTGGCTCGCGTACGCCATCTCGTCGTCGAAAGCCGAAGAAGATGGCGCGTTCGTACGCAAGATGAGCGATGGCACCGTCACCACGCTGCACAAGGGGAAGGGGAACTACAAAGGGCTCGCGTTCGACGATGGCGGGACGCAGCTTGCGTTCGTGAGCGATCAGGCGGAGTACGACAAGGATGTGTCGCCGTATCGTGCGTACTACTGGAAGGCCGGACAAACCGCGGCGACCGAGCTCGTGTCGGCAACAACGCGCGGCATGGCTGCCGGAATGGTCGTCAGCGATCAAGCACCGCCCCGGTTCTCGGACGACGGTCAGCGGTTGTTTCTGGGAACCGCGCCGCCACCGCAGCCGCCAACACCTGAAGGTGCGCCGCAGCCGCGCAACGTGGATATCTGGCACTGGCAGGATCCGCTGCTCCAGCCGATGCAGCGCGTGCGCGCCCAGCAGGAACGCAATCGCAGCTATCGTGCTGTCGTCCATCTTGCCGACAAGCGATTTATCCAACTGGCCACCGCCGACTTTCCAAACGTCGCTCAGGGTGAGGATGCGGTGCGGGCGATCGGCACGTCGGACCTTCCGTATCGGCGCGAGGTCTCATGGGATTCCTCGTACAACGATGTCGCACTCGTCGATCTGAAATCGGGCCAACGGCAGCAGGTGTTGCAGCACTGGCGCGGAACGCCAACGCTCTCGCCCGGCGGTAAGTATTTGCTCTACTTCGACGAGAACGAGGCCGACTGGTTCAGCTATCGCATTTCGGACAACGCGAAGGTCAACCTCACGGCAAAGCTGAACATCAACTTCTGGCGCGAGGATCACGACACACCGAACCTGCCGCCGGCATACGGCGCTGCGGGCTGGACGAAGGGCGATGCGTCGGTCGTCCTCTACGACAAGTACGACATCTGGGAGATCAAGCCGGACGGCAGCGGCGCGCGCATGATTACCGGAGGGCAGGGCCGCAAGACCCAGACGGTGTTCCGCTATCGCTCGCTCGATCCCGACGAGCGCGCCATTCCAACCGACAAGCCCCTGCTGTTGTCCGCGAACGACGACAAAACGGAAAGCAGCGGCTTCTATCGTGTGGCGTACACGGGCAATGCGGCGCCTGACAAAATCGTCATGGTCGACAAGGCGTTCGGGACGATTATCAAGGCCAAGAACGTCGATCGGATCGTCTTCACGCAAGCGCGCTTCGACGAGTTCCCAGATCTGTGGGTCAGCGATTCGAGCTTCCGCGACATGAAGAAGGTGTCGGACGCCAACCCGCAACAAGCACAGTACCTGTGGGGGAAAACGGAGCTGATGCAGTACATCAACGCCGACGGCAAAACGCTGCGCGCGATCATCGTGAAGCCCGAGAACTTCGACGCCTCGAAGAAGTACCCGCTGATGGTTTACATCTACGAGGAGCTGTCAGAAGGCTTGCACAGCTATCGTCCGCCGGCACCAGGGACGAGCATCAACATCACTCGTTATGTCAGCAACGGCTACGTGGTGCTGATGCCTGACATCGTCTACGACACCGGCTACCCTGGCGAGAGCGCCGAGAAGTGCGTCATCCCGGCGGTCAACACCGTCGTTGCGCAAGGATTCATCGATCCGAAGCGCATCGGGATCCAAGGCCACTCGTGGGGTGGTTATCAGATCACGCACCTGATCACGCGCACGAACATGTTTGCCGCAGTGCAGGCTGGCGCGTCGGTTTCGAACATGGTGAGCGCGTACGGCGGGATCCGCTGGGGCACCGGCATGTCGCGCGCGTTCCAGTACGAGAAGACCCAGAGCCGTATCGGCCAGCCGCCGTGGGATGCGCCGCTGCAGTTCATCGAGAACTCGCCGATTTTCTGGGTCGAGAAAGTGCGGACGCCGTATCTCTCAATCCACAACGACGAAGATGACGCCGTGCCGTGGTATCAGGGGATCGAATTCTTCTCGGCGATGCGCCGGTTGGGCAAAGAGGCCTACATGTTCGTCTACAACGGCGAGCTGCACGGCCTTCGCCAACGCGACAACCAGAAGCACTGGTCCGTGCATCAGGACGAGTTCTTTGATCATTTCCTGCTTGGCAAGCCAACGCCGCAGTGGATGGAGAAGGGCGTGCCGTACCTCGAGCGCGGGCGCCGCGACGTCAGCGATCTGTTCAAGCCGAAAGTGCCGGCGGCGACGGCGACGGCGCAGGACAAGTAACTGTTCGCTGCTCGCTGCTCGCTGCTCGCTGTTCGCCGTTCGCGAGCCGCGAGCCGCGAGCCGCGAGCCGCGACCTGCGAGCCGCGAGCCGCGAACCACGAGCCGCGAGCCGCGACCCACGAACCGCGAGCCGCGAGCCGCGAACAGCGAACCGCGACCTGATCATGATCACAGTCCGCATCCACCGCCTCCGCCCCGACGTTCCGCTCCCGCAGTATGCGACGAGCGGTTCGGCGGCGTTCGATCTCGCCGCTTGCGAAGACACCACGTTGGCGCCAGGTGAGGTCAAGCTCGTGCCGACGGGGCTCGTCATCGAAGTGCCGACAGGCATGTTTCTCGGCGTTTTTGCGCGGAGCAGCACGCCGCTCAAACGCGGGTTGATGGTCGCCAACGGCGTCGGCGTGGTCGATTCGGATTACTGCGGGCCGTCGGACGAGATCAAGGTTCCAGTCATCAACGTCACCAACAAGCCCGTCCTCGTCGCGGCCGGCGAGCGAATCGCGCAGGGCATCCTGTTGCCGGCGCCGCGCGTGGCGTGGGAGGAAGTCACCGAGCTCGAAGCGGTCTCGCGCGGCGGGTTTGGCTCGACGGGGACTACGTCTCGGCCGACGGGGTGACGTCGATCCAGCACGGAATCGCCGTCAGGAAGGTAAAGCCGATTCGTTCGTAGAACCCTCGTGCGGTGCTGCGGCTGTCGAGGTAAATGCGGGGAATGCGTTCCGTGCGCGCGAGGGCAGACAGCCAGCCCATCATCTCGCGACCGTATCCATGCCCGCGGACGGATTCGTCGGTCACGAGATCGTCAACGAACAAGTGCTCGCCGCGCGAGAGCGTGTGGCTGCGTCTGATCCCCGCCAGCGTCACCAGCCGCCCATCGTCGAACCCGCCGATCAACTCATAGCCGTCCCGTTGCTGGCGGCGGATTTCGTCAACGAACGTCTCGCCTCGAACCCGATCGCGCAGCGACGACATCAACGGAAACGCATTGCCAATCTCTTGATCCGTCTCTAGCGTTTTGAATATCACTCTGTTTGCCTTCTGCCTTCTGCCTTCTGCCTTCCGCCTTACTTGATTCTGTATAAAGCCGGTCCCCCTGGGGTGACCGCAATTCGCTCGAGGTACGGGCTCGCCGCGACGGCCTGCCACATCGCGTCAGCCTCGTGCCCGAAGCCTTTCGGATGAATGATCACGTGGGTGGCGCCCGCTTGCCGCATCGCCTGGATGGCGTGCTCCTGCGGAAAGAACCAGAAGGTCTGCGAGTTCTTCCGATACGACTGCGGCAAGTAGCCGCTGTAGCCGTTCAGCATGGGCCGCCAGTGCGCGGTGGAGTTCAAGACGTACTCAGCCTGCTCGAACGCGGCTTGCGGTGGCCAGAACGGGACTTCGACGAGGAGGACGCGGCCGGGTTCCTTCGCCAGAATTGAGTAGATAGCCGGGATGCCTTCGAACCGCGTGTAGCCAATCGGTGCTCGCAGCGACTCGAGATTTGCGAGTGCGACCAGCGCAGCGGCAATCAGGCCAGCGTGTCGTGCCGGAAAACGCGGTCGCGCTGCGGCGAGCCCAATCCCCGCGAGGGCAGCCATGCCGAGGAGGAACAGGTTGCCGAACCGCGCGGCGGCCCGCAGCCCTTGCATCGGCGGAAACAGGTGGTAGACCCAGCCGTACACCGGCGTCCGCAAGCCGAGCGACAGCACGAAGCCTGTCAGCGCCAGGACCAGCAGCATCACGACGCGGCGGCGATTCAGCACCTCTGCCTTGTGCCATCTGCCTTCTGCCTTGTGCGATCTGCCTTCCGTCTTGAATGCCCAATAGATGGCAAGCGCGGCGAGTATCAGAACGATGAAGCCCGGAAAGAACAGGTCTACTGGGTTTCCGAGAAATCTGGAACTCCAGGTTGAATAGTGGATGCGTCCGGCGGTCGCCAGATATCCGCTCAGTGATGCCGAGAACTCGGTCACAGCCTCGAGCGGCCGCTTCATGCCCATCGTCAGCGACAGGCGGCGATACGGCAGGTAGACCGGAAGAATCGCGATCCCGGCCGCGACGGTTGCTGTCGCGAACAACGTAGCCACGCGTACCGAACGGGCCCACCAATCGGGGATCCTCGTCACGACAACGACGGCCACCAGGATGGCACCGAACACGACGAGATAGCCCGACGTGTAGGCCATTCCGGCCATCGCAAACGCAAGCAGGACCGCGTCGCGCCAGCGGGCGTGGACGACCAGTCGATCCGCCGCGAGCAATGCCAGCGGCAATCCCCACGCATGGACGCCCTGCACGTGCGCGAGCCGGGTCAACGTATGCGTGTTGAAGGCGAACATCGAGCCGGTCAGGAGCCCTGCGGCGGTGTCTCCGGTCCATTCGTACACCAACGCGTATCCTGCCCACGCGGTGAGCGCAAATCCCAGAATAAGTACGACATTGAAGACGACGACCGGCGAAGCTCCAAGCCAGTGGAGCGGCGCGCCCATGAGCGCCGGTACGATCAGCGGCTCCGAGTACGCGAGCGTGTCGCGTTCGGGATAGAACATGTTGCCGTCGAAGAGCCGCGTCGGCGCCCGCGGAAGCTGGTGCGCCACCCACGCCAAAATCCATTCGTTCAACTCGGCATCGGCGTTGTCGTTGCGCGCGAGCGTCCCTGGCGCGGTGACGAGCGGCCAGGTATGAATGATGGCAAGCAGCAGGCAGATCGCGGCGATTCGGGCCTTCATCAAAGTCTGAAGTGTGAAGTTTGAAGTGTGAAGTATTATCCGCCTATGCAGCTTCGATCCCGACTACGCGTTGCGCTCTGGCTCTCGGCCATTCCGGTTGTCGCCGCCGTCGCTGCGCAGGGGCCGCCCCAGGGTCCGCCGCAAGGGCAGGACGCCCTGAAGGAGCCGTTCAAGGGCATCACCACAAACGGCACCGTGACGCCGGGACTTTTTCCGATTCGCTCCACAAAAGTGTCGACCGCGCCGGTTCGGGAAGCAGCCAACAAATTCCTGGCGGCGCTGACGCCCGAGCAGCGCGCGAAGACGGTCTTCAAAGCCGACGATATCGAATGGCGGATGTGGAACAACGTCCACCGCTACACCCGTCAGGGCATGTCGTTCAAGGAGATGACCGAGGCGCAGCGTGAGAGCGGGTTCAATCTGCTCAAGGCCAGTCTGAGTGCGAAGGGGCTCGAACAGTCGCGCAACATCATGCGTCTCAACGAGACTATCGCCGAGATGACCAAGCGGTACGAGGAGTACGGCGAGGGGCTGTACAACGTAACCGTGATGGGTGAGCCGTCGGCCACCGCGCCGTGGGGCTGGCAGCTGGATGGGCATCATCTCATCATCAACTACTTCGTGCTGGGCGATCAGGTCGTGATGACGCCGGCGTTCATGGGCTCGGAGCCGATACGGGCCGACGCCGGAAAGTATGCCGGCACGGTCGTCCTCCAAGCCGAGCAGGACAAGGGCCTCGCCTTCATGCAGGCGCTGACACCCGAGCAGCAGAAGAAGGCGACGCTTCAAGCCGAAAAGACCGCGAACAACGCCCAGGCGCAAGCGTTTCGCGACAACCTGGTGATCGACTATGCCGGTGTGCGCGCGTCGGAGCTGACCGAGGCGCAACGCAAGCAGCTGCTCGATCTCGTTGGCGAGTACGTCGGCAACATGGCCGAAGGGCACGCCAAGGTGCGGATGGAAGAAGTACGAAAGCATATTGGCGATACCTACTTTGCGTGGATCGGCGGCACCGGCGCTGACGCCGTCTTCTACTACCGGATTCACAGCCCGGTGATCCTGATTGAGTTCGACCATCAGACGCCGGTTGCGCTCCCGGGACCGAAAGTCCCGGGCCGAATTCACGTGCACTCGGTCGTGCGCACGCCAAACGGCAACGATTACGGAAAAGACTTGCTGCGGCAGCACTACGAAGCGCACAAGAACGATCCGTCGCACGGCCACGTTCGGTAGCGAACTCGTTTTTCCAATCACTTCTTTCTCGGAGCAGGCGATGAGACCCGTCTGGACGTGGATTTGTGTAGTAGCAATGACGGCAGTGGCGTTCGGCCAGAACGGCAACGATCGCCTGACGCCGGACACGTTGCGCAACCTCGAGTTCCGAAGCATTGGACCGAGCCTGACGACCGGCCGGTTATCAGACATTGCGGTCGATCCGAAGAACTCGAACGTCTGGTATGTGGCCGCGAGCGCCGGCAACCTGTGGAAGACCGATAACCGCGGCAACACCTGGACGCCCATCTTCGAGACCTACGGCTCATATTCGCTCGGCGCTGTCGTCGTCGATCCAAAAGACTCGAAGGTGGTGTGGCTCGGGACCGGCGAGAACAACAACCAGCGCAGCGTCAGTTTCGGCGACGGCATCTACAAGTCCGTTGATGCCGGCGCGACGTGGACGCGAATGGGTCTCGAGAACTCCGAGCACATCCAGAACATCCTGATCGATCCTCGCGACTCGAACGTTGTCTACGTCACTGCCATCGGTCCGCTGTGGAGTGCCGGTGGTGATCGCGGCCTCTACAAGACGACCGATGGCGGCAAGACGTGGAAGGCAGTGCTCACCGTCAGCCCCGACACCGGTGTTACCGACGTCGTCATGGATCCGCGAAATCCGAGCGTCCTCTACGCAGCGGCGTACCAACGTCGTCGAGCCGTCGGACAGCTCATCGGTGGTGGTCCGGAAAGCGGTCTCTACAAGAGCATCGACGGCGGCGTGAAGTGGACGAAGCTCACGAAAGGCCTACCTACGGTTGAAATCGGCAGAATCGGCCTCGGCATGAATTGGAAAAACCCAAACACGGTCTATGCGCTCGTCACTGCGCAGCTCGGACAGGGCGGGTTCTTCCGATCGGATGATGCAGGCGCGACTTGGGTGCGTATCGGGCGCAGCGTTGGCGGACGCGGCGGCGGCGGACGTGGCGGCGGGCGTGAAGGTGCTCCCGCTCCCGCGGCGCCTGCGGCGTGCGGACCTCTCACAGCAACAGCGCCGGCGACTCCGCCCGCGAGTGCGGCTGCAACGCCGCCGACCGAGAGCGCCCAGCCAGCAGGTGGGCGCGGTCAGGCGCCGGCCGACGACTGTTACCGCGGCGGCGATCCCGGCTACTACAACGAGATCATCGTGGACGGTCACGATCCGGAAACTATCTGGTCGCCGCAAACGCAAATGTGGCGCAGCACGGACGGTGGGAAGACCTGGTCGGCCGTACCGATGCAGGGCGTGCACGTCGATCATCACGACATCGTTTTCGATCCAACCGACAAGAACCACATCTTGATCGGCAACGACGGCGGGCTCTACGAGACCTACGACAGCATGAAGACGTGGCGGCACTTCACGAATCTGCCGCTGTCGCAGTTCTATCGGGTGAGCACCGACAACGCCACGCCCTTCTACAACGTGTGCGGCGGAATGCAAGACAACGGATCGATTTGCGGACCGTCGCGAACGCTCAACGGCCGCGCCGGGATTCGGACGAGCGATTGGTACAACGTCGGGGGCGGCGACGGATTCCAGACACGCAGCGATCCCGAGGATCCCAACATCGTCTACGCGGAATCACAAGAGGGGAACTTCTCGAGGCTCAACCTCCTCACGGGCGAGCGCCTGAACATGCGGCAGCGGTTGAACCAGCAGATCTTCCCGCAGGCGGCCGGCGGTCAGGGTGGCCGCGGCGGACGAGGCGCAACGGGCCGCTGGCATTGGGACACACCGCTGTTCGTCAGCCCGCACTCTGCGAGGCGCGTTTACGTCGCCGGCGAGCGCGTGTATCGAAGCGACGATCGCGGAGAGACGTGGACCGCGATCAGCGCCGACCTCACGAGAAATCTCGATCCGGCGCAGATTCCGATTATGGGCAAGGTGTGGCCGGCGAACTCGGTCGCATTCAACCAGGCCACGACGCAGCTCAGCACGATCACCGTTCTGGACGAATCGCCTCTGCTTGAAGGGCTGATCTACGTCGGCACGCACGACGGGCTGCTGCAGGTGACTGAGGACGGCGGCAAGACCTGGACGAAGGCCGGAAGCCTGCCGGGGTTGCCGGAGTACACGTTCGTCACCGATGTCTTCGCGTCGCCGCGCGACGTGAGCACCGTCTTCGCGACGTTCAACAACTACCAGCGCGGCGATTACAAGCCCTACATCTATAAGAGCGCCGATCGCGGCAAGACGTGGACGTCGGTCGCGGGGAACCTGCCGCAGCGCTCCGGCGCGTGGTCCATCGTGCAGGATCACATCAACGGCAATCTGCTCTTTGCCGGAATGGAGTTCGGCGTCTGGTTCACCGTTGACGGCGGTAGTCGATGGACGCAGCTCAAGGGTGGCATTCCGACGACGCAGGCGCGCGACCTGCACATTCAGCGACGCGAGAGCGATCTCGTGGTCGGAACGTTCGGCCGCGGCGCGTACATCCTCGACGATTACTCGGCGCTGCGAGCGCTTACGCCTCAAACGTTGACGGAAGAGGCGCGATTGTTTCCGCTGCGCGATGCGTACCGGTTCAACGAGCTGAGTCATCAGCAGGCAGCATGGGGCAATACCAGCACGCCCAATCCGCCGTACGGCGCGGTATTCACGTATCACGTGGGCCAGGCACCTGCCGCGGACACGAAGCTGGTTTTGACGATTGCTGACGACACCGGCAAGCCATTCCGCCGTCTCGATCTGCAAACGACGCCGGGGCTCTATCGAATTGCGTGGAATCTGCGCGGCGAGACGCCTGCCGGGCAGGGCGGCCGTGGTGGCCGCGGTAGCTTGGCACAAGCCGAGGCAGAAGAGCAGGATGAACCGCCGCCGACGTTTGGTGGCCGCGGTGGGCCCGAAGCCCCGCTGGCAGCTCCAGGACGCTACCGCGCGACGCTTGGAAAGCTGACCGGCGACGTCGTCACGCCCATCGGCGAACCGCAGACCTTCCAGGTTGTGCCGCTCAGGCGCTGAACCGCCGCTAGCTGAGTTTCGTCACAGCTGGTGAAGCTACTGGGGCCTTGCTGTCGTCCTACTAGGAAACCACTTCGCAGTGGTGTCCGCTATTAGTGATATTAGTACGACATTCAGGGTTTGGTCTCGGGGCCTCGCCGCGGGCAGTTATACAATCCACGCCTGGGCCTGTCTAGCCGATGCTCGCGCTGAAAAAGGCGCGCCCGAGCTAGGTTGACCAGCTCAATGAGCGCCACGGGGGACAGGCGTGCTCGATGCGATCTTCCGGCTGTTTTTCAATTACCGACCGGTTGTCTTCCAACAGGGAGACTTCCGCCTCGCGCCGACCACGGGATCGTACGTGGCGGCGGTGGTGGTGGCGGTCGCAATCGCGATCACGATTCTGACCTACCACGCTGCGCGCACGCGGAGTGACGCGCGGCACCGGGCGGCCTTGATGGCGCTCCGCCTCGCCACGTTGCTCCTCGTGTTGTTCTGTCTTTTCCGCCCCGTTCTCGTCGTCAAGGCGGCGGTCCCGCAGCAGAACTTCCTCGGCGTGCTGATCGACGATTCGCGAAGCATGCAGATCGCGGACGTCGAGGGTCAGCCGCGCAGCGCGTTTGTCAAACAGAACTTCGTCGGATCCGAAGCGCCACTGTTGAAGACCCTGTCGAGCCGGTTCGTGCTGCGAACATTCCGGTTCTCGTCAATGGCTCAGCGGCTGGCGGCGCCTTCCGACCTGACCTTCGGCGGTGCGCAAACGAAGATCGGCGCAGCGCTCGACGGTGCGCGCCAGGAGCTCGCGGGTCTGCCGCTCGCCGGCCTCGTCGTGGTCAGCGACGGCGCGGACACGACCGACGCCGAGCTCTCGGAAGCCTTGCTCGCGATGAAAGCAGCCGACGTGCCTGTCTTCACTGTCGGGCTCGGCCGCGAGACGCTGACGAAGGACGTCCAAATCGATCGTGTCTCGACACCAACGACGGCGCTGAAAGGCACGTCGCTGATGGTCGACGCCCTGGTCACGCAAACGGGCTACGCGGGTGAAACCGTCACGCTCGATGTTGAAGACGATGGTCGCATCGTTGGCTCGCAGGAGCTGAAGTTGCCGATCGATGGCGAACCGGCAGCGGTGCGCGTCCGCTTCACCGCGTCGGACGCCGGACCGCGTGTGTTTCGGTTCCGGATTTCTCCACGCGTGGGCGAGCTCGTCACGCAGAACAATCAGCGCGACGCTCTCGTGGACGTGTACGACCGCACCGAGAAGATCCTCTACTTCGAGGGCGAGCCGCGGCCCGAGCAGAAGTTCCTGCACCGTGCCGTCGACGAAGACAAGAACCTGCAAGTCATCACGCTGGTGCGCACGGCCGACAACAAGTACTACCGTCTGATTCTCGACAACGCCGAACAGCTTGCCGG
>Ga0075430_100001687_pt1 | contig 18051 bp, 16 predicted proteins | sample RhiMetdeltSRZDD4_FD_75294 | JGI IMG/M metagenome (GOLD analysis project Ga0075430, IMG submission 75294) | Populus rhizosphere microbial communities from Tennessee, USA - Rhizosphere MetaG P. deltoides SRZDD4 | ecosystem: Host-associated > Plants > Roots > Rhizosphere > Soil | place: USA... | reverse complement strand
CGAACGTCGAGGTCGTGAAATCCGTGGTGGCCGCGTTCAACCGCGGCGACTTCAGCGCCGCGATGGACATGCTCACGGAAGACGTGGAATTCGACTGGTCACGCCGCATGCTCGACGGTGAGGTCCTGCGCGGCCGTGAGGAGGCGGTGGGCTTCCTGCAGAGCATGACCGAGCTCTTCGATGAGATCCACATCCCGTCCGATGAGCTCACGGACCTCGGCGAGGGTCTCGTCCTGCTGTTCGGGAAGGCCCGCTTCAAGGGGCGCGCGAGCGGGCTGGACGTGGAGGCCAGCGCGGCCAACCTCTGGACCGTGCGCGACGGGAAGGTGGCGCGCTTCCGCTTCTACCAGACCAAGGAGGACGCGCTGGAGGACGCCGCTACTTCGTAGCGGACTGTTGCGCTCCGGCCGCGAGGTCGAGCTCGTGGCGCAGGTCCCTGATCTCGTCACGCAGGCGGGCCGCGTACTCGAAGCGCAGCTCGTCGGCCGCCGCGATCATCTCCTCTTCGAGCTCCACGATCAGCTTCTCGATCTCCTCCGGGGAGCGGATCTCCTCGTCCTTGATCGCGCGCCGGCGATTCGACCGCGGCACCTGCGACTCGAGCGCAAGGAAGTCGCTCATGTCCGAGATGCCCTTCTTCACGGTCTCCGGCGTGATGCCGTGCTCGGCGTTGTAGGCGAGCTGGATCGCGCGGCGGCGGTTGGTCTCGTCGATGGCCGTCCGCATGGCGGCCGTCTCCCGGTCCGCGTACATCAGCACCTTGCCCTTCACGTTCCGGGCAGCCCGCCCGATCGTCTGGATCAGGCTCGTCTCGCCGCGCAGGAAGCCCTCCTTGTCGGCGTCGAGGATGCCCACCAGCGACACCTCGGGAAGGTCCAGCCCCTCGCGCAGGAGGTTCACGCCCACGAGCACGTCGTACTCGCCGAGGCGCAGGTCCCGGATGATCTGGATGCGCTCGATCGTGTCGATCTCCGAATGCAGGTAGCGCACCCGGAAGCCGTACTCGAGCAGGTACCCGGTCAGGTCCTCCGCCATCTTCTTCGTGAGCGTCGTGACCAGCACACGCTCGTTGGAGTCGGCGCGGACCTTGATCTCGTTCATGAGGTCGTCGATCTGGTGCTTGGTCTCGCGCACCTCGACCTCCGGATCGACGATGCCGGTCGGGCGGACGATCTGCTCCACGATCCGGCTCGAGTGCTGGCGCTCGTACGGCCCGGGGGTCGCCGACACGAACACCATCTGCGGCACCCGCTGGAGGAACTCGTCGAAGCGGAGCGGCCGGTTGTCCATCGCGGAGGGAAGGCGGAAGCCGTAGTCGACGAGCGTCTGCTTGCGCGAGCGGTCGCCCTCGTACATCCCGCCCAGCTGGGGGACGGTCTGGTGCGACTCGTCGAGGAACATGACGAAGTTGTCGGGGAAGTAGTCGATCAGCGTGTGCGGCGGCGAGCCGGGCGGGCGGCCGTCGAGGATGCGCGAGTAGTTCTCGATCCCCGAGCAGAAGCCCATCTCCTTGAGCATCTCCATGTCGTACTCGGTCCGCTGGCGCAGGCGGTGCGCCTCGAGCTCCTTGCCGTCCGCCTGCAGCTCCTTGACGCGCTCCTCGAGCTCCTTGCGCATCTCCCACAGCGAGCGCTCGATGATGTCGTCGGAGGTCACATAGTGCGTCGCCGGCCAGACCGACACGTGACTCAGCTCGTGGTAGATCTCGCCCGTCAGCGGGTCGAAATGCTGGATCTGCTCGATCTCGTCGCCGAACAGCTGAATCCGGTAGGCGGACTCGGCGTAGGCCGGGTGGACCTCCAGCACCTCGCCGCGCACTCGGAAGTTGCCGCGCGCGAGGTTCGTGTCGTTGCGGACGTACTGCATCGACACCAGCTGGCGCAGCGTGGCGTCCCGGTCGATCCACTCGCCCTGCTTGAACAGCACCATCTTCTTCTTGTAGAGGTCGGGCGAGCCGATCCCGTAGATGCACGACACCGAGGCGACGATGATCACGTCCTCCCGCGCGAACAGCGAAGCCGTGGCCGCGTGGCGCAGCCGGTCGATCTCGTCGTTGATCGAGGAGTCCTTCTCGATGTACAGGTCCTGGTGCGGGACATACGCCTCGGGCTGGTAGTAGTCGTAGTACGAGACGAAGTACTCGACGGCGTTGTCCGGGAAGAACTCGCGGAACTCGCTGCAGAGCTGCGCCGCCAGCGTCTTGTTGTGCGCGAGCACGAGCGTCGGGCGCTGGATCTTCTCGATCGCGAAGCCCATCGTGGCCGTCTTGCCCGAACCCGTGACGCCGAGCAGCGTCTGGAAGCGCTCGCCCGCCTCGATGCCCTCCGCAATCTCGGCGGTGGCGGTCGGCTGGTCGGCGATCGGCGAATACGCAGGGTTGAACCTGAAGGGCGGCATTTCACCCATGGTAGTGCCGTGCCATATTGCCTTCGTGGAGATGACAGACCTCGAGCGGGTGCGGGCCGTGTACGCGTCCCTGAGCACCGACGTGACCCCGGATCCCGAGCTCTTCGATCCCGATGTCGAGTGGCACAACGCGCCCGAGCTTCCCGGGGCGACGGTCCATCACGGCATCAAGGCGATGATGGCCGACATCCGCGCGCAGGCGGAGGCCTGGGAGGACCGGAGCTTCGAACCGGTCGAGCTGATCCGCACGGACGACGGCGCCGTCGTGTTCTTGGAGGTGACGGCCCGGGGCCGGTCGAGCGGGGCGCCCGTCCGGCTGGAGATCATCCACGTGCTGACGCTGAAGGACGACAAGATCGTGCGCGTCCGGGCCTTCATCGACCGAGACCAGGCGCTGCGCGCGGCCGGCGTATCCGCGGAGTAGCCAGGTCCTACAGACCCAGCTCGGACCGGTACTCGCGCCGGTACTCGGCGCGCTTGTCGATCACGTCGCGCGTGTAGTCGGCCGTCTCGACGAAGCGGATGTCGTCGACCGTCAGCGCCTTACCGCCCCAGCGGTCGACGCGCCCGTGCCCGGCGTTGTAGGCCGCGACCGCGGCCACCACGTTTCCCTCGTAGCGGTCCAGCAGATAGCGCAGGTACCAGCTTCCGTAGGAGATGTTGATCTGCGGGTCGGCGAGGTCGCCCTGCTCGAACTCGGTGCCGCCGGAATTGCGCGCGATGAAGTGCGCCGTCTCGGGCAGGATCTGCATCAGGCCCTTGGCGCCCGCCCTCGACGTCACGTCGCGGAACTTGGACTCGCGGTAGATCACGGCCGCGATCAGCGCCGGGTCGAGGTTCTTGTCGCGCGACTGCTGACGGATCACGTCCTCGTGGCGGAGCGGGAGGGTGATCTCCTTGAGGGCGTCGTCCACCATCGGCCGCACGGCGATGGCCGCTGCGGTGACGAGGCCGAGGACGCCGAGCAGGATCACCGCCGTGCGGCGGCGGCCAGCGCGGCGCCGGGCCGCGGCGACGCGCCCCGCGCCCGCGGCGTGACCGGCAAGCTGCGCCCGGTCCCTCATCCGCTCACCCGTGCTCTGAGCTGATCGAGCACAGCGCCAACCGTACCTTCGAGCTCGGCCAGGGAACCGTCGTTGTGGATCACGAAGTCCGCACGTGCCGCTTTTTCGTCCTGGCTCAGCTGGCGGACCTCCCGGCCCGCCACGCCTTCGTGCCCCCGCGCGGCGGCGCGCTCCTCTCGCAGCCGCTCGTCGGCGACCACCGCAATGGTGGCGTCGAAGAAGCCCTCGCGCCCCGCTTCGAAGAGCAGCGGGACCTCGACGACGGCGACGTCCGGCGGCTGGTCCCGCCCCTCCAGCTCGGCCCGCCACGCGGCGGTCCGCATGCCGACGCGCGGGAACAGCTCGCTTTCCAGCCAGGCCAGCTCCTGCGGGCGCTCGAACACGATCCCCGCGACCGCCGCGCGATCGACCTCGCCGTCAGCCACGACCTGCTCGCCCCAGCGCGCGCGCAGGAGGTCCCGGACCTCGGGGGTCCCGAGCAGCTCGTGCACCACGGCGTCGCTGGAGAGCGTCGCCGCCCCCAGTCGCTCGCAGGCGGCCAGCGCCTCGGACTTGCCGGAGCCGAGGCCTCCGGTCAAGCCGACGAACAGCAATGCTCTAGGTCTGTTCCTCGGCTGCCGGCTCGGGCTCGGGCTCGGCGGCGGTTTCTGCCGGCGCGTCCTCCGGAGTGGCGTCTGCTGCGGCAGGCTCCGCCTCCGCGACCGGCTCTGCTTCGGCGGCCGGCTCTGCGGCAGCTTCGACTGCCTCCGGCTCGGTCGCCTCGGCGGTCTCGACGGCTTCCGTGGTCTCGGCAGCTTCGGGCGGCGCCTCACCCTCCGGCGCGAAGACCTCCTCGGACAGGCCGAGGTCCGGCACCGCGCCGGTCTCCTCGTCGTCCGCAGGAGGCAGCTCCTTGGGCTCCAGCACCTGGCCCTCGACGCGCTTCAGGCTCAGCGACAGGCGGCGGCGCTCTTCGTCGATCTCGAGGATCTTGACCTTCACCTCGTCCCCGGGCTCGACGACCTCGCGCGGGTTCTCGACGTGGTGCTGCGCAAGCTCCGAGATGTGGACCAGCCCCTCGACGCCTTCCATGATCTCGACGAACGCGCCGAAGCTGACGACCTTGGTGACCTTGCCCTCGAGCACGTCACCCACGTTGTACGTGCGCACGACACGTTCCCACGGGTCTTCCTGCGTCTGCTTCAGGCCGAGCGAGATGCGCTGGCGGTCGCGGTCGATGTCGAGCACCTTCACGCTCACCGTCTCGCCGATGTTGAGCACTTCGGAGGGATGGTTGACGTGGCCCCAGGAAAGCTCGGAGATGTGGATCAGGCCGTCGATGCCGTCGAGGTCCACGAACGCGCCGAAGTCCACGATGTTCGAGATGGTGCCTTCGACCACCTGGCCGCGCTCGAGCCGGTCGAGGATCTGCTGGCGGGCCTCCTTGCGCTCTTCCTCGAGCACCGCGCGCCGTGACAGCACGACGTTGTTGCGGCTGCGGTTCAGCTCGATGACCTTGCACTCGATCTTCTCGCCGAGGAAGTCGTCGAGGTTCTGTACCCGGCGGATGTCCACCAGCGAGGCCGGCAGGAAGCCGCGGACGCCGAGGTCGATGATCAGGCCTCCCTTGACCACCTCGATCACCGTGCCCTCCACGGGCTCGCCGGACTCCGCCGCGCCCTCGATCCTGCGCCAGGCGCGCTCGAAGCGGGCGCGCTTCTTCGACAGGATCAGGCGGCCGTCCTGGTCCTCCTTGGTCAGCACGAGCGCGTCGACCTCCTCGCCCAGCGACACTTCTTCGGCCGGGTCGATGGAGCGGCGGATCGACAGCTCGTTCTGGGGGATGACCCCTTCGGACTTGTAGCCGATGTCGACCAGGACCTCGTCCTTGTCGATGCGCACGACCTTGCCCGTCACCACGTCGCCCTCCTCGAAGGAGACCATCGTGGCGTCGTAATTCGGGATCAGCTGACCGTCGACCTCGATCATGAAGTCGTTCATGGCCGGTAGCTGAGAGTTTTCCTGGGCAGCCTGCGGGGGCGTGTCTACCTGCGGCACGCCCAGCACTATAGCGGCCGACCTCGGGTCCACATCGTGGCCCGAACCCCCTGGGCGGCCGTTGGTAGCCTCATGCCGCGATGCCGAGGCGGAGCACCAAGCGGGGGGCCGATCGCACCGCGCTGAGCGGCGATTACGACGCGATCGTGTGCGGCGCGAGCTTCGCGGGGCTCGCGACGGCGCGCGAGCTGGCGGGCGCACGGGTGCTGCTGCTGGACCGCTACGACATCGGCGAGCGCCAGACGTCGGCCTGCGCGGCGCCCACCGGGTGGCTGGAGGTCCTCGGCCTCGCGCCGTCGATCCGCCAGACGTTCGACCGGCTGGTGCTGCACACGCCGCACGGGACGGTGCGCTTCCCGCTGCCGTGGACTTTCTCCACCTTCGACTATCCGGCCCTGTGCGAGCTGCTCGACGCGCAGAACGACGCCGAGTTCGAGACCGCCAAGGTCGAGGGCCGCACCGCGGCGGGCCCCGGCCTGGTGGGAATCAGGACGGACCGCGGCGAGGTCTCAGCCCCACTGGTCGTCGATGCGCTCGGGTGGCGCAGGGTGCTGGGCGCGGACGGGTACCAGCCGCCCGATGCTCCGCTGTCTCGCGGCCTCGAGGTACACCCGGGCGGGTCGAGCGGCGAGCTCGAGATCTGGATCGACCGCTCGATCGTGCCGGCGGGATACGGCTGGAGCTTCCCCGCCGCGGACGAGGTGCGCGTCGGCGTCGGTTCGTTCGACCCGCGGTTCCACGTCAAGGAGCCGACCGTCGACCTGGCCGAGCGGCTGCGGCGTGACGCCGTCCGCTACCAGGGCAACTGGATCCCGCACAAGCTGCGCCCCGCGGTCGACGGGGACGTCCTCTTCGCCGGCGACTCCGCGGGCCACTGCCTCCCCCTGACGGCCGAGGGGATCAGGACCGCCTTCTACTTCGGCATCGCGGCGGGCCGGGAGCTGCGGCAGGTCATCGAGGGACGGACGTCGCGCGAGGCCGCTCTGCGCCGGTATGCGGCGTTCTCCGCCGAGCACGAATGGAAGTTCACGTGGATGCTGCGCGCCCAGCGTTTCGTCCCCCGCGTGCCACCCCGCGTGCTGGCGTTGGCGACCAGGGGCATGGCGAGCCGCCGTTTCACGCATTGGGCGTTCGACCACTATCTGAAGATCGCCGCTCCCGGCTTCGCCGACACCGCCCCGCCGCCCTCCGTGGCGAGGGGCCTGGAGCTCCGGCACACCGCCACTTCCGGCGCCCGGTCCTGAACCTTCCCCCCTCGCACCCGACAGGTGGGTGCGAAACGCGAAAGTTCGCGGCCGGGGCGGCCTGTTCGCCCCCTGACGTTTACGCACTGCCTCGTTGGGCACCCTCCCTGAGAGCCATCAAGGAGGCCAAATGAGCATCATCGACAAGATCACGGGCCGCGCGAAGAAGGCGGCCGGCGACCTCTCCGGCGACTCCAGCCTGCGGCGTCAAGGCGCCCGCGAGGAGCGCAAGGGCGAAGCCAAGGAGCAGCTGGACAGCGCCCAGGAGAAGGTCCAGGACAAGGCCGACGAGGTGGCGAACCTCGAACGCAAGACCTGAGGACCCCTCGGAGCACCCGGAATTCGCGGCTACGCGAATTCCGGTTCTCCTCCTAGGTTCTGATCACCAGGAGGGTCCCGGCGAAGAGCAGCAACACGCCGATCACGCGGGACAGCGTGATCGGCGTCTCTTCGAGGCCCAGGAAGCCGAGCCGGTCGATCACCACGGACATGGTGAGCTGGCCGGCCACCGTCGCGGCCGTCACGCCGCCGGCACCCAGCGTGCGGACCGTGAGCAGCACCGTGGTCACGTAGGCGGCGCCCAGGATCCCGCCGACCAGGTAGTACCACTTGACCTCTGTGGCCTTCGTCAGGTTGCCCGCCTCTCCGGCGAGCACCACGATGCCGAGCAACAGCGCCGTACCCACGAGGAACGACACTGCGGCGGCGGGCATCGTCCCGGTCACCTTGCCCAACCCGGAATTGATGGGTGCCTGCAGCGCGATGAGCGCACCGACCACAACGGTCGCCGAAGCTGCCGCAAACGTCTTGTCCATCAGGCTTCGAGGCGGCTTCGCCGCCACCTCAGGTCCGGTGAGCCGGCCCGACGGCCGTCTCCGGTCATTTCGCGTCCATCCAGTTCTCCCCCACGCCGACGTCGACGACGAGCGGCGGGTCGAGGTCGTAGGCACCCTCCATCTCCCGCTTCACCAGCTCCGACGCGCGGCCGGCCTCTTCCGCCGGGCCCTCGAACAGCAGCTCGTCGTGGATGGTCAGGACCAGCCGCGTCTGCAGGCCGGCGTCGCGCAGCGCGGCGTCGCACCGCACCATCGCGATCTTGATGATGTCGGCGGCGGTGCCCTGGATGATCGTGTTGACCGCCAGCCGCTCGCCCAGCGAGCGTGTCTGGTACTTGCGCGAGCGCAGCTCTGGGATGTCGCGGCGGCGCCCGAACAGCGTCGTCACGTAGCCGCGGTCGGTGGCTTCCACGATCGTGCGGTCGATGAACTTGCGCACCGCGGGAAACCGGCCCAGATAGCGCTCGATGTACTCGGCCGCCTCTTCGTGGGGGATGTCGAGCTGCTCGGACAGGCCGTGCGCGCTGAGCCCGTACACGATCCCGAAGTTAACGGCCTTCGCGCGCGAGCGCTCGCCCGGGCCGATGTCGGCGGGGTCGAGCTTCAGCACCTCGGCCGCGGTGGCGGTGTGCACGTCCTCGCCGGCCGCGAAGATCTGCTTCAACACGTCCTCGTCGGCGACCTGGGCGAGGATGCGCAGCTCGACCTGCGAGTAATCGGCCGAGATCAGCCGGCAGCCCTCCTCGGCGATGAAGCAGCTGCGGATCTGGCGGCCCAGCTCCGTCCTGATCGGGATGTTCTGGAGGTTGGGGTCGGTGCTCGACAGCCGCCCGGTGGTCGTGGCCGTCTGGTTGAAGGTCGTGTGCAGCCGCCCCGTCGTCTCGGAGATCAGCGTCGGCAGCGAGTCCAGGTACGTGCTCTTCAGCTTCGACAGCTCGCGCCACTTCTCGATCAGCGGGATGATCTCGTGCTCGCCGCGGATCGCGCGCAGCACGCGCGCGTCCGTGGAGAATCCGGTCTTGCCGCGCCGCTTGCGGCTCAGCTCGAGCTTCTCGAACAGGATCCGCGAGAGCTGTTGCGGTGAGCCGATCGTGAACTCCTCGTCCGCCAGCTCCCAGATGCGGTGCTCGAGCGCCTCGATCTCGTCCGCAACCCGGGCGGCGGTCTCGCCCAGCAGGTAGGTGTCGAGCTTCACGCCCTGGCGCTCGAGCCGGTACAGCACCTCCACCAGCGGCAGCTCGATCTCCTCCAGCAGGCCGCGCAGCTCCAGCCGGTCGACCTCCGGCTGCTGCTCCTCCCACAGAGCCCGGACCTCGAGCGCCTCCCGGGCCAGAGGGTCCTCCGCCATCGCTTCGATGCTCGCGTCCTGCACCAGCTCGTCGAGCGGATAGCGGCGGCGCGCCGGGTCGATCAGGTAGGCAGCGACCGAGGTGTCCCACGCCAGCGGCGTGTCGCCGAGGTCCTCTCCCCGGACCTCGCGCGCGACCGACTTCCAGTCGTGCGCGACGACCGGACGAGTACCCAGGACGCTCCCGAGAGACTGCGCCACCCCCGTCACCACCAGGGCGTCGCCGGCGGCGGCCCAGTGCACGCCGGCATCGTCGCGGCGCGCGGCCAGCGCCACCTCTCCCGCGGGCAGGTCGGCCACCGCGCCCTGCCGCACGGGCGCCTCAATGCGCCGCTCGCCCTTGGGCCGCGGGGCCGCGGCCTGCTCGCCGAGCGCCTCCTCCAAGCGCCGCAGAGGGTCGCGCAGCTCGAAGCGGTTGAACACCTCTCGCAGCTGAGAGCGGTCGGGCTCGCGGTCGGCGATCTCGGCCACGTCGACGCCCGCGTCGATGTCCCGCTGGAGGGTCGCGAGCTTCTTCGACAGCCGCGCCAGGTCCGCGTTCGCGCGCAGGTTCTCCTTGCGCTTCGCGCCCGAGATGTCGTCGATGTGCTCGAGGACGCCCTCGAGCGACCCGTACTCCTGCAACAGCTGGGCGGCGGTCTTGTCGCCGATGCCCGGGACGCCGGGGATGTTGTCCGAGGTGTCGCCCTTCAGCCCGATGAAGTCCGTGACCAGCTCCGGCGGGATGCCGTAGCGCTCCACGACGCCCTCGCGGTCGTACACGCGGGTGTCGGTGATGCCGCGCGAGGTGGTCATGACCCGCACCGAGCCGTTCTCGGCCAGCTGATAGGCGTCGCGATCGCCGGTCACGATCATCACCGGGATGCCCGCCGCCTTCGCCCGCTCGGCCAGGCTCGCGATCACGTCGTCGGCCTCGAAGCCCTCCACGCGCACGTTCTCGTAGCCGAAGGCCTCGACCAGGGGCTCCAGGTGGGGCCACTGCTCGCGCAGCAGGTCCGGGCGGGACTTCCGCTCGGCCTTGTAGGGCTCGTACTCCTGCTCCCGTCCCGACATGCCCGCGTCCCACACGACGATCGTCGCCTTCGGGCCGTACTCGGTGAGGATCTTGACCAGCATGGAGGCGAAGCCGAAGATCGCGTTGGTCGGCTCTCCGCGAGACGTGGCGATGGTGTCGGGCAGCGCGAAGAAGGCCCGATAGGCCAGGCTGTTGCCGTCGATCAGGAAGAGCTCGCGGTCCGCCATCGGGCCCAATCATAGGAAGCAATTCGGAACCGCCCGGGATTCCGATCGCGAGCGTCGAACACTCAAAAGTATGATTAGCCCTGCAAAGACGAGGGGCGCGCGAACGCGCCGCCGGCGGGGACCCATGTCAGTCACACCGAGTGCTTCATACAGCCTGACGCTGCGCATCGAGCTCGACAACGAGCCGGGGATGCTGGGCGACGTCACGTCGGCCATCGGCGAGAGCGGCGGATCGGTCGGCGCGATCGACATCGTCAAGGCCAGCCGCGGCAAGCTCGTGCGGGACATCACCGTCGACGCGCCCAGCCAGGAGCACTGGGCCCCGATCATCGAATCGGTCCGCCAGATCGAGGGCGTCGAGCTGCTGGACGTCACCGACCGCACGTTCAACATGCACAAGGGCGGCAAGATCGCCCAGGAGAACAAGCACCCGCTCAACAACCGTGACGACCTCTCGATGGCCTACACGCCGGGTGTTGCCCGGGTGTGCCGGGCGATCCAGGCAGAGCCCGACCTCGCGTTCCGCTACACGATCAAGCGCAACTACGTGGCGGTCGTGTCCGACGGCTCGGCGGTGCTCGGCCTCGGCGACATCGGCCCGCGCGCTGCGATGCCGGTGATGGAGGGCAAGGCCATGCTGCTGAAGGAGTTCGGCGGCGTCGACGCCTTCCCGATCTGCCTCGACACGAAGGACGTGGACGAGATCGTCGCCACGGTGAAGGCGATCGCCCCCGGCTTCGGCGGCATCAACCTCGAGGACATCTCCTCCCCGCGCTGCTTCGAGGTCGAGGAGCGCCTGAAGGCAGACCTGGACATTCCCGTCTTCCACGACGACCAGCACGGCACGGCGGTGGTGGTGATGGCGGCGCTCTTCAACGCGCTGAAGATCACCGGCAAACGCCTCGACGACCTGCGGGTCGCCATGGTGGGGCTCGGCGCGGCCGGCATCGCGGTGACCCGCATGCTGCTCCAGGTGGGCGTCGGCGAGATCATCGGCTGCGACACGCAGGGTGCGATCTACGTCGGGCGCGACGACTGGGACGAGATGCACCCCTTGAAGCGCTGGTACGCCGAGAGCACCAACTCCGAGCGCCGCCGCGGCGGGCCGGCCGAGGTGCTGGAGGGGGCGGACCTCTTCATCGGGCTGTCGGGGCCCGGCGTGGTCGACGCGGCGGACCTGGACCGCATGAACGAGGACGCAATGGTCTTCGCGATGGCGAACCCGGAGCCCGAGGTGATGCCCGAAGAGGCTGCCGAGCGTGTCCGGATCGTCGCCACGGGCCGCTCCGACTACCCGAACCAGATCAACAACGTGCTGTGCTTCCCGGGGCTGTTCCGGGGTGCGCTCGACGCGCGCGCGACCGCGATCACGGAGGAGATGAAGCTGGCCGCCGCATACGGCATCGCCGAGGTCATCTCCCCCGCGGAGCTCTCCGAGGACTACATCATCCCGAGCGTCTTCGACCGGCGCGTGGCCGAGGCCGTGGCGAAGGCCGTCTCCGACGAGGCGCGCCGCGCCGGGATCGCCCGCGGGACTCCCACCTCGGACGTCGTCCCGCCCGAGGGCGTCCAGGTCACTAGGGCTTAGCCGGCTCGCCGCGCAGCGCCGCTGCCAGCGAGAGACGCCCGTTTCGCACGCGGTAGCCCGACAGCCGGTCCAATGACGTGTCTCCGTTCTCGTCGATCGAGATCGTCCCCACGGCGCTGGAGAAGCCGGTCGTCGCCAGGGTCTCGTCGATCACGCGGTCGCGCTCGGGCGCGTCGTCGCCTGCTCGCCCGATCGCGTTCAGCAGCAGCGCCATGGCGGCATGCCCGTACGCGGCGAACCGGTCCGGCGCCTCGCCGAACTCCCGCCGGTAGTCACGCACGAAGCGCCGCCCACGGGCGGGCAGCTGGCTCGGGTCGAGCGCGGCGGAGGTGATGTACGTGCCTGCGCTCGCAGATCCGAGCCGCCCGTAGAAGTCCGGGACGAGCAGGTTGTGCGACCCGATCTTCAACGTGCCCGGCGCCGCCGCGTGCAGGTCGCGCCACAGCTGCACCGAGTTGCTGTCGGCGCCGCCGCCGAAGTAGATCGCGTCGGGCCGGGCGCGGGTCACGTCGCGCGCGAGCTCCACGTAGTCCTCGTCGCGCGGATCCATCCGCTCCTGCCCCACGACGCGCAGCCCGGCGTCGCGGGCCGCCGTCAGGTACAGCTCCGCGAGGCCGTCGCCCTCGAGCGACTTGTCGCCGAGCACGAACACGGTGCGCGCGCCCAGCTGCCGGGTCCAGCGGGCAGCTGCGGAGGCCTGCACGTCGTCCGCGGGCACGACGCGCGCGAAGCTGCGATCACCCGACGGATAGAACTTGTCCGGCTCGCCCGCCTCCACCGCGCCCGGGACGACCTTCGTGAGGCCGATCGCCGTCGACGCGGGGCTGACCTGCGCGAACCCGGCCTCGTTCGTGATCGGCAGCGAGATTGCGGTCGCGCCCGACTCGAAGTCGCCGATGTACGCGATCGTGCGCGTGTTCTCCACCGCCTTGCGGGCGTTCTCCGCAGTCTTGTCCGGGTCCCAGCCGACCCGGTCGCCCCCTGCGGTCGCATCGTCGGCGGAGGCAAAGTTGATCTTGAAGTCGCCCACCCGGCCACCCGCCTCCCGGAGCGCGAGCTTCTCTGCGTTGACGACGCTCTGCGCCTGATCGGCATGCGGTCCCTGGAGCGGCAGGCTGGAGAAGATCGTGAGCGTGTCCCCCGGCACGCGTCCCGAGCGGCTCTGCTCGTCTCCGCATGCAACGAAGGTCACGGCCGCGAGGCATGCGAGGACCAGCAGGGCTGTGACGAGGGTGCGCGGCAAGGTGGGGAAGGAACCGGCGGGCGATTCTAACCCGCGGATAACGGACCGGCCGCGGTGCGGGCCGCCAACCTATATTGCCGGGATGAAGATCGGCGTCCTGACCGCCGGGGGCGACTGCCCCGGCCTGAACGCGGTGATCCGCGCGGTGACCCGCAAGTCGCTCGCCGGCGGCCACGAGGTGGTCGGCCTGTGGCGGGGCTATGCCGGGCTTGCCGAGCGGACCTACGTGCCCCTCGACATGCGCGCGGTGTCGGGCATCCTGCCGCTCGGCGGCACGATCCTCTCGACGTCCAGCTACGACCCATACCGCCACGATGACGGCCTGGCGAGCGTCACGGCGGCTGTGGCGGAAGACGGCTTCGACGCCGTGGTCGCGATCGGCGGCGAGCACACGATGAGCATCACGCGCAGGCTGCACGAGGACGGCCTGCCCATGATCGGGGTGCCGAAGACGATCGACAACGACGTCCCCTGCACGGACTTCACCTTCGGATTCGACACCGCGGTCCAGATCGCCACCGACGCGATCGACCGGCTGCACACCACGGCCGCCTCCCACGACCGGGTGATGGTGATCGAGGTGATGGGCCGCAACACCGGCTGGATCGCCGTCTTCAGCGGCATCGCGGGCGGCGCCGACGCGATCGTGATCCCCGAGCTGGAGCTGACGGTGGAGGAGATCGGAGACGCGATCAACGCCCGCCACCACCGCGGCAAGAGCTTCTCCATCGTGGTGGTCGCCGAAGGCGCCGAACTGGCCTTCGCATCCGGCGAGAAGCGCCAGGTCCGGGCCTCGTCGGAGACCGACCAGTACGGCTACCCGCGGCTGGGCGGCATCGGCCAGGCGCTCGCCCGCGAGATCGAGCAGCGCACCGGGTTCGAGACACGCGTGACGACGCTCGGCCACGTCCAGCGGGGCGGGACGCCGACGGCCACCGACCGCGTGCTGGCGACCCGCTACGGGGTGAAGGCCGCCGAGCTTGCGATCGCCGGCGAATTCGGTCGCATGGCCGCGCTGCACGGGAGCGAGATGACGAGCGTCGCGCTCGCCGAGGTCCAGGGGGTCAAGCAGGTCGACCTCGGCTACCTGCGGTTGGCAAGCACCTTCTTCGGGTAAGCCTCCTTGCCGTAGGGGTTCCAAAGCCACCCGAACCCCCCGCAAACAGGGATACTCCCGGCTGACCAGTGGAAGCGCAATCAATCTCAAGCGCCGTTGACCTGCCGCTGCGCGAGCGGCTGCGCGAGACGGCAGCGGCGCGGCTTGCGGCCCAGCACCCCCAGTACACCGCGGCCGCTGTCATGGCGCTCGGGATACTGATCCTGATCGCGCGACACGGCTTGCACGACGTCGCCCAGGTGTCCCTCAACGGCCTCGTGCTGGGATCCGTATATGCGCTCGGCGCAGTGGGGCTGACGCTGGTCTACGGGATCCTCAAGCTGACGAACTTCGCCCACGGCGACTTCCTCACCTTCGGTGCCTACATGGCGTTCCTCGTGAACGTCACATGGGGCGGCCCGCTCGTGCTCGCGATCGTGTTCGGCATGCTCACCACAGCCCTGGTCGCCATCTTCCTCGAGAAGATCATGTGGGGTCCGATGCGGGCGCGCCGCGCCGGGTTGTTGCAGCTCCTGCTGATGTCGATCGGGCTGGCGTTCCTGCTCCGTTACACGATCCAGTTCATCTGGGGAACCAAGGTGCGGGCCCTGGACGTGAACGTGACCGACACGGTCGAGTTCCTCGGCCTGCGCATCGGGCGCACCGACCTGATCGTGATCGTGATCGGCGTGATCACGCTCATGGCGGTCGGGTTGATGCTCAAGTACACGCTGCTGGGCAAGCGCATGCGCGCGCTGTCTGACAACTTCGACCTCGCCGAGACTTCCGGCATCGACACGTCGCAGATCGTCCTGTTCACGTGGATCTTCGCCGGCGCCCTGGCGGGGCTCGCCGGCGTGCTGGCGTCAGAGGTCACCAACCTCCGCCCGGAGTTCGGCTTCGCGCTCCTGCTGCCCATCTTCGCCGCGGTGATCCTGGGCGGCATCGGCGACGCGTTCGGAGCCCTGGCGGGCGGGATCGTCCTGGGGCTCGTGACCGAGCTGTCGACCCTCGAGATCGAGCCGCGCTGGAAGGTGGCGGTCGGGTTCGGGGTCCTGATCCTGGTCCTGTTCGTGCGCCCGCAGGGCATATTCGGAAAGGCGACCGCGATATGACGCTTCCGCTCGGGGTCACGTTCGAGGCCTTCACGGACTTCGGCTTCTGGACGAGCGTCGGGATCCTGGCGGGCACCTACGTGCTGTTCACGCTGGGGCTCCAGCTCAACGTCGGCTACACCGGCATCGTCAACTTCGGCCAGGCCGGCTTCATGGCCATCGGCGCCTACGCAATGGGCGTCCTGGTCGTCAAGGCGGACTGGTCGTTCTGGCTCGCGCTGCCCACGGCGGTCTTCATCGCCATCGGCTTCGGCCTGCTCGTGGGACTGCCGTCGTTGCGGCTGCGCGCCGACTACTTCGCGATCGCGACGATCGCCGCGGCCGAGATCGTGCGCATCACGGCCCTGAACCTGCGCGACGTGACAGGCGGCAACCAGGGCCTCTTCGGCTTCGACGACTCATGGAACAACCTGGCGGACCAGATCGAGAGCTGGCTCGTGTCGCTCGGTTGGAGCGACCCGGAACAGCTGTTTCCGTTGTTCCTGGTCGTCTGGGTGACGGCGCTGATCGCCACCGTGCTCCTCAACTTTGCGACCAAATCGCCATGGGGACGAGTGCTGCGTGCGGTCCGTGAGGACGAGGACGCCGCACGCGCCCTCGGGAAGAACACGCTGGCCTACAAGCTCCAGTCTCTGGCCATCGCTTCCACGCTGGGCGCGCTGGCCGGCTTCTTCGTCGCGATCAACCTGAACTTCCTCACGCCGGAGGCGTTCCTCCCCGCCTTCACCTTCATCGGCTATGCGGTGCTGGTGCTTGGAGGCCTGGCCAGCTACTGGGGCGTCGCGGCGGGAGCGATCGTCATGTGGACGATTCTCGAAGGCACTCGCTTCATCGACCTGCCCATCAGCGCCGAGCGCGAGGCGGCGGTGCGCTTCATGATCGTGGGGCTCGTGCTGATCCTGTTGATGGCCTTCCGCCCGCAGGGCATGTTCGGGAAGAAGGAGGAGATGGTGCTCGGTGACTGACGGAGCGGTCGCGGAGACCATCCCCGAGGCACCCCCTGCCGGCGACGGCCAGCCGATCCTGGCCATCGACGGGTTGCTCAAGCACTTCGGCGGCATCGCGGCCGTGAACGGTGCCGCGTTCGACGTCGAGCGGAACTCCGTGACCGCGCTGATCGGGCCGAACGGCGCCGGGAAGACCACGCTGTTCAACGTGATCACCGGCTTCTACCGGGCCGAGCGCGGGTCGGTCCTGTTCCAGGATCAGCAGATCGTGCGCCGGCCGCCCCATGTGGTCGCACGGCTCGGCATGGTGCGCACCTTCCAGATCACCAAGGCGCTCGCGAAGATGCCCGTGATCGACAACATGATGCTCGCGGCTCCGGCGCAGCCCGGCGAGCGCCTGTACAACCTCGTCCTGCGACCGGCGGCCACGCGGGCGCGGGAGCGCGAAGTGCGCGAGCGGGCCGAGGAATTGCTCGAGGTCTTCCAGCTCGGCAAGCTGGCGGACGAGTACGCGGGCGTGCTCTCGGGAGGGCAGCGCAAGCTGCTCGAGTTCGCACGCGCCCTGATGACCGAGCCCACGATGCTGCTGCTGGACGAGCCGATGGCGGGGATCAACCCCACGCTCGGCGGCCGGCTGCTGGAGCACATGCAGCGCCTCCGCTCGGAGCGCGGCATGACCTTCCTGTTCATCGAGCACGACATGGAAGTCGTGATGGGCCATTCGGACAAGGTCATCGTGATGGCGGAGGGGCGCGTCATCGCCCAGGGCGCGCCGGACGAAGTGCGTCGCGACCAGCGCGTGATCGACGCCTACCTCGGCGGCGGCGCCGCCATCGGCTCGGAGCCTCCGCGATGAGCGAGAACGGAACGATTCTCACGACCAGCGACGTGGTCGCCGGCTACGTGCCCGAGGTGGACATCCTGAACGGCGTCACGATCGAGGTCGGCAAGGGCGAGATCGTCACGGTCGTGGGCCCCAACGGCGCCGGCAAGTCCACGCTGATCAAGACCATCTTCGGCCTGCTGAAGCCCAGGCAGGGGTCCATCACTTTGCGTGGCGAGGACATCGCCGGTGACAAGCCCCACACGATCACCCGGCGCGGCATGAACTACGTGCCGCAGCTCGACAACGTCTTCCCGAACCTCACCGTGGAGGAGAACCTCGAGGTCGGCTCGCTGGACAGCTCACGCACGAAGGCCCAGATCGACTACATGTACGAGCTGTTCCCCAGGCTCGGCGAGCGCCGCCGCCAGACGGCGGGCACCATGAGCGGCGGGGAGCGCCAGATGGTGGCGATGGCACGGGCCTTGATGACCGACCCGCAGGTGCTGCTGCTCGACGAGCCCTCGGCGGGGCTCGCGCCGGCCTTCGTGGAGGCGATCTTCGAGAAGATCGCGGACGTGAACCGGGCCGGCGTCACGATCGTGATGGTCGAGCAGAACGCCCGCCGCGCCCTGGCGATGTCGCACCGCGGCTACGTGCTCGACGTCGGCCGCAACGCGTTCGAGGGCAAGGGCGACGAGCTCCTCTCGGACGACAAGGTGGCCCAGCTGTACCTGGGCGGCACGGCCCGCATGCGACAGGCCGAGGACGCAGCCCCGCAGAACTGAGACGGCCGGGGCGCGTGGCCCCGGCCGTCTCGAACTTCAGTCGCTGACGTCTGTCAGGTTTGCGGCTCTTCGACCGGCAGCTCGTCGTAGATCTCGAGCTCGCCGCCCTTGTAGCGGTAGATGTCGTACACGCCCGACGTCGGGTCTCCGTCCTCGTTGAGGTCCACCGGGCCGGAGGCACCCTCGTAGTCGATGTCGTCGCCGTTCTGCAGCGCTTCGATCGCCTCGGGCAGCTGCTCGAACGTGTACTTGTCACCACCCGGGCCGGAGACGT
>Ga0075430_100001684_pt1 | contig 18072 bp, 19 predicted proteins | sample RhiMetdeltSRZDD4_FD_75294 | JGI IMG/M metagenome (GOLD analysis project Ga0075430, IMG submission 75294) | Populus rhizosphere microbial communities from Tennessee, USA - Rhizosphere MetaG P. deltoides SRZDD4 | ecosystem: Host-associated > Plants > Roots > Rhizosphere > Soil | place: USA... | reverse complement strand
CCCGTGAGCACGTCCGCGCCGGCGTTGTTCACCCACACGTCGAGGGCGCCGAGCCGCTCCCGCGCGTGCGCCACCAACGCCTCGCAAGCCTCGCGGGAACGGAGGTCGGCCTGGGCTACGAGCGCGCCGCCGATCCGCCCGGCCACCGCAGCCGCCTTCGCCTCGCTGTCCCGGTGCGTGAGGAGGACCGTTGCGCCCGCCGCGCCGAACGCCTCGGCGATGGCGGCGCCGATGCCGCTGCTGGCGCCCGTGACCACGGCTCGCGTCCCGTCGAGCCGGCGCCCGCCCGGCTGCCCGATGTCCCCGGTCTGAGCCAACCAGGGAAGCTATACGCATGCCGAAGGCACGGGTCAAGCAGCTATCGCGCACCGAGGTCGCCCTCGCCGCGCAGCTGGCCTGCGTGCTCGAGGCCAGCGCCGAGAAGCCCGGCAACGTCACACCGAGCCACGACTTCGACGACACCTCCTACGAGGACATGCTGCGCAGCGGGATCGCGCTCGGCCACGAGCTCGGGCTTGCGGGCGAGCGTCCGGTCGGCGAAACGGTCCTGGCCGCCGTGCGCGCCTCACGCGGCGCCGCCGGCGCCAACACCAACCTCGGCATCGCGCTGCTGCTGGCGCCGCTCGCGCGCGCGGCGCTCGTGGGCGGACCGCTCCGCGAGCGCCTCGGCGAGGTGCTTGGCGCGCTGACTGTCGCCGATGCCCGCGCCGCCTACGAGGCGATCCGGATGGCGGACGCCGGCGGGCTCGACGAGCCGGTCGAGCACGATGTGCGCGACGAGGCGCGCGTGAGCCTGCGTGAGGCGATGGCGGCGGCCGCGGAGCGCGACACGATCGCGAGCGAGTACGCGACCGGTTACGCGCTGACCTTCGAGCTCGGGCTGCCCACCCTCGCCGGCGCGCTCGGCGACGGGCTGCCCGCCCGCGAGGCCGCGTTGGAGCTGGCGCTGCGCCTCCTCGCCGAGGTGCCGGACACCCTGATCGCCCGCAAGCGCGGTTTGGAGGCCGCCGCGCGCGTGACGGAGGGCGCCAGGCGCGTGCTCGGCGCCGGCGGAGTGCGCAGTTCGCCCGGCAGGGCGGCGCTGGCCGAGTTCGACGCCGCGTTGCGCCGGGACGGCAACGCGCTCAACCCCGGGACCACGGCCGACCTCGTGACCGCCGTGCTGTTCGTGGCGCTGCTGGAGGGCGTGCTCTGAGCCGCCCGGCCGAGCCGATCCTCGTCGTGTCCGTGAGCGCGCGGATGCTGGCCGAGCTGGGCGTGAGGGCGGGCCACGAGATCGTGGCGCTCGATCGCTTCGGCGATCTCGACCTGCAGCAGCTCTGCCCGAGCGTCTCCGTGCTGCGCGACCTCGGCGGCCAGGGAGGAATGGCGGCGCTGGTTGACGCGGCGGAGCGGATCGCGGCGCCCAGTGTGATCTACGGCGCGGGCCTGGAGAACCGGCCGGACCTCGTGGCCCGGCTTGCGTCGGGCAGGACACTGCTCGGGTGCGCGGGCGAGACGCTCGAGCGCGTGCGCGACCCTGCCGCGCTCGCCGGCTCGCTCCGCTCGGCCGGCCTCGCCTACCCGACGACGTTCGTGGCCGCCGACGCGCCGGGGCTGGCGGACCGCTCCCGGCGCTGGCTGCGCAAGCCGGTTCGCGGCGGCGGCGGACGCGGCGTTCGCGACTGGCGCGGCGGCGCGCTCGACGGCGAGCTGATCGTGCAGGAGCGGGTCGCGGGGCTCGCCTGCTCGGCCGCGGCGGTCGCCGACGGGCGCTCGGCCGTGCTGCTGGGCGTGAGCGAGCAGCTGATCGGGCGGCGCTCGCTGGGCGCTCGCGGGTACGCCTGGTGCGGCAACCTCGTGCCGGCGCGGCTCGGCGAGCCCGAGCAGGAGGGGCTCGCCCAGGCGGCGCGGGCGGTCTGCGCGCACCTGGCGTCGGCATTCGCGCTGCGCGGGCTGTTCGGCGTGGACCTCGTGTGGGACGGCGAGCGCGCCTGGGTGGTCGAGGTCAACCCCCGCCCCACGGCATCGCTCGAATCCATCGAGGCGGCATACGGGGTGAGCTCCTTCTCCGCGCACCTCGACGGCTGCGCCGGGCGCCTGCCCGCCATCGCCTCTGACGGCATGCCGAGCCGGGCGGCCGGCAAGGCGGTCCTGTTCGCCACTCGCGACCTGCGCGTCGGCGACACCCGCGCCTGGCCGGCGCGCGGCGTCCGCGACGTGCCGCACCCGGACGAGCCCATCGCCGCCGGCCATCCGGTCTGCACGCTCGTCTCGGTGCAGGAGTCCGCGGAGGCGGTGCTCGCCGACCTCGACGCGCGCGCTGCCGCGCTGCGCGCCGACCTCGGTGACCGCGCCGGGCTCCGGGTGCCCGGCTGACGGGCCTATGCTCCGGCGCGAATCGTGACGCTCTCACTCAACGATCGCGCTCGGGCGCTCGCCGACGGCCTGGCGGCCGACGCCGACGCGCTGCGCCTGACGGTCACCATGCTGCCGAACGGCTCGCGGGTGATCGACTGCGGCAGCGCCGTCTCGGGAGGCCTCGAGGCCGGGCGGCGCTTCGCGGAGATCTGCATGGCGGGCCTGGGCACGGTGTCGTTCGCGCCGCTCGTGATCGAGGGCCGCTGGCTTCCCGGGCTCACTGTGGTCACCGACCGCCCGGCGCTGGCGTGCCTCGCGTCGCAATACGCGGGCTGGCGCCTGGACCCCGAGGACTACTTCGCGATCGCCAGCGGGCCGGGCCGCGCGCTGATCCGGGCCGAGGACCTCTACGACGACCTCGAGGTCGACGAGCGCTCTCAGCACGCCGTGCTGTGCCTCGAGACCCGCGATGCTCCCCCGCAGGAGGTCGCCGACTACGTAGCCGAGAAGGCGGGCGTGGCCGCTGCGGAATTGACCCTGCTGTTCGCTCCGACCGCGAGCCTTGCGGGCAGCGTGCAGGTGGCCGCGCGCGTGGTTGAGACCGCGCTCCACAAGCTGCACGAGCTCGAGTTCGACGTCGGACGGGTGGTGAGCGGTTTCGGGAGCTGCCCGCTGCCGCCCGTGGCGCGAAAAGACCCCGAGGCAATCGGTCGCACCAACGACGCCGTGCTGTACGGCGGCCAGGTGGAGCTCACCGTGGACGCGACCGACGAGGAGCTCGAGGCGGTGGCGCCGCGCCTCCCGTCCTCGGCCTCGGACGACTACGGCGAGCCGTTCGGCACCGTGCTGGAGGCGGCGAACTGGGACTTCTACGAGATCGATCCGCTGCTCTTCAGCCCGGCCGAGGTGCGCCTGGTGAGCGTGGCCAGCGGGCGCAGCTTTCACGCCGGGGGCGTGAACCTGGGCGTGCTCGAGCGGTCCTTCCGGGGATGAGCGACCGCCCCTCCGGCGCAGCGATCATCGAGACCGTGACCACCACGATCAACCCGGATGGGACGGTCAACTGCGCCGCGATGGGGGTGCAGTGGGGAGACGACGTGATCGTGATCAAGCCCTTCCCCTCCACCCGCACGCTGCGCAACCTGGAGGCCACGGGCGCGGCGGTGGTCAACCTCACCGACGACATCCTGCTGTTCACGCAGGCCGCTCTGGGCGACCCGCAGCCGCCCACGCGCCCGGCCGCCACGGTCGACGGGGCGGTGCTGGCGGACGCCTGTTCCTGGCGTGAGGTCACGGTCGAGGCGATCGACGCTCGCGGGCCCCGCGCCCGGGTGACCACGCGAGTCGTGGACCACGGGAGGGGTCGCGAGTTCCTCGGCTTCAACCGCGCCTGCCACGCGGTGCTCGAGGCATCGATCGTCGCCTCGCGGGCGCGCCTGCTGCCCGCCGAGGAGATCCGCCTGGAGCTCGCCCGCCTCCAGGTGCTCGTGGACAAGACGGCGGGACCGCGGGAGCGGGAGGCGATGGAGCTCGTGCGGCGGCGCGTGCGCGCCGCGGTGGGCGGCGCATGACGTCCGTCCGAGTGGAGGCGCCCGCGCGCCTGCACATGGGCATGCTCGACGCCGCCGGCGGCGCCACGCGGCGCTTCGGCGGGCTGGGCGCCGCGCTCAGCCGTCCCGCGGCGATCGTCGAGGCGCGCCCGAGCGACGACGTGACCACCGAGGGCCCGGATGCCGAGCGGGCGCTGGCAGTCGCCCATCGCGCCCGGGAGGCCCTCGGCCTCTCCGGCGGCGTCCATGTGCGCGTGACCGAGGCGATCCCGCCGCACGTGGGCCTTGGCTCCGGGACCAAGCTCGCGCTCGCCGTGACGGCCGCCGTGGCCGCGCTCGCCGGACGGGCCCCGGACCCGGTCACGATCGCTCGCGCCGCCGGGCGCGGCGCCCGCTCCGCGGTCGGCCTGTGGACGTTTGCGCTCGGCGGGCTCGTCGTGGAGGGCGGCAGGCTCCCCGGCGTGGAGCGCCCGGCGCCGTTGCTGGCTCGCCACGCGATGCCCGGCGAGTGGCGCTGCGTGCTCGTGATCCCCGAGGCCGAGCCAGGACTCTCCGGCCACGCGGAGGAGGAGGCGTTCGGGGAGCTGCGCCCGGACACGGGGCGCGCCGCGCTGATCGCGCAGCTGGTGCTCACCTCGCTGCTGCCCGGGCTCGCGGAGGGCGACCTCGCCGAGTTCGGCGACGCGCTCACAGAGGTGCAGCGGCTCGTCGGCGAGTCGTTCGCCTCGGTTCAGGGCGGCGTCTACCACCCGCGTGCGGGCGACCTCGTGGCGGCGCTGCTCCGGCTCGGGGCGGCCGGCGCGGGCCAGAGCTCGTGGGGGCCGGCCGTCTACGGGATCGTCGGAGACGCGCAGGCGGGGAGCGAGCTGGCTCGCGGGATAGAGGCCGAGCTGGGCGGCGCGGGGAGCGTCCACGTGGTGGGCTTCGACAACCGCGGCGCGCGGGTGGAGGCGAAATGAGGCTCCTCGTGAGCGTCGTCGACGCCGACGAGGCCCGCCTGGCGGTGGACGCCGGCGTGGACATCATCGACGTGAAGAACCCGGCCGAGGGCGCCCTGGGCGCGCCCGCCCCCGGCGTGCTCGCGCGCGTGCGCGAGGTCGTGCCGCTGGAGCGCCCGCTGAGCGCCGCGCTCGGCGACCTGCCAGGTCTCCCCGGCACGGCCGCGCTGGCCGCGCTGGGCGCGGCCCGCTCCGGCGCGGAGTACGTGAAGGTGGGGCTGTCGGGTACGCCCGGCACGGACGAGGCCGTGGCGGTGCTGCGCGCCATGCGCGACGCGGTCGACGGGAGCGCGACCGTGGTCGCCGCCGCCTACGCGGATGCCGAGCGCGTCGCCGGCGGGCCCCTGCCGCCTGGCGAGGTCGTGGAGGCGGCTCGCCGCGCGGGCGTCGGCGGCTGCCTGCTCGACACCGCGGTCAAGGACGGCCGCGGGCTGTTCGAATGGCTCACCGCGGAGGCGCTCCAGGCGCTGGTAGGCGAGGCCCACGCCGCCGGCGTCGTGATGGCACTCGCCGGGTCGCTGCGGCTCGAGGACCTGAGCCGGGTCCGGGCCACGGGCGCCGACATCGCCGGCGTTCGTACCGCCGCCTGCCGCGACGGCCGGCGCACGGCGCCCCTCGACGCGGGGCGAATCGCGCGCCTGCGCGCGGAGTGCGAGCGCTAGGGCGTCGCCCGCCGCGCATCGAACGTCCCTGACTACCCCCTATAGCGACCAGTCCGGGACGTTCGCCGCAGGAGGGCTAGGGCGACGCCGCCGCCGTGACCAGCGTCCCGTCGGTGCTGCCCTGCTCGAGCAGCGTCAGTAGCCGGGCGGGCTCGCGGCCGTCGACCAGCCACGCCTCGACGCCGGCCGCCCGCAGCGCCTCGGGCAGATATCGGTCGACCCCCTCGGAGCGAAGCTCGGCCAGCTCGTCGACGCTCAGGCGGGCGATCGGCTCACCGTGCGGCGGCCAGTCGCGGAAGAGGCCCGCGACCGGCTTCACGAGCACCACGCGCCCCGCTCCAGCGGCACCGGCCACCCAGGCCGCGATCGAGTCGGACGTGACCTCCCACGAGGCCGGGAGCGGGTCCGCCGCGAGGAGCGCCGCCGGCAGCAGGATCGGCGTGCGGCCGCGGGCGCCGGCCGCGCGGGCGGCCGTGATGTCCACGCAGGGAACGCCGCCGGGGATCAGGTCGGACAGCAGCCAGCCGAACTGGTCCATCGCGAGGATCGCCATCCGGTGGGAGGTCTCGGCGTGCAGGGCGAGACGGGCGTCGTGCTCGCGCACGGCATCCGCGAACGCGCCGCCGCCCGGAATCACGAGCAGCGGGTGACGCTCGCCCGCCTCGCCGATCGTGCGGCACAGCCTCTCGAGCGCGTCGTCGCCCGCTTCGCGCGCCACGCCGCCGCCGACCTTGACGACGCTCAGCACCGGCGGGCCACGAGCTCGGCGAGCGCGGCGGCGGGCGCCGCGTCGCGCTCGGCCGCGCTCCAGGGCAGCTCCGCGACGGCGCGCCCCAGGCGCTCGGCTGCCTCTCGCGCCAGGAAGGCCCCCGTGCCGAGCGGCACCACGGCGGGCTCGCCCTCGAGGCGGTCGCTCACCCGACGCACCGCGGCCTCGATCTGGCCCACCTGCTCCGCGTGCAGGAACGCCGCGATCGCCTCGATCTCCGCAACCGAGAGCTGCTCCGCGTCGGCGCACACGAGCCGCGCCACGCGCTCGCGTGCGAACTCGAGCGTGGTCGGCCGCCCGTCCGGCGTGGCGCACGTGTACCCGACCGGCGTGATGTGCCCGAGGATCAGGTGCACGTCCGCGCTGATCGCGAACAGCTCCGACGACACCGGACAACGGCTACCGCGGACCGGCACCCGCGGGGCGATCGCCGCGAGGTTCGTGCGCAGAGCGCCGCTGTACACCAGCTCGCCGGCCAGCAGCCGGTCGAGGTCGGTGCGCCCGGCGGCCACCACCCGCCCGGCGGCGATCGGAATCACGTCGACGGTGGTGCTGCCCACGTCGACCATCAGCGCGTCGGGATCGAGCGCCGCCACCGCGAGCGCGCTCGCGAGCCAGTTGGCGGCCGCCACCTCGGCTGCGCGCCCACGCGCCACCGCGAACGGGACGAGCTCCCCGTGCGTGGTGAACGCGAGCAGCTCCGCGCCGTCAAGCGCCTCCTCCGCGGCGTCGAGCACGAACTCCACGCCCTCGCGTTTGGTGCGAAACGCGTCCGAGAGCTCGGCCGTCGTTGTCAGAGCCACGGCCTCCGCCGGCTCCCGAGCGACGCCGGCCACGACCTCGCGGATCATGGCCGTGAGCGCCTCCCGGTCGCGCCAGACTTCGAACGGCCGCGACAGCGCGCGACGCTCATCTCCGCCCAGCCATACGGCCTTCGTGTTCGCACCGCCCACGTCGAGGCCGATCACGCCGCCCATCAGCGACCCTGCGTGGCCATGCGAGTGATCCCGGTCATCGATCTCAAGGGCGGTGTGGCCGTGCACGCCGTGCGCGGGGAGCGCGAACGCTACCGCCCGCTGCGCAGCCGACTCGTCGCCGGCTCCGACCCGGTTCGGATCGCTCGCGCGTTCAGCGGCGAGCTCGGACTCGAGGATCTCTACGTCGCCGACCTCGACGCGATCGCCGGCGGGCCGCCCAATGCCGAGGCGCTGGCCGCCTTGGGGCGCGAGGCGCGGGTCATGGTCGACGCCGGCGTGACCGATCCCGCCGCGGCCCGCTCGTTGCTCGAAGTCGGCGCGGCACGCGTGGTGATCGGCACCGAGACGCTCGCGGGCGCGGCTGCGCTCGGGCGGCTGGTGGGCCTCCCCCATGTGCTCAGCCTCGACCTCCGCGGCGGCCGCCTCCTCTCGCCGGACCCCGTGCTTGCCCGGCTCGGTGCCGCCCAGGCGCTGGCCCGCATGGCGCCCGCCGGCATGTGTGAGGTGATCGTGCTCGACCTCGAGCGGGTCGGATCAGGTGCGGGCCCGCAGCTCGAGCTGATCGGCGAGCTCAGCTCGCGCTTCCCGGACCTCGAGCTGCTGGCCGGCGGCGGCGTGCGCGACCTCGCCGACCTCCGCGCCCTCGACAAGGCCGGGGCGGCGGGCGCGCTCCTGGCCACCGCCCTGCACCGCGGCGCGATCGGCCCGTCCGAGCTGCGCGCGCTCAGCCGACCAGCGTCTCCAGGTGCTCCGCCAGCGCAGCCGCCACGTCCACGCCGGTGGCCCGCTCCACGCCCTGCCAGCCGGGGATCCCGTTGACCTCGAGCACGTAGTCGCGCCCGTCGGGCACGCGCAGCAGGTCCACGCCGGCGTAGTCGACGCCCAGCGCGGCCGCGGCCAGCCCGGCCAGGCGCTCCTGCTCAGCGCCGAGCTGAACCGGGCGCGCGCTCCCGCCGCGCGCGAGGTTCGTGCGCCAGCCCTCGCCGCTCCGCTCGATCGCCGCCACAACCCGTTCGCCCATCACCAGCGCGCGCACGTCGCGGCCCGCGTGCGGCAGTGCCTCCTGCAGGTAGTACACGGCGCGCTCGAGCTCGAGCGCGCGGAACACCCGCTCCGCGACGTCGTGATCGTCCACGCGCACCATGCCCACCCCCATCGACCCGAACAGCGGCTTAACGATCACGTCGCCGCCAAGCTCGGCGAGGGCCTCCCGGGCGTCGGCGGGCCGCTCGCAGGCGATCGTGCGGGGCGTGGGCAGTCCGGCGCGCGCGAGCAGTGCGGATGCGAGGAACTTGTCGACGGTCCGCTCGACGGCGTGCGCGCTGTTGACCGCGCGAACGCCGCGGGCCGCGAGCGCATGGAGGGCGTCGACGCGGAACACAACCTGCTCGAGCGAGCCGCGCGGGATCCCGCGCACGAGCACGACGTCGCAGTCGTGCAGCGCGACCTCGCGCGAGCGCACGCCCACCGCGCTCCCGACGCTCCCCACCATCCGCGTGACCGGCGCGAAGGCGCATTCGTGGCCGCGCGCCGTGAGCGCCCGCTCCAGGCGGCCGGCATGCCAGCCGCCGGTCGAGCCGAGCACAGCCACGCGCAGCCGGCGCCCGTTCACGGCGCTCAGCCGCCGGATTCGAGGATGAGGAGCTCGCCGCGGCGCAACTCCAGGCCGTCACCGCTCCAGCGCGCGTAGCGGCCCTCGACCTGCTCGTCGGCCAGCGGCAGGCCCAGCTCGCGCAGGTGGCGCAGGTAGAGGCGAAGGAAGGGCGGGCGGTACGAGCACGCGTAGGCGAAGGTGGGCAGCGGAGTGAGCTCCGACATCGCCGCGATCGTGCCCCGGCGCATGCCCGCTCCGGGCCGCGCGCCCACGGCGCCGAGGGCCACGATCGTGCCGGCCAGCATGCGCAGCCCCGCGGCCTCCCCCACGCTCCCCGCGACCGCGATCAGCCCGCGCCGCAGGCCGGCGCCGACCTGGTCGCCCGCGTTGCCGTGGACGAGGATCTCGCCGCCGCGCATTCCCGCTCGCTCGCCCGGCGGGGCGGCGCCGAGCTGCTGCCCGGCGGAGCCGCGCACCACGAGCCGGCCACCGCGCATGGCGGTGCCCGCGAAGTCGCCAACGTCGCCCTCAACCACCAGCTCGCCGCCGCGCATCTCCGCGCCGGTGTGCATCCCGGCATCGCCCGCGACGATCAGCCTCCCGCCGGTCATGCCCGCCCCGATGAGCTTGACGCGCCGCAGGTCGCCCTCGACGCGCACCTCCTCGTCGCCGTCGCCGGAGACGGCGAAGAGGTCGGCCAGCCGCTCCCGCCGGTTGCCGTGCCAGACCGGGAGCGCCTCGACCTCGGCGCGCCCGAGGCCGGCGAGGCGGTCTGGGCTGAGGCCCTCGACCTCGAGCGGCACCGCCGGCTGCTCCCGGAGGCTGAGCTTGAGCGGCATCAGCCCTCGAGGCCGGGCACGAGCCCGCGCAGCTCGATGTGGTGCGGTCCCAGGTCGCCCCCGTAGTTTCCCGCGCTGACCCTGGCCGCCCCCGCCCCGGCGGCGGCCTCGAGGCCGCGCGCCATCGCCTCGCGAACGGCCTCGAGAGTCAGGCCGTCGATCACGATCTCGAATACCGAGCCGATGCCCGGCGGCACGTCGGTGTGCGGGACCTGCGCGCGGAGCGTGGGGCAGAGCGCGTCGTTGGTCGAGGCGATCAGGGCGCTGTAACGGGAGCCGACCTTGCTGCCGCTGCGGGCGATGCCACCCGGGAAGGGCAGGATCACTCCGCGCACCGCCTGCATCGCCGCGGCGGCCGCCTCCGCCGCGCCCAGCGCCTCGGCGACGTCACGGCCGAGGATGATGATGTTGCCGCCCGCCACTCCCTCGGCGACCGCGAAGCGCTCCTCGACGAGGAACTCGCCCTCCATCACCGGCACCCGCCAGTAGCGGCGCCCGTCGAGCACCTTGCTGGCCTGATAGCCGTCGCCGAAGAAGCGCAGCTGCCCGCCCACGTCGACGGTCTCCTCGCCGTCGAGCCCGTTGAAGCAGGCCGTGGTGGGACAGGTGAGCACGCTCTGGCCCACGCGCTCCACCAGCCGCTTCGCCAAGCCCTCGCGGTCGTTGGCGAACAGCAGCGCGCTTGCTCCGGGGCGCCCGTCGGGCGTCTCGCCGGGTTCGAGCTCGCGCTCGATGCCGGCCTCGCACTTGCAGCCGATCACCGAGGTTGCGAAACCGGTGAGCGAGCGGGCCGCCTCGCCCGCCCAGGCGCGGCTCTCCGCCGTGACCACGATCCGCGCGCCCCACATCGGGAACGCCTCCGCGAAGGTGTCCACGACCTCGGTGCCGTTCAGCCTCATCGCGCGTTCCCGCCCGGCCCGGCGGCGATCCGGCGAGCCGGCTCGAGCAGCCACGGCTCGCGGACCGGATAGTTGTCGAAGCGCACGCTGTAGCGCTCGTCGAAGAGCGGTCGCAGGGTGCTCTCGATCCCCTCGTCGTGATCCGCCGCCACGCGCAGCAGCTCGCCCGCCGGCGTCTCGCGCAGCTCGCCCTCCTCGACGATCACGCGCCCGCTCTTGATCACCCAGCGCGGCGTGGCGAACATCTCCTCCACGTCATCGCGCCCCTGGTAGATCGTCACGTCGGCGTCGGCGCCCACCCCGAGGTGGCCCTTGTCGGCCAGCCCTAGCAGCCGGGCCGGCCCGGCACGGGTGATGATCGCGATCTCGCCGAGCGTGTACTCGCGTTCGAGGTCGTCGCGCAGCATGGTGCGCCCGATCGCCTTCTGGTTCACGCGCCGGATCTGCTCGTTTCGGAACTCGCGGTCCATCAGCAGCCGGATCAGCCGCGGGTAGCTCAGGAACGAGCCGCCGTTCGGGTGGTCGGTGGAGAGCACGACCCGCCAGGGGTCACGGCTCAGCAGGAACAGCTCCAGGCCGATCCCCCACTGGAGCGCGTGAACGTAGTTGCGCTCGCGGTACTCGAAGGGCACGATGCCGCAGCCGGTCTCGGCCTCGAGGTCGGCATTCACCCACTTGCCTCCGGTCACGTCGCGCAGCACCGCGGACACGGGCGCGTCGGCGGTCATCGTGGTCGCCGGCCCGAACATCACCTGGCCGATGTCGGCGCTGTGCTCGGGGTGCGCCGCGAGGTGCTCGGCCAGCTCCGGCGCGCGCGAGCGCGGCCGCTTGCCCGGCGTGCCCCCGTAGGCGTGGAACTGGAGATGAGCGAGGTGTGCTCGCCGGCCCTGCAAGGTGTCGAGCGTGTCGAGCGTGGTGCGCCAATTGCCCGCCACCCCCAGGTTGTTGCAGTGAACGTGCACGGGGTGCGGCAGACCGAGCTCGTCGACGGAGCCGGCGATCGCCTCCAGCACCCGGCGCGGAGTCACGCCCAGCCCCTCGACCTCGTCGTCGAGGGCGGTCACGTTGCCGTTCCGGTGCTTCCACATCTCCACGCCGCCCGGGTTCACGAGCTTCACGCCATAGCCGCCGGTCGCCTCGAGCAGCCAGGCCACGGCGTCCGTTACCGGGCCGCCCTCGCGGATCAGCTCGAACAGCGGCAGGTTGTTGCCCATCAGCACGAGGAACGCCGCGTCCACGATCGGCGTGTCGCGCAGCTCCGCCAGGGTGTGGCGCGCGGCGAGCGGGGGCGTGGCGGCGTCGACGACCGTCGTGTAGCCGAGCAGCGCGTAGCGATAGCCCGTGACGAAGGTCGAGGGCACGGTGCCGCCCGTGCCCGAGCGCATGAGCTCGGTGCGGTCGATCGGATCGCCGCGATGGTCCTCCGGGGCGAGCTTGCGCGCCGCGTTCACCGCCGGGCCGGCGATATGCGAGTGGATGTCCACCCCGCCCGGCATCACGACCATGCCGCTCGCGTCGACGCGCGGCGCGTGCGGCGGCAGCTCGTGGACCACCTTGCCCCCGTCCAGGCAGACGTCGCGCACCTCGCCGTTTACCCCGTTGGCCGGGTCGTAGACGCGCCCCTGCGCGATTCGCAGCACCGAGCGCTAGCTCCCCTCGTCCCCGGCGAGGCGCGCCTGGATCGCGCCGAGCACGTCGCCGTCTCCCAGGCGCTCGGACGCGAGCGGCGCGCGCAGCGTGAGGGGCACGCCGTCCATGCGGTGGGCGGTGCCCTCGCGCTGCACCCCGGCGGCGGCCGTGGCGAAGGCCACGCGCGCGGCCGCGGCGGTCTCGGTGGCGCACGGGTCGACGACCACGGTGGGGATCGAGCGCAGGTGGTCGCTCGCGCGCGGCGGCAGCCCGCGCAGGGCGTCGAAGCCCACGATCAGCGCGGCGTCCGGCTCGCCGCGCTCCAGCATGCCGGCGGCGCTGAACTCTCCAGGCCACGCTCGCGGATGCCCTCGCGCGAAGCTCACGGCTCCCGGGTACCCGGTCTGCCACGCCAGCACGTCCTCGGCGCCGCGCGCGCCCGCCTCGAAGCGCAGCGGCAGCGCGACCACGTGCGCGAGGGTCGCCAGGTCGCGAACGAGGGCGAGCAGCGCCAGCGAGCTCGCGTAGCCGGCGGGCGCGTGGAGGACCACGCCGTAGCTGCACGCGCGCAGCCGGGCCGCGAGCCGCTCGAGGGCGTCGAGCGGCAACCGCGCCGCGAGCTCGCGCTCGAGCGGCACCGCGCGCGCCAGCGCGCGCAGGGCCCAGAGCGCCTCGAAGTCGAGCGCGGGTGCCAGCTCGACCAGCTCGTCCGCCTCCGCGGCGGTGGCGCTCTCCTCCGCGCCGACCACCACCAGGCTGCGCCCGGGCGGCCGGCCCGCGCGGTCGAGCCGCAGGCGAGGAAGCAGCCGCGGGTTGGTGGAGACCGGGTCGGCGCGCCAGGCAACAACCAGGTCGGCCCGGTCGCGAACGTCGCCGAACGTCGTGGTGCTGACCCCGAAGGCCTGCGAGGCGGCGCCGCCGGCGCCCCCGGACGGGTCGATCACGGCGCCGAGCGCCTCGGCCAGGGCCACGGCCGCGCGCTGGCTCTCGCAGTCGGTCCCCCCGAGGCCGCAGACGAGCGGCAGCCGGGCGTCGCGGAGAATCGCCGCCGCCGCGTCCACCGCCTCACCGAAGTCCGCCTCGCGGCCGTCCACGCGGGACGGCGGAGGCGCCTCACCCGTGCGCTCGGCAAGCCAGGCGTCGCCCAGCGGGCAGGTCCGCGTCGCGCCCGCAAGGGCTCCCCCGGCCACCGCGACCTCGATGTCGTCGCAGCCACATCCACAGCCGGCGCAGGTCGCCGCGTGCTCAGCCATCCGCGCGCCGGAGGATACCCCCGGCGCTGCGCGGCCCACCCTGCGCCGTACGGGGACACCGCGCTACACTCGCGCCCGCCTTACGGAGACCCGAGAGAGGAGAGACACATGGCTCTGACGATGTCCGTTGGAGAGTCCCTGGTGGGTGACGGCAACGAGGTCGCGCACATCGATCTGTTGATCGGATCCAAGGACGGCCCGGTCGGCGAGGCGTTTGCCGCCGCTCTCCTGAACCAGAAGGAGGGCCACACGAACCTGCTGGCCGTGGTGGCGCCCAACCTTCCTGCCAAGCCGGACACGATCATGGCCAACAAGGTCACGCTCAAGGGCGAGAAGCAGGTGGGGCAGATGTTCGGGCCCGCCCAGGCCGCCGTCTCGCGAGCCGTGGTCGACTCGGTGCGTGACGGGGTCATCTCGCAGAGCGACGCGGACGACCTCTGCGTGATCGTCGGCGTGTTCATCCACTGGCTGGCCGAAGACGACAAGAAGATCTTCGACTGGAACTACGAGGCCACCAAGGAGGCGCTCGCACGCGCGGTGTCCGCCGAGCCCAAGGCGAGCGCGGTGATCGAGCAGTCGACCGACGCGCGCCACCCGTTCGCCGGGGGCACCGAGGGCTAGGCCGGCAGCGGGCCGCGTGCCCACGCCGTGAAGAAGGTCCTCCTACAGCTCGACACCGATCCACATCCGAGCCCCTTCGACGCCATCGTGGCGCACGACGCGGGCATCGACGTGCTGCTCAGCCACGGGAGCGTGACACCGGAAGCGGTGCGCGATCTCGTGCAGGGGGCCTTCTTCACGCGCGCGCCCGGCGACTCCTCGCTGGCGGTGTGGGTCGGGGGCTCGGACGTGGGCGCGGGCGAGAAGGTGCTCGAACAGGTGGAGGCCACCTTCTTCGGGCCGTTCCGCGTATCGGCGATGCTCGACTCCGACGGCTGCAACACCACGGCGGCCACGGCCATCGCGATGATCGCCAAGGATCGCGACCTGAAGGGAAGCCGCGCGGTGATCCTCGGCGTGGGCCCGGTCGGCCAGCGCTCCGCAACGCTGCTGGAGCAAGAGGGCTGCGACGTGCTCGCCGCCTCCATCCCGGGCGATGTGCTCGGCACCGACTCCTACCGCCGGCCGCGCGGGCTGGCGGCCGCCGAGGAGCTCGGGCTCGACACGCGCGAGCCCGCCGACCGGGCGGAGATGGAGGCGGCGCTCGAGGGAGCGAACATCGTGCTCGCCTCCGGGCCGGCCGGCGTGCAGGTGCTGCGAAACGAGGCGTGGTCCGCCAACCCGGCGATCGAGGTGCTCGGCGATTACAACGCCGCCGAACCGCTCGGGATCGAGGGGGTCGAGGCCGGCGACGAGCTCGTCGAGCGGGACGGGAAGGTCGTACTCGGCGCCCTGGGCATCGGGGGCAAGAAGATGAAGACGCACAAGGCCTGCGTGGGCAGGCTCTTCGAGAGCAGCGACCTCGTGCTTAACGCGGATGGCGTCTACGCCGTGGCCAAAGAGATCGTCTAAGTCGCCGCCCGGCCCGCGGGTGGCGGGCATCGACCCCGGGACCGTCTCCATCGACGTCTGCGCCCTCGTCGGCGGCGAACCCGTGCTCGACGAGAGCTTCCCGTCGTCCGACCTGGGGCGCGACCCGGCGCCCCTGGTCGACGCCCTCCTCGCTCTGGGCCCACTCGACCTCGTGCTCGGGCCCGCCGGCTACGGGCTGCCGATGGTGCCCGGCGAGCGTGTAGGGGAGCGCGAGCTCGGGCTGATGCTGCTGCTGCGAAGCGACGAGGCCGGCGCGAGCACGGGCATCGGGGGCCTGCGCCGGATGATCCGAGCGCTCATCGGCGCCGGGCTGCCCCTGGTCTTCGGCCCCGGAGCGATCCACCTGCCCACGGTCCCCGAGCACCGCAAGTGGAATCGCATCGACCTGGGCACGGCGGACAAGGTCTGCAGCGCGGCGCTCTGCATCGTCGACCAGGCGGAGCGGCTCGGGCTCCGCTACGAGCAGACGTCGCTGATCGTGCTCGAGCTCGGCGGCGCGTTCAGCGCCGCGCTCGCGATCGACGGCGGGCAGATCGTGGACGGGCTGGGCGGCTCCTGCGCGCCGATCGGCGCGCGCTCCTCTGGCGGGCTGGACGCGGAGCTGGCCTACCTGCTGGGCCCCGCTCTCTCGAAGGAGACCGTCTTCAGCGGCGGCGCACTCGACCCCGGCGGGGAGCTCAACCTCTCGGCGCCTGGGGCGCTCGAGGCGCTGCGTGCCGATCCCGCTCTGCAGGCCGGGTGGCTCGCGCTCGAGGAGGGCGCGGTCAAGGCCGCGCGCGCCCTCACGGCCTCGGTGCCCTCACCGCGCGAGATCCTCGTGGCCGGCCGCCTGGCAGCCGCCCCGGGCCTTGTCGAGGCGCTCGGCGAGCGGCTCGCCGGCGTGGCGCCCGTTGCGGCAGGAGGAACGGCGGCGCGGGGCGCGGCGGTGCTGGCGGACGGCCTCGCCGGAGGGCGCTATGCGCCGCTCGTGGAGCGACTACGGCTGCGCGAGGCGAGCGGCAGCGCTCTCGACCACCTGCGCGTGCACGGGGCCGACAGGATCCGTCTTGCTTGACGTGGCACCCCTGACGGGCTGAGCCCGGGTGGCCGGGCTGACACCATGACTGCATGCCAGCGACGCTGCTCGAGCGCGATGGGACGCTCGAAGCGCTTTCGCGCGCGGTGACCGACGCCGAGGCGGGACGCGGGTCGGTGGTGCTCGTGACCGGCGAGGCGGGGATTGGCAAGACGAGCGTGGTCCACGGCTTCGTCCGCGCGGCCGAGGGACATGCACGGATCCTGCTCTCCGCGTGCGACGACCTGATGGCGCCGCGCACGCTCGGGCCGCTGCACGACGCGGCCCTCGGCGGCAGCGGCCCACGGTCCTCCGCCTGCTGGTGAGAGCCGCAGAGCGACCACGCGAGCCGAACGAGCCGTGTCCGGTGGTCGGCGGCCTTCTCAGGCTCGAGCGCCCGGTCGGATCGGGGGGGCTTGGACTCGACAGGAGCGCTCGCATCGGCCGACGATCCTCCCGGAAGTCGGGGGCCCGCGCATCGGCAGGAACCGCCTAATTTTGCCCGCTCGACTACCTAGTTCGGGCCGGCTCTGCGCCTTGAGGGCACGGGCTCACGCTCATGTGCAATACTATCGCCGCGATATATCTTTCTGAGATATGACCCTGAGCCCAACCGCATACGTGATCCTCGGAATGCTCCGCCACGAGCCGCGCTCCGGATACGAGATCAAGGGCGCGGTCGACCAGTCGACGCGCTTCTTCTGGGCCGCGAGCTACGGCCAGATCTATCCGGAGCTGAACAGGCTCGCCGAGGCGGGGCTGGTCGAGGGCGAGTCGCAGCCGACCGGCGGCCGCAAGCGCACCGTCTACCGCCTGACCGAGGCCGGCCGGGAGGAGCTCGTGCGCTGGCTCGCTCAGGCTCCCGAGCACCTCGAGCTCCGCGACGAGGGGCTCCTGAAGCTGTTCTTCGCCGCCGCGGGCGAGCCGGGCGCGGCGCTCGAGATCATCGAGGCGAAGCAGCGGCTGATGGAGGAGAAGCTCGCGGCGCTGCGCGCGATCGAGCCGCACGCCGCGGCGATGGCCGCGTCGGACCCGTTCCCCTACCTGGTCCTGCGCTACGGGCTCGAGTCGAGCGAGTGGGCGATCGCGTGGTGCGAGCGGGCGCGCGCGGAGCTCAGCGCGGCCGAGAAGACTTCGAATAGCAGGAGGGCAGTCTGATGATGGAGAGGCTTGCGCGGCTGGCGGACCGGCGCGCTCGAGGTGTGGTGATCGTGGCCGTGATGCTCGCGATCGCCGCCGGGGCGCTCGGCGCGGGAGTGGCCGACCGCCTGGACCCCTACGGAGCCGAGGACCCCGCCACCGAGAGCGTGAAGGCGGCCGACCGCCTGGAGGCGGCGGGCTACCGCGAGACGGACATCATCGCCCTCGTGGAGGGCGTCGAGGTCGGCACGCCGGCCGGCCGCGAGCGTGTCGAGGCCGTGGCCGATCGGATTCGCGCCGACCGCGACGTGGCCGGGGTTGCGAGCTTCTACAGCACCGGCGCGCGCGACTTCGTGTCGCGCGACGGCCGCTCGACCTATCTCGCGGTGCAGCTCTCCCCCACCGACGACGGCGAGATTCAGGACGCCGCCGAGCGGATCGGCGCCTCGCTGGAGGACGAGCCCGGCGTGTCGGTGGGCGGCGCCGCGGTCGCTCAGCAGCAGGCGAACGCGCAGGTCGAGGAGGACCTGCGCCGGGCCGAGCTGTTCGCGTTCCCGATCCTCTTCCTGCTGTCGCTGCTCTTCTTCCGCAGCCTCGTGGCCGCGCTGCTCCCGCTGCTCGTGGGCGGGCTCACGATCGTCGGCACCCTGCTGATGCTGAGCGTGGCCAGTGAGCTCGGCTCGATCTCGATCTTTGCGCTCAACCTCGTGGTCGGCCTCGGGCTCGGACTGTCGATCGACTACAGCCTGTTCATCGTCTCGCGCTACCGGGAGGAGATCGCAAAGACCGGCCCGGGCCTCGAGGCCATGCGAAGGACGATGACCACCGCCGGGCG
>Ga0075430_100001681_pt1 | contig 18091 bp, 14 predicted proteins | sample RhiMetdeltSRZDD4_FD_75294 | JGI IMG/M metagenome (GOLD analysis project Ga0075430, IMG submission 75294) | Populus rhizosphere microbial communities from Tennessee, USA - Rhizosphere MetaG P. deltoides SRZDD4 | ecosystem: Host-associated > Plants > Roots > Rhizosphere > Soil | place: USA... | reverse complement strand
TCCTCGAGCGTGGTCCAGAAGTTTTCAATCCGTCTGACATGCGACCAGAGGCTGCGCACCTCCCGTGCACTCAGCACGCGCGGCGCGTCCGCAACGGTCTCATCCGGGTGAGACTCGTCGGCTTCGGCCGATTCGTCCGCCTCACCATCGTCTTCATCGGGTGGCTTGGTCACCGCGCGAAGGACAACCCCTGGACCGAACATGCGCTCTGCTTCGCGCTGCAGGGCTCGCTCCATATCTGCGACGGTCCCGTCCAGGTCGCACGCGATGCGAAGGCTCACTGGACCGGTGTCCTCACGAGGCGGACGTCAACACGAAGTCATCGACGAATGCCTCATGGATGACGTCGATCAACTGGGGAATGCTCTCGACGGTGTTCACCGTCGTCCTGAATTGGGCGCCGCCTTCGAGTCCCTTTGAGTACCACCCGCACAGCGCGCGAAGCTTGTTGATCACCCACCGCTCACGGCCACGAGCCGGCGCGTGGGCGGGAGATTCGTCACGCGACTGCGGCGCGACGTGACGGAAACCCTCAGACTCGTTCACGCGCTCGTTGATCAGCAAGGTGATGTAGTCGAGCAGGAACTGTCCGCGCTCGACATTTGAGATGTGACGGGGCTCGCGACCCGCCGCGATGTCGGTGGCCTGGGCGAGGATCCAGGGGTTGCGCAGCACCCCTCGTCCGACGAGCACGCCGCTCACCCCGGTGGCCAGCCTGTCGAGAATGTGCTGTGGTTCCACGCAGTCGCCGCTGCCGAGGACGGGGACTTCGAGCGTTTCTGCCACGCGTGACACGAGTTCCCAGTCTGCCAGGCCACGATACGACTGCTCAGCCGTCCGCCCGTGGATCGTCACCGCCGCGGCCCCCGCATCCTGCACCATGCGGGCAAGCTCGGGAGCGTTTCTCGACTGATCGTTCCAACCCGCCCGCATCTTGACGGTAACCGGAATCTTCACCGCCCTGGTCATCGCGCTGATCACTCGCGCGGCATGCTCGGGCTCACGCATAAGGCTGCATCCGGCGTTGTGCTTGGCGATCTTCTGGACGGGACAACCCATGTTGACGTCCACGATGTCGGCGCCAATGCCTTCCACGATCTGCGCCGCGGCCGCCATCGTGTCTGGATCGCCGCCGAAAATCTGGATCGACACCGGGCGTTCTTCCTCGGTGTATTCGGCGTACTCAAGCGTCCGATCGATGCCACGGACGAGTCCCTCCGAAGAGACCATCTCGGTCACAACGAGACCGCAGCCGCCCTGCCGCTTCACAAGTCGTCGAAAAGCGGAATCCGTCATGCCTGCCATCGGGGCAACGACGAAGGGCGAGCTGAGCGGAACGGTGCCGATCTTCATGGGACAGAAGCTCAATACGGTCGCACGTCCGCAGCATCGACTTCGACGCTTACGGCCTGACCGATGAGGTCAACAGAGAGGATAAGCCTCGCGTGCGCATCCTTGCGGAGTAAACGGCCGCAGACGCCCTTCAGCGGTCCGTGCGTCACCTCGACCATCATGCCTTCGCGAATGAAGGGGCACGGATCGTAGGCGAGCTCGCTTTCGACAAGCAGCCGGATTCCCTCAATTTCCTGCTCGGGAATCGCCGCAGGCTCGCCCTCATTCGACACGATGTTCACGACGCCAGTGCACTTGAGTACCGGCATTCGATGCTTGGGATCGAATCGAGCGAAGCAGTAACCCGGAAACAGCGGCCAGTCGATCTGCTTGCGCCGATCCTTCCAGTGACTCCATCGGGTAACGGTGGGCAGGAAGACGTCGATCTGTTTGCGCAGGAGCTGATCGCGCACCACCTGTTCGTGACGTGAGCGCGTCCAGATCGCGAACCAGCCGGGCTCGCTCGGCGCTTCGAGCGAGGGCGTGCCGCCCCGGTGCTCGAGCGAGAAATGAGAATCCATCAGTTCGGCTGGCGCGACGGCGCTGAGGCCGGCTTGGCGAGCGCAATCTCGTACGCGCGCTTCAGCTCGTCGTTGCGCCATACGATCGTCGCGGCCTCCCTCAGCTTCACGAGATACCTGCCACGCTCCGATTCGAGCTTCTGCTGGCCGATTCGATTGCCGATGTCGGCGCGGGCCTCCTCGAAGCTCTTAATCGTGACCTCCGAACGCGATTCAAGCTTGAGCAACTGATACCCGCGCGTGATCCGAATCGGCTCGGAGATTTCGCCAACCTTCAGCGCGTCAACGATGGAACGAAGTGACGGCGCCAGCTCGTCGTCGCTGATCGGACCGATCAGACCGCCATTGGCCTTCGAGCCCGAGTCCGATTCGTCGGCCGCGAGGCGCGCAAACGGTTCGCCGGCTATCAGACGCTTCCGTATCGCTTCGGTCTTTGCCTTCGCCTCCTCGTCAACGGCAACGTTGACGCCCTGGGGAGTCGTCGGGACGGCAATGAGAATCTCCCGGAACATGAGCGACGCCGGCGTACTGAACTCTTTCTTGTTGGCCTCGTAGTACGTCTTCGCCTCGTCGTCGGTGATGCTGACGCGGCCGAGGATCTCTTGCTGCTGCACTCGGGACACCAGCATCTGCCGCTCGAGGCTTCGCCTCAGCTCGGTCAGCGTCATCCCTTCCTGTTTGAGCGCGGCTTGAAAAGCAGTCTCGTCTTCGAGATTGTTGGTCTTCTTGATGTTGTCGAGGAAGCTCTTGAACTGGTCTTCGCTCATTGAATAGCCAAGCTCACGCCCGCGCTGCGCGAGCAGCAACTCGTCAACGGCCTCGAGAATGAGGCCTGGCGTAATCTCTGCGATGGCTTTCTTGAGCTCCGGACTGCTCGGCGACACATTGGCCAGCTCTGGCCTGGTCCGCAGGGTGGCAACCTGGCGTTGTTCGAAATCGCCCTTCGTCAGGATGTCGCCGTTGACCCGTACGAGCACTTGCTCGATGACCTCGGCGCGGAGCGGAAAGACGGCCAACCCGACGACGAACACGGCAGTTGCAAGTCGCTTCAGCATGGACAATTCCTTAATGATCAGCATTTTACACGATGCTCACCGAGACCCAAGGGCGCGAAGCACTCCCTGAATCCGGTCGAACATCCCACCCTCGATACGCGGGTCGCGCTCGGGGCGGCGAAGAATCTCGTCCTTGGTGAAACCCCCCGTCACCTCGCCGGCCCTGGCCCGGGCTGTCCACCAGGACGATGAAGTGCCTTCCCCCCGCCGTCCCCTGGCTGAACCCTGGCCGGACTTATGTTCTGACGCCGTCAGCGTGGCGCCAGCCGCTACGACCTCGAGATCGAGCTTCATCGATGCCGGTGGCGCCAGGATGGCACCCGGCGTCTCCCGGACAACGCGAACGAGGTGGACTGGATCGAGCCTGGCTTGTGGCCTGAACCTCACGACCGCGAATCGCCCCTCCCGGTCGATCGCTTCCACCCCCAGGCGATCAGCCAGGATCCGGACGATCCCGTACTCGGCAAGGTTGAGGACGGAAGCCGGCGGCTCGCCGTAGCGATCGCGCATTTCGTCGAGCGCGGCGTCGAGCTCCTTTTCGTGTCTTGCCGCGGCGATCTTCCGGTACACGGTGAGACGCTGGTTCATGTCCGGGATGTACGCCTCGTCAATCTTCAGGTCCACGCCGAGATTGACCGTCGCCCGCGTTTCGTCCTCGATCTCTTCACCCTTGAGCTCCCGAATCGTCTCTTCGAGAAGCTTGGTGTACATCTCGAAACCAATGGCTTCGATGTGACCGCTCTGCTGTCCGCCGAGCAGGTTGCCGGCTCCGCGGATCTCGAGGTCGAGAGCGGCCACGCGAAAGCCGCTTCCCAAGTCGCTGAACTCCTTGATCGCCGTCAGCCGCTTCCGTGCAACCGGGGACAGCGACTCTTGAGGAGGGATCAACAGGTAGGCATAGGCGGCGCGATCGGACCGACCAACGCGACCCCTAAGTTGATACAACTGGGAGAGGCCGTACCTGTCCGCTCGATTGATGATGATCGTGTTGGCGTTGGGAATGTCGAGACCGTTTTCCACGATCGTCGTCGCCAGCAGCACGTCGAACCGCTTCTCGACGAACCCGAGCATCGCACGCTCCAGCTCGTCGTCACCCATCTGCCCGTGTCCAACCACCACCTTCGCCTCGGGAACCAGGCGCTGCAGCAGATGTCCCATCGAGTAGATCGACTCCACGCGGTTGTGGACGAAATATACCTGGCCCCCGCGAGCAAGCTCGTTGCGAATCGCGCGTTCAAGAACAGGTGCGTCGAACTTCACGACGTTTGTCTGAATCGAGAGCCGATCCTTGGGCGGCGTCTCGATGATCGACATGTCCCTGATGCCCACGAGCGACATGTTGAGCGTGCGCGGAATTGGCGTCGCCGTCATCGTGAGCACATCGACGCTCTTGCGCATCTGCTTGATGCGCTCCTTGTGCGCCACACCAAAACGCTGCTCCTCATCGACGACGAGCAGTCCCAGGTCCTTGAAACGCACGTCCTTCGACAGCAGACGATGCGTGCCGACGAGGACGTCCACCTTGCCTGACGCCGCGCCGGCCAGGGTCTCCACGACCTCCTGCCTGGTGCGAAACCGGCTCACCATGTCGATGACGACCGGAAAACCGGCAAATCGTTCGCGCAGCGTCTTCGCGTGCTGGAATGCCAGCACGGTGGTGGGTGCGAGCACCGCCACCTGTTTGCCGGCCATGACCGCTTTGAACGCCGCGCGCATGGCTACCTCGGTCTTGCCGTAACCGACGTCGCCGCAGAGAAGGCGGTCCATCGGCGTGGTCGCCTCCATGTCCTTCTTGATTTCTCTCACCGCCGTTGTCTGATCCGGCGTCAGCTCGTAGGGAAACGCTCCTTCGAACTCTTCCTGCCAATGCGTGTCCGGACCGAAGCCAAACCCCGGAACGGCCTTGCGCTGCGCATAGAGCTTGAGCAGCTCCTCGGCCATGTCGCGCATCGCCTTCTTGACGCGCGTCTTTGCCTTCTCCCATGTCGTGCCGCCGAGGCGATCGAGCGCTGGCCTGGCGCCGCCGGTGTACTTCTGGATCAGATCGAGCCGCTCGACCGGAACAAACAGCTTGTCGTCACCGGCATATCGCAGCTCGAGGAATTCCTGCCCTGCTGCCGTCCCGCCACGCACGCCAAGCTGCTTCAACCCGACGAACTCGCCGATGCCGTGATCAACGTGGACGACAAGGTCGCCGAGCTTCAAGTCTCGAAGATCGGACAGAAAGGTCTTGGTGAGGCTGCGGCGCTCTTCGGGAGCGCGACGCTCCTCCTCGAAGACGTCCGTCTCGACGTAGACCTGAAGCTCCCCTGCCGGCAGACGGAATCCACGCGACAACATCCCGACTCCCACGAGGACGCTTGCCGCGTGCGCGTCTTCGGCGCGATCAAGAGGGATCGCCACCACGTCGTAATCCTGCAGAATCTCCACGACGCGTTCGGCCCGGCCGGCCGATTCCGCCAGGAACAAAACGGTTTCGCCTCGCTGACGTGCCTGACGGAGGTCGGCGATCCAGTCGCCAATCCTGCCCTTGAACTCGAGGGCAGGCTGACATGCAACGTGCGTTACGCCTTCCTCGCCGACTGCGAGCTCGTCGAGCCGAGACGCGCGCGTGAGTCGATCGACGACGGCTTTGGCCGCAACGAACAAGCGCGCTGGCGGCCGTACGGCCACCGCGCCTCGGTTCGACGCATCGTCATGACTGAGGTCGAGCTGTTCGCGTACGCGCCGTACTTGTTCATCTACCTGCTCGTACTCAGAAACGACAACTTGCAGTCCACCGGCGTTCAGAAACTCGAGGACCGACATCCCTTCGTCGTCATCGTCGAACCGCTCGCGCAGCGGCACGATCGATACCCGGTCTATCGCATCGGTAGATCGCTGTGTCGAAGGGTTGAACCGGCGAAGCGATTCGATGAGATCGCCGACGAAATCCAGTCTGACGGGCTCAGGATCTCCACCGGGAAAGACATCGACGATGCCGCCGCGAATCGTGAACGTGCCGTGTTCATCAACCGGATCCTCGCGCGTAAATCCGGCGTCGACCAATATGTCAGCCAGCCGCTGCGGTTCGATGCTCGTACCCGTCTCGAGTTCGACTGACGATGCGAGGAGCCGCTCCGGGCTGCTCACCAGCGGCAGCAGCGCCGCCGCTGAGGCCACGATGATGCGGGCCTTCCCGCTCGCCGCCGCATGAAGTGCGTTGGCCCGTGCCGACGCGACACGGAAGTGCGGCGTCATTCCCCGGTAGGGATCGACCTGCCACGACGGAAACGGCAGAACGGACTGTTCAACCTCCGTCGCTGAGGCACCCTCCAGCGCGCTGTAAAAAAACCGCGCGTCGGCGGTGAATTGCTCGACATCCTTGTCCGCGGGTACAACGACAAGCATGACGCCACGGGTGTCTCGTACTGCCGAGACGGCCGCGAGCGCTTTGGCGGCGGGCGTGAGCCCGGCCACCACGGCCGGCAAGCGGTCGAGGCCGGTTCGCGTCGCCGACCGCCCAAGGAGCGCCCGAAGAGTAAGGGATGTTGTGAAGGTCATTCTGGTACGTACATGCCACCCGCCCGGCGATTCACCGGGCAGGCGTGTCTCGCTATTGTCTCATCGGCCGGCGCGTCTAATCAGCTCCGTCGTGGAATGCCCTGGGCTGAAGGTGATGCGTACAACGCGTCCACCCCTCGCCTCGACGACCTCTCGACCCACGATGTTCTCTTCACCCCAGTCCGCCCCTTTCACCAGCACGTCTGGCTGAACGAGCGTGATAAGGGCAAGGGGTGTGTCTTCATCGAAGATGGCCACCGCATCGACCGAATCGAGGGCCAGGAGTATCTCCGCCCGTTCTTGCTCCGGTGTAACTGGTCTCGATGGGCCCTTGATGGCGCGCACCGATCGATCGGAATTCACGCCCACGACAAGCACGTCACCGAGCGAACGCGCCTCACGCAGATATCGAATGTGCCCGGGATGAAGGAGATCGAACACGCCGTTGGTAAAGACCACCGTTCCGCCTCTGGCGTGCACGACGCTTGAGAACGCCTGTACTGCCTGTCGCGAAAGGGGCTCGGCTTGTACCGTCTTCACTTCAGTCCCGAGATCTGAAGTGCACCCGCACAGGTCCACGTGTGCTCTGGCCGGTAAATCCCGACATCTTTTCGTCCCGAGTTCACACGGAGAACATACAGTTGGCGGTGGTAGTCGTACGGCGCGCCATTCTGGCGATGAATGGCTACGTCAATCTTGTATGTGCCTTCGACGAGATCCAACCGCGGAATCGAGAACAGGACCTCGCCTTCGCCATCAAGTACACCGGCTGCGGCACCGTCGATCGCCGTGTTCGTGCCGTAGCAGCAGGTGCCGTCCGCTGTGAACACTCCGACACCGACTACGACGTCGTTGAGCGGCTGGTGCGATCGGACCCGAAAACGAATCTGAAGCGCGGCGCCTGATTCGATGAGCTGCGCGGGCCGGCCCGACGCATCGAGAAACTCGACCGCCTCGATTTCGGCCTCGCGCGATCCCCAGCGGCCCTCGACCGCCTGAAACATGTCGGCGGGTTCGTCGGATCGCTCCTTCGTCACAACCTGACCGGATGCCACGAGCAGTTGCTCCTTCTCTTTCGCGGTCACGTCGAGAAGATACGCGTCGATAACGCGCCGCGGATCGCCCTGCGCGCGAACGACGCCTCCGTCCAGCCACAACGCCTCATCACAGAACCTCGAAATCAGGTCGAGTGAGTGCGTGACCAGCAACACGGTCCGGCCCCGACGACGGAGATCCGCAAACCGGTCGAGGCACTTGTGCGTGAATGACTCGTCGCCGACGGCCAGAACCTCGTCAACCAACAACACGTCCGGGTCTACGTGAATCGCAACCGAGAATCCCAGACGCATGTACATGCCTGAGGAATACGTCTTCACCGGATCGTCTATGAACGCCGCGAGTTCGGCGAAGGACACTATGTCGTCGAACCGCGCGGCGATCTCCCGCTTGCTGAGACCGAGCATCATGCCGTTGATGAAGACATTCTCGCGGCCCGAGATCTCTGGATGGAAGCCAGCGCCGAGTTCGATCAGGGCCGACACACGGCCCTGTACGATTACGCGACCGGTCGAGGGCTTTCCGATCCCGGCAATGAGCTTGAGCATGGTGCTCTTGCCAGAACCGTTGCGACCGATGATTCCGAACGTCTTCCCGGCGGCAACATCGAACGAGACGCCCCGCAGCGCTTCAAAGCCCTCGTCGGCGCGAAGGTCGCGCAGAACAGCCCCCGACAGCAGCGCGCTCTTGAGCGTCGCGAACTGTCTCCGTCGGCTGTAACGCCGATAGGACTTGTGAACGTCCTGGACTTCAATCGCGTTCATGGCGTGGACAGAGGAGCCCTAGACTTCTTCCGCAAAGGTGTCCCTCAGACGATTGAACACAAAGTAGCCGGCAAGGAATACCAGAAGAGAAATAGCGCCAAGGCCAAACATGCGCTGCCAGTCGCGGTACGGTCCCTCACGAAACAGCACCTCCTGGTACGACACGATCATGTACGTCATCGGGTTCAGCGCAAGCACCCGTTGTACGCCCGCCGGGGCCGACCACAGCGGGTAAATGATGGGAGTCGCAAAGAACCAGAGCGTCAGCAGGTTGGCAAGCAGATCTCTGACGTCGCGAAAGAGCACGGTCAACGAAGCCACGACGAACGCCAGGCCCAGCGTCAGCAGGCACTGCATGGCGATCAGGACCGGCAACCACAGGAGATCAGACGCGGTGACGGGCACGCGGTAGTAAAGCAGGAAGCCTGCAAGGATCGGCAGGCCCAGGCAGAAGTTCACGAGCCCGGCGAGCACGGTGACAATTGGAAGGACCTCGGCGGGAAACAACACCTTCTTGATCAAGTTGCCACCGGCAACGAGGACGTTCGACGATTCAAGCAACGACGAAGAGAACCAGGTCCACGGAAGGATTCCGCAGAACATGAAGACCGCGAACGGTTCGAGGCCGTTCCCGCGCGCACCGGGCATCACCACCGTGAAAACAAAGGTGTAGATGAGAAGAAGCAGCAGCGGGTTGATGAAGGACCAGAAATAGCCGAGCAGCGACCCTCGATAGCGCGCCTTGAGCTCGCGGGCGACGAGGCTCTGGATGAGCGCCCGATACCGAAACAGGTTCTGAAGGTTGGCGAGCAATCGACTGAGGCGGAGGGTTCCGTCCGCCCTACGATACCATCTGCTCGCGGAGCGTCTCGAGCACAACGAGGAGATCAACGCTGGCTTTGGGGCTTCGGCGCGTTGAGCTTCGTGAATTAGACTCACCCTCGGCTGCTGTGGAACTCGGCACACTTGGCCGCGGGTCCACGCCGGCCAGTGCGGCGGCGGCAACGCGTGTGACGGTGAAAAAGACCCGTAAGAGGAAGGCGTCACAGAAGGCGCCGTGTTCGGACACACATACGTCCCGGCCTGAGCGGTTCCTGTGGCTACGCCGGCATGGGTGGCGCCTGGCGCTGCTGTGGACCCTTGTTCTTTCCGCGTACTCGAATTCGTTCAAGGCGGACCTTCTTTACGACAACGATCTCGCCATCCTCCGGGACGTGCGCGTCCACTCCGCGACGTCGCAAAACGTCCACCGGATACTGACGGAAGGCTACTGGCGGAACCAGACGATGACCGGTCTGTACCGGCCGGTCACCACGCTTTCTTATCTGTTCAACTACGCGGTCCTCGGAAACGGCCCTGAGCCGGCCGGCTATCACTGGATCAACCTCACGCTGCACGCCGTGAATGTCTCGCTCGTGTACACCCTGGGGGTGTTGCTGTTCGGGGCGCCGACCCTGGGCCTTCTGTTCGCCGCAATGTGGGGACTGCATCCCCTGCTCACCGATGCCGTCACCAACATCGTCGGCCGTGCGGACCTGCTTGCCGCAGGGAGCGTGCTGGCGGGACTGCTCTGGCATGTGAAGTCGGTCTCAGCCAGGGGAGCACCAAAGATTGGGTGGCTGGCGTTGCTCGCGATCTCGCAGACGGTCGGACTGTTCTCCAAGGAAAATGCGGTCGTCCTGCCCGCCCTGATGCTGCTCTACGACTTCACGTGGGTCGAACGCGGCGCGTGGCGGCGGCGCGCCTGGTCATACGCGGCGCTGGCCCTGCCGTTCGCCGTCTTTTTCGCCGCGCGCAGCCAGCTCACGGACCACCTTGAGGTTCCGTTCCTGGTCAATCCGGCGGTGAGCGCCGGTTTCTGGGCGGCGCGGCTGACGGCGGTCAAAGTCATCGGCAAATATCTGTGGCTGTTCGTCTGGCCGGCGCGGCTCTCGCCCGACTACTCCTACAACGCCGTGCCGGTCTTTGCGTGGGGCCGCCTGGGAGCAGAAGACGCCGCTGCTGTCATCGCGCTGCTGGTTTGTCTGGCCGTGGTATGGCTGCTCGTTCGCTGGTACCGCGCGTGGAAGCCGGGGTTCTTTCTGCTGGCGCTTTTCTTCATCGCTCTCAGTCCCATGTCGAACCTCGTCATCCTGATCGGCAGCAATATGGCGGAGCGCTTCATGTATCTTCCAGCCGTCGGCCTTGCCGGATGCGCCGTGGCGTTGATAGATGCCCTGGCTCGCCGTTGGGGGCGGAGCGCGCCACGAGCGGGCATGGCGGGAACGGCGGCCATTGCCGTCTTATGCATCGCATTCGGGGCACGAACTTACGCGCGCAATTTCGATTGGTACGATGCGCAGAGCCTTTGGACAAGCGCGGTCAGCGCCGTGCCCGAATCCGCCTTGGTCCATTTGAACCTTGGAAATACGCTCGCCGCGATGCCGGGACGCCTGCCGGACGCGATCGCGGAGTATCAGACCGCGCTGCGCATCCATCCCGAGTATGCCGAAGCGCACAGTAACCTGGGTTACGCTGTCGCGCGCGTGTCGGGACGGCCGCAGGATGCGATCGACTACTACAGGGCTGCGCTGCGCATCGACCCGACGAACGTCTACGCGCACAGCAATCTAGGCGCCACGCTATCGCAAATGCCCGGGCACGCCGAGGAAGCGGCTGCGGAGCTCAGGGCTGCGCTGCGCATCGAGCCGGACTATGCGGAGGCTCACAGCAATCTGGGCGACGCGCTGGCGCAACTGCCGGGACGGCTCGATGAGGCGGTTTCGGAGTATCAGGAAGCGCTACGCATCAATCCGGATCTGGCGGGGGCCCATTTCAATCTGGCGAACGCGTACGCGCGCATGACTGGACGGCTGCAGGAGGCGGTCGCGCATTATGAAGCGGCTCTGCGGGGCCTTCCAGACGAGCCGGCGATTCACAACAACTTCGGGAGTACGCTGGCGCGAATGCCGGGCCGTATGTCCGATGCGATCCTGCAATGGCAGACAGCGCTTCGCCTGAACCCCAACCTGGCGCAGACGCACTATAACCTCGCGGTTGCACTGGCGGGCATGCCGGGGCGCCGCGAAGAAGCAATCGGCGAGATTGAAGCGGGATTGCGGATTCTGCCCAACGCGCAGATGTCGCAAATGCTGGAACAGATGCGGGCGCAGCGTTAAGAAGCGGTTATCCGCGCGTACGGATCGAAGACGAACGCTAGGACCGCATCCGGGCGCGCGAGGCGACCTGGAGGCGGATGAGCGATTTCATCATCGCAACGCGTGCCCGTTCGAAGTCCTGCTCACTCTGAATCGACGGCTGGGCCAGTCGCTCCTCAGCCCGTTGCTTCGCGCGCTCGGCACGCGTGACATCGATGTCCTGCGCGCGCTCGGCAATCTGAGCCAGGATCGTGACGCGGTCGGGCAACACCTCGACGAAGCCAAACGCAATCGCGAGGTAGTGCTTTTCCTGGCCCTGGCGATACCAGAGCTCTCCGACCTTGAGCGTCGCGAGCAGCGGCGTATGCCCGGGAAGGATGCCGAGCTCTCCTTCGGATCCGGGCACGACGACCTCGTCCACCTCTTCGCGCACCAATGCGCGATCGGGTGTGACGATCTCGAGCGTGAGCTTGGTCGGCAGCGTCATCGTCCTACTGTGCCGCCTTCATCGTTTCGGCCTTCTCGACGGCTTCCTCGATCGTGCCGACCATGTAGAACGCCTGCTCTGGTAGGTCGTCGTGTTTGCCCTCGACAATCGCCTTGAATCCTTTGATCGTGTCGGCGACAGCGACGTACTTCCCCTTGAGACCCGTGAACTGCTCGCCCACGAAGAACGGCTGCGACAGGAACCGCTGCAGCTTCCGCGCGCGGGTCACGGTGAGCCGGTCCTCTTCCGAGAGTTCGTCGATGCCAAGAATCGCGATGATGTCCTGCAGATCCTTGTAGCGCTGGAGGATCTGCTTGACCTGCCGCGCCACCTCGTAATGTTCGTCACCGAGAATACGCGGATCGAGAATGCGCGACGTCGAGGCGAGCGGATCAACGGCAGGATAGATTCCGAGTTCCGCAATCTGGCGCGACAGGTTCGTCGTCGCGTCCAGGTGCGCAAATGTCGTGGCGGGCGCCGGATCGGTGTAGTCGTCGGCGGGCACGTAGATCGCCTGCACGGACGTGATCGAGCCCTTATTGGTGGAGGTGATGCGTTCCTGCATCTGACCCATCTCCGAGAGCAGCGTCGGCTGATAGCCGACGGCGGACGGCATTCGGCCGAGCAGTGCCGACACTTCGGAACCGGCCTGCGTGAAGCGGAACACGTTGTCGATGAAGAGGAGCACGTCTTTGCCCTCGGCATCACGGAAGTATTCGGCAACCGTGAGCGCCGAGAGGCCGACGCGCAGGCGCGCACCTGGCGGCTCGGTCATCTGTCCGTAGACCAGCGCCGCGCGGGACTTCGACAGATCAGCCGCGTTGATGACGCCTGACTCCTGGAATTCGGTCCAGAGATCGTTTCCCTCGCGCGTGCGTTCTCCCACACCTGCGAACACCGAAACACCGCCGTGCTTCATGGCGATGTTGTTGATCAGCTCCATGATGATGACGGTCTTGCCCACGCCGGCCCCGCCGAAGAGCCCGATTTTTCCGCCCTGCAGATAGGGTTCGAGCAGGTCGATGACCTTGATCCCCGTCTCGAACATCTTCAGTTCGGTGGACTGCTGCTCGAGCGTGGGTGCCGCTCGGTGAATTGGCCAGCGCTCTTTCGACAGCACAGGGCGGTCAGGAAAGTCCACAGGCTCGCCGAGCACGTTGAGCACCCGACCGAGTGTTTCCGGCCCGACGGGGACCGTAATCGCGGCGCCGGTGTCGACAACCGTCATGCCGCGTGTCATGCCGTCGGTAGGCTTCATCGCAACCGCACGCACGCGATTCTCACCGAGGTGCTGCTCGACCTCACAGACGATGTCGAGTTTCTCCGTGCCGTCTGCGCCGTCGGACACGATGCGTACGGCATTGTAAATTTCGGGAAGGTTACCGTCGGCGAACTCGATGTCGATCACCGGTCCGATGACCTGCACCACCTTGCCCGTTCTCTGCGTTGTTGCTGTATTAGCCATTATTCTCATCCGCCAATCCCACGGAGCCGGCGCTACGTACGTCCATGGGGAAAATCAACCCGGTTGATTTTCCTGCCTGCACCATCATGTCGCCGACGCCCCGGAGACCACCTCGATGATCTCCCTGGTGATGGCGGCTTGCCGAACCTTGTTCATGTAGAGCGTCAGGTCCTCGATCATCTCCGTCGAGTTGCGCGTGGCGGCATCCATGGCCGTCATCTGCGCCGCGAAGAACGCAGCGTTCGACTCGAGCAGCGCACGATACACCTGCACCTGCACGTGGCGCGGCAGTAGTTCACTGAAGATCTGTTCCGGAGCGGGCTCGTACAAGTAGTCCGCTGGCGGTCCCGCTGCCAGAGCCTCCCCGCCTTCGAGTCGAGGGATTGGGAGGAGCGGCTCAACGACGACACGCTGGGTCATCACCGACCGGAATTCGTTGTAGACAAGCAAGACACGCGAGACACGCCCGGAGGTGAATTCGTCGATGGCGGTGTTCGCCACGTCCACAGCATCGGCAAACGACAGTCGCTGAAAGATCCCGGACTGCTCGTAGCAGACAGCGAAGCCCCGCCGCTTGAAGAACTCCCGCCCCTTGCGTCCGACGAGCCCGAGCGTGACGCCGCTGCTGCCTTGTCCGGCAATCGACTGGCCGGCGGCCTTGATGACATTGGAGTTGAAACTCCCGCACAACCCGCGATCCGCGGTAATCACGAACAGCAGCGTCGGGGCACTCTCTGGCGACGGCATCTGGAGCAGCGGGTGTGCGTCCTGATCGACGCGCGACACGAGTCCGTTCAACACCTTCAGCATCCGCTGTGCAAACGGGCGCGCTGACACGACGCGATCCTGCGCCCGCCGCAGACGCGACGCCGCGATCATCTTCATCGCCTTGGTGATCTGCTGGGTCGATTTGACCGCGCGGATTCGGCGCCGGAGGTCGATCAGTGACGGCATCGTCTGTACTAGGCCACTGCGGCGGTCGACGTTCCGACGAACTGCTCGCCGAATGCCTTCAGAGCGGCCTCGAGTGCGGCCTTCAGCTCATCGTCGAGGATCTTCTTCTCGGCAATGCCAGCAAGCACCGTCTGGTGACGTGATTCAAGGAAGCGGTACAGCTCTTCCTCATACTTCCCGACGCCTTCGACCGGCACGGCGTCGATGAAACCCTTGGTGGCGGCGTAAATGATCACCACCTGCTTCTCGACGGGGAGCGGCCGGTACTGCGGCTGCTTGAGAATCTCGACGAGGCGGCGGCCGCGATTGAGCTGTGCCTGCGTGGACTTGTCGAGGTCGCTCCCGAACTGGGCAAATGCGGCCAGTTCGCGGTACTGCGCAAGATCCAGGCGGAGCGAACCGGCAATCTGACGCATCGCCCGAATCTGTGCGGAGCCACCCACGCGGGAGACGGAGTTACCGACGTTGATGGCCGGTCGTACGCCCTGGTGGAACAGATCGCTCTCGAGGAAGATCTGGCCGTCGGTGATCGAAATGACGTTGGTCGGAATGTACGCCGACAGGTCGCCGGCCTGAGTTTCGATGATCGGGAGCGCCGTGAGCGAACCGCCGCCCAGTGCGGCGTTCAGCTTGGCCGCCCGCTCGAGCAAGCGCGAGTGCAGATAGAAGACGTCGCCGGGGTACGCCTCTCGACCCGGGGGGCGCCGGAGGAGCAGCGAAATCTCTCGATAGGATTGCGCGTGCTTCGATAGGTCGTCGTACACGCACAGCGCGTGACGTCCGCTGTCGCGGAAGTACTCACCAATCGCACAGGCTGCGTACGGACTGATGTAGAGCATCGGTGCAGGATCCGACGCCCCGGCTGCGACAACGATGCTGTAGCTCATCGCGTCGTTTTCTTCGAGGGTGCGTACTACCTGCGCAATCGTGGACTGCTTCTGTCCGATCGCGTTGTAGATGCAGACGACGCCGGTGCCCTTCTGATTGATGATCGCGTCCACGGCCACGGCGGTCTTGCCGGTCTGGCGGTCGCCGATGATCAGTTCGCGCTGTCCGCGGCCGATCGGCACCATGCCGTCGATGGCCTTGAGCCCGGTCTGCATCGGCTCCTTGACGCCCTGACGATCCACAACGCCCGGAGCGATGCGTTCAATCGGGAGGTACTTGTCGGTTGCGATCGGACCCTTGCCGTCGATGGGCTGGCCAAGCGCATTCACGACGCGGCCGAGCATCGCCTCGCCCACCGGCACGGAGATGATGCGACCCGTTCGCTTGACGACGTCGCCTTCCTTGATCTTCGTGAAGTCGCCCAGGATCACCGCACCGACGCTGTCTTCCTCGAGGTTCAGCGCAATGCCGAACACACCGTGAGGAAATTCAAGCGTCTCACCCGCCATGGCGCGGTCCACGCCGTGCACACGCGCGATGCCATCGCCGATGGAGATGACCGTGCCCACCTCGGCAACGTCCACTTCGACCGCATGGCTGCCGATCTGGTCGCGAATGATCTTTGAGATTTCCTCTGCTCTGATATCCATCTCGTTCCTTCAGTCGCTTGCTAACGCCCTTGCAGCAATCGTTCGCGCATCTTCGCCAGGCGTGCCGAGACACTTCCGTCGTAGACGGTGCCTCCGATGCGCGCCACCAACCCACCGATCAGGGCAGGATCGACCTTCGTCGTCATCGACACCTGACGTCCCGTCGCGCCCTGCAGCCGCTTGCGTATTGCGTCCGCGTTGGCGGCGTCGAGGGGTGCGGCGGTCGTGACTTCCGCCTGGATGACCTGCTGATGGTCGCGCAGTCGCTCCTGATAGACGTCGTTCAGGTCCGGCAGGAGCGAGAGCCTGTCCCGGTCGGCCAGCATCAAAAGCAGCTTCGCCAATGGCGAGGCCAGTGACAGTCGTCCTGAAAGCTCTTCAACCACCCTCCGCTTGGCAGCCGCCGGAACGCCAGGGTTCTTCAGCGTGTCGCGAAGGACTGCATGTGCGCCGACAAGGGTCGCAAACGAGGCGAGCTCCTCACCGACGCGGACGGGGTCGGCCTCCTTGATGGCGACGTCCAGGAGGGCTCGAGCGTAGCGGGCGGCCGATGCTCGGCCGCTCATTGACGTACCTGGTGCATAGACTTCGGGGTTGACGCTGTCACAACCTGCGCCTGCTGCTGCGCGGTGCGCCTTTGAGACGCACGCCAGGCAGACGGACCATCCACGGGGAGCTTGTACCTCAACGGCACAAACACTTCTTTATATCACACAAAAGTGGCCTTTGGCGCTTCCGAGCGCCCCTCCAGACCCTACCTGGACTCGGTCAACTGCTCGTAGATGCGATTGAGCTCGGATTCTGAGCCGAAGTCGATTTCGATGGTCCCCCCGTCCGCCCGGCGGACGATACGAACTCGAGTACCCAGGGCAAACCGCATACGGTCTTCGGCCGCCCGGGTGTGAACGTCGTTCTCAATGTGCGGCTTGGGGGGACGAGCCTCCGCGGTGACAGTCCCGCGCTTCACAAGCGCCTCTGCCTGCCTGACCGAGAGGCCCCGCGCGATGATCTCGCCGGCGGTGCGGCGCTGGTCGTCGGTTTGAGGAAGGGACAGCAGCGCGCGCGCATGGCCCATGGTCAAGGCACCGGTTGCCACGTGCTGACGGACCTCTTCGTCGAGCTTCAGCAGCCGCATGAAATTTGCGACGGAACTTCGGTCCTTGCCGACCGCGGCGGCAATTTCTTCCTGCGTGAGCGCGTGCTCGTCGAGCAGTCGCTGATAGGCGACCGCCTCGTCTATCGGGTTGAGGTTCTCGCGCTGCAGGTTCTCTATGAGAGCGAGCTCGAGCAGTTCTTTGTCACCGCCCTTCACGACATCGCGAACCACGACAGGGACCTTCGTCAGGCCGGCTTTTCTCGCGGCGCGCCAACGACGCTCGCCGGCGATGATGCGATAGCCCTCACCGACTCGACGCACCAGAATCGGTTGAATGATGCCGTTGGCCTGAATGGATCGCGCAAGATCGTCGAGCTTTGCGTCATCCATCTGCAGCCGTGGCTGCTGGCTGTTTGCGGAGAGGGCGTCGATGTCAATTTCGACGACACCCGTGCTCCCCACTTGCGGAGCATCGGGGATAAGGGCACTCAGCCCTTTACCAAGCGCAGGACGTCTTTCCACGTTCTCAACCTCTGTCTGGATCAAACCCACTCATGCCGCACTCCTGCCGAGAACTTCCTTCGCGAGCGCGTTATAGGCTGCGGCACCGCGAGAGCGGGCGTCGTAGACCACGCACGGCATGCCGTGGCTGGGCGCCTCACCCAGTCGAACGTTCCGCGGAATGATGGTCTCGAAGACCTTCTCCCGGAAATAGTCGCGCACGTCGCGAGCAACAAGCTGTCCGAGATTTGTCCGATCGTCGTACATCGTCAGCAGAACGCCCTCGATATCCAGCGACGGATTGAGTGCGCCACGCACGCGACGCATCGTGCCGACGAGTTCCGCGAGGCCTTCAAGAGCAAAGTATTCGCAGTGCAGTGGAATGAGTACCGCGTCCGCGGCAACAAGCGCATTGAGCGTCAGCAAGCCCAGGGACGGCGGACAGTCAATGAAGATGAAGTCGAAACGGTCTTTGAGAGTTTCGATGACCCGCTTCAGACGATGCTCGCGGTCCGGCGTTGAGACAAGCTCAATTTCAGCCCCCGTCAGGCTTCGGTCTGACGGAATAAGCCACAAGTTCTC
>Ga0075430_100001676_pt1 | contig 18108 bp, 17 predicted proteins | sample RhiMetdeltSRZDD4_FD_75294 | JGI IMG/M metagenome (GOLD analysis project Ga0075430, IMG submission 75294) | Populus rhizosphere microbial communities from Tennessee, USA - Rhizosphere MetaG P. deltoides SRZDD4 | ecosystem: Host-associated > Plants > Roots > Rhizosphere > Soil | place: USA... | reverse complement strand
AAGTGCATCTCGCTCGACGGCCGCAAGGACGACATCACCGCGAGCCAGATCGACATCGGCAACGCGCTCACCGAGCTCGCCGCGCGCATGGCGAAGGGCGTGCCGCAGGCCGACGGCTCGGTCAAGCCCGAGCCGCTGATGGACGTGAAGCACGTCGGCGACGCGGTGCTGCACATGGCCAACCTGCCGCTCGACGTGAACGTGCAGTTCATGACCATCATGGCCACCAAGATGCCGTTTGTAGGGCGGGGGTAAGCCTTCCTTTATGTTCGGCCGGGGGTGACATGCCTTATGCCGTCGCCGACGATGGCGTGAAGCTGTACTACGAGGAGAGCGGCAAGGGCACGCCGCTCGTCTTCGTGCACGAGTACGCCGGCGACTGCCGCAGCTTCGAGCCGCAGATGCGGTTCTTTTCGCGCTACTACCGCTGCATCGCCTTCAACGCCCGCGGCTACCCGCCTTCCGACGTGCCCGACGATCCGGAGAAGTACTCGCAGGCGCGCGCCCGCGACGACATCCGCGACGTGCTCGCCCATCTCAAGGCGCCGAAGGCACACGTCTGCGGCCTGTCGATGGGCGGCTTCGCCGCCCTGCACTTCGGCATGGCGTACGGCGAACGCGCGCTGTCGCTCGTGGTCGCGGGCTGCGGCTACGGCGCCGAGCCGGCCAAGCGCGAGCAGTTCCGCGAGGAGACCAACGCCGCCGCCGCCGCGATCGAGCGCGACGGCATGGCGAAGGTGGCCGAACGCTACTCGCTCGGCCCGACGCGCGTGCAGTTCCAGAACAAGGATCCGCGCGGCTGGGCGGAATTTGCGAAGCAGCTGTCAGAGCACTCCACCAAGGGCTCCGCCCTCACCATGCGCGGCGTCCAGGCGCGCCGGCCCTCGCTCTGGGAGCTGACCGACGAGATGAAAGCGATCCGCATACCGACACTGATCCTCACCGGCGACGAGGACGATCCCTGCCTCGAGCCGGCGCTGATGATGAAGCGCGCCATCCCGACGTCGGGCCTCGTGGTAATGCCCTGCGCCGGACACACCATCAACATCGAGGACCCCGACGAGTTCAACCGCCAGGTATTCAGCTTCCTGTCCGCGGTCGAAATGCACGCCTGGCCGACGCGCGACCCGCGCTCGACCAGCGGCGGCATCCTCGGCATGGCGAGGAAGTGAGCGGCTACCGGCTCGCGGTCAAGGACAACATCGACGTAGCGGGCCTGCCGACGACCGCGGGGCTGCAGGCCTGGCGCAATCGGATCGCGCAGCACGACGCTCCCATAGTGGCTGCGTTAAGAAAAGCCGGAGCCGTCATCGTCGGCAAGACCCTGATGGACGAAGCCGCCTTCGGCGCGCTCGGCGACAACCCGTGGTACGGCCGCGTCCACAATCCCGCGCGGCACGGCTACACCGCCGGCGGCTCGAGCGCCGGCTCGGCCGCCGCAGTTGCATCCGGCCTCGCCGACCTCGCACTCGGCACCGATACTCTCGGCTCGGTACGCATCCCCGCTTCTTACTGTGGTGTCGTGGGCTACGTGCCGAGTGCGAACAGCATCCCGATGGAGGGTGTGGTCCCGCTCGCGCCTTCCTTCGACCGTGTTGGGTTCCTCACGCGCACAGTCCGCGAGATGGTGACCCTCACGGGCACCAAGGAGGAGTCCTCGGCCTATTCCGTAAAAGCGATCACCTCGCTGCCATTCATCGAGCACGCAGCGGAACGCCTGCGAGGAGCCGGGTGCAGGATCGAAACGATCGATCCAGCCTTCAACTGGGGCGCGCTGCGGCGAGCGATGCTGCTACAGATCGAGATCGAAGCCGCGCCCTTGCTTTGGCTCGAATCGTTGTCGGCGCCCCTTCGCGCCGCGTTGGAATTCGGAAAGAACGCCGGGCCGGATCGAAGGAGAAAAGCCGAGACGATCATGCAGGCGGCGCGCAACACGATTCGCTCATGGATGGGCGATAGCCTTCTGCTGCTGCCCTCCACGCCCGGCCCGGCGTTTCCCTTCGACACGCCGGTGCCGGCCGACCAGGCGGACTACGTAACGCTTTCCAGCCTGCTCGGGCTGCCGGCGGTCAGCGTGCCGGCGCCGGTTGCCCCGGGCGAGCTGCCGATCGGCCTCCAGCTGATCGCGCCTCTTGGCAAGGATGCACCGCTGCTGACAACCGCGGCGCTGCTCGGACGCTAGATCTGCGCCGCAGCGCGCTGGCTTTCCTCGCGGATCAGCGCCAGCACCTCCAGCCGCAGCGCGTTGAATTCCGGCGAGGCGGTGATCTCGAGCGCGCGTGGCCGCGCCAGGCGCACATCGAGGCTCTTCTTGATCCGTCCGGGGCGGGCGGTCATCACGCACACGCGATCGGCGAGGAGCAGCGCCTCTTCGATGTCGTGCGTGACGAACAGCACCGTCTGGTGGTGCCGCTCCCAGACCTGCAGCAGCAGCTCCTGCATCAGCGAGCGCGTCTGCGCGTCGAGCGCGCCGAACGGCTCGTCCATCAGCATGACGCGCGACTCGAGCATCAGCACGCGCGCGATGCCGACGCGCTGGCGCATGCCGCCGGAGAGCTCGGCCGGGTAGCTGTCCTCGAAGCCGCGCAGCCCGACCTGGTCGAGGATCTGCGCGGCGCGCGGCCGGTATTGCGCCGCCTTCTCGCCGCGGGTCTTCGGCCCGAACACCACGTTATCCATCACGCTGAGCCACGGCAGCAGCGCCGGTTCCTGGAACACCACGCCACGCTCCGGCGAAGGCGCGCGGATTGGCTCGCCAGCGACCCGCACGCTACCCCGCGTAGGGAAGTCGAAGCCCGCCACCATGTTGAGCAGCGTCGACTTGCCGCAGCCCGAGGGGCCGAGCAGCGCCACGAACTCGCGCTCGCGCACCGCAAGGTCGATATCCTGCAAGGCGAGCACGCTGCGCCCGTTCTTCGCGAATTCGCGGGAGACGCCGGCGACCTCGATCATGCGTGCGCCTCCAGCGCACGCCAGCGCAGCAGGAAGCGCGCGGCCCACACGATGACCCGGTCGGACAGGAACCCGAGCAGGCCGACCGAGAACATGGTCGCGACGCAGATGTCCATGCGCCCGACGTAGTAGGCGTCCCAGAGCACGTAGCCCAGCCCGGACTTGACCGCGATCATTTCCGCCACGATTACCGCGGTCCACGCGACGCCGATGCCCAGGCGCAGACCCGTGAAGATCGAAGGCAACGCCGAGGGAAACACGACCTTGGCGAGCACCGTTCCCGGTCCCGCCCCCATCATGCGCGCGGCGCGCAGCACCAGCAGATTGGTGTCGCGCACGCCGTGCGTGGTGTTCACCACGATCGGGTAGAAGGCGCCCAGGCCGATGAGGAACAGCGCGCTCGCGTCATAGATGCCGAACACCGCGATTGCGAACGGCAGCCAGGCGGTGATCGGCACCGGCCGCAGGAGCTGCACCGTCGGATCGATGACGCGCGCCGCGAGGCGGTTCCAGCCGATGGCGAGTCCGAGCGGGATCGCCACCAGCGCGGCGAGGCCGAAGCCCTGCAGCACGCGCCGCGTCGAGTAGGCGACGTTGTCCAGCCAGGTGCCCGAGTACGGCGACAGCGTAAGCTTGCCGGCGCCGCTGCCGAAGATCCAGGTGTTCCACGATTGCAGCACCTGCTTCGGCGACGGCACCGTGCCTTCCGTCACCCAGCGCAGCTCGACACCGAAATGCCACAGCACCACCAGCGCCGCCGGCAGCAACACGAACCAGGGCGGCGCGAAGCGCGGCTTCACCCGGCTATTGCTTGAGGCCGAGCTGCTCGGCGCTCCTTCCGGTGGCGCGGGAGAGGAAGTCGTAGGTGTAATACTGCGCCACCTCGCCCGACACGTCGCGCGTGATCACCCCGTTGTCCGAGAGGAACTTCGAGATGCGCTTGATCGATTCGAGCGGCAGCGTCGGGTCGAGGCGCGTGGTGCGGATCGACTCGGCGGCCACGTTCTCCGGCAGGCCGGCCTTCTCGGCGTAGATCTTGGCCCAGCGTGCGGTGTCCTTGCGCGCGAGTTCCAGCACGTCGAGGTAGGAGACCACCAGCCGCTGCACCGCCTGCGGGTTCTTGTCGAGGAACGGTTTGTTCACGGCGAGCACCGAGATCAGGCCGCCGACGGTCTTGGAGTCGTTGTGGTTGAGCGTCGGATAGGCGCCGAAGCCATCGACGATGGCCTGGGCGCAGAACGGCTGCCAGACCACCGCCATGTCGATCTCCTTGCCCTGCAGCGACTTCAGGTAGTTGCCGCCGCCGCCGACGATGTTGACGATCTTCAGCTTGTTGTAATCGAGGCCGTTCTCCTGCACCGAGGCGGCGAACTTGAGCCAGGAGATCGAGCCCGCGCCGACGCCGATGCGCTTGTCGGAGACGCTCTTCCAGTCCTTGATGTCCTCGCCCTTGCGCACGATCAGGCAGTCGTTGCCCGAGCCGACGCCGGCGACGCCCATCATGCTCTTCGCGCCCTGGCCGAGCGCGAGCGAGATGTCCTGCGGGCCGAAGGCGGTGATCTGGATGTCGCCCGTCGCGAGCGCGGTGCGCGCGTCGGCGAAGCGCTGGAACATCACCATCTCGATCTTGATGTTGTACTTCGCCGCCTGCTCCGGCAGCAGCCATAGCGGCGAGAGCGCGGGCACGTTCAGCATGCCCTGCTTGATCGACACCGGCTGCGCGAGCGGCGCGCGCAGATCCTCCTGCGCAAGGGCCGGCGCGGCGAGGGCCGCGGCGGCAAGCAATGGAACCAGACGAGCGACCTTCATCGAATCCTCCCGGGATAGACGCGGCCATATTACCGACTATGATGGCGGCCAGGATGCCTTTCGTAGGCAGGGGAATCTTGCTCGCCGCGGCGCTCGCCGCGCCGGCAACGGCACTGGCGCAGGGATTGGCGTACCCGCTTGCGCGCAAGGCCGAGGTGGTCGAGGAGCGCTTCGGCGTCAAGGTCGCCGATCCGTACCGCTGGATGGAGGATCAGGGCTCGAAGGAGCTCGACGACTGGGTCTCCGCGCAGCACGCGCTCGCCGCCGGCTACCTGCGCGCGCTGCCGCTGCGCGCGCACTTCCACAAGCGCTTCACCGAGCTCTGGAACCACTCGAGGACCACGATTCCGGTCGTCGAGGGCGGGCGCTGGTTCTACCGCCACAACAGCGGCCTGCAGCTCCAATCGGCGATCTACATGCGCGAGGGAATGGATGCACCTCGCGTGCTGGTGCTCGATCCGAACGTGCTATCTCCGGACGGCTCGGTCGCGCTCGCCGATTTCCGGCCATCGCCGGATGGAAAGCTGGTGGTGTACGCGCTCGCCGAAGGCGGCGCGGATTGGCGCACGCTGCGCGTGCGCGATATCGCGAGCGGCCGCGACCTGAGCGACGAAGTGAAATGGGTGCGCTTCTCATCCCTCTCCTGGACGCGCGACGGCAAAGGGTTCTTCTACTCGCGCTTCCCGGAGCCGCCCCCGGGACGGGCCCTGCACGCCACGCTCGGCACCCAGGCGCTCTACTACCACCGGCTGGGCACGCCGCAATCGCAGGACGTGCTCGTTTATGAGCGCCCGGACCTGCCGCGCGGGTTGGTCAGTGCGTGGCTGCCGCGCGAAGGCCGCTATCTCCTCGTGCGGGTGAACGAGGGGGCGAGCCCGACGAACCGTCTCTACTACGTCGATCTCGGCGACCCGCAGCAGCCCGACGTGCGCGCCGCGGTGAAGCCGCTCGCGGAGACCGATGGCGCGGAGTACACGGCGCTCGGACACATCGGCCCGTTGATCTACGTGAAGACCGACGACGGCGCGCCGAACCGCAAGATCGTTGCGATCGATGCGCGCGATCCGCGGCGCGAGGCGTGGAGGACCGTTGTGCCCGAGGGGAAAGAACCGATCCGGTTCGTCGGCTTCTATGCCGATCACCTGCTGGTCGAATACCTGTCGGACGTGCAAAGCCGGCTCGCGCTCTTCGATCGCAGGACCGGCCAGCCGCAGGGCGAGATCTCGCTGCCGGATACCGGGTCGGTCAGCGGCATCGGCGGACAGCGCTCGGGATACATCTTTTACGAGTTCAGTTCGCCGCTCCACCGGCCGACGCTGTTCGCCTACGACCCGAAGACCCGTCAAAGCTTGCCGTTCGAGCCGCCCGGCGCGCCGCTCGACGCGAGCCGCTACGAGACGCGGCGGCTGTTCGCGACGTCGAAGGACGGGACGCGGGTCCCGTTCTTCGTCACCGCGCGCAAGGACCTCAAGCTCGACGGCGCCAACCCGGCGCTGCTCCTCGGCTATGGCGGCTTCTCCATCAGCCTGCCGCCTGTCTATCGCTCGCAGGTGATCGCGTGGCTCGAGCTCGGCGGCGTCTGGGCGAGCGCCAACATCCGCGGCGGCGGCGAATACGGCAGGGAGTGGCACCTCGCGGCGAGGGCCGAGAAAAGGCAGAACGGGTTCGACGATTTCATCGCCGTGACCGAGCACCTCATCAAAGAGAAGTACACCTCGCCGGCGAAGCTCGGCATCTGGGGCAGGTCCAACGGCGGGCTGCTGGTGAGCGTGGTTTCCCAGCAACGGCCCGAGCTCTACGCAGCGGTGCTTTCCGGCGTGCCGGTCACCGACATGCTGCGCTTCGACCGCTTCACCGGCGGCCGCGCCTGGATCCCGGAATACGGCTCGCCGCAAAACCCGGAGCAGTTCAGGAACCTGCTGCGCTATTCACCGCTTCACAATGTGAAGGCCGGAACCTGCTACCCCGCGATCCTCCTCACCACCGCCGACCACGACGACCGCGTCGTGCCGAACCATGCGTTCAAGTTCGCCGCCGCGGTGCAGGCGGCGCAGCCCTGCCCGCGCCCCGTGCTGCTGCGCTATGAAGCGAAGGCCTCTCACGGCTACACGCCGACTGAAAGACTGATCGCCGAGTACGCCGACGTCTGGGCGTTCGCCGCCGAGCACACCGGTATGCGAGCGCCTCGGCACTGAACAAAGCCGGAGCTAGATTAGCTCGCGCATCCACTTCGCGGTGCGCACCGCGCCGCCGAAGCTGTAGAGGTGCACGCCGACGAGATTGCTCGGCTCGCGCTGCAGGCTGTAGCGCGCGAGTGCGGTCAGCTGCGCGCGCGGCTCGGAGTTCGCGACCAGGCGCGCGATGCCGCTGCCGAGCGTGCGCAGCGCGCGGAGCGAGACGCTCACGCCGCAGCGCTGCGCGTAGCGCGCGAGCGCCAGCGGGTCGGTCGGGCCGGCGATCCCGGCGTAGATCGACACGTCGGGAGCGCTGCGCGCGAGGCCGGCGCAGTACTCGACCACCCGGTTGGGCGCGAAGGAAAACTGCGTGACCACGTACATGCCGAGGCCCTGCTCGCGCGTGAGATGGCGCTTTCTCTGAAAAGCAGAATTCAAGGCGGAAGCGGAAATGCGGGGGTGCCCCTCGGGATAGCCGCCGACGCCGATCTCGCGGATGCCCGAGTCGGCCAGCAATCCCGATTCGAGAATCTGTAGGCTGTCGCTGAACGGCCCCTTCGCCCTCGGCTCGTCGCCGCCCAGGAGCAGGACGCGGTGCACGCGGTGCTTCGCAACCGCCTCCTTGATGAATGTCGCGAACTCGTCGCGGTCGAGTATCCGCCGCGCGGAGACGTGCGGCACCGGATCGAGGCCCGCGGCGCGGATCGCGGCGACCGCCTCGAGGGTGCGCGCGAGCGGCAGCCCGGGCAGCGAGGGGAGATAGATGCACGAGTCGGCCGGCAGCAGCGCGGCTACGTCGCCCGCGCGATGCAGCTCGCGCGGGGAAAGCTCGAGCGAGCCGCCGATCAGGAGCTCGGAGGCGCGCGCGTGCAGGCCCTGCTCAGTCGCGCTTACGGGAGACGACATACGATTCGTCGAGAAACCAGAGGCTGCCATGTTTCTGTAGGACCTCTCTTGTGGCATCGAGGTAGCGGGTGTCGCGCAGCACTTCGGACAGCCGCACGTCGTCCATCTGCGCGACATAGATGGCGGCGTTCCAAGCGGCGAACAGCGTCGAGGTGCCGATGCTGTCGGAGATCTCGGTCGGCAGCGTGTGCATCTCGTAGCGGAAAATGGCGCGCGCGTCGGCGTACGCATTGAAGTTGTAGCGCCGCGCTTCCTTGCCGAGCTCGGCTTTCGTCGCGCGCAGGATGTCGTGGCGGCTTTGCGTGTACGGGTTCTCGCCCGGCCACACCCTCTGGATGATCTCCAGCCCGGGATCCTGGCCGTGCGAATGGATGCCGAGCAGCCGCCCGCCCTTGCCCAGCGCCCGGACCAGCGGCGCGACCACCTTCTGCGCCTTGAATTCGAGCGGGGCGCGCAAGCGGTACGGCTGGGACGCGATGACCATGTCGTAGTCGGCCTTGCCCTGCCCGCGCTTCGGGATCACCTCGTCGAGCAGGAACCGATAGTCCTCGCGGTAGATGACGAGCGCTACGGGGTGCTCGTAGACCGGGTTGCCGGTCTTCGGGCTGTGGCGCGCCTGCCAGTTCTTGGCGAGGAAGGACTCGAGCGAGGAGATCTGCTCGGCGAAATCGTGCGCCGTAGCCCCCGTGAGGGCGGCTTCGTGCCACACCATCGAAGTCGCCGCCGGCACCGTGCGCGGCGTGAGCCACGGCGCCTCGGTGTAGTACATGTTGGTCACCACGAGCACGGTGGCCGGGTGCTCGTAGAAGCGGTCGACCATCTTGCGCAGCGACAGGCGCACGTCCTCGAGGCTGATCTCCTTGCCCACGATGCAGAACGGCACGGTCGGGAAGCGCCGGTGCATCTCGCGCATCACGCGCGCGAGCACCGTGCCGTCGCCCATGCCGGCGTCGAACAGACGCACCGCCGGGGGGCGCGGATGGATGTGGCCGAGCTCCAGGCCGACGCGCTTCGCGACCACGTCCTTCTCGCTGCAGGTGTTGACGAAAAGGAGGTATTTCTGCCGGTTGTCGAAGAAGCGGAAGTTGCGCTCGGGCGGTGCCTCGCGCGCCTGGGCGATCGGCAGCGCGGGCAGCGCGCTCGCGCGGATGAGCGGCAATAGCTCGGGCGGCGCATCGCCCGCGCCCGCCGAGCCGTGCCTCACCATGAACTGGTTGACGCGCTGCAGGGTCTCAGGAGTGACCCGCGCGCCGTCGCGCAGCCGCGCGACGAACTTGCCGTCGTTGACCGCGCGCCGACCGAACGTGGACTCGGCCATGCCGGTGCGGCGGCAGAATTCCGAGATGCTGCCCAACAGGCTTCCGCCCGCGGCGACCTCCATCAACTCCTCCTCTAGAACATAGTGGGCAATTCGGCAGTGGGACAGCAACCACGCCCCTATGTGGGAAGTATCCCAACATTATGAATCAAATACTTGACCTGATAGGCAACACGCCCATGGTGGAGGTGCACCGCCTAGACACCGGTCCCTGCCGGCTCTTCCTCAAGCTCGAGAACCAGAATCCAGGCGGGTCGATCAAGGACCGCGTGGCGCTCGCCATGATCCAGGCCGCGGAAGAGCAGAAGAGGATTTCTCCCGGCGGCTTGATCGTCGAGGCGACGGCCGGCAACACCGGCCTCGGGCTCGCGCTGGTGGCGGCCCAGAAGGGCTATCGGCTGCTCATCGTGGTGCCGGACAAGATGAGCCAGGAAAAGATCTTCCACCTGAAGGCGATGGGCGCCGAAGTGGTGCTGACCCGCTCCGACGTCACCAAGGGCCATCCCGAGTACTACCAGGACCTCGCCGCCCGTCTCGCGCGCGAGCAAGGCGCCTACTACGTCAACCAGTTCGCCAACGAGGCGAACCCGCGCGCGCACGAGGAGAAGACCGGTCCGGAAATCTGGGACCAGATGGAGCACAAGCTCGACGCGGTGGTCGCCGGTGTAGGCACCGGCGGAACGCTCACGGGTCTCTCCCGCTTCTTCGCGCGCGTCGCACCGCAGGCCGAGATGGTGCTGGCCGATCCCGCGGGGTCGATCCTCGCACAGTTGGTACAAACCGGAAGTCCACCGAAGCAAGTCGGTAGCTGGTTGGTCGAAGGAATCGGCGAGGACTTCGTTCCCCCCGTGTGCGATCTCTCGCGCGTGGCGAAGGCCTACACCATCCCCGACAAGGAAGCGTTCAACGTGTGCCGCGACCTTCTGAAGCGCGAAGGCATCATGGGCGGCACTTCGTCCGGCACGCTCATCGCCGCGGCGTTGCGCTACTGCCGCGAGCAAACCCAGGCGAAGCGCGTGGTGAGCCTGGTGCCCGACAGCGGCAACAAGTACCTGTCGAAGGTGTACAACGACTACTGGATGATCGACCAGGGCTTCATCGAGCGCGAGACCTACGGCGACCTGCGCGACCTCATCGCGCGCCGCCACAAGGAGCACGCAGTCGCGACGGTGAATGCGGACGAAACTGTGCTCGCCGCGCACCAGAGAATGAAGCTGTACGACGTCTCGCAGCTGCCGGTGCTCAAGGACGGCCGCATCGTCGGCATCGTCGACGAGGAGGACATCCTCCTCGATGTGTACGACAATCCGGCGCACTTCCGCGAGCCGGTGACCGCGGCGATGGAGAGCCACCTCGTCACCGTGCCGCCGAGCGCCTCGGTCGATCAGTTGATGGAGATCTTCAATCGCGGCCTGGTGGCGATCGTGGTCGACGGCAGGGAGTTCCTCGGCCTCATCACGCGCATCGACTTTCTGAACTGGCTTCGAAGAAGGACACAACAATGAAGTTCGAAACCAAGGTCATCCACGCCGGCCAGGCGCCCGATCCGCGCACCGGCGCGGTGATGACGCCGATCTACGCCACCTCGACCTACGCCCAGTCGAGCCCCGGCGAGCACAAGGGCTACGACTACGCGCGCACGCGCAACCCGACGCGCGACGCGCTCGAGGCCTGCCTGGCCGGGCTCGAAAGCGGAAGCGCGGGCTTCGCCTTCGCCTCGGGCATGGCGGCGATCGGCACGGTGCTCGAGCTTCTCGACAGCGGCTCGCACGTCGTCGCGATGGACGATCTCTACGGCGGCAGCTACCGGATCCTCGAGCGCGTGAGAAAACGCTCGGCGAATGTCAGCGCCACTTTCACGGACCTGTCGGTTGCGGAAAATCTCGAGAAAGCCATCAAGCCGAATACGCGCATGGTGTGGGTGGAAACGCCCACCAACCCGCTCCTCAAGGTGGTCGACCTCGAAGCGATCGCGGCGCGCGCGCGCAAGCACAAGCTGATCTCGGTGTGCGACAACACCTTCGCCTCGCCGTGGATCCAGCGCCCGCTCGAGCTCGGCTTCGACATCGTGGTGCACTCCACGACCAAGTATCTGAACGGACACTCGGATGTGATCGGCGGCGCGGCGATTCTCAAAGACGACACGTGGAAAGAAAGATTGTCGTTCCTGCAGAACGCGGTCGGCGGCGTGCCGAGCCCGTTCGATGCATTCCTCACGCTGCGCGGGATCAAGACGCTCGCCGTGCGCATGGAGCGGCACTGCGGAAACGCCATGCATGTCGCCGCGTGGCTCGATAAGCACCCGAAGATCGCGCGCGTGATCTACCCCGGGCTCGCGTCGCACCCGCAACACCTGCTGGCGAGCAAGCAAATGCACCAGCGCTACGGCGGCATGGTGACCGCGGTGCTGAAGGGCGGCCTCTCAGCATCGAAGCGCTTTCTCGAGCGCTGCAGCCTGTTTACGCTCGCAGAGAGCCTCGGCGGCGTCGAGAGCCTGATCGAGCACCCGGCGATCATGACCCACGCCTCGCTGCCGGAGGATGTGCGCGCGGGCCTCGGTATCGACGACGGCCTGGTGCGGCTGTCGGTCGGCATCGAGAGCGTCGACGACCTGATCGCCGAGCTCAAGTACGCGCTCGAGTAGCCCACCGCGACTCACCGAGCTCGGGTTGCTGCTGGCGCTCGCCACGCTGTGGGGCGCCTCTTACAGCTTCATCCGCGTCGGTGTCGAGACCATTCCGCCGGTGACGCTGATCGCGGCGCGCACCGTGATCGCCGGCACCCTCCTCCTGCTCGTCATCGCGGCGCGGCACGTCCCGATGCCACGCGACCCGATGAGCTGGCGCAACTTCACCGTGCAGGCGCTGCTGAACAGCGTGGTTCCGTTCACCCTGATTGCGTGGGGACAGCAAGTGGTCGAGGCCGGCCTCGCCACCATCCTCAACTCGACCGCGCCGATCTTCACGTTCCTCTTTACCTGGACCCTTACCCGCCATGAGCCGGTCACCGTCCGCAAGCTGGTCGGGGTGATCGCCGGCCTTGCCGGCGTGGCGTTGATCGTCGGGATGCAGGCGTTGGGCGGAATCGGGCGGGAGCTCTGGTCGCAGCTCGCCATCGTCGCCGCGACGGTGTGCTATGCGGGAGCGGCCATCTTCGGCCGCACCTTTTCGGGTCATGCGCCGATCGTGCCGGCCGCAGGCTCGATGCTTTGCGGCGCCGCGATCGGTGTGGTGTTCCTGGGCGAGTCGCTCAGCGGCACCGCGTGGGCCGGGCTGGTATGCGTTGTGCTCGGTGTGGCGGCGATGACCGTTCCCGCCCGCAAATGAGCACCTGGCTGATCGCCCTTGTCGTCCTTCTCTCCACGCTGGCCGGCCTGCTCAGCTACATGACCTCGATGCCCGGCCGGTCGCATTCCGGCCCGCTGCCGGCGCTGTCCGGCGAAGGCCGCGCGCTCTCGCTGCGGCTGCGGCTGCACGTGGCCGCGCTCGCCGCAAACGAGCGCAACACCGACCTCGAGACGCCCGCGCGCTATATCGAAGCGGCTTTTTCGTCCCAGGGCTACCACCCTGAATCGCAGTATTTCGAGAGCGGCGGCCGCCGCGTGCGCAATATCGAGGCGGGCGCGGGACCGATCGTGGTCGGCGCGCACTACGACACCGTGCCGGGATCGCCGGGGGCGGACGACAACGCGTCGGGTGTCGCGGTGCTGATCGAGCTGGCTGCAATGAAGCTTCCTGTTCGCTTCGTCGCGTTTGCCAACGAGGAGATGCCCTACTTCACTGGCCCGGAGATGGGCAGCTGGGTCTGGGCGAAGCGCGCGCGCGAGCGGGGCGAGACGATCCGCGCGATGGTCTCGCTCGAGATGCTCGGCTATTACCGCGACACGCCGGGCAGCCAGCGCTACCCGCCGCCGCTCGGCTTCTTCTATCCCGACCGCGCCGACTTCGTCGCGTTCGTCGGCGACGTGGGCGCGCGCGCTCTGGTGCGGGAGTCCCTGGGACATTTTCGGAAGAAAGCGATGTTCCCTTCGGAGGGCGTAGCGGCGCCGTCGTTCATCCCCGGCGTGACGTGGTCGGACCACTGGTCGTTCCGCCGTCACGGCTTCCCCGCGCTGATGATCACCGATACCGCGTTCAACCGATACCCGCATTACCATTTGCCGAGCGACACGCCCGACAAGCTCGACTACGAGCGCATGGCGCGGGTGACGCTCGGCCTGGCGCAAATGCTGAAGGAGATGGCGCGACCATGAGCACCACGATTCGCATCGCAGACCTCAACGTCAACCGTCTCGGCTTCGGCGCGATGCGCGTGCTGGGCGATCCCGACATCTGGGGTCCGCCGCGCGACCCGGCCAATGCGAAGAAGGTGGTGCGCCGCGCCTACGAGCTCGGCGTCAATTTCTTCGACACTGCGGAGAGCTACGGACCGCACACCAACGAGATGGTGATCGCAGAGGCGATGCACCCCTATCCCAAGGACCTGGTCATCGGCACCAAGTGCGGGCTGGTGCGGCCCCGGCCCAGCCGCTGGGACGAGGACGCCAGGCCGGAGAAGCTCAGGCAGGACCTCGAGGGCAGCCTCAAGCGGCTCAAGCTCGACTGCCTGCACTTGTGGCAACTGCACGCCCCCGATCCGAAGGTGCCGCTCGAGGAATCGCTCGGCGCGATGGTGGACGCGCAGCGCGCCGGAAAGGTGCGGCACATCGGCGTGTCGAACTTCAACCTGAAGCAGCTCGAGCGCGCGCGCAAGGTGGCGAACATCGTCTCGGTGCAAAACCGCTACAGCCTTGGCGACCGCAGCGCCGAACCGGTGCTGAAAGAGTGCGAGAAGCTCGGCATCGCCTTCCTGCCCTGGTATCCGCTCGGCGACGGGTCTGCGCTCAAGCTTTCCCGCGTCAGGAAAGTGGCGGAAAAGCTGAAGGCGACCCCGGCCCAGGTCGCGATCGCCTGGCTGCTGGCGAAATCGCCGGTGATGCTGCCGATCCCCGGCACCGGCAAGGTCGCGCACCTGGAGGAGAACGTCGCCGCGGCGAAGCTCAAGCTGTCGAAGGAAGACCTGGCCGCGCTCGACTGATGGAACGCCTGCTGCCAGCGCTGCTCGTCGCGCAGGGCGTGATGGGCGGCATCGATACCCTGCTCAACCACGAGTTGATCGCGAAGCTGCCGCGGCGCCCCGAGGCGCGCACCGAGATCGGGCTGCACGTGGTGCGCGAAGCGATCTGGGCCGGCTTGTTCGCGGGACTGGGCTGGTTCGCCTGGCACGGCGCCGCGGCCGCGATCATCGCCGCGCTGCTCGTCGCCGAGATCGGCATCACGGCATGGGACGAGTTCGTCGAGAACCGCATCCGCGTCCTGCCGCAGAACGAGCGCATGCTGCACGTGTTCCTGACCCTCAACCTCGGCGTGATCATCGCGCTGCTCGTGCCGCTGCTGCTCGCCTGGGGGAAGGAGCCCACCGGCATCGTCGCCAGAAGCCACGGCGCGCTTTCCTGGATTCTTTCGCTGCTCGCCCTCGCGGCGGGGGCGTGGTCGATGCGCGATCTTTTCGCGTGGCGCAGGTTAGGATACGCCCAGGAGGATAAGACATGATTCGCTTCGCTCTCGCGCTTCTCGCCGCGCTCGTCTCGTCCGGCGCTTTCCCGCAGGACAGCTATCCCGGCAAGCCGATCCGGATCCTCGTCGGCTACGCCGCGGGCGGCGGCAACGACATCATCGTGCGCGTGATGCAGCCCGAGATGCAGAAAGGGCTCGGCCAGCCGGTCATCGTCGACAACAAGCCCGGCGCGCAGGGCATCATCGCGGCCGAGCTCGCCGCTCGCGCCCCGGCCGACGGCTACACCCTCATGATGGGGCCGAGCGGTCCGATGACCATCAACCCGGCGACCTACTCCAAGCTGCCGTACTCGCCGACGCGCGACTTCGCGCCGATCTCGATGATCTGCTCGTTTCCGCTCATCGTCGCGGTCGATGCCAAGCTGCCGGTCAACAGCGTGAAGGAGCTGATCGCGTACGCCAAGGCGAATCCCGGCAAATCTAACTACGCCTCGAGCGCGGGCATCTTCCAGATCACCACCGAGATGTTCAAGCAGCGCACCGGCACCGCGATCGAGATGATCCCCTACAAGTCGAGCGGCGAGTCGGTGCAGGCCGTGGTCGGGGGGCAGGTGATGATGACCATCGTCGATCCCCCGCCCGCGACCGGTGCGCTCAAGGCCGGCACGCTGCGCGGCCTCGCGGTGACCTCGAGTAGTCGCCATCCCTCGTGGCCCGACCTGCCGACGATGGCCGAGGCCGGCGTGCCCGACATGGAAGTGCCGGTATGGACCGCGTTCTTCGCGCCGGCGAAGACGCCGCCCGCGGTCATCGCCCGGCTGCAGAAGGAAGTCGCGCGGGTGGTGCAGACGGCAGAGGTGCGCGAGCGCTTCGCGCAGATGGGGCTCGACCCGGTCGGCGGCTCTTCCGAGGAGCTCGGCCGGCGCGTCGTGCGCGACATCGAGAAGTGGACCGCCGTGGCCAAGGCGGCCAACATCAAGAACGACTAGCGAGCCCCGTCGATCAGGACGAAAGCGATTCTGGCTGTCGCCGAGGACCGGTTCGCCCAGGAGTGGTTGGTGCCGCGCTGGATGAGCACGTCGCCGGCGCGCAGCAACGTTTCGCCCTCGTCCATCACCGCCCAGATCTCGCCCTCGAGCACGATCGCGTAGTCCACGGACTCGGTGCGGTGCATGCCCGGATGCTTCCCCGGGCGCCGGTCGTGCGCCGCGTCCTTGAAGATGCCGCCGAAGGTGGCGTCCAGCATCTCGCGCAGCTTTCCTGGGTCCTTCGGCTCGGGCGGGAAATCGATGATGCGCAGGATCGTGCCGTTGCGCGGCGGCGAGATCCCCTGGTGGTGTGGAACCGTGTCCCGGCCGGCAATGCGTGCCGGCGTCTCGTCCGTACGCCAGACATTCACGGCGCGGTATCCCGGACGAGCGGCGACGTTGCGGATCGAGCCCGCGGGCGCGTCTTCGACGATGCGCGAATTGCCCTTGGCGTCATCGCCGGTCACCACGCGCCGGATCGGCGGCAGGTGGTCGTTCATCGTTGCATCGTCCCCTCCCCGGGACGCCCGACAGGCCAGTTCGATGCTGGCGTAGCGCGCGATTATGCCTACAAGATGGTCGCTTGGAGAACCTGCCGCGCGATCTTCCGCCGGGTTTCGCGCAGGTCGTCGCCGCGCAGCTCGCGCAGCGCGTAGCCGGCGAAATCGTCCGCGACCTCCTTGCGCCAATAGAGGTCCATGTCGGTGTTGTCCATGGGCTTGGCGCGGTTGGCGACCATGCCGGCGGCCTCGGCGATGACCTCGTCGGTCAGCTTCTTCCCTTTCAGGAACGCGCCCGCTTTCTCGACCAGGAACGGACGGGATGCCACCGCGCCCAGCGCTAACCTCGCGTCCGCAATCACTTCATTGTCCAGTCTGACCGCGGCGGCGACGCCGAGAATCGGAAAATCGAAGGAACCCCTGCGCCGCAGCTTCCAGTAAGTGCTGTTCCAGCCCGAAGGCACGCGCACTTCCGTCAGGATCTCGTCCGGGGTGCGCGAGAGGTAGTCGATTCCGTCGTTCTGGTACAGCGCTTCAACCGGAATCTCGCGCTCGCCTTTCGCGCTCACCAGTTTCACCGTGGCGTTCAAGGCAATCAGCGCCGGCGCCGTGTCGGTCGAGGAGACGGCGACGCAGCGCTTGCTCGCGGTGGCGACCCAGCAGATGCTGCCGTCCTTCTTCAGGCAGAAATCGATCGCCTTGCGCCACTCGTAGCTCTGGTTGTAGTAGGTGCAGCGGGTATCCAGGCACAAGTTGCCGCCGAGCGTGCCCATGTTGCGGATGTGCGGCGTCGCGACCTGGATCGCCGCATGGCGCAGCGCGGCGGGGGTTTTCTCGTGGCGGGCGATCTCGCTCAGCGTGAGGCCGGCGCCGAACGAAACGCCGTTGCCGTTCGAAATGGCGCGCAGCGCATCCAGCTTCTGGATCGACACCAGGACTTGCGGGGCCTGGTGGCGCCGCTTCATGTTCGGCAGCAGGTCGGTACCGCCCGCGATCAGCATCGCGCGCGGCCCTTCGCCCGCCAGAATCTTCGCCGCCTCCGCGACCGAGCGCGGCGCGCGGTGCTCAAACCACGGCAGCCGCAGCATCGCGTTTGGTCTCCTTGCCGTCGCCGCCTTCCCATGGCGGCAGGACAAAGGTCGGCGCAGGGTACGGAACCGCTGGGAAGCTCTCCGGCCCCACACGTTTGGACTGGCTTTCCAATGCCTTTAGAACCTTGTCGGGCGTAATCGGAATTTCATCGATGCGCACGCCGACCGCGTCGTAGATCGCGTTCGCGACCGCCGGCATGACCGGCAGCAGCGGCCCCTGCCCGACTTCCTTCGCGCCATAGGGGGCGTTCGGATCGCTCATTTCGTCCTCTTGCTCGATCAGCGCGACCTCGACCTCGGGCATATCGAGTGCGGTCAGGCTCTTGTAGTCGAGCATCGAGGGCGCGCGGTGCACGAGGGCGCCGGAGAGCTTCTCCGGCAGCCGCCGGAACGTCTGCTCCTCCATCAGCGCCTCGCCGAGGCCCATGTAGACGCCGCCGATCACCTGGCCGCGCGCGAGCACCGGGTTCAGCGCGCGGCCGATGTCGTGCGCGATCCAGATTTTCGGGACATGGATCCAGCCGGTGCGCTCGTCCACCTCGGCCTCGACCACGCAGGCGGTGAAGCTATACGCGGGCGACGGGCCGACGCCCGCGCCTTTGTATTTGCCGGGCGGCTTGGGCGGCGAATAGGAGCCGACGGCAGACAGCGTGCCGAGCGCGGCCTCGGCCATCGCAACGGCCTCGACGAAGGTCATGCCGGCGCCGGGCTGGTCGGCGGCGAATACCTTGCCCTGCGAGAACACCACCCGGTCGGGCAGCGTGCCGAGGGTCTC
>Ga0075430_100001671_pt1 | contig 18133 bp, 12 predicted proteins | sample RhiMetdeltSRZDD4_FD_75294 | JGI IMG/M metagenome (GOLD analysis project Ga0075430, IMG submission 75294) | Populus rhizosphere microbial communities from Tennessee, USA - Rhizosphere MetaG P. deltoides SRZDD4 | ecosystem: Host-associated > Plants > Roots > Rhizosphere > Soil | place: USA... | reverse complement strand
CTGGGTCGACGCGCGCACCCGCCTGCAGCGGCAACGTCGGATGGGTAGCGGCGGTGGATCCGCGACTCCGGAGGCCGGCTGATGTCGACGGGCCTGGAGGTCGCTGTCATCGGCCTGGCTTGCCGGTTCCCCGGAGCACGCAGCCCGGAGCAGTTCTGGCACAACCTCCAGGGCGGTCGGGAGACGATCACGCACTTCACCGCCGACGAGCTCGCCGCCGCCGGAGTTCCACAAGGGACGCTGTCCGACCCGGCATACGTGCGGGCGCAGGGCGTGCTGCCGGACGCGGACCAGTTCGACGCCCAGTTCTTCGGGATCAGTCCGAAGGAGGCGGACGTGATGGATCCGCAGCAGCGGATCCTGCTGGAGTGCGCGTGGGAGGCGCTGGAGGACGCCGGGTACGACCCGGCCCGGATCCGCGGCCCGGTCGGCGTCTACGCGGGTACCTACTACAACTCGTACCTGCCCGCGCTGCCGCCGGTCGACGACCCGGCCGAGCAGTTCGCCCGCAACATCGCCAACGAGAAGGACTACGTGGCATCCCGGCTGGCGTACAAGCTGGACCTGACCGGGCCGGCGGTGACCGTACAGACCGCGTGCTCCACCTCCCTCGTGGCGGTACACCTGGCCGCCCAGGCGCTGCTCGGTGGTGGGTGCGACGTGGCTTTGGCCGGCGGCGCCACGGTACGGGCCAGGCAGATAGCCGGCTACCACTACCAGCCGGGCGGGATCTTCTCCGCCGACGGGCACTGCCGGGCCTTCGACGCCACCGCCGAGGGCACGGTCCCCGGCAACGGCGCCGGGATGGTGGCGCTGAAGCGGCTCGACGACGCCATCGCGGACGGGGACACCATCTACGCCGTCATTCACGGCTCGGCGATCGGCAACGACGGAGCCGACCGGGCCGGCTTCACCGCACCGGGGCTCGCCGGGCAGGCCCGCGTCATCTCCTCCGCGTACGCTGTCGCCGATGTCGACCCGGCCACAGTGTCCTATGTGGAGACACACGGCAGCGCGACCAGGCTCGGGGATCCGATCGAGGTCGAGGCGCTGGCGCGCGCGTTCGGCGACAGCCGCCCGGGCGCCGGGTGCGCGATCGGGTCGGTCAAGACGAACATCGGGCATACCCACGCGGCCGCCGGCGTGGCTGGACTCATCAAGACCGTCCTGGCCCTGCGGCATGGACAGATCCCGCCCAGCCTCGGTTACACCGAGGCGAACCCCGCGATCGACTTCGCCGCCACACCCTTCTACGTCAACACCGAACTGACCGAGTGGTCCACGAACAACGGCCCGCGCCGGGCCGGCGTCAGCTCCTTCGGCATGGGCGGCACCGGTGCGCATGTGGTGCTGCAGGAGGCGCCGGCGGTACCGTCCCGGCCGTCCTCCGGGTGCCGCGTGGTTCCGCTGTCCGCCCGCGACCCCGAGGCGCTCGAGGAGGCCACCGACCGGCTCGCCACGCATCTGGCCGAGCACGAGGACCTCGACCTCGGCGACGTCGCGCACACGCTGCGGCAGGGTCGGCGCTCCTTCGGCCACCGCCGGGTGGTGGTCGCCAACGATGCCGCGGAAGCCGCCAAGGCGCTCGCCGACCGCGATCCGCGGACCGTCCACGCCGCGACTCCGGCGACCGGTACCCGTCGGATCGCCTTCATGTTTCCCGGAGTTGGCGACCAGCGGCCGGGCCTGGGCCAGCAGCTCTACCACTCACAGCCCGCCTTCCGGGCGGCCGTCGACGAATGTGCCGAGCTGCTACGGCCGCTGATGGGAGTCGACCTGCGGACGCTGCTCCACCCGGAGCCGGCGGCGACCGGCACGGATCGCGGCGGGGTCGACCTGCGGCGGATGCTCGGGCGGGGGAAGACATCCGAGGCATCGCCGCTGGACCGGACCGAGCACGCCCAGCCGATTGTCTTCGTCATCGGGTACGCGCTGGCTCGGTTGTGGGAGGCGTACGGGGTGCGGCCCGATGCGCTGCTCGGCTACAGCATCGGCGAGTACGTGGCCGCCTGCTGCTCCGGTGTGCTGTCCCTCGACGACGCGCTGCGGCTGGTGGTACGACGGGCACAGCTGATCGCCGGGTTGCCGGCCGGCGGCATGCTGGCGGTGTCGGCCGCCGAACCGGACATCGCCGAGGCGCTGGTACCCGGCGTGTCGGTGGCGGCGGTCAACGGACCGAAGATGTGTGTCGTGGCCGGTACCCGGGCCGGCGTCGACGAGGTACAGCGGCGGCTCGAGTCGCGCGGCGTCGCCGTCCGTCCACTGCAGACAGTGCACGCCTTCCACTCGCCGATGGTGGATCCGATCGTGTCCGAGTTCACCGAGCTGGTCTCGTCGGTGGCACTGAACCCGCCGCGGATCCCGTATCTGTCCAATGTGACCGGTACCTGGATCACCGCGGAGGAGGCGACCGATCCCGGCTACTGGGCCCGTCATCTGCGGCAGCCGGTGCAGTTCGCGGCCGGGGTGGCCGAACTGTGGCGGGAACCGCAGCGGTTGTTGCTGGAGCTGGGCGCCGGGCAGTCACTGAGCAGCATGGCCCTGCAACTGCGGCCGGCCGAAAGCGACGCACCGACGATGAGCGACGCACCGGCGATGCTGGCGTTGCCGAGCCTGCCCGCGGCGTTCGAGCGCGAGCCGGAGGACCGGTTCTTCCTCGGTACCGCCGGCAAGCTGTGGCTCGCCGGGGTCGAGCTGGACTGGTCGGCCGATGAGCCCGACGGGTCACCCCGACGGGTTCCGCTGCCGACGTACCCGTTCCAGCGCCGCCGGCACTGGGTCGACCCGGTACCGCAGGAGGCTCGGGTCCAACCCGAGCCGTCGCAGGCCAGGAAGTCCGACGTGGCCGACTGGTTCCTGACCCCGGCGTGGACGCCGCTGCCGCCCCGGCCGCGTACCGCCGAGCCGCCGGCAGCGCGCGGCCACTGGCTGGTTTTCGCGGATCCGCGCGGTATGGGTTCCGCCCTCGCGGCGGCGCTCAATCGGACCGCGGACTCGGTGACGATCGTCGACATGATGGCGCCGGAGGTGGGGGAGTACGACCGGCTGCTGGACCGGCTCCGGGAACAGGACCGGTATCCGGACCGGATCGTCCACTTGGGAGCGTTCGGCGTCGACCGGGCCACGAGCGAACCGGCGGTGACCACGCGGGCATTCGCCAGCCTCCTCGCGCTCGGGCAGGCGCTGGCCCGCCAGCCCGGCCGGGAACCGGTGGAGTTGACCGTGGTCACCGGCGAGATGCAGGTCGTCTCCGGTACCGAGAACGGGTCCCCGGTGGCCGCGACCGTGCTCGGCCCCTGTCGGGTGCTTCCGTTGGAGCATCCGCACATCCGTTGCCGCAGCATCGACATCGAGCTGCCCGGCTGGTCGGGGACCGACGCCGTGGTCGAGCAGCTGCTCGCCGAGCTGACGTCCACCGGAACGGACGCGGTGGCGCTGCGCGGGAACCGGCGCTGGCAGCAGGTGTACCAGCCGGTCCGGGTCGAGCCAATCGAAAGCGGCGCCGATGGTCGCAACTACCTCGTCACCGGTGGGCTCGGCGCCGTCGGACTGACCCTCGCCGAGGCGTTGACCCGAGCCGAGCACGCCGGCGTGGCACTGGTCGGCCGCACGGGGCTACCGCCGCGCGACGACTGGGACGGCTGGCTCGAGACGCATCCGGAGGAGGACCCGACCAGTGCCCGGATCCTTGCCGTACAACGGATCGAGCGCAATGGCGGCCGGGTCGCGGTACTGACCGCCGACGTCACGGACGAGGGGCAGCTGCGGGCGGCAGCGGACCGCGCGGTCGACGAGCTCGGCCCGATCTACGGAATCGTGCACGCGGCGGGAGTGGCCGGCGGCGGACTGATCCAGGTCAAGGAACCCGAGACGGCCGAACTGGTACTCGCACCGAAGGTCCGTGGCGGCCTCGCGGTCGAGGCGCTCGCGCGCGAGATCGGCGCCAACGTGCTGGTGCTGTGCTCGTCCACGCTCGCACTCACGGGTGCGGTCGGGCAGGTCGACTACGTGGCCGCCAACGCGTTCCTCGACGCGCTCGCCCAGCACGCCTCGGCGGATGGGGGTCCGGAGGTCATCTCGGTCAACTGGGACGCCTGGCAGGACGCCGGCATGGCACACCGGCACCTCGGCAAGCCCGCATCCGGGGAGCGGGTCGGGCCGGTCGACCATCCGCTGCTGGACGCCTGCCTGGAGGACACCGCGGAGCGCGCGGTCTATGGCGTCACCGTGAACGCCGGCACGTCCTGGCTCGTCGACGAGCACCGGATGCTCGGCGACCCGGTCGTTCCCGGTACCGGTCACCTCGAGTTGGCCCGGGCCGCGTTCACCCACGCGGCCGGCGATGGCCTCGTGGAGCTGTCTGACGTCCGGTTCTTCACCCCGGTCGCGCTCGCCGACGACGAGTCACGCGAACTGCGGGTGGTACTCGACTTCAGGACGGATCCGGCCCGGTTCACCGTGGTCAGCCGGTACCCGCAGGACGATCCCGCCGGCCAGGCGCGGTGGCAGGTGCACGCCTCCGGCCAGGTTCGCTCGGCGGCTTCGGACCGGGCCGGGGAGTGCGACCCGAACGACCTGAGTGGACGGTTGGCCGACGTGGGCCGGCCGGAACACGCCGGCCCGATGGGGTTCGGCGCGCGCTCGCGATGTCTACGCCGGGTGTGGCAAGGCGATCGGGAGGCGTTGGCGGAGCTGGTGCTACCCGATCGGTTCGCCGGCGACCTGAAGCGGATCGAACTTCATCCGTCGCTTTTGGACATCGCCGCCGGCTTCGTCGGCGTACACCTGGCGGAAGAGTTCCGGATCCCCGTCTCCTACGGGCGGCTGCGGATGTACCGGCCGCTGCCGGGACACCTCTTCAGCCATCACACCCTGCGGGAGAGCGACCGCGCCGGCAAGGAGACCATCACCGCCGACATATCGCTGTACGACGTCGACGGCCACGAAGTGGTGCGGATCGAGGAGTTCGTGCTCAAGCGGGTACCGGATCTGCGGCGGACGCTCGACGACGCGCGCACCGGTACCGGTACCGGAGTCGCCTTCTTCTCGAACCTGGCGCAACCGGCGGTCGCACCGGCCGGCCCGATCGGGCTGGCCGACCACCTCGCAACCGGAATCCGGCCGGCGGAGGGCGCGGATGCCTTGCGCCGCCTGCTGTCCGCGGGACTCGGACCGCAGGTTGTCGTCATCACCAAGGATCTGGAGGCGGTACGGGCTGACATCGCCGCGAGCCGCCTGGACGCCGAGGCCATCAGCATCGCCAGGCCACCGGTGCACCCGCGGCCGAATGTGCTGACCGCGTACCGGGAGCCGACCGATCGACTCGAACGGCAGCTCGCCGCGATCTGGCAGGAGCTACTCGGGGTCGAACAGATCGGGGCCGACGACTCCTTCTTGGAGTTGGGCGGCCATTCCCTGCTGGGGTTGGAGATGGTCAACCGGATCGGACGGGACCTGGGTCTGGCGATGTCGCTCGGCCAGCTGTTCGAGGCACCAACGGTGGCGGAACTGGCGACCGCGTTGCGAGCGGCGAAGGAAAGGTGACGAGCATGTCGGAGATAAACGACGTCGGCGTCGTGGGTGCCGGAGTGATCGGTACCGGAGTGGCGCAGGCGTTGGCTCAGGCCGGATTCGGGGTCATCCTCGTCGACCGGACCGACGACGTCCTGGCTGCCGCCGAGAAGCGGATCGGGGAAGGGATCCGGATGCACCGCCTGCTGTCCAAAGGGGGCAGCGACGAGGACCGGGCACAGGTGCTGAAGCGGATCAGCTATTCACTGGACCTGTCCGACCTCGCAAAGGCCGACTTCGTAGTCGAGAACGTCACCGAGGACTGGCCCACGAAGAAGGCCGTGTACGAGCGGATGGACAGCGTGTGCCGACCGGAGACCATCTTCGCGGCCAACACCTCGGTCATCCCCATCACCCGCATCGCCGCCGCCACGCGCCGACCGGAGCGGGTGCTGGGCATGCACTTCATGAACCCGGTGCCGCTCAAGCCGATGGTGGAGGTGGTGCGCGGGTACTACACCAGCGAGGCCACCGTCGAGGCCGGCCGCGACCTGCTCGGCCGGATGAAGAAGGAGGCCGTGGTGGTCGGCGACTCGCCCGGGTTCGTCACCAACCGGGTCCTCATGCTGACCGTCAACGAGGCGGCCTTCCTGGTGCACGAGGGAGTGGCGGGTGCGGCCGAGATCGACCGCATCTTCAAAGGCTGCTTCGAGCACCGGATGGGGCCGCTGGAAACGGCGGACCTGATCGGGCTGGACACCGTCCTACGGTCCATCGAGGGCCTCTACGAGAGCTTCGGGGACAGCAAGTACCGGCCCTGCCCGCTGCTGCGGCAGCTGGTGGACGCCGGGCGGCACGGGCGCAAGACCGGCCACGGCTTCTACTCCTACGCCCCGGAAAGGTAGCCAGATGGATGACATCCGACCTCGGATCCGCACCTTTCTCGGCCAATACATCCGGGAAGAGGTGGACGACGGCGAGGACATCTTCGCGTCCGGGTACGTCAACTCGTTGTTCGTCATGCAGCTCGTGCTGTTCGTGGAGAACGAGCTCGGCTGCCCGATAGCGGACGAGGACCTCGAGCTCGAGAACTTCAACAGCATCGAAGCGATCGCGCAGATGGTCGGTCGCAAGACGAGCGTCTCGCAGGCAAGCTGATGACCATGCCGGCTACTTCTCGGTCATGCCGGCCCTCCGCTACCGCTGGAGGCCCGGCATGACCATTCAGCTGACCGCCGACCAACGGCGGGCGGGGGCCGAGTTCGCGGCGTTCGCCCGGGAGCACATCGGGCCGTACGCGGACGGCTGGGACACCGCCGGCTGGCTTCCTCGCAGGGTGGCCGAACAGCTGGGCGAGCGCGGGTACCTCGGCGCCGTGGTCCCCAGCGAGCACGGCGGTACCGAGCTCGACGCGATCACCTTCGGCCTGCTCAACGAGGAGGTCGGTCGAGCGTGTTCCTCGGTACGCAGCCTGCTGACCGTGCACAGCATGGTGGCGCACGCCCTGGTGCGCTGGGGCTCGGCCGAGCAGCGGTCCCGGTGGTTGCCCGAGCTTGCCCGCGGTACCTGCCTGGGTGCGTTCGCGCTGACCGAGCCGGCGGCCGGCAGCGACGTACAGGCCATGACCGCGCGAGCCGACCCGGCCGACGACTCGTATGTCCTCAGTGGACACAAACACTGGATCACCTTCGGCCAGTACGCCGATGTCTTCCTCGTCTTCGCCCGGATCGGTAGTCGGCCGGCCGCGTTTCTCGTCGAGCGGCACCGGACCGGGCTCGAGGTGGTACCGCAGTCGGGCGCGTTGGGCACCCGAGCCTCCATGCTCGCCGAGGTGCGGCTGGACGGTTGCCGGGTACCCGCGGCCAACCTGGTGGGCCGTCCGGGCTTCGGCCTGTCCGCGGTCGCCGCCGACGCGCTGGAGCTGGGCCGGTACAGCGTCGCCTGGGGCTGTGTGGGTCTGGCCGAGGCGTGCGTGCAGGCATCCCTGCGGTACGCCGACACGCGGCAACAGTTCGGCCAGGCGCTGCGTCATCACCAGCTGATCCAACACATGCTGGCGGACATGGTCACCCACACCGCCGCCGCGCGCCTGCTCTGCCAGCGGGCCGGATGGTTGCGACAGGCCGGCGATCCCCGGTCGGTACCGGCCACCTGGCAAGCCAAATACTTCGCCGCCAATACGGCGGCCCAGTCCGCCAACGACGCGGTACAGATCCACGGCAGCCGAGGCGTGGGTGGTGACTATCCGGTGCAGCGGTACCTGCGCGATGCGAAGGTCATGGAAATCATCGAGGGCAGCACCCAGCTTCAGCAAATCACCATTGCCGAGTCCGCCTACCAGGCGACCGAGGAGGTGTTGCTATGAGCGAAGCGGAGCGCCGCGGCGCCTGGACTGAGGAGCGCAGCGACGAGGGAAGGCGGCGCACAAGGCGCGCAGCGGAGCGAGGACCAGCGATGAACGCGGAGGCGAAGACACTCAAGTGCGTGGTGTGGGATCTGGACAACACGCTGTGGGACGGGGTGCTGCTGGAGGACGATGGCGTGCGGTTGCGTCCGGGCATCGCCGAGGTGCTGCGTACCCTGGACAGCCGCGGCATCCTGCACTCGATCGCCAGCCGGAACGACCACGACCTGGCGATGGCCACGCTGCAGCGGCTGGGCGTCGCCGAGTACTTCCTGTACCCGCAGATCAGCTGGGGGAGCAAGTCGAACTCGGTACGGGCCATCGCGGAGTCGCTCAACCTCGGCTTGGACGCGTTCGCGTTCGTCGACGATGACGATTTCGAACGCGGCGAGGTCGGGTTCGAACTGCCCGAGGTGTGCTGCATCGACGCGGCCGACGCCGCCGGGCTGGCCGACCGGCCGGATCTGAGCCCCGAGTTCGTCACCGACGACGCCCGGCAACGGCGGCAGATGTACCGGGCGGAGTCGGCCCGCCAAGTCGTGGAGGACCGGTTCGACGGTCCCGCCGAGGAGTTCCTCGCCACGCTGGACATGCGGCTGCGGATCGCGCTCGCGGGCGAGGACGACCTGCAGCGCGCGGAGGAGTTGACGGTACGCACCCATCAGCTGAACACGACCGGGTACACGTACTCCCGCGACGAGCTGGCGGCGCTGCGCGACTCCGCCCGGCACCGGCTCTACGTGGCCCGGCTGGACGACCGGTACGGCCCGTACGGCACGATCGGCCTGGTTCTGCTGGAGCGGACACCGGAGGTCTGGACCATCAAGCTGCTGCTGATGTCCTGCCGGGTGATGTCCCGCGGAGTGGGTACCGCGATGATCAACTTTCTGCGCCGGCTGGCCCACGATGCCGGTGTCCGGTTGCAGGCTGAGTTTTTACCCAACGGGCGCAACCGGATGATGCACGTGACCTACCGGCTCAACCGGTTCCGCGAGGTCGGTCGGGACGGCGATCTGGTGCGCTTCGAGTGCGATCTCAGCGAGATCCCCGACTTCCCCACCTACCTGCGGCTGGAGGCTCCGATCAGTGCCGGGTGACGCGATCGGGGTGGTGCGACCGTGGCCAAACCCCGGTGCCACGATCCGCCTGCTGTGCGTACCGCACGCGGGCGGCGGTGCGTCCGTGTTCAACGGCTGGCCCCGGGACCTCGGGCCGCGGGTCGAGCTCTGCGCGATCCAGCTCCCCGGCCGGGAGTCGCGAATCACCCAGCCGCCGTTCCGCGACCTGGCAACCCTGACCCCGGTCCTGGGCCGGACCGTCGCGCCACTGACCGACCGGCCGTTCGCCATGTTCGGGCACAGCATGGGCGCGCTCGTGTCGTTCGAGCTGGCCCGTTGGCTGCGGGCCAGGGGACTGCCGGGTCCGGTGCACATCTTCGCCTCGTCCCGGCCCGCACCGCACCTGCCCCTGGCACGGCCGGGCGCTCATCTGCTCAGCGACGACCGGCTGGTGGACCGGGTGCACCAGATGGGCGGTACCCCGGCCGAACTGCTCGCCGACAGCCGCTTCCGGCGGCTCCTGCTCCCGTTGCTACGGGCCGACATCGCGGTCAACGACGGGTACGTGTACCGGCCGGAACCACCACTGGACTGCCCGATCACCGCCTGCGGCGGGCGCGACGACATGGACGTCGACGAGCGATCACTGGCCGCGTGGGGTGAGCACACCACCGGCGAGTTCCGTCTGTCCAAGTTCGACGGTGGTCACTTCTACCTGCAGGACTCGCGTACCGCCCTGCTGCGGTTGCTGAGGGACGTTCTCGTCCGGCTGGACGTCAGCGGGATGAGCGCGGCGGGCTAAGGGGTCTAGGTCTCCCTGAGCATGTCCGCCACGAGCAGGGCCAGTTCGAGTGACTGCTGCGGGCCGAGCTGCGGGTCGTGGTTCGCCGCGGGTCCGTCGCCGTCACCGTCCAGCTCGACCTGTAGCCCGCCGGCGCTGGTATCGAGACTGCGGTGCACGATGAAGTGCGCGGCGACCGCGTCGGCGATGCGGTCGAACGCGCCGGCCGACCCGCCCATGTCGGCATCGGCGCCGCGCATCGGATCGCACTGCCACACCACCCGGTACCCCGCGGCGGTCACTTTCTCGATGATCGGTGGCAGCAGCTCGCGGGTCTCGTCGCCACTCATCCGGCAGATCAGGGTGAGCCGCCCGGCGGTGTTGTCCGGGTTCAGTTTGTCGCAGAGGTCGAGCACGTACTGCGGCCCGACGGTCGGACCGAGCACCACGCCGACCGGGTTGGCGATCCGGGAAAGGAAGTCCACGTGCGCGCCTTCGAGTTGCGCGATGTCCTCCCCGAGCCACAGAAAGTGGGCGGAGAGGTCGTACGCCCGCCCCCGGGTGACCCGAACCAGCGGCCGCTCGTACTCCAGCGCCAGCGCCTCGTGCGAGATGTAGAGCGTCGGCGGAGTCCGGGTCGCCTTCTCGGTGCTGATTCCGTACGCCTGCATGAAAATCATCGCCCGGTTGATTTCCATGGCCGTTTCCTCGTACTGCCAGCCGGCGTCCATCGCGTCGAGCAGCTCGTTGCTCTTGCGTTGCAGCGCGTACGGGTTGGCCAGGCCGGTGGCCAGATGAACCCGCAGGATGTTCGTTGCTCCGGAGGCGTGCGCATAGGCCTGGATCATCCGGTGCGGATCGGCGACGCGGGCGGCCGGCGTGGGCTCCGCGGCGTTTATCAGGTCGCCACGGTAGGCCGGCAACCCCACCGGGTCCACCGCGGATGCGACGCTGCGGGCGTACAGTCCGGCGACGCGAGCCACCGTGACCACCGGTCCCGGCCCGCAGTGGGCGAGCGGGATCGCCAGCTGTGCCAAGGCGCCCGCGTTGGCGACGAGGTGAGCCTCGGTGTTGGTGGCGAACGACTCGGTACGATCGCCGCCCCGCACCACCAGCGCCCTGCCCTCGGCCACCAGCCCGAGCTGTCGACGCAGCAGGTCTACCTCGGCCGGCGTCACGATGGGTGGCACCGAGTCGAGCAGCCGCATCACCTTGTCCACCTCGGCCCGGTCGGGCCACGGTGGGCGTTGAGCTCGGGGCAGCGCGCGCCACCGTTCGATGGCGGTCGAGCCGTTGGCTGACCGCGGTACCTCGGGCTCGGGCAGATCGCTCGAGCGCCATTGCCGCAGCAGCCCTGGCGGTTTCACGGCTACATACCTCTCAATGCGATCGCGACTCCTTGGCCGCACCGGGTGCTACGTCAAGCGTCGGTCACGGGTCGCTCGGGGAGAGTCTTCGAAAGTGCCCAAAGCGTCGCTGTCCCAAGGGGATCCGCCGTCGCCGGAACGGCGCAATCCATGAGGTGCGCGGGTACCGGGCCGGATGCGACGGTCAGAGACGGCTTTCCACCACACGTCGAGGAGGCAGCCGTGGCGGGCAACGTGGGATCGCGTGCTCTGGTGCTCGGTGGCAGCATGGCTGGGTTGCTTGCCGCCCGGGTGCTGGCCGACAGGTACCAGGATGTCGTCATCGTGGACCGTGACGAGCTGAACGGGGTGACCAGCCCTCGGCGCGGCGTGCCACACGGCCGCCACGTCCACGGCCTGCTCGCCCGAGGCCAGCAGATCCTCGAGGAGCTGTTCCCCGGCTTCACCGACAAGGCCATGGCGGCCGGCATCCCGACCGGCGATCTGGGCGAGTTGCGCTGGTACTTCAGCGGCAAGCGACTCATGCCGGCCAGTACCGGGCTGATCTGCGTGTCCGCGGCGAGGCCCGTGCTGGAGGGCCGGATCCGCGACGCGGTAGCCGCACTGTCCAATGTGGATATCCAGGACCGGACCGACATCCTCGGCCTGATAACCACACCGGACCGGTCGCGGGTCACCGGCGCGCAGGTCCAGCGCCAGGACGGCACCACCGAGGCTCTCGAGGCAGACCTGGTCGTGGACGCGACCGGGAGGGGTTCGCGTACTCCGGCGTGGCTGGAGGAACTCGGCTACGGCCGCGTGGAGGAGACCAAGGTAAAGATTGGCCTTACCTACACCACGCGGCACTTCCGGCTCCGTGACGAGAGCATCCTGGGCGGCGACCTGTCCATCAACCCAGTGTCCACACCGGTCACCCCGCGCGGCGCGTTCTTCTCCCGGATCGAGGGTGGCCGCTGCGTCGTGTCGCTCACCGGCGTACTCGGCGACAGCGCACCCCCCACCGATGCCGGCTTCATGGACTTCCTCCGTTCCCTGCCGGTACCGGACGTCTACGACGTCGTGCACGACGCCGAGCCGCTCGACGAGCCGGTGTCGTTCCGGTACCCGGCCAGCGTGCGGCGGCACTACGAGCGGCTGACCCGGTTCCCCGAGCGGTTCCTGGTGCTCGGCGACGCCGCGTGCAGCTTCAACCCGGTGTACGGCCAGGGGATGACGGTAGCCGCGCAGGAAGCTCTGACGCTGCGCACGCACCTCGCGTCCGGTGCTCCGCCGCAACCACAGCCGTTCTTCCGGGACATCTCCCGGGTCATCAATGTGCCGTGGGACATCTCGGCCGGCAGCGACCTCGGTTTCCCGGAGGTTCCGGGACGGCGTCCGCTGAAGGTACGGATGGGCAACGCCTACATGGCCAAGCTGCAGGCCGCCGCGGTCCACGACGGTCAGGTCACCCGGACGTTCATGCGGGTCGCCGGCCTCGTCGACCCACCGCAGGCGCTCATGTACCCCAGCATGATGTGGCGGGTGCTGCGTGGTAGCAAGCGCTCCTAGAGCGCACGCTCGAAGATGCGCCGCCGGAAGCGGGACTGGAACGATCATCGTGTGGCCCGTGTCGCTGCCGTCTGCCGCTCGGACCGGGTCGTTGTGCCGCGCGGGATGCCGCGGCGGTTCCTTCGTGTGTGAGTGGCAGTAACCGTCAATCGTGAGGACGGCAGGTGTTCCTATGGTCATGTCACGCCGGCAGATGCTTGGCTCTGCCGCCGCCATAACGGGTGCCACCGCCGGGCTCGTCTCGGCTGGCACGCCATCGTATTCAGCGATTCCGCCCGACCGCATGCTCGATCCGAACGTGGTCATCGGTCCGAACGATCCGCGGTACGCCGAGCTGATGCTGCGGTCGTTCAATCCGCGTTTCGTCTCCACGCCAGACACGATCTGGCTGCCCTACTCCCCGGAACAGGTAGAGCGCGCGGTGAGTCAGGCCGTCGGCCGCGGGCAGCGAATCACCGTCCGCAGTGGAGGGCACGCTCTGGACAATCTCGTCGGCGACCCCGCGTTCCGGGTGCTGGTCGACGTGTCGCGGATGAACCAGACCTACTACGACCCGGTCATGAAGGCGTTCGCGGTCGAGTCGGGCGCGACCCTGGCCCAGGCCTACGAAGCGCTGTATCTCGGCTGGAAGGTCACGATACCGGCCGGGGTGTGCCCGCCGGTCGGCGTTGGAGGGCACATCGCCGGTGGCGGCTACGGGCCGCTCTCGCGCAAGTTCGGCCTCTCGGTCGACCATCTGTACGCCGTGGAAATCGTTGTGGTGGATCGGTCGGGCAACGTCCGAACCATCGTGGCCACCCGGAATGCCGACGACCCGAACCGCGACCTGTGGTGGGCGCACACCGGAGGCGGTGGGGGCAACTTCGGCTTCGTCACCAAGTACTTCTTCCGGTCGCCCGGCGCCAGCGGCAACGACCCGAGCAAGCTGCTCCCCACCCCGCCGTCCAAGCTGTTGATGACCTGGGTGTCCATCCCCTGGGAAGGGCTGACCCAGGACGGGTTCGTGCGGCTGGTGAAGAACCACAACGCCTGGCACGCGGCCAACAGCGCGCCCGGGTCGCGGTTCGCCGGCATGCACAGCGCGATGCACTGCAACACGCTCAAGGAACAGTTCATCTACCTCGAAATCCGCACCGACGCGACCATGCCCGACGCGCAGCAGATGCTCGACGGCTACATCAGCGCGGTCACCAACGGCATCGGCGTGACACCATCCGTCGCTACCACCCACGACCTGTGGCTGCAGAACGCCACTCTCGAGTTTCCGCAGACCATCCCGCCCCGCACCAAGTCGAAGGGCGGGTATCTGCGCAAGCCGCTGAACGACGCGCAGATCATCGAAATCTACAAGGGACTCATCGACCCGACCTACAAGGGACAGTGCCTGGTGTATTTCGCCGGGTACGGGTGCCAGGTGAACACTCTCTCGCCGACGGCGACGGCCGTACCGCAGCGGGACTCTATCCTCAAGATCTGGTTCTCGGCCTCGTGGCCGAACCCCGCGGACGACCAGGCGTCGATCGACTACGTACGCCGCATGTACCAGAAGGTCTTCTCAGCCACCGGTGGAATGCCGGCGCCGAACGACCAGCTCGACGGCTGTTACATCAACTACCCGGACCTCGACAGCAAGGATCCGGCCTGGAACCAGTCGGGCATCCCCTGGTTCACCTTGTACTACAAGGAGAACTACCCACGGCTCCAGCAGATCAAGGCCAGGTACGACCCGAACAACATCTTCCAGCACCCGCTGTCGATCCAAACCTGAGCGGGCGACGTAGAGCGACGGCCCGGCAAAGTGCCGGGCCGTCGCTTCACCACCACCTAACCGAGCCGTTGCTCGATGTCCGCCCGGAGCGCCTTCTTGTCGATCTTTCCGACGTTGGTACGGGGTAGCGAGTCCGCGAGCACCAGTCGCTCGGGCAGCTTGAACCGGGCCACACCGGCGTTCTCCATCAGCGAGCGAATGTCGTCCAGGCACACCGTGGCCGCCGGGTGGGGTACCACGTAGAGGCATACCCGCTCACCGAGCCTCGGGTCGGGCATCGCCACCGCCGCGGCCATGCTCACCCCGTCGACCTGATAGGCGAAGTTCTCGACCTCCTCCGCCGAGATCTTCTCGCCGCCCCGGTTGATCTGGTCCTTGTCCCGGCCGTCCACGATCAGGTTGCCGTCTGGTCGCTGGCGGACGATGTCACCGGTGCGGTACCAGCCGTCGGCGGTGAACGCCTCGGCGTTCTGCCGCTCGGCGCGGTAGTACCCGCGAGGGGTGTACGGCCCGCGGGTCAGCAGCAGGCCGGGCTCGCCGGGCGGCACCGGCCGACCGCGTTCGTCCACCACCAGGACCTCGTCATCCGGGCTGATAGGCCGGCCCTGGGTATGGCAGATCACGTCGTCGTTGTCGTCCAGTCGGGTGAAGCACAGCAGTCCCTCGGCCATCCCGAAGGCCTGCTGCAGCTGGCAGCCGAACGTCGGGCTGATCTGCCCGGCTATGTGGTCGGCCAGCCGGGCCCCGCCGACCTGGAGCATCTGGAGCGAGCCGAGGTCGTGCTCCGGGTGCGTCCTGCGGTAGGCCATCCAGGTCTGCGCGATCGCCGGTACGACCGCGGTGGCGGTGACGCGCTCCCGTTCGATCAGGCCGAGTACCTTCTCCGGGCGGGGCGTCGGTGCGATCACCACCCGACCGCCGGCCAGCAGCGTGCCGAGGATTCCCGGGCACGCCAGCGGGAAGTTGTGCGGCAGCGGCAGCACGGCGAGGTACACCGTCGAAGCGTCGAGCCTGCACAGCTCGGCGCTGCGCCGGGCGTTGTACGCGTAGTCGTCGTGGGTTCGCGCGATCAGCTTCGGCATGCCGGTCGTGCCGCCGGACAGCAGGAACAACGCGACGGATCTGCTGTCCGGCGCATCGGCATCCAGGCGGCGCCGCGCGTCCTCCGGGTCGTCCGCCGGTTGGCACAGTCCGGCCAGGTCGACACTGCCGGGCAGCGTGTTTCCGGCCGAGATGATGTGCTCGACGGTGTCCGTCTCGTCGGCGATGGCGCGTGCCATGGCCGGGTAGTCGTGGTCCGCGGTGCTTTCGGGCACCGCGATCGCGCGTGCCGCGGAGTGCTGGACCAGGTGCGAGACCTCGAGTTTCCGGTGCGCGGGAAGCGCCATCACCGGCAGCACTCCGGCCCGGAGACACGCCAGCAGTACGACGATGAACTCCCAGCGGTTGCCGAGCTGCAGCACGATCCGGTCGTCCGGCATCAGACCGAGGTCGCGCAGCCGCAGCGCGGCGCCGTCCGCCCTGGCCATCAGTTCCTGGTACGTCAGCCGGGTGTCGCCGCTGACCACGGCGATGGCATGGGGGGTCGCCGCCGAGCGCCCCACCAGATACGAACCGAGTGAACGGCCCTGCCAGTACCCCTTGGCGACGTAGTGGTCGACGGCCTCCGGTGGCCAGGGAACCACACCCGTCAGACTCGGCTGGATACGTCGACCGGCCATTTCGCCTCCCGTCGGCTCCTTCGCCGACTATGGCGCTGGGGGCGACCCGGCCGCATCTTCCAACGTGCCGAATACGACACCCGGTCAGGAGGACTGATGCAGGGTGTCCGCGTAGTGCTCTGCCAGCTCCTCGAAGGACGGCGTGGCAGCCCCTTCCGCGGTCCGTCCGGTCTCCCGATCGAGCATGTCGCCGAGTTTGTCGAGGGCGAGATGGAAGCCGGCCGCGCTGTTCGGAATGTGGCCGGGGTCACCGACCTCGTTCTCGAGCCCCACAACGCATCCGTCGCCGTCCGGGGACAACCGCCACCGGAAGACATCCTCGCGCCCCGTGTATACGAACAGATTCGGCGCATCGATCTCGAGAATCTTCCCCCGCTCCACCATCTCCTCGGAGAACGTCACGGTGAACTCGCCACCGACCACGGGTTCGACGGTCACCGGGAAGCCGAACCAGGCCGAATGCTCGGCGCTGCTCGTGATCGCCTGCCAGACCCGCTCCTGGGGATGCGGGTACCGGTGTTCGAACCGCAGCGTGGGCCGCTCGTCCGAGCTTTCGTGCAGGGTTACGGTCGTGTGGAAGGTTGACGGATCCATGCGGCCGGCCTCCTCGTGGTCGGATCCGGTCGCACGGCTATGCGCGGCCGGTCAGCCGTGGCAGGCCGCTCCCGAATCCGAATCTTCGTAGCTGTCGTGGTGACGTACCCAGGAGAGCTTGTCCGCCAAACTCCCCTCTTCCTGGCGACCCAACGGGGTCAGATCCAGGTAGTTGTACGTGCTGTTGAGGATATCGCTACCACGGCTGTAGGTGGAGTAGGCATACAGCACCCGGTCGCCGTCGCGTAGGAACGCGCTGACTCCGGGCAGGTCGTTCGCGTCGGCGTCGGCGTCGAGGGCGAAGTCGCGGTAGAAGTCGTCACCCTCGGTCGTGTACCAGGGGATGTGCCAACCCATCCGCTGTTTGAACGGTACGATCTTTGATTGCGGGGCGGCGCACACGATGACGCGTTCGGTGTCGCGCGCGTGCATGTGCGCTTGGTGGCCCATGTTGTCGATCCAGAACGAGCAGATCGGGCACCACTCGACGCCGTCCAGCGGCCACATGAAGTGGTACGTGAGCAACTGCCGGCGCCCACCGAAGAGGTCGAGCAGGTTCAGCTTTCCCTCGGGTCCTTCGAATACGTACTCCTTGTCTATGACCATCATCGGCAGCTCGCGTCGCTGCGCGTTCAACGCATCCCGCGCCCGGGTCACTACCTTCTCCTTGACCAGGAACTCCTTGCGGGCGGCCAGCCACTCGTCGCGGCCCACGGTCCGGTATTGGGACATCACCCATCTCCTCCTCTCGTCGGGGTCGGTCAGCGCAGGTCGTACCCGTCCTGCCGCACCGCGCTCAGGAACTCGGTCCGGTCCAGCGCGGCGGCTACCAACTCGATGTCGTCGCTCATGAAGCGGTCGTCGTCGAGCTTGGGTACCAGCGAACGAACCAGGTCGTAGGTGGCCTTCGCGGCGGGGCTGAGCCGTTCGTGGCCCTTGCGCAGGTCGACCGCCTGGGCGGCGGAGAGCAACTCCACCGCGAGGATCAGGTTGTTGTTTCCGAGCACCCGGCGGGCATTGCGGGCGGCGATCAGCCCCATGCTGACCACGTCCTGGTTGTCGCTGTTGGACGGGACGCTCTGGATGCTGGCCGGACCGATGGTCCGGTTCTCCGCTACGAGCGCGGTCGCCGGGTACTGGGCGCCGGTGAATCCGCTGTTGAGTCCCGGCTCTCCGGCGACGAGGAACTCCGGCAGCCCGCCGTTGAGGTGCCGGTTCAGCAACCGGTTGGTACGCCGCTCCGACATCACACCGAGCTGGGTGAGGGCGATGGTCAGATAGTCCATCGCGAAGGCCACGGGTTGACCGTGGAAGTTGGCTCCGTGGAACACCTCGGAGCCTTCGAAGAACAACGGGTTGTCGTTGGCGGAGTTGAGTTCGG
>Ga0075430_100001669_pt1 | contig 18139 bp, 15 predicted proteins | sample RhiMetdeltSRZDD4_FD_75294 | JGI IMG/M metagenome (GOLD analysis project Ga0075430, IMG submission 75294) | Populus rhizosphere microbial communities from Tennessee, USA - Rhizosphere MetaG P. deltoides SRZDD4 | ecosystem: Host-associated > Plants > Roots > Rhizosphere > Soil | place: USA... | reverse complement strand
GTGGGCAACTATGACGACGCGCGCCCGGCGGCTCGTCTCACGGTCCTCTCCGGCCCCTCTGGGGTCGGCAAGGACAGCGTGATCGAGCTGATCCGGGCGCGCTCGCCATGGGTGTGGCTGTCGGTCTCGGTGACCACGCGGCGCATGCGTGAGTACGAGGTCGACGGCGTCCACTACTACTTCGTCAGCCGGCCGCAGTTCGAGCGGATGGTCGCCGCCGGTGAGCTGCTGGAGTGGGCCGAGTTCGCCGGAAACCTCTACGGCACGCCGCGGGGAGCGGTCGAGGCCCGCTTGCGGGAGGGCATCCCGGTCCTACTCAAGATCGATCTGCAAGGGGCACGGCAGGTGCGGGCCGCCATTCCGGCCGCGCTCCTGGTCTTCCTCGCCCCGCCGAGCTGGGACGAGCTGAAGCGGCGGCTGATCGGCCGGGGGACCGACGATCCGGAGACGATCCGCCGCCGGCTCGAGCACGCCCGCGAGGAAATGGCCATGCAGTCCGAGTTCGATGTCAGTGTCGTGAACGACTCCGTCGAGCGCGCCGCGGACGAGTTGCTAGGATTGCTCGGCTTATCCGTCATGACACCTGCCCATTCCGAGAGCTAGAAGGTCTACTTTGTCCGGAACCGTCGCTCAGCCGGAAGGCATCACCAACCCGCCCATCGACGAGCTGCTGGAGAAGACGTCCTCCAAGTACGCTCTCGTGATCTTCGCGGCGAAGCGGGCGCGCCAGATCAACGCCTACTACAGCCAGCTCGGCGAGGGCCTGCTGGAGTACGTCGGTCCGCTGGTCGAGACCACTCCGCAGGAGAAGCCGCTGTCCATCGCGCTCCGCGAGATCAACTCGAGCCTGCTGACCGCGGAGCCGGTCGAAGCCCCCTGAGTCTCGCGTGGCTCGCCTGGTGCTCGGGGTGGGTGGCGGGATCGCCGCCTACAAGGCCTGTGAGCTCCTGCGGCTGCTGACCGAGTCGGGACACTCGGTTCGGGTCGTGCCCACAGCGGCCGCATTGCGTTTCGTTGGCGAGCCGACCTGGGCCGCACTGTCCGGCCAGCCGGTCACCGCCGATGTCTGGTCCTCCGCCGACGAGGTGCCGCACGTGCGGCTGGGTCGCGAAGCGGAGTTGGTCGTGGTCGCGCCGGCGACGGCCGACCTGCTGGCCCGGGCGGCCCACGGAATCGCCGACGACCTGCTGACCAACACGCTGCTCACCGCGCGCTGTCCGGTCGTGTACGCGGCCGCGATGCACACCGAGATGTGGGAGCACCCGGCGACGGTCGCCAACGTGGCGCTGCTGCGCTCGCGTGGCGCCCTGGTACTCGAACCGGCGGTCGGCCGGTTGACCGGCGTAGACACCGGCAAGGGGCGGTTGCCGGAGCCTCCGGAGATCTTCGCGGTCCTGCGCCGGGTCCTCTCCGGCCGGTCGCTCGATCTGGCCGGCCGGCACGTCGTGGTGACCGCGGGCGGCACCCGCGAGCCGATCGACCCGGTGCGTTTCATCGGCAACCGCTCGTCGGGCAAGCAGGGGTACGCGTTCGCGCGCGTCGCCGTCGCCCGCGGAGCGCGGGTCACCCTGGTCTCGGCGAACATCGCATTGCCCGATCCGGCCGGCGTCGACCTGGTGCGGGTCGAGACGACCGAGGACATGCGCAAGGCGACCCTGGAGGCGGCCGCGTCCGCCGACATCCTGGTGATGGCGGCCGCTCCCGCCGACTTCCGGCCCGCGGTGGTGTCGGCGGCGAAAATCAAAAAAACCGCCGACGGTACGCCGGCACCGCTCGAACTAGTGACCAACCCGGACATAGCGGCCGAGTTCGGTGACCGTAAACGGTCAGGACAGGTACTGGTGGCGTTCGCGGCGGAGACCTCGGACGCCGTGAACCACGGCCGGGAGAAGCTCGCCCGCAAGCGCGCCGACCTGATCGTCGTCAACGAGGTCGGGCCGGACCGGGTGTTCGGCCAGGACGTCAACACGGCGGTCGTCCTCGGCGCGGACGGGTCGTCGGTACCGCTCGGCGAGCGGTCGAAGGAGGACCTGGCCGATGCCGTCCTCGATCTAGCCGTCGATCGGCTTGGTCTGTCGTAGGGGTTCGGTCGCGGGGCCGTGCAACACGTCGCCCCGCTGGTCGTAGCGCGAACCGTGGCACGGGCAGTCCCATGACCGCTCCGCGTCGTTCCACCGCACGATGCAGCCGAGATGCGTACAGCGGGCGGACACCGCGTGCAGCGTGCCGTCGTCGTCTCTCGACACGGCGGTCGGGCGACCGTCGCGCCAGATCACCGTGCCCTGGCCCGGTGTCAGGTCCTCGGCGCTCGGGCCGCCGAGCGAGCCGAGGTGACCGCCGACGAGCAGGCTCCCGGCGACCGCCGCGTCGCGTACCAGCCCGAGCGCCATCGCGCTGTTGACCCGGTTCGGGTCGTAGACGGCGGCCCACGGATTGGGCTGCCCGGTGATCAGGTCCGCCAGGATCAGCCCGGCCAACGTGCCGTTGGTCATGCCCCAGGCGCCGAAGCCGGTGGCGACCCACATGCGGTGGCTGCCGGGGCGGTACCGGCCGATGTACGGCAGCCTGTCCACAGTGGACAGATCGTGCGCGGACCAGCGGTGGGTGATGTCGGAAAGGCGCAGGGTTCGGGCGCCCCAATCCGCCAGCTCTCGGTGTCTGACGAGCACCTCGGAGGTCGTACCGGTGCGGTAGTGGCCGCCGCTGACGATCAGCATCCGCCGTTCCGCGTCTTGCTCGAGGGGCGCCGTCCGGACCGACCTCGTTCCGTCGACGGCCAGGTACATGTCCGGCGGCGCGCCGGCCGTAGGAACCGGTCCGGCCACGACCAGGTCGCGGGTTGGCGTCAGCCGGGCGAAGTACCCGCCCCGGTCGAAGATCGGATAGTGGGTCGCCACGACGACATCCCGGGCGCGTACCTCGCCGCCGGTCGTCCGTACCCGGTGCGGATCCCCCTCGTCCAGACCGACCGCCCGGACGCCCGAGCAGACCGTGCCGCCGCGGTTCGTGATGGCGTCTGCGAGCCCGGCGAGCCACTTGCCCGGGTGGAACTGCGCCATGCCGATAAAGCGCACGGCACCCGGTACCTCGAACGGCAGCCCGACGTCGCTCGTGAAGTCGGCCGGCAGGCCCAGCTCGGCGGCCAGCTCGGCCTCGGTCCTCAGCTCGTCTCCCCGGGCGGCCTCCGTCGCGTACACGTAGCTGTCCCGCCGCTCCCAGTCGCAGTCCACGCCCGTCGCGGCGATCGTGTCGGATAGCCACGCCAGCGCCGCCAGCTGGCTCTGCCCGTACGCCCGCGCCGTGTCCCGGCCGAACCGATGGGCGAGCCGGCCGTAGATGGACCCGTGCTGGGCGGTCACCTTGGCAGTCGTGTGTCCGGTTACTCCGGCCGCCGGGTGCCGGGGCTCCAGGACGGCTACCGTGCGGCCCCGCTCGGCCAGCAGGTAGGCGGTCGTCAGACCCGCGATGCCCGCGCCGAGAACCACGACATCGGCCTCCTCCGGCGCCGGCGGCGGTCCGGCGGGTACCTCGGTCCACGCCGTAGACGTGTCCAGCCAGTACGAATGCGCCACAGGCGGAAGATCGGCCATGCAGACTGATACCCGGTGGGTGTCGTCGCCAACCGGCCGGGAGGTTCGATCGTGGCTAGAGAGCAGCCGGCTAAACTGCCGCGAAGACACCTCACCAACGACCTGTGAAGGAGCACCGTGGCACGCCGCCTGTTCACGTCCGAGTCGGTCACCGAAGGCCACCCGGACAAGATCGCTGACCAGATCAGCGATGGCATCCTCGACGCGCTCCTGTCCGAAGACCCGCGCAGCCGGGTCGCGGTGGAGACGCTGATCACGACCGGTCAGGTCCACGTCGCCGGTGAGGTGACCACGCAGGCGTACGCCGACATCCCCACCATCGTCCGCGAAACGATCCTGGGCATCGGGTACGACTCGTCGAAGAAGGGCTTCGACGGTGCGTCCTGTGGCGTATCAGTCTCGATCGGCTCGCAGTCGCCCGATATCGCCCAGGGTGTCGACCACGCGATCGAGGAGCGGTCCGGTTCCGTCAGCGACGCGCTGGACGCGCAGGGCGCCGGCGACCAGGGGATGATGTTCGGCTTCGCGTGCACCGAGACGCCCGAGCTGATGCCGCTGCCGATCGCGCTCGCCCACCGCCTGGCCCGGCGGCTCGCCGCGGTGCGCAAGGACGGCACGGTGCCGTACCTGCGGCCGGACGGCAAGACCCAGGTCACGATCGAGTACGAGGGACTGAAGCCGGTACGGCTGCACACGGTCGTCGTCTCGTCCCAGCACTCGCCGGACATCTCGCTCGAGTCGTTGCTCACGCCGGACATCCGCGAGCACGTCATCGCCCCCGAGCTGGAGAACCTGGGCCTGGACACGGACGGCTACCGCCTCCTGGTCAACCCGACCGGACGCTTCGAGATCGGCGGCCCGATGGGCGACGCCGGCCTGACCGGCCGGAAGATCATCGTCGACACCTACGGCGGCTACGCGCGGCACGGCGGCGGCGCGTTCTCCGGCAAGGATCCGTCCAAGGTGGACCGTTCGGCGGCGTACGCGATGCGCTGGGTCGCGAAGAACGTGGTGGCCGCGGGGCTGGCCGACCGGTGCGAGGCGCAGGTGGCGTACGCGATCGGCAAGGCGCACCCGGTGAGCCTGTACGTCGAGACGTTCGGCACCGAGACCGTCCCCGTCGACCGGATCGAGAAGGCCATCGGCGAGGTGTTCGACCTGCGCCCGGCGGCCATCATCCGGGATCTCACGCTGCTTCGCCCGATCTACCAGCAGACCGCGGCGTACGGCCACTTCGGTCGCGAGCTGCCGGACCTGACCTGGGAGCGGACCGACCGGATCGCCGATCTCAAGTCAGCCGCCGGCGCCTGATTGGTTTCGAGGGCGCGGGTTCCGGCTGAGATCCTGCCGGTCGCTCGGGTGTGCGTCGACGTCGCGTTGGCGCACCTCGACCGGCCGTTCGACTACCTCGTGCCGTCGTCCCTCGACGACGACGCGCGGCCCGGCGTCCGGGTGCGGGTGCGGTTCGCCGGACAGCTCGTCGACGGTTTCGTGCTCGACCGGGTAGCCGCGTCGGACCACGGCGGCAAACTGTCCTATGTGGAGCGCGTGGTGTCGGCCGAGCGCGTGCTCAGTCCGGACGTCGCGCGGCTGGCCCGGACCGTGGCCGACCGGTACGCCGGCACGCTCGCCGACGTGCTGCGCCTGGCTGTCCCGCCCCGGCACGCCCGTGCCGAGGCTGTGCCATTGGCGCCGGCCCCCGCCGGCGCGCGCCCGGGGGCCTCTGAGGTGTCGCCTGCCATCGCGACCGGGTGGGGCCGCTATCCGGCCGGGGCGGCGCTGCTGAGGGCGCTGGCCGACGGGCGCTCCCCGCGCGGCGTGTGGACGGCGGTGCCGGGGGAGGACTGGCCGGCGCGGTTGGCCGAGGCGGTCGTCGCGACGCTCCACAGTGGACGCGGAGCGCTCGTGGTGGTGGCCGACGCGCGGGACCTCGACCGGCTCGACACGGCCCTCACCGCTTTGTCGGGGCCGGGCTCGCACACGGCTCTGTCCGCCGCGCTGGGCCCGGCCGAGCGGTACCGCCGCTTCCTCGCGGTGGCCCGCGGTACGGTCCGGGCGGTCGCGGGTACCCGGGCCGCCGCCTTCGCGCCAGTAGCCGACCTCGGGCTCGTCGCGATCTGGGACGACGGGGACGACCTGCACGCGGAGCCGCGGGCGCCGTACCCGCACGCGCGCGAGGTGCTGCTCACCCGGGCCCAGCTGACCGGGGCGGCGGCGCTCGTGGCCGGCTACGCCCGGACCGCCGAGGCCCAGCTCCTCGTGGAGACGGGCTGGGCGCGCGAGATCGTGGCCGACCGGGACACCGTCCGGGCCGCCGCCCCGCGCGTCGTACCGGTCGGCGACGAGGCCCAGCTCGCCCGCGACGCGGCCGCGGCCGCCGCTCGCCTGCCCACCGCCGCGTGGCGGGCCGCCCGGGATGCCCTGCACGCCGGGGCGCCGGTCCTGGTACAGGTGCCCCGGCGCGGCTACCTGCCCTCGGTGTCCTGTGTGGACTGTCGGGAGCCGGCGCGGTGTGCGCACTGCCGCGGGCCGCTGGAGCTCCGCTCGTCGCACGCGGTCGCGGCCTGCCGGTGGTGCGGGCGGCCCGCGAGCGCGTACGCGTGTCCCCGGTGCGGCGGGCGGCGGCTACGCGCGGCCGTCGTGGGCGCCCGGCGTACCGCGGAGGAGCTGGGGCGCGCCTTTCCGGACACCCCGGTACGCACGTCCGGCCGCGATGGCGTGCTCGCCGGCGTACCCGACGAACCGGCGCTCGTGGTGGCCACGCCCGGCGCCGAGCCGCTGGCCGAGGGCGCCGGCTACGGTGCCGTCCTGCTGCTCGACACCTGGGCGCTGCTGACCCGCGCCGACCTGCGCGCCGGCGAGGAGACGCTGCGCCGCTGGCTGGCCGCGGCCGCGCTGGCCCGACCCGCCGCCAGTGGGGGACAGGTGGTGGTCGTCGCGGACGGGTCGCTGCCGGTCGTGCAGGCGTTGCTGCGCTTCGACCCGGGCTGGTACGCCGGCCGGGAGCTGGCCGAGCGGCGTACCCTCGGCTTCCCGCCGGCGGCGCGGTTCGCGTCGGTAACCGGTACGCCGGACGCCGTGGCGGACCTGCTCGCGGCGGCTCGGCTGCCCGAGGGTGCCGACCAGCTCGGCCCGATTCCGGTGGGCGAGGGCCAGGAGCGGATGCTGGTACGGGTCGGCCGATCGGCCGCGCCCGCGCTCGCCGCGGCCCTGCACGAGGCAGCCGGCGTGCGCAGTGCCCGCAAGGCCCCGGACCCGGTACGCATCCAGGTGGACCCGCTCGAACTCGGCTAGCGCTTGCCGCCCACCCCACTTGCGTTGATCATGAAGTTAGTTCGGCGACACGCCGTCGAAAGCGAAACTAGGTTCATGATCAACGCGGGGGGTGTGGGGGGTGGGGGCGTGGGGGGAGCGGCGGGGGCGGGCGATGCGGGGGCCGAGGTTGGCGGCGAGCGGGTCGGGCTGGCGGATCGGCATGGCGGCCAGCAGGCCGAGGCAGGCCCACACGAACGCGTTGCCGCCGATGAAGCTCCACCAGGTGTGCGACTCCCACCAGATCCACACCATGCTGCTGCCGAGCAGGACGTAGAGGCCCCAGCTCGCCGTCAGCAGCCGGCGCCGGCGTGGGCTGCCCGGCGCCTCCCGCAGGGCGCAGTCGAACGTCAGGAGCAGCGCCGGGATAACCCACACGAGGTGGTGCACCCAGGTGACCGGGCTGACGAGACAGCCGGCGACCGCGGTCAGCGCGAACCCGGCGACCTCGTCGCCGGCGGCCATCGCCCGGCGGACCCGGATCGCCCAGATCACGAGGACCGCCACGACCAGCAGGAGCCAGACTCCCGTGCCGGCGGACGGGTCGACCCGGGCGAGCACGCCACGCAGGGACTGGTTGGAGATGTACGACAGCGAGCCGATCCGGTCGGTGTTCCAGATGGCCTCGGTCCAGAACACCCGCGATTCGGTCGGCGCCACCGCCGCCGCGAGCACGGTCGCGCCGAGGGCGACACCGGTCGCCAGCCGCGCGGCGCGCCACCGGCCGGTCAGCCACAGGTAGCCGATGAAGATCGCCGGAGTCAGCTTGATCGCGGTGGCGAGGCCGATCCCGATACCGGCCCACCGGGTGCGCCCGGTGGTCAGCAGCCGGGCGTCGGCGAACACGAGCGCGAGCAGCAGGATGTTCACCTGGCCGTAGCTGAGGGTGTCGCGCAGCGGCCCGAAGACCGCGAACAGGCACGCGGCGAGCGCCAGGGCGTACCACCGCTCCCAGCCGTGCCGTTCGGCCATCGGGCCGACGAGCCAGCGCAGCAGCAACGCCCCCGCGAACACGGAGAGCATGAAGCTGACCACGATCGTCGGATGCCAGCCCAGTAGGGCCATGGGTGACATGACGAGCGCCGCGAACGGTGGGTACGTGAAGCCGTAGTGGGTCGGTGGCCGGAGGTAGTCGTACAGCCCTCCGCCGTCCCGGAGCCAGAGGTTGACGGCGCCGTGGTACACACCCACGTCGAAGAAGCCACGCTTGCCCGGTACGAAGACGAGGAAGAGCGCCACGAAGCTGGCGCAGCCGACCACCACGAGCACTCGTCCCCGGTGCGATGTGGGCAGCCGTAACTTCAACCTCGTCACGGCGGTATTGTGCCGTGCCGGCGCCACTCGTGGTTGTCCCGTCGCCGTCTGGGAAGACAAATGCCGCCGTGATGGTGACCACGGCGGCACTTGGCCGACGGCTACGGGTACGAGTCCTGGACGTCGAGGTTGTGGAACTTCGCCCCGTTGACGGTCAGCGCGTTCATCTTCTGGGCCATCTCGTCGACCTCGGGCCGCGCGCTGTTGGCCATGGCCTCTTCGTACGAGGCGAACTCGACGAGGATGAGCCAGCGCTTCGGGTTGTCGCGGTCCTGCGTCACGGTCAGCCGGCGGAACCCAGGCGCCATGTCACGTTCGTCCATACTGTCGCGCAGCGCCTTCATGTCGTCGGCGCGCTCAGTCTCATACTCGATAATCTGTACAAATCCGCCCATGAGCGGAAAACTAGCATCGGCCTCGCGCCCGTAGACTGGGAAACCGAATCTTCGCTCGTAAGAGGAGTCTGCGTGACCGTCCAGCCCATCCGACTGTTCGGCGACCCGGTGTTGCGTACTCAGGCCGAGCCGGTGGTCGACTTCGACCGCGAGCTGCGCCGCCTCGGCGAGGACCTGATCGAGACCATGCGCGAGCAGAGCGGCATCGGGTTGGCCGCTCCGCAGATCGGGGTGGGGTTGCGGGTCTTCGCGTTCGACGTCGACGACGTGGTGGGCTACCTGGTGAATCCGATCCTGGAGTTCCCCGACGAGGAGGAGCAGGACGGCCCCGAGGGCTGCCTGTCGATTCCCGGCGTGTACGTGGACACCAAGCGCCGCAAGAACGTGGTGGCCAACGGCTTCGACGGGTACGGCGATCCGGTGCAGATCGTCGGCACCGGTTACATGTCCCGCTGCATGCAGCACGAGACCGACCACCTCGACGGGGTGCTGTTCCTCGACCGGCTGGACCGTGGCCGGCGCAAGGACGCGCTGCGGCAGATCCGCGCGGCCGACTGGTACAACCCCGACGCGCCGCCCGTGATCAAGGTAAGCCCGCACGCGCCCAGCCCGTTCGGTCGTTAGGCAGACCGTGCGGCTGGTCTTTGCCGGTACGCCGGAGGTGGCGCTGCCTTCGCTCGACGCGATCACGTCGTCGGGCCACGAACTCGTCGCCGTACTCACCCGACCCGACGCGCCCGCCGGTCGCGGACGGCACCTGGTTCGGTCACCGGTCGGCGCCTGGGCGGACGAGCACGGCCTGCCGGTACTGACGCCGGCCCGGCCGCGGGAACCGGAGTTCCTCGAGCGGCTGCGCGAGCTGGCTCCGGACTGCGTACCGGTCGTCGCGTACGGCGCGCTGGTACCGCCGGTGGCGCTGGCCATACCGCCGCAGGGATGGGTCAACCTGCACTTCTCGCTGCTGCCCGCCTGGCGCGGCGCGGCCCCGGTACAGCACGCGGTTCTGCACGGCGACGAGATCACCGGGGCGTCGGTGTTCACGCTGGAGGAGGGCCTGGACACCGGGCCGGTGTACGGCACGCTGACCGAGTCGATCCGCCCGGACGACACCGCGGGCGCGCTGCTGGCGCGGCTGGCCGTCGCGGGCGCCGGCCTGCTGGTGGGGGTGCTCGACGCGATCGAGGCCGGTACCGCTCGGGCCGTGCCCCAGCCCGAGGACGGCGTCTCACTCGCGCCGAAGGTGACCGTCGAGGATGCCCGCGTCCGGTGGGACGAGCCGGCGTTCGCCGTCGACCGCCGGGTCCGGGCATGCACGCCGGCGCCCGGGGCGTGGACCACGTTCCGCGGCGAGCGGCTCAAGCTCGGGCCGGTGATCCCGCAGGCCGCCAGTCCGCTGCCGGCCGGCGAGGTCGTCGTCGACCGGAGCCTGGTGCTCGTCGGTACCGGTTCGACGCCGGTCGCGCTGGGCGAGGTCCGGGCCGCCGGCAAGCGCCCGATGCCGGCCGCCGACTGGGCTCGGGGGGTGCGACCGTCGACCGGCGAGCTACTGGGGTGAGAGATCCCGCGCGGCAGGCGGCGTTCGAGGTGGTCGCGGCGGTGCACCGGGACGACGCGTACGGCAATCTCGCTCTCGCGTCCGTGCTGCGCGAAGCCCGGCTGTCCGGCCGCGACGCCGGGTTCGCCACCGAGTTGGCCTACGGCACGCTGCGATCCCGCGGCACGCTGGACGCCATCGTGGCCGTGGCCGCCGCCCGGGAGGTGGGCCGGATCGACCCGCCTGTCCGCGACGCGCTGCGGCTGGGCGCGTACCAACTGCTCTACACGCGGGTACCGGCACACGCCGCGGTCTCGTCCACTGTGGACATGGTGCGGGCGGTCGGTGGCCGGGGTGCCGCCGGCTTCGCCAACGCGGTAATGCGCCGCATTTCCGGGCAGGACCTCGACGCGTGGCTGGCCGCGGTCGCTCCGCCGTACGCGAAGGATCCGGTGGGACACCTCGCGCTGGTGCACCACCATCCACAGTGGATCGTGCGGGCATTCGTCGACGCGCTCTCCGGGGACCTGACCGAGACCGCCGCCGCGCTGGCGGGCGACAACGAGCGTCCCCTCGTGCACCTGTGCGCCCGGCCGGGACTCGTCTCCGCCGCCGACCTCGCGGCCTCGGCCGATGGCGCGGCGGGGCGGTGGTCGCCGTACGCGGTGGTGCTCCCAGGCGGATCGCCCGCGGACGTCCCGGAGGTGGCGGACGGCCGGGCCCACGTACAGGACGAAGGCTCGCAGCTGGTGGCGCTGGCGCTGGTCGGGGCGCCGGTGTCCGGGGGCGACGAGCGGTGGCTGGACCTGTGCGCCGGGCCGGGCGGCAAGGCGGGGTTGCTGGGCGCGCTGGCCGCGCGGCGCGGCGCGCGCGTGACCGCGGTGGAGGTGGCGCCACACCGGGCCAAGCTCGTCGAGCAGGCGGTGGTCGGGCTGCCGGTGGACGTCGTGTGCGCCGACGGCCGTACGGTCGAGGGCAGCTACGACCGGGTACTGGTGGACGCACCGTGCACGGGGCTCGGCTCGCTGCGCCGCCGCCCCGAGTCGCGCTGGCGGCGTACCCCGTCCGACCTGCCGCCCCTGACCAGCCTGCAACGCGAGCTGCTCGGCGCGGCACTGGGGGTGGTCCGGCCCGGCGGCGTCGTCGGGTACGCCACCTGCTCGCCCCACCTGGCGGAGACCAGGGTGTCGGTCACCGAGGCGGTACGCCGCTCGGGGCTGACCGTGGAACACGTCGACGCGCGCGCGTTGCTGCCGGACGGCATGCCCGACCTGGGCGACGGTCCGAGCGTGCAGCTGTGGCCGCACCGGCATGGAACGGACGCGATGTACCTGTCGGTCCTACGCCGGGTCGCCTAGCCGGTCGAGGATCGCCTCGACGAGCGCGATCTCCAGCTCGTCGAGACCGTCCAGGTCCGGCCGGGTACCGGGATCCGCGACGATCCGCTCCACCACCGCGGGGAACGCGTCCGTCCACGCCTCGCTCGCCCGTAGCGAGTCGAGCGTGTCCGTCAGCTCGTCCGGCACGCCGGCACCCTGGTTCGCGGCCGACGTGACGAGCTGGATCAGCCAGTCCTGACCGGCCACGAACCCGCTGGTCTGATGTCTGTCCGCTTCGTCGCGCAACGCGGCGGAGGCCGTGTCGTCACCGAGGGCTTCCAGCACCTCGGCGAGGTTGCTCATCGCGGTGAGGGTGTCGGGGTGGCCGTCGCCGAGGACCCGGCGGCTGGTGGCGAGGTTTCGTAAGTGCATGTCCCGGGCGCCGGTGAGGTCGCCCTGACCGCGGAACACCTCGGCGAGGTTGTTCATCGAGGTGAGGGTCTCGGGATGGTCGTTGCCGAGGACGCGGCTACGGATGGCGAGCGCCTGTTCGTGGAGCTCCCGGGCGCCGGTGAGGTCTTCTTGGTCGCGGAGCACCTCGGCGAGGTTGTTCATCGAGGTGAGGGTGTCGGGGTGTTCCTCGCCGAGGACCCGGCGGCTGGTGGCGAGTTCCAGCTCGTGAAGCTCCCGGGCGCCGGCGAGGTCACCCTGGGCGTGCAACACCAGAGCGAGGTTGTTCATCGAGGCGAGAGTGTCGGGGTGGTCGTCACCGAGAATCCGGCGGCAGGTGGCGAGTTCCTGCTCGTGGAGCTCCCGGGCGCCGGTGAGGTCGCCCTGGGAGCGCAGCACCAGGGCGAGGTTGTTCATCGAGGCGAGAGTGTCTGGATGTTCCTCGCCGAAGAGCTGGCGGCGGGCGGTGAGGGTCTGTTCGTGGAGGTCCTGGGCCTGGACGAGGTCACCCTGGGCGTGCAGCACCAGGGCGAGGTTGTTCATCGAGGCGAGCAAGTCGGGATGTTCCTCGCCGAGAACACGACGGCCGACCGTGAGAATCTGTTCGAGCAGGTTCCGGGAGCCGACGAGGTCACCCTGGTCGCGCAAGAGAACGGCGAGGTTGTTCATCGCCACCAGAGTGGCGGCGGCCTCGTCGCCGAGCAGCCGGCGACGCGTGGCGATCACGCCTTCGAGGAGCGCTCGGGCCGCGCCATATTCGGCACGATCGCTGAGGTAGTAGGAGAGCGTGAACTCGAGCGTCGCCGTCGCGAGTGGGTCGGCGCCGGTCCGTTTGGCGTTGTCGACGGCGGCCTCGACGTGTGGGCGCAGCGCGGCACAGAGCGGCCACCGGTCGGCAGTGTGCCTGCCGGTCGGAAACGCTTCGGTCAGCATCGCTACGGCCGCGGCGATCCAGCGCCCCTCGGTCCACCGGCGCCAGCCACCGGCCGCCCGACGGATCCGGTCACGTACGACCTCCTGCACCAGAGCGTGTAGGTGGATCGTGTCGCCCTGGGCGGTCGCCAGCGACAGCCCGTGCAGTACCCGGACCGCCGCGTCGAGAGCCAGGTCGTCGGCGACCACCCGGCGCAGCCGGCGGGGGAGCGTCGATGGGGCGGCACCGAGCACGTCCCGCGGCAACGGGACGGGTGCGACGTACGCCAGCAGGCTGAGCAGGTCCACCGCGGCCCGGTTGCGTCTACGGGCTTCGGCCATGCTGACCAGCCAGGTCCGCGCCACGGGTTCGGGGTGGTCCTGCGGGTGGCCCTCGGTGAGCAGGCGCAGCGGTGCCGACTCGTACCGGCGCAGGTAGCTGGCCATCGGCATGCCGGTCGTCTCGCAGTAGGCCGCGGCCTGTTCCAGGGCCAGCGGGAGCCCCGCCAGCCGCTGCGCGAGCGTGGTCGCGGCGGCCCGGTCCCCGTCGCCGGTGCGCGCCAGCAGGAACTCCACGGCGTCCGGTACGTCCAGCGGATCCAGGCGCAGCGGCCGTACGGCTCCCCGCCAGTCCGCGTGCCGCGAGGTCACGATGACCCGGCCGGACCCGGCGACCGGCAGGAGCCCGCGCAGGTCGTCGGGGCGGGTCGCGTCGTCGTACACGAGCACCCAGCCCCGCCGCCGGCCCAGCTCGGCCAGCGCCTCCTCGGCCGCCCGGTTGGCGTCGTCGGCCTCGGGCAGGCCGAGCCCCCGGCCGAGCTGGGCCAGGCTGTCCAGCGCGTACTCCCGCGATGCCGCGTTGACCTGCCACCCGACCGTCACCGAGCCGGCGGCCGCGAGGCTGGCCGCGAACCGCAGCGCGAGCTGGGTCTTGCCCATGCCACCCAGCCCGTGTACCGCCACCATCGCGACGGAGCCGCTTCCCTCGGCGAGCTTGGTGTCGAGGTCGGCCAGGTCGGCGTCACGCCCCGCGAAGCTGGCGGTGGGTCGCGGGAGGTTCCAGACCGTCACGCCGGCCGGTGGCGGCGACGGCGGTGGTCCCGGCGGCAGCGCGGGCGACGCGTGGAACTGCCAGTACGTGGCCAGGCCACCCAGGATCGCCCCGACCCCGATCGCCCCGATCGCCAACACCGGCTCGTCGGCCAGCAGACCGGCGGCACCGGCCGCGAGGGAGCTCAGCCCGATCGCTGCCGAGACGAGCACAGGGGTACGCGGCGACACCGGCTCACAGTGTCGGATTCCCGCCCGCCGCCGCAATCCAACTGTCGTGTAGTCGAGCGACGCCACGCCGGCCCTGGGTTTCCGTTGAGATTCTGTCAAGGCCGGCTTCGTACACTTGGCCTGTGACCAGCCGGGAAACCATCGTCGCGCCCAGCATTCTCGCCTCGGACTTCGCCCGCCTCGCCGACGAGGCGCATGCGGTGGAAGGCGATGCCGACTGGCTGCATGTCGACGTCATGGACAACCACTTCGTACCGAACCTGACGATCGGTCTGCCGGTCGTGCAGAGCCTGGTACGAGCCACCACCGTGCCGATCGACTGTCACCTGATGATCGAGCGACCGGACCACTGGGCGATCGCGTACGCCGAGGCCGGCGCGTTCAACGTGAGCTTCCACGCGGAGGCGGCGGAGGACCCGGTCCGGCTCGCCAAGGACCTGCGCGCCGCCGGGACCCGGCCCGGCCTGGCGATCGACCGGGACACCCTGGTCGAGCCGTACCTGGACATTCTCCCGCACTTCGACCTGCTGTTGATCATGACGATCAAGGCCGGTTTCGGCGGGCAGGACTTCATCCCGGACATGTTGAACAAAGTGCGCACCGCGCGCGCCTACCTCGATGCCGAGCGCCTCCAACTGCGCGTGGAGGTCGACGGCGGGGTCTCCGAGGAGACCATCGAGGAGGCCGCGGAGGCGGGAGCGGACGCGTTCGTGTCCGGCACGGCGGTGTACGGCGCCGACGACCCGGCGGAGGCCGTCCGCCGGTTGCGCCGGCTGGCCAGCGGTGCAAGCCACGATGACTGAGCCGCCCCCGGAAAAGCCGGAGCTGGTGCTCGTCGTCGACGACGACGAGGACATCGCGCGGTTCGTCGCGATGAACCTGCGCCTGCAGGGCTTCGAGGTGCTGGTCGCGCACGACGGGGAGGAGGCGCTGGGGCTCATCGCGGAGCACCGCCCGGATCTCGCGATCGTGGATCTGATGATGCCGCGGGTGGACGGGCTCGAGCTCACCCGTCGCCTGCGCGCCGATCCGCTCAACAACGCATTGCCGATCATCATGCTCACCGCGAAGGGCATGACCGTCGACAAGGTGGTCGGGCTGACCGCGGGCGCCGACGACTACCTGGTCAAGCCGTTCGACACGCTCGAGCTGGTCGCGCGGGTGCGCTCGACCCTGCGACGCAACCAGGAGTTCCGCGAGGTCTCGCCGCTGACCGGGCTGCCCGGCAACAGCCGCATTCTGAGAGAGATCACCGACCGGGCCCGGGGCGGCACGGACTACGCCGTGTGCCACATCGACATCGACCGGTTCAAGAGCGTCAACGACGCGTACGGCTTCCTGCGCGGCGACGAGTTCATCGCCGCGCTCGCCCGCTCGCTGCACCGGGCGGTCGTCGGCGTCGGGTTGCCGCCGGCGTTCCTCGGGCACGTCGGAGGGGACGACTTCATCGTGGTCTGCGCGCCGGAGCAGGTACGCACGCTGACCCAGCAGGCCGTAGTCGACTTCGAGGCGGCCGCGGACGGGCTCTACGACGAGCAGGACTCCAAACGGGGGTACCTCGAACTGACCGACCGCCGCGGGCACATCCAGCGGGCGAACCTCGTCACGATCTCGATCGGCGTCGCACTGTCGACGAACCGCACCTACGTGGATCCGCGCGAGGTGATCGCGGTGGCCTCGGAGATGAAGGGGGTGGCCAAGACCCAGCCCGGCTCGTACGTGGCGGTGGATCGTCGCAAGTCATGAGATGAACCCGACATCCCCATCGGCGCCCGGGCGTGACAGACTCGACTGTGGTACCCACCACGCGCTGGCGGGACTCGGTGCAATTCCGAACCGGCGGTGATGCGCAGGCCTGCTGCCTGTGACAAGCCCGCGACCCGGTCCATGGCGGACCGGTGGACCCGGTGAGACTCCGGGGCCGACGGTGACAGTCCGGATGGGAGGCAGCGCTGGGGTCTACGGCGCTGTCCAGCGCCTGGTCCCGACACTCCTGCCCATCCCCTCCAGCGCTTGGAGCAGCGGACGCGGACAGGGGGCGGGATGGCCAGTACTGCCGAGGACGACGCGATGCGCCGTGCCATCGCCCTGGCGGCCCGCGGCCTCGGCACGACCAGCCCCAACCCGGTCGTGGGATGCGTGATCCTCGACAAGGACGGCCGCGTCGTCGGGGAGGGATTCCACGCGTACGCCGGTGGGCCACACGCCGAGATCGTCGCGCTCGCGCAGGCCGGGGACGGCGCCCGCGGCGGCACGGCGATCGTGTCCCTCGAGCCCTGCAACCACACCGGACGTACCGGGCCGTGCACCGTCGCGCTGCGCTCCGCCGGCATCGCCCGCGTCGTGGTCGGCGTGCGCGACCCCAACCCGGTCGCTGGCGGCGGCGTCGAGGCCTTGCGCTCCTCCGGGGTCGACGTCGAGACGGGGGTACGCGCCATCGAGGCGGCCACCGGCAACTCCGCCTGGCTGATGGCGGTGCGGCGGGAGCGCCCGTACCTCGTCTGGAAGCTCGCCGCGACCCTGGACGGGCGTTCCGCGGCGGCCGACGGGACGAGCATGTGGATCACGTCGGAAGAGTCGCGGATGGACGTGCACGCGCTGCGCGGCACGGTCGACGCGGTCATCGCCGGCGTCGGTACCGTGCTCGCCGACGATCCCCGGCTCACCGTGCGCAACCTGCGCGACGGCACCCTCGCGATCCGCCAGCCGCTGCGGGTGGTCGTCGACACGGAAGGGCGTACCCCCAAAGACGCCCGGGTCCGCGACGCCGCCGCCCCCACCTGGGTCGCGACCGCCGCGGAGGTCGGGGCCGCGTCCGACGGCAAGGTCGATCTGGACGCGCTGATGCTGGCCCTGTACGGGCGCGGCGTGCGCTCGGCGTTGCTCGAGGGGGGTCCGACCCTGGCCGGCGCGTTCCTGTCCGCCCGCCTCGTGGACAAGGTCATCGCCTACCTGGCGCCCAAGCTGCTCGGCGAAGGGCTCGCCGCGCTCGGTGCCGCGGGCGTGGCCACGCTCGCCGAGTCGATCGAGCTGGAGATCATCGAGCTGACCCAGGTCGGGCCGGACGTACGCGTGACCGCGGTACCCAAGGAGGTTGAGATCTGATGTTCACCGGGATCGTGGAGGAGCTGGGTGTCGTGGCCGGTATCGAGCCGGACGGCGACTCGGCCCGGGTGTCCGTCCGGGGACCGATCGTCACCTCCGACGCCCGGTTCGGCGACTCGATCGCGGTCAACGGGGTGTGCCTGACCGTGGCGGGGGTGGATGGTGACGTGTTCACCGCGGACGTGATGGCCGAGACACTGCGCCGCTCGTCGCTCGGTGCGTTGCGCCACGGCGACCCGGTCAACCTCGAGCGCGCCGCGCGGCTCGGGGACCGGCTCGGCGGGCACCTCGTCCAGGGCCACGTGGACGGTGTCGCGTCCATTGTGGACCGCGTACCGGGCGAGCACTGGGAGGCGGTGCGGTTCTCGCTGCCCGCTCCGCTCGAGCGGTACGTGGTCGAGAAAGGATCGATCACAGTGGACGGTGTGTCGTTGACCGTGACCGCCGTCGACTCGGGATCGTTTTCGGTGGGGCTGATCCCCACCACGCTGAAGGTGACGACGCTCGGCCACAAAGGGGTGGGCGCCGTGGTCAACCTGGAGGTCGACGTGATCGCCAAGTATGTGGAGAAGCTGGTGAACGTCCGATGATCGGCCGGATCGAGGACGCGGTCGCGGACCTGGCGGCCGGCAAGCCGGTCGTGGTCGTCGACGACGAGGACCGGGAGAACGAGGGCGACCTCATCTTCGCGGCGGAGATGGCCACGCCGGAGCTGGTGGCGTTCATGGTGCGGCACACGTCGGGGTACATCTGCGTGCCGCTCACGGACGACGACTGCGACCGGCTGGAACTGCCGCCGATGTACCACACGAACCAGGACCGGCGCGGTACGGCCTACACCGTGACGGTCGACGCGCGGGAGGGGGTGACCACGGGCATCTCGGCGGCCGACCGGGCGCACACGATCCGGCTGCTGGCCGGTGCGGA
>Ga0075430_100001668_pt1 | contig 18143 bp, 15 predicted proteins | sample RhiMetdeltSRZDD4_FD_75294 | JGI IMG/M metagenome (GOLD analysis project Ga0075430, IMG submission 75294) | Populus rhizosphere microbial communities from Tennessee, USA - Rhizosphere MetaG P. deltoides SRZDD4 | ecosystem: Host-associated > Plants > Roots > Rhizosphere > Soil | place: USA... | reverse complement strand
AGCGACAGCAGCAAGACTCCCGCGACCAGCAGGATGATGCCGACCCAGCCCAGGATGCCGAGCCGCTCGCCGATCAAGACGGTGGTCGCGGTCGCGGTCATCAGCGGCGCTGACCCGCGCGCGATCGGATAGACCTGCCCCAGGTCGCCGGCGCGATAGCTTTCGATCAGCGCAGCAAAATAGAACAGATGGATCAGCACCGAGGCAGCGCACCACGGCCATGACGCGGCCGCCGGCACGCCGACCAGCGGCAGGAAGGCGGCCGCGACCAGCGCGGCGCCGACCGAGATCACGACCGTCGTCGCCAGCGGATCGAGCCCGCGCTTGATGGCGGCGTTCCATCCCGCATGGCAGGCGGCGGCGAACAGCACGGCGGCGAAGACGAAGGCGTCCATTGCAAAGTTGGGCCTTGGAAAATCTAGAATCTCTCGGGCCAGCGACGTGCGCCGTGAAAAACGCGCAACACCTGGATGACGTCGCCCTGCAACCGATACGGAACAATGAACGGCGTCCTCGGGATCACCAGTTCCCTTGTTCCGGGAACGCGACCCGGCCGTCCCATTTCGGGGTGCTGGGACAGCAGCGTTTCGACATTGCGGACGATGTGGAGCACGACCCGCTGGGCCGCGGCTGGATCGTCCTCCTCGATATAGGCGCGGAGCGCAGTGATATCGGCAATCGCCTCGGGAGACCAGACCGGCGTCATTTCGTGGATCGCTTGGGGGCTGGCCTTTCCTTGCCACTGCCCCACGAGGCAACCCATTCTTCGACCTGCTTGTGCGTCACGCCTTCGCCTCGATCCAGCGAGGCGATCGCGCGCCTGATGCCCGCGACCTGCCATTCATTAACATCAAGGTAATCGCCGATCGCCTCGGCTGCGAGGAACGAGCGACTACGTCCGGTGCTCTTGGCGAGCTTCTCCAATCGCTTCTTGACCGCAGCATCGACGCGCACGGTGAAGGTCGTGGATGGCATGGCTTTCGATCCTGTGCGTTGTTGTGTACAATATAGCACTTACCTCGCCGCGTCGAAAGTGACCGGCGAACGGTCGCGGCACGCTCTTGTTCGCGGGAAGAACGCGCGGCTTTCAGAACGGATATTCCTGCGGCGCGGTCGCGATCGTGATCCAGCGCAGCTCGGTGAACGCCTCGATCGCGGCCTTGCCGCCGAAGCGTCCGTAGCCCGAAGCCTTGGTGCCGCCGAACGGCATCTGCGCCTCATCATCGACGGTCGACGAATTGACGTGACAAATGCCGGACTCGATCCGCTTCGCCACCTCGAGCGCGCGCGCGACGTCGCGGCCGAACACGGCGGCGGCGAGCCCGTATTCGGTATCGTTGGCGATGCGGACCGCGTCGTCGACGTCTTTCACCCGCACCACCGTCACCACCGGTCCGAACGATTCCTCCGCGTAGATGCGCATCGCCGGCGTGACCCCATCGAGCACCGTTGCCGTCATCACGGTGCCGTCGACCTCGCCGCCGGCGACGAGGCGCGCGCCCTTTGCCAGCGCATCGTCGACCAGCGCGCGCAGGCGCGCCGCGGCGTCCTGGTTGACCAGCGAGCCCAGCACGACGTTGCCTTCGCGCGGGTCGCCCGCCGGCAAGGCCCGCGCCTTGGCGGCGAGCTTGGCGAGAAACGGCTCAGCGATCTTGTCGTCGATGACGATGCGCTCGGTCGACATGCAGACCTGGCCCTGATTGACGAAGGCGCCGAACGCGGCGGCGGCGACCGCCTGGTCGAGGTCGGCGTCGTCGAGCACGACGAGCGGCGCCTTGCCGCCGAGCTCAAGCAGGATCGGCTTGAGGTAGCGCGCGGCGGTCTCCGCCACCAGCCGGCCGGTCCGGGTCGAGCCGGTGAAGCTCACCCGCCGTACCGCCGGGTGCGAAATCAACGCCTCGACCACCTTGCCGGCATCCTCGGGCGCGTTGGTCACCACGTTGACCACGCCGTCCGGCAAGCCGGCGTCGCGCAAGGCGGTGCCGATCAGGCGATGGGTCGCCGGGCACAGCTCCGAGGCCTTGAGGATCACCGTATTACCGCAGGCAAGCGGCATCGCGATCGCCCGCACGCCGAGGATGACCGGCGCGTTCCACGGCGCAATGCCGAGCACGACACCGGCCGGCTGACGCATCGCCATGGCGATGCGGCCGGGCCGGTCGGACGGGATGACCTCGCCGCCGACCTGGGTCGTCATCGCCGCCGCTTCGCGCAGCATGCCGGCCGCCAGCCGGATGTTGAACTCGCACCAGGCGGTGGTGGCGCCGATCTCGGCCATCATCGCCTCGGCGAAATCCTCGGCGCGCGATTGGATCACCTCGGCGGCGGCCATGAGCTTTGCCCGCCGCTCGCTGGGGCCCAGCGCGGACCAGGGGGCAAACGCACGCGCCGCGGCCTCGGCGGCCGCGACGGCGTCGGCGATCGTCGCCGCCGCCGCTTCGGTTGCCACCAGTCCGGTGAGCGGATCGATCCGCTCGAAGGTCCGCCCGTCAGTGGCAGACACGTCCCGGTCGCCGATCATGAGGTTGACGCGCAGCATGGTCCCTCCAGGGATCAGTTCTCCGCTATCAGCGATCAGAGCGGACCTGTTGACGACTGACTACGGACTACTGATCCCGGAATGCCGCCCCCGGCCAGAGTTTCGGGGCGGCGCGCTGGTATTGCTTCGGGCGCGCAACGTCGGCGCCGAGCGATTGCGCCGCATGCCAGCCCCAATGCGGATCGTCGAGAAAGGCGCGCGCCAGCGCCACCATGTCGGCCTTGCCTTCGGCCACGATGGTCTCGGCCTGCTTCGGGGTGGCAATCAGCCCGACCGTGCGGGTGGCGATGCCGGCCTCGGCCTTCACCTTCTCGGCAAACTGGACGTTCATGTTGGCGACCGCGGTCGGCCGCGTATCGGCGGTGATGCCGCCCGAGGAAATGCACACGTAGTCGAGCCCCGCGGCCTTGAGCGCCTTGGCGAAGGTGACCGCGTCATCCGGGGTAAGGCCGCCCTCGACCCAGTCGCTGCCGGTCATGCGCGCGCCGAGCGGCGTGCCTTTCGGCACCACCGCGCGCACCGCGCGCGCGATCTCGAGCGGAAAGCGCATGCGCGCCGCAAGCGAGCCGCCATAGCCGTCGGTGCGCTTGTTCGAGATCGGCGAGACGAAGCTGTGAAGCAGATAGCCATGCGCACCATGCAGCTCGATGGCGTCGAAACCGATGCGGACCGCCCGCTTGGCCGCGGTCACGAAAGCCTCGCGCATCTGCTCGATATCGGCCGCCGTCATTTCGAGCGGGACCGGCCAATCGGCGCCGAAAGGGATCGCCGACGGCGCGATGGTCTGCCAAGGATCGGCACCCGGCCTCAGCGCCTGGGCACCCTCCCAGGGGGGATGGGCGGAGGCCTTGCGGCCGGCATGCGCAAGCTGGACCCCGATCTTAGCGGTGCCGTAGCGATGGCAATGGGCGACCACGCGCGTGAGCGCCGTCTCGCAGTCGTCCGAATAGAGCCCGAGGCAGCCGTGGCTGATGCGGCCGCGGCGCTCGACGTCGGTCATCTCGGCGATCACCAGGCCGGCGCCGGAATTCGCCAACATGCCGAGATGGTTGAGATGCCAGTCGGTGGCTACGCCATCGTCGGCGCTGTACTGGCACATGGGCGAGACGACGATCCGGTTCGCGAGCTCGAGATCGGCGAGCCGGATCGGGGAGAACAGAGCACTTGTCATGTCACACGGGGATGGTGGGAGGGACGTCTGGAGCAGACGGCAGCATAGGGAATGGTCTGCCGCGGCGGCAAGCAATCCAACCGGCCCGCCAAGGCGCCGCCCGGAGCGCAAGCCATCCAAGTCATGCCGCCGTGCGCGGCGCTGGCCTTGCGGCGGGGTCCGTTTGTTCAGCTAGCGCTTGTGGTTCGATGGGAGCGAGCACGGCCCAGGTGTCGGCGGCGCGGATGGCGTCGCGCATGCGATGGAGGAAACGCTCCTCCGTGTAATAGTGCTTCCAGCGCCCGCTGTGGTAGAGCTCGACAAAATGGGCACGCCGGCGCTCTGCTAGGTCGCGCCATTTTTGCGAGACCTGAGCGAGCGCGTGCGCGGGTTCCCGATCCGACATGAAGGACCGCAGCGCCGGCGAATCCGGCAGCGTATGGTCCTGTCATGTTCGCGATCACGCAATCCGCCAGTGATGCGGTGCATCGGTTGTGCACGGATTCCACACGAAAAGACCCGACTATTTGCCGCTTCAGCGTCGAAAGGGACACGAACGCCGCCCGAGGTCATTTCGGTGAGCCCCAAAAACTGACCCGCCCGGACGGGGAAATCCGGGCGGGTCGCAGATCGGCGCAGGGGATCGGGGGGGCGTGAGCGCCGATCGGGGCTGTTAAATTCGTCGGCCTTCGGGGGCCTCTTTTGCCTATTAGTCGCTGCCAGCCGCCGGAAGGTTCAAACTGATTTGTGCATTGTTAGCCGAATTTTAAAGCCCCGCCCAGCGGCCGCCCCGAGCCCCCGCGGGGAGCTGGAAACTCCAGTAATTTCAATCTATTGGCGGACCGCCGTGGGGATGCGCTGACCAATCGTCTCGGCTGCGAGCGGCCCTAGCGACACAATGGCGCGGTAGGCATCCACCAATCCGGCTCCGAACTCGGGATCGAACCCCTTGGGGCCAAGGTCCTGGGCGGTGCCGGTCAAGGCCTTGCGCACGCCGTCGTGGCCGAGGCCGGGCTTGCGCTCGAGCATCAGCGCCACGATGCCGCTGACCTCTGCGGCCGCGAACGACGTGCCCGAAATCACCTGATAGCCCGCCTCCGGGGCCGGCAGCAGGATGTCGACGCCCGGCGCGGCCACCGCGATATGGCCTCCGCGATTCGCCTCCGCGAACAGCTTGTCGTCGGCATCGGTGGCCGTCACCGCAATCACGTTGCGGTCGGCGGCAGGATAGAGCGGCTTCGATTTCGGGCCCGCATTGCCGGCGGCGGCGATCAGGATGATGCCGCGCTTGCGCGCATCCGCCATCTTGCGCTCGAGCTCGGGATCGCGCGGACCGGCGAAGCTCATATTGATTACGCGGGCGCCCTGCGCGACCGCCCAGTCCATGCCTTTGACGATGTTGTAGGTGGTTCCCTCGGCTCTCTGCTCGGTGACGCCGAACGCGGTCACGCCGAGGATGCGCGCCCGGGGAGCCGCGCCCATCAGCTTGGCATTCGCCACGATCGCGCCCGCGACCGCGGTGCCGTGGGCATGCGGTTTTTCGCCGAGCGCGTCGTAGGTCTTCACCACCATGCCGACGAGCTCCGGATGGGTCGTGTCGATGGCGGAATCGATCACCGCGATCAGCACTTTGTCGCCCTTGGCGAGCGTGTGCGCCTGCGGCAGGCGCAACTTGGCGAGCGCGTATTGCGCCGGATCGCCGGCGCTGACCGGCGCCGCCGCCTGCTCGCCGCGCGGCTGCGGCTGCTGTTGCAGCAGATAGAGGAAGTTCGGCAGCGCCGCCAGAACGGTGCCTTCGGCCTGCAACGAGCGAATGACCGTGGACACCGAGCGCGTATCGGTAATCTTCAAGCGGGACAGAGTAATGCCATTGGAGTCGAAAGACTCGATGTGGGTAAGATTGAGTTTCCTGGCCAGCGCAGCGACGGTCGCTGCCGCCGTATTCGCCGTCAGCCTGATCAGGACCTCGTCCCGGACATAGCGGTACTCATCCGCAGGCGGCGCCCAGCTGCCGGGGAGGCGCGCGATTTGCGGAGCGGAGCCGCCGCCGCCGCCGCCGCCGAAGTTGAACTGCGGACTGGCGGCGCCGAGCGCCGGCGTGGTGGCGACGGCGGTCACCGGCGGCGTGCCGACGATGATCACGGGATGCTTGGGCCAGCGCGGCTTGTGCGGGCGGTCCTTGTCGCCGCCGTTCTTGTCGCCGCCGCTCACGCGGCCGCCACTGCCGCCCCCGGTATTCCCGCTCGAGCCTCTGCCGCCGTTATTGCCCGGGTTGACGACGAACGTGCCGATCTTGCCGCCGCCGATGATGACCCTGCCGCCGCCCCCTCCACTCGACCCCGAGCGTTGCGCGGCGTCGGCCACGGAGGCCAGCGACACCGTGGCGACCAGCGCCACGAGCGCAAGCGGCAACCGCGCGAGCGATGCCGCTTTGGTCCATCCGGTCGATGAATTTTGGTCTTTCGCGCGCATGGACTCGCCTCCGAGCGGTAACCTGACGACTTGTGCCGGAGCAGCGGCCTTAGATGCGACGATCCCTCCACCCGCGGGCGGCCCGTTTGGGGCCGTCCCGTTCACCCTCAACCGCCTCGGCCTACTGCACCACGGCGATGAAGCTCACGATCTTCGACTCTTCCTGCATCTGCTTGACGATCTTGCCGACCTCGTCGGCCGCAAGCTTGCTGTCGGCGAGCTTGACCTTGTAGAGGCCGCCCGGCTTGGGTCCCTCGACCATCGATGCCTTGTGGGCACCCAGGAAGTTGGTGATGTCGGCCGCGGTCGCTTGCGCGGCGAAACGGACCATCGCGAAGGAGCCGTCGGTCGGCTTGTTGGCGAGACCGATGGCGCCCGGCACGTTCGGGTCCTTGACCACCACGGTGGTGATCACGGCCGCCTGCACGAGGATCGCGAGCGCGGCGGCGCTCGCCGCCCAGGCGAGCGTGCGCGGCGCGAACCCGGAAATGAACTCGGAGATGCGGCCGGCGAAGTCGAACGAGGCGCGGCGGCGCGGCGCGCGCGCTTCCTCGGTGTCGATCGCGGCGAACAGCTTTTCCATGGCGCGCGGCGACGGCGCACCGAGTGATTCGTTGAGGTGGATGGTCTCCGCGAACTCCTCGCGGACGAGGGCGTAGCGTCGCTGCAGCTCGCGATCGCTCGCGAGGGCTTGCTCGACGCGGTCGGCGTCGCGCCGGCTCAGCGTTCCTGCCGCATGCCACGGCAGAAGCGCCTCGACATCAAAGCGCTCTTGCTCTTTGTTAAGCATATTCATGGCCAACCTCTTTCAATTCCTGCCGCCTTGAGCAGCTCTGCCAGCTTCTTCCGCGCGTAGAACATGCGCGTCTTCACTGTGTTCTCCGGGATCCCGACGATCTCAGCCACTTCCTCGACCGACTTCTCGTGGTAGTAGACGAGATCGATGATCTCCCGATGTTCTGCCGAAAGTCCCGTCAGGCACTTCCGGATGATCGCACTCTTGTCCTTTTTCTCGAGGGCCACCTCGGGGTCGTCCGACGGGTCCTCGATCGCCCCTGCCGTCTCTTCGTCCAGCTCCTCGTCCGGCCGACGCCGCAGCGCCGAGAGGGCCTTGAAGCGTGCGATCGACAACAACCAGGTCGTGACCGCGGACCGCCCTTCGAACCGACCAGCTTGACGCCACACGTCGAGAAACACTTCGCTGATCAGGTCCTCTGCCGTCGTCTCGTTACGCACCAGGCGCACTACAAACCGGAAGACCCGCACATGGTGCCGTGCGAACAGCACCTGCATTGCCAGCCGGTCGCCGTTAGCGATACGTCCGATCAACACCTCGTCTGATGTCGCCTGCATCGCTCCCGACAGTCACTCGTGGGGTTAGTCGCGGGGGGAAGCGGTCCGGTTCACAGTTCCGCCACAGAAGATGACAGGCGCGGGAGCCCCCTTTAGTAGAGCTCTACCTCCCCTGGCCGGTCGTTTCGGACCAGGATTATGGCCAATGAACGGCCCACAGCAAGCCCCGCATTCCTCATTATTTTTAAGACAATTCAGTGGCTTAGCTCTGAGGTGGGGGCAGCCCGGCGAGATTGCCGGCCAGCTCTCCTCGCCGGGTCCAGGTCGGCTTTACCACCATCGGTCGTTAAGAAATTGTTAACTCAACTTCCAACTCGCAGGGGCGCGTGCAGCTTGCGCAGGGCTGCCAGCACCGACAGGGCGGTGATCCGCCCGGTCTTCGGGTTCTCCGAGGGGACGTTCTCGATCGCCAGGGTAAGCCTCGCGGAGTCGCTCTCGACCTCGATCGAGTGACAATTGCGGTCGAGGGTGGGGTCGGCCCAGATCTCCATCATGGTGCGGTCGGGTCCGATCCCCGCCAAGGAGAGCGCCGCCGCCACATTGACGTTGGCAGGGAACCCGGCCGCGCCGTCGCGGGCGCTGCCGGCGAAGACCCGTTTGGGCTCGTTGAGGCCCTCGACCGAGATGCGGTTCGCCACCAGATAGGGCGCCCCGGCGAGACCGCCCGGAGGCTTGCGGGTCACCATGCGCACGGAATGAATGCGGCCCTCCGCAGCCGCGGTGACCGCGTCGAGGCCGAGCAGCGCGCCGGTCGGCACGATGATCTGGCCGCCGTGCGTTTTCGCCAGCTCGATCAGGTCCGGCCGCGGCAGCAGCGCCCCGGCGCTGAGCACCATGACGGTCTTGCCGGCCTCGAGCATGGGCCGGCAGATGCGTTCGAGCACCGCGGCCGGGGCGCATTCGACCGCCAGATCGGCATGGGCCGGAAGAGCCTCCAGTTCGACCAGCGGACAGGAGATCCGCTCGGCGTCGAGCCAGGCTTGCGCCTTGGCACGATCGCGCGCGGCCGCGCAGGCCAGCGCCAGCCCGGGCATGCCGTCGGCAAGCTTGCGGGCGAGCACACGCCCGATCGCGCCGAGCCCGGCAATGGCGACGCGGGTCGTTGACATGCGAGGACCTCTCTGCTGCCCACGCCCGGGTGATAGCGGGCTCCATGCCCGGTCACAAGCAATGGAACACCGCGGCAATCAGCGACTTGACCGACATTGCGGCAAGGGCCCAGTGTGCCGCAATGTCATGGAGGAAACGAATGCTCAAGAGATCGTCGACTGCCGCTATTGGCCTTTTGCTCGCGTTCTCGGGCGCCGCGATGGCGCAGACCTATCCGACCCGCCCGATCACCATGATCATCCCGTTCGCGGCCGGCGGGCCGCAGGACACCATCAACCGGGTCGTCGCGCAGCGACTGAGCGAAATCCTCGGTCAGCAGGTGGTCATCGAAAATATCGGCGGCGCCGGCGGCATGACCGGCTCCAAGCGCGTCGCCGACGCCACGCCCGACGGCTACACCTTCGGCGTCGGCAGTGTCGGCACCCACGCGCAGAACCAGACCCTCTACAAGAAGCCGGCCTATAATTCGGCGACCGACTTCACACCGATCGCGTTGATGGCAGAAACCCCGATCGCATTGACCGTGCGCAAAGACCTGCCGGTCAACAACTTCAAGGAATTCGTCACCTACGCCAAGGCGAACCATGGCAAGATGCAGTTCGGATCGGCCGGCGCCGGCTCCGCCACCCATCTCGGCTGCGTCGTGCTCAACTCCGTTCTGGGGATCGACCCCACGCACGTTCCCTATCGCGGGACCGGCCCGGCCATGCAGGACCTGCACGGCGGCCGCATCGACTATCTGTGCGAGATCATCAACACCGCGAAACCGCACATCGACTCGGGCGCGATCAAAGCGCTGGCGATCATGACGAAGGAGCGCTCGCCGGTGCTGCCGGACCTTCCGACGGCGCTCGAGCAGGGCACGCCCAACCTGGAAGCCTATACCTGGAGCGCGGCTTTCATGCCCAAGGGCGTGCCGGAAGACGCCGCCAACAAGCTCAATGCGGCGATCGTCCAATCGCTGAAAACGCCGGCGGTGCGTGACCGCCTGCTCGGGATGGGTGCCCAGGTCGTCACCGACGACCGGATGACGCGGCAATATCTCGCCGGGTTCGTGAAGAGCGAGATCGAGAAGTGGGCGGTGCCGATCAAGGCCAGCGGCGTGAGCGTTGATTGACGCATCCAGGCCGCCGCACGACGCGGGTGCCTGCGCGGTAGCTTTACACCGCCTGCGCGGGCATCGCGGCGATGACGCGTCGAGCGATCAACGGCTGATCCAAGTCATGCGAGCTCGATCTCGCCCTTGATCTCGTGGGAGAGGCCGAGCCCCGACAGGGTTACCGTCGCGGTGGCGGGGAACTTCTCGTTGCCCTTGATGCGGCCTTGCGCCACCGCCTCGCGCACCGCCTTCTCGATCTCGCGCTGGGCGCTGACCCCGAGCGTCTTGAGAAATTTGCGGATGCTGTTGTTGAACACGTCTTCGTTCATGATCGTCTCCTTTGCGTCATCATAGCACCGCCGCAGCCGCATCGCCGAACTTACGGCCTGGGATTGCGGCGACAATTCCCCATTTAGGTCAACGTGACGCCATCGCGGCGGGCGTCCATATGGGGAATCAGCTTTGCGACAGGAGAGGATGCCATGACCATCCGCACGTGGGTGATCGTGACAGCGGCCGCATTCCTGGCTCTGCCGTCGGCCGATGCGTGGGCGCGCGACTGCAAGCGCTACCCATCGCTGTGCGCGCAATCCGCCGAGGCGAAGACCGCCAATGCGGCGGCGCCGCGTGCTGCGGCGGCCGTGCATAAGCGCAAGGCGCGCATCGCGAAACAAACCCCAAAGATCCAGACTGCCGCAAACCCGAGCCGTGCGGCGCGCGAGCCATCGCCGGCCCGCGAAGCCCGCGAGCAAGCACCCAGCCCCGAAGTCCGCGCGCCAGCGGATGGATCGGCGCCCGAGCCGCCGGTCAACGCCCCTTCCCTGACGACCACGACCATCGACTGGGATGTGATGCTGCCACAGCCGCTGGCGAACGCGGCCCCGGCGGCCTTGGCCAAGCGGCATGATCAGCCCGCATTTGCCGCGGCCGGTGGCGCGATCACCTTGCCGGGCGATGATCCCCAGACCACCAGCGAGGTCGTGTCGGCCGACCCGTCGAACGAGCCCGATGCCGCCCAGAGCGTGCGCTTCGTCAATCCCGGCGACGTCAACGAGATCGACCTCGCCGCGGTCGCGGAACCGGCGCCGTCGTCCTGGCTGCGCTACCTGCTGGCGACGCTCGGCGCACTCCTGGCCGCCGCATCGACCATCCGAGCCTTATTCGTTTGAGCGATCGCTTGCGACGTTGACTTTGTTCTCATTTTGTTCTTTATCTTCGTAAGACATTTCGGAAGGTCCTCACGGCTGCTCATGCCGGTCTTCACGCCTCATCAGGATGCGGCGCTGACCGCGGTCGCGGATTGGCTCAAGGCCGGCCGCGGGCGCTCCTCGATCTTCCGCCTGTTCGGCTATGCGGGCACCGGCAAGACCACCCTCGCCAAGCACATCGCCGAAGCGGTCGATGGCAAGGTGCTGTTCGCCGCGTTCACCGGCAAGGCCGCCTGCGTCATGCGCAGCAAGGGCTGCCATGGCGCATCGACCATCCACAGCCTGATCTACCGGACGCGCGAAAGCGGCGAGGAGACCCCGAGCTTCGAGCTTTGGAACGATGCGCCGGCCTCCAAGGCGAAGCTCATCGTCATCGACGAATGCTCGATGGTCGATGCCGAGCTGGCGCGCGACCTGATGTCGTTCGGCGCGCCGCTGCTCGTGCTCGGCGACCCCGCGCAGCTGCCGCCGATCCAGGGCGGAGGCTTCTTCACCGACGTGGTGCCCGACGCCATGCTCACCGAGGTCCACCGGCAGGCGCAGGACGATCCGATCGTGCGGCTGTCGATGGACATCCGCGCCGGCAACGGCATCGCCGAAGGGCAATACGGCGCCACCCAGGTGGTGCGGCGCGAGCAGCTCGACCCGAAGCGCGTGCTCGATGCCGACCAGGTCCTGGTCGGCCGCAACGCCACGCGGCGCGCCTATAACGCGCGGCTGCGCCAGCGCCGCGGCTTTGCCGAGGCGCTGCCGATGGCGGGCGACAAGCTCGTCTGCCTGCGCAACAACCGCCGCAAGGGGCTGTTCAACGGCGGGCTCTGGATGGTGAAGGAACGGCCGCGGACGCGGCGGCAGATTCTCAGGATGCATCTGCGTCCCGACGAGGACTTCGGAGAGCGGACGGTGAAGGTCTCGGTGCGGCCGGAATGCTTCACCGGCGGCATCGAGGAGCTGGAATGGCCGCAGCGGAAAAAATACGACGAGTTCGATTTCGGCTACGTGCTCACCGTGCACAAGGCGCAAGGCTCGCAGTGGGACGACGTGGTGCTGTTCGACGAATCGCGCGCTTTCCCGGACAACCGCGAGCGCTGGCTCTATACCGGCGTGACGCGGGCGGCGAAGCGGCTGACCGTGGTGGTGTAGCGGGGCATTCCGCCGCACGCCGCCACGTCAATCCTTCTTCCCCTCGACCTCGCGCACCGGCGTCTCCGGGATCAACCCGCCGCGGCGGCGCGCAAAGGTCTCCTCGCCGCTCTGCTCCCACTTTCCGGCGACCGCGCGCTGCGCATGGACGTCCCACCTCTCCGACCAGTCGCCGAGCGAATAGCCGTGCCAGGGCGGCTGCGGGGTGAGCGACGGAAGGCCGAGCTGTTGCCAGATCGCGCGTGCGTCTTCCATGAACCGCTGCGCCGGCAAGGCGAGCGGCGGCGCCGTATGTTTCAGGGTCGCGTCGATCAGGATCGAGGAGTCCTCGCTGCTCGGGCCGGATTTCGGCCCGTGGCCGGCCGACCGATGGGGCGCGATATGCACGTCCTCGACCGGATTGTGGCGATAGGCGAGCGACCAGAACACCGCGTCGGCGTTCGACGGATCGATGTCCTCGCTGACCGCGATGCAGATTTTTCCGCAATCGGCCAGCAAGGTCGAGGCGCCATGCAGCCCGCGCCAGACCTCGGTGCGCGGCGTGCCTTGCGCGTACTGCACGAAGATCACCTTGCGCAGGTTGGAAAGCGGCTCGTGCAGCAACACGCGGCGCACGCCCTTGATCGACAGCCGGTCGCGCAGATGGGTCAGGAACAGCGGCTCCATCGCCACCTTCTTGAGCACGCTCGATTCGCTCGGCGTCACCTGGCTGATGATGGAGGCGAAGACCGGCGCCCGCTTGTGGGTGATCGCCGTCACCCGCATCGACATGTTGAAGTCCTCGAGCGCGACATGGCCGTGACTCTCGCCGAACGGGCCTTCCGGCTCGAGCAGGTCGGGGTCGACCAGGCCTTCGATCACGATCTCGGCGTCGGCCGGCACGTTGAGGTCGACGGTGAGGGCCTTCGCCATCCGGATCGGCGCGCCGGCAAGCCCGCCGGCCACCGCCATCTCGTCGAGATCGATCGCGAGCTTCATCCCGCCGGTGAACATCGCGACCGGCGCGCAGCCGATGACGATCGCGCACGGCATCGGCTCGCGGCGCTTGTTGTACTTTTTCCAATGCAGATAGCCGCCGGCACCGCCGATGCGCGACGCCATGCGCACGCCGAGCCGGTCGGTCGCCTTCAGGGCGCCGCGGTAGGTACCCATGTTCTGGATGCCGGTTTCCGGATCGCGGGTGACGCAAAGGGTCGCGGTGAGATACGGCGCCGCGTCGAAGCCGGGCGTCGAGATCGGCACCGGCAGCCGCGCCAAGCCCTTGCCGGCGCCGCGCAAATCGTCGCCCTTGATGACGACCGCCTGGCACGGCGGCGAGGCAACGGCGACCGGCGTAATCGGATTGGCGATCGCGTTGAGCCACGCCGCCTCGATCTCCTCGACCGGACGTCCCATGCCGACCGCATAGATACACGGCGAGGCCGCCAGCGCGCCGACCGCGACCGGGATGTCGTAGCGGCGGCCCGCCGAGTCGACCACGTTGGTGAACAGGAACGCCCGCCGCTGGTCTTCGGCGAGGCCGCCCTGGAACTGCCAGCGCACCAGCGGATGCAGCTCGGTGTCCTTGTTGATCGGCCGGTTGACGCGGAACAGCAGGCCCTGCGCCTCGAGCGCGGCGAGATGGTCCTGGAAATCGAGCGGCGGTCCGTTGCCGGACCGTGCCGATCGGGGCGCATCGGCGCGCACATCGAGCATGTTCATGCCTTGGGCTGCGAGTCGCGGCTAACGTACGATCGGTCGCGATTGCAATGCAATGCTTTCGGTGTATCGTCGGCCGCCGCGTTGCGCAATTCCGGGACATCCGACCATGGGCGCGAAGCATTTCGGCGCCCGCGTCGCGCGCCTCGAAGATCCGGCGCTGCTGACCGGACGCGGCCGGTACGTCGACGACGTGATGCTCCCCGGCACGCTGCACGCCTGTTTCGTCCGTAGCCCGCACGCGCACGCCACGATCAAGTCGATCGACGCCGCGGCAGCGCGCGCGATGCCCGGCGTCCACGCGGTGCTCACGGCGGACGACCTGCCGCCGCGCATGGCGACCGGCCAGATCCCGATGTTGGTGCCCAATCCGTCGATCAAGACGCCGCGCACGCAGCTCGCGCTGGCGCGCCACGAGGTCTGCTATGTCGGCCAGACCATCGCGGTGGTGATCGCGGACGACCGCTATCGGGCGGAGGACGCTGCCGCTGCGGTGGCCGTGGGTTTCGATGTGTTGCCGGCTGTGAGCGACGCCCGCGAGGCCACCAAGCCTGATGCACCGCGAGCGCACAGCGATCTTGCCGGCAACATCGCCGCCGTCGTGCCGATGAGCTACGGCGATCCCGACGCCGCCTTCGCCGCTGCCGCGCACGTGTTCGAGGAGGAGATGTTCCTCCATCGCGGGGGCGCCATGACGCTGGAGGGCCGCGCCGTGCTCGCCAGTTACGACGCGGCGGCCGACGTGCTCACCGTGTGGTCGGCGACCCAGACCCCGCATCTCTGCCGCGGCACGCTCGCCGATCTGTTCGAGCGCGATCTCGAATCCATTCGCGTGATCGCGCCGTTCGTCGGCGGCGGCTTCGGCACCAAGGCGCCGTTCTACGCCGAGGAGGCGGTGATCCCGGCCGCCGCCATGAAGCTTCGGCGCCCGGTGAAATGGCAGGAGGACCGGCGCGAGCATTTTCTCACCGCCACGCAGGAGCGCGACCAATACTGGACGGTAGCGATCGCGGTCGACGCGGAGGGAAAAATCCTCGGCCTGCGCGGCACCATGCTGCATGACACCGGCGCGTTCCTGCCGTGGGGCATCATCGTGCCCTATATCGCGGCGACCACGTTCCCCGGACCCTATGTGGTGCCGGCCTACAAGATCGAGACCACCGTGGTGCTGACCAATCGGGTCCCGACCACGGTGGTGCGCGGCGCCGGCCGGCCGCAGGCGGTGTTCGCCATGGAACGACTGATGGACCGCGTGGCGCGCGAGCTCAAGCTCGACCGTGCCGAGGTGCGCTCGAGCAACATGATCTCCCCCGCGCAGATGCCCTATTCGGTCGGGCTCGTGTTCCGCGACGGCAAGCCGCTGGTCTACGCCAGCGGCGATTTCCCCAAGAGCCAGACGCGCGCGCTCGCGCTTTCCGACTACGCGGGCTTTCGCGCCCGCCAAGTGAAGGCGCGCGCCGAGGGTCGCTATCTCGGCATCGGCATCGGCAACTACGTCGAGGGCACGGGCTTAGGCCCGTTCGAGGGCGTGAGCGTGCGCGTGCTGCCCAACGGCAAGGTCGCGGTCGCGACCGGCGCCACCACCCAGGGGCAAGGCACCGCCACCACCTTGGCGCAGATCGTCGCCGATCAGGTCGGCTGCCGAATCGAGGACATCGTCATCACCGTCGGCGACACCGGCGCGATCTCGCAGGGCATCGGCGCTTTCGCCAGCCGGCAGGCGGTCAATGCCGGCTCGTCGGCGCTCATCGCCGGCGACAGCGTGCGCAAGCAGATCGTCGCGCTCGCCGCCCGCACGCTCGGCGTGCCGGAGGCCGAGATCGACGTCGAGGATGGGCGCGCCACCGCCCGCACTGGCAACAAGCCGTCGATGTCGCTGGGCGAGCTTGCACGGCTCTCGCAAGGCATGCCTGGCTTTTCATTTGCACCCGGCCAGGCGCCCGGCCTCGAGCACACCGCCTATTTCACGCCGCCGCAGGCGTCGTATTGCAACGGCACGCACGTAGCAGAGGTCGAGGTCGATCCGATGACCGGCGGCGTGCGGCTCCTCGACTACACGGTGGCGCACGACAGCGGCAACGTCATCAACCCCCTGATCGTGGACGGCCAGGTGCAGGGCGGCGTCGCCCACGGCGTGGGCAACGCGCTGTTCGAATGGATGAAGTACGACGCCGGCGCGCAGCCGCTGACCACCAGCTTCCAGGACTACCTGTTGCCGGCGGCGCCCGACGTGCCGGGCTGCCGGATCGAGCATGTGGAGACGCCGAACCCGCTCAATCCGCTCGGCGTCAAGGGCGCCGGCGAAGGCGGCACCATCCCGGCGCCGGCCGCGATCATCTCGGCGATCGAGGATGCGCTCGCGCCGTTCGGCGTGCGTTTCGTGGAGGCGCCGTTGACGCCCGATCGGATCGTCGCGGCGCTGCGCAAGGCGGGCGCCTATGCGAAGCTCGCAGGGGCATGAGGCGCACGGACAACTTTTTTGGGCGGCGAGATCGAGGGCCTTGAATGCGCGTGGTTCCCATCAACTTGCACAAGGTTCCCACGCACGGCCCAACGGGACGCGCCCGGCCGGGCCGTCCTGTATAAAAGCACGAGCTATTGAACAGCGGCCGCCACGGAGAGACCTCATGGGCAGCGATGAAAAGAACCCGCGCGGGCAGCGCCTGCGGTCCAAGCTCTGGTTCGACAACCCCGACAATCCGCCGATGACCTCGCTCTATCTTGAGCGCTACCTCAATTTCGGTCTGACCAAGGAGGAGCTGACCTCGGGCAAGCCGATCATCGGCATCGCGCAAAGCGGCTCCGACCTGTCGCCGTGCAATCGCCACCACCTCGAGCTCGCCAAGCGCGTGCGCGAGGGCATTCGCGACGCCGGCGGCGTCGCCTTCGAGTTTCCGACCCATCCGATCCAGGAAACCGGCAAGCGTCCGACCGCGGCGCTCGACCGCAACCTCTCCTATCTCAGCCTGGTCGAGGTGCTGTTCGGCTACCCGCTCGACGGTGTCGTGCTCACCACCGGCTGCGACAAGACCACGCCGGCGGCGATCATGGCGGCGGCGACCGTGAACACGCCGGCGATCGTGCTCTCCGGCGGCCCGATGCTCAACGGCTGGTGGAAGGGCGAGCGCGCGGGCTCTGGCACCATCGGCTGGTGGGCGCGCCAGGAGCACGCCGCCGGCCGCCTCGGCTACGACGAGTTCCTCGATCTGGTCGCCTCCTCGGCGCCGTCGATCGGCCACTGCAACACCATGGGCACGGCCTCGACCATGAACGCGCTGGCCGAGGCGCTCGGCCTGTCGCTGCCGGGCTGCGCCGCGATCCCGGCGCCCTACCGCGAGCGTGGGCAGATCGCCTACGAGACCGGCCGGCGCGCGGTCGAGATCGTGCGCGAGGACCTCAAGCCGTCCGACATCCTCACCCGCCAAGCGTTCGAGAACGCTATCGTGGCCTGCTCGGCGATCGGCGGCTCGACCAATGCGCCGATCCACATCAACGCGATCGCCCGCCACATCGGCGTTCCGCTCACCATCGAGGACTGGCAGACGGTCGGATACGACGTACCGCTCCTCGTCAACATGCAGCCGGCGGGAAAATATCTCGGCGAGGAATACTACCGCGCCGGCGGATTGCCGGCGGTCATGCGCGAGTTGCTGGACGCCGGCCGCATTCACGCCGATGCGCTCACCATCAACGGCAAGACCATGGGCGAGAACGTCAAGCACGCCAAGGCGCAGGACCCCGACGTGATCCGCCCCTACAACAAGCCGCTGAAAGAGCAGGCGGGCTTCAAGATACTGTCAGGAAACCTCTTCGACTCCGCGGTGATGAAGACGAGCGTGATCTCCGACGAGTTCAAGAACCGCTACCTGTCCAACCCAACGCATCCGAACGCATTCGAAGGCCGCGCCGTGGTATTCGACGGTCCAGAGGACTACCACCACCGCATCGACGATCCGTCCCTTGGGATCGACGAGAACACCATGCTGTTCATCCGCGGCGTGGGACCGATCGGCTATCCCGGCTCGGCGGAGGTCGTGAACATGCAGCCGCCGGCGGCGCTGATCAAGAAGGGCGTCACCTCGCTGCCCTGCATCGGCGACGGCCGGCAGTCGGGCACCTCGGCCTCGCCCTCGATCCTCAACGCGACGCCGGAGGCGGCGGTCGGCGGCGGCCTTGCGCTGCTCGAGACCGGCGACCGCGTGCGCATCGACCTCAACAAGGGCACCGCCGATATTCTGATCCCGCCGGCTAAGCTCGCTGAACGGCGCGCCGCCCTCGAAAAACGTGGCGGCTACCCATATCCGGAGAGCCAGACGCCCTGGCAGGAGATCCAGCGCGGCATGGTCGACCAGCTCGGTGACGGCATGGTGC
>Ga0075430_100001665_pt1 | contig 18164 bp, 12 predicted proteins | sample RhiMetdeltSRZDD4_FD_75294 | JGI IMG/M metagenome (GOLD analysis project Ga0075430, IMG submission 75294) | Populus rhizosphere microbial communities from Tennessee, USA - Rhizosphere MetaG P. deltoides SRZDD4 | ecosystem: Host-associated > Plants > Roots > Rhizosphere > Soil | place: USA... | reverse complement strand
CTTGGCTGGTCCGTTCGAGATCGGCGCCAGCGCGGCGGCATACAGGGCATTGGCCTGCGCGATCCCACTTGCCACACACGCCGGCGATTCCGGCAGTCCAGCGATCACTGCAACGAGCACGTCGCGTGCCGCCGCGGCTACAGCGGCGTCCGGGGAGGCAGGTCCGTTCAGTCTCGCGTTGAAGGCGTACGGACGCGATCGGCGATCGATAGCATTCACCGCGTCGTGAACTGCGACGTGGACCATGGCATACATGCGGGACTCGGCGAGGCCGTTCCCGCTGATGTGTATACATGCCGCGGTCGCCGCTTTCGCAGCGTTCTCGTTCCACAGGGTCACGGCGTCGGCGGAAGCCGCGCTCGGCCATAGGATGAGAAGCGATAGGCACAGACCGATGCTCTGGGCGATTTGGTTCTTCATAGTCCCCCCTTTCGAGGCACCCGCGGGCATTCGAACACCACCGTCTTCATCTAGATAAGCGGAGTCAAGACCGTTCAACTTCAATGAGAGCCTTGGAGATCAACAACGGACTTCGTCTACCAAACGAACGCAGAGAATCCAGATGTCACGTTTCGTTCGGACATCGTAAAGGAGAACTGCTTCGCGATTGCGACCTAAAGGTGGAAAGAGTGTTGCAACGGAAGAGCTGCTTTCGCGTGCTACCAGCCCACTGACGAGAACACCGCGCACGGGCGACGGGCGCACGTCGCCCCGAAGCGCTGACGTCGACGCGGGTGTAAAGCACCCGCTCTACGGAGGCGGGAGAATCCGAGAGCAGACGAAGCGGGTTATCTTACCGTTGAGGGCGGACTTCCCTGCCGCTGCGTCGCAGGTGGCGTCAGCGTGAAGTTCACTGTCACGGTCATGAGGACGGGCACCGCAACGCCGTTGACGACCGTCGGCGTGTACTCGAATTGTCGAACAGCGTCCATTGCCGCTTGATCGAGGAGCGGAATCGATCGCAGGACCCTCACATCGGTAACCTTCCCATCCACACCGATCGTCGCCTCCATGATCACGATGCCCTGCACACCGGCCGCCTGCGCCTCCGGCGGATAGGGTGGAGTCACTCGCTTGGTCTGTGTGGGCGGTTTGATGTCGCCACCCACGCGGATGGGCTGCGGCGCCGTCAGCTTGAATTCGACGGCCACGCTGATGATGACGGGCACGCGCGCGCCGTCGACGACCGTGGGCTCATACACCCATTGGCGCACCGCGTCAGCAGCAGCGCTCTCGAGCGCGGGAATCGATCGTGTCACGCGAACGTCGCTGATCTTGCCGTCGACGCCGATGGTCGCTTCGAGCAGGACCACTCCCTGGACGCGCGATGACAACGCGGCTGCCGGGTACTCTGGGCTGACTCGGCTGATCAGCTTCGGCGCTTTCACCGCGCCGCCCACGCGGACAGGTGCGGGAGGAGGAGTGGCTTTCGTCGCCTCCTGGAACCGGCGCGCGGCGTCGACATACGCGCGTGCCGCATCAGCGGACTGACCTCGTTTGGCGAGGCCATCCCCGTCAGAGAATCGACCATCTCCGGCCGCGTACACCGCGGTTCCACGACCGTTAGCGGACAGAGCGCTGCGCCGCGCGGCCGTCGCGCGGTCGCGTGCGCTCGCAACGAACTCTGCGAGCAGGCGATCGTTTGCTTCGACGGGGCCGAGCGGCGCGGCCGCCGCCATGCTGGCAAGCGCGATCTCGACGTCACCACGTTTCCACGCGTCCGCTGCCTGGGATCGAAGTAGATCGCCGGGCGAGGGACCCCCAGTGTTCGCCGCTGCTGGCGCGGGCGCCCGTCCTTGACCCTCGGGTGGTGGGGCCTGACCAGAGGGTGCAACCGTCGCAGCCGGAGCCGGAGCCGGAGCCGTAGCCGTTGCTGGAGGCGACGGGGGCGCCGGCGGTGTGTCGGCCGAGTCGCTTGATTGGTTGACCGGACTCTTCAGTCGCCACGCGCCGGCAGCCGCGATCAACACGACAACAGCAACGGCAGCCAACTTGAGCGGACGAGTGCGAGGCGACGCGGCCGGTTGAACCGATGCCGGTGCTCCACTGCCGGATGAAGGATTACGGCGCGGGATAACAAGCGTCGGCGATGTGACTGGCGCCGGCACCACTAACGGAACTGGCTCCGTTACTGGAACGGCGGCGTCGACGCTCCGCGCTATCGCTTGACGAACAGTGTCGAGATCGCGACGAATGGCGCCGCAGTCCGCGTATCTCTCGTTCGCCTGTTTCGCGAGGCAGCGGTTGATCACCCGGACGAGAACCGGGTCGATCCCGGGACAGAGCTCCTCGATCGGCTGCGGATCCTGGAAGCCGATGTGACGAAGAATCTCGGGAAACGATTGTCCGAACGCCTGTTTAGTCGTGAGCAGCTCGTAGCCGACCAGTCCCGCCGAAAAAATATCGGCGCGGGCATCGACCACCTGGCCGGCCAGTTGCTCCGGCGACATGTAGTTGATCGTGCCGAGCACCACGCCGGTGCGGGTGAGGCCGCCATCGCCGAGCCGCGCAATACCGAAGTCGAGGATCCGGACCACGCCCTCGCTGTCCACCATCACGTTCGACGGCTTGATGTCGCGATGCACGACCCCTTTTGAATGGGCGTACTGAAGGCCAGCCAGCAACTGATCGAACAGCTGCAGCCTCTCAGCGATCGGCACCGCTCGTCGACTGATGACGATGTCCGCAAACGTCTCGCCTTCGATGTACTCCATGACGATGAAGGGCCGCTCGAGAAACGTGCCGGTCTGGAAAATCGTGACGATGTTCGTGTGACGGAGCGCGCTGGCCGATCTCGCTTCCGTATTGAATCGCCCTCGCAGCTCGTCGCTGTCGAACCCCTCATGGAGCAGCTTGATGGCGACGAGGCGATCGATGTCGGGATCGCGGGCCAGGTAGACGCTGCCCATACCGCCCCGACCCAGGCGGCGCAGCACGTCGAACTTGTCGATCCGTTGAACAGACGGTGGCACCATGGGGTCAGGGACGGTACGGCAAAACAAAGTCGATCTTACGGCAATCGACCGGCACTGCCGACCGAGCCCGATCGCAGCTGTGATAGTTCTCGCACATGGTCCGCTCGAGCGCTCTACGTTTCGATGGCGTCGAGGCGCGTCTTTGGACCCGCCTTCGATCTATTACGGGTCACATGAGTGAGGATGATCGTGAGCCAGAGGGTCGGTCGTCGGTTGCGAAAAAATTTTCGCGATCGTCAGCTCTGGGGTAGCATGCGGCCACGTGGAGGATCTATGCCAGGCAGGCAATTCATTCAGACTTCGCATCTCAATGTTCTCATCCTCGTCACCATCGCCGTCATAGGGGTGCCGACGCTCGGCTTCGGCCAATGGCTGAAATATCCAACGGCGGACGTGCCCAAGAACGCCGACGGCACACCGAACCGCAACGCTCCCACGCCGCGGATGCCCGACGGCAAGCCCGACTTCTCGGGCCTCTGGCACGCGACGAATCCCCAACGGTGCGGAGGCGGCGGGAGTCAGTTCATCGAGTGCGGCGTCGAGATCGGTGGGTCACCGCTTGGCGGCAACCTCGGGCGGAACCTGCCCGAAGGCCTTCCCTATCAGCCGCACGCGGCCAAGATGGCGAAGGAGCGCAGGGCGGACGACAGTCGCGACGATCCGCACGTGCGCTGCCTGCCCGACAACCCGCCGCGTGCGTGGACCCTGCCGCACCTGACGAAAATCATCCAGACGCCGAGGCAGCTCGCGCTGCTTTACGAAGTGAACGCGATGTACCGGCAGATCTTCACCGACGGCCGTCCGTTCCCGGAGGATCCCACGCCGGCGTGGAATGGCTACTCGGTGGGCACCTGGGAAGGTGACACGCTTGTCGTCCGCACGCAGGGCTTCCGTGACGATCTGTGGATCGATACCGGTGGCAGCCCGATGAGCGACATCGCCAAGATGACCGAACGGATCTCCCGTCCGAACTACGGGACGCTCAACATCGAGCTGACCATCGACGATCCGAAGAACTACACGAAGCCATTCTCGGTCAGCCTGAGCCAGCACATCGAGCTCGACACGGAACTAGTCGACGAGTTCTGTCTCGAGAATGAGAAGTCGTACGAGCGGATGCAGCGATCGCGAGGGCTGGAATAGGTCATGACGCGTTTAGCGCGCAGGCTTCTGCCTGCGCGTCAGTCACGCTGCGGTGTCTTCCGTCGCAGCGGAAGCAGCGCGCGAAGCCGTTCCTCCCGCAGCCAGAGTCCCGCCCACGCCAGCAGCGCCGTCGTCAGTGGAACGAGGACCGGATACGGTTCCTGGAGTCGTGTGTATTGCGAGATCGCCCCACCAAGATAGCCGGTCAGCAACACCACTCCTAGAACCGCTGTCGGTGGAGTCAGGTACAGCACGACGCACGTGAGTTGAATGATCGCGATGCGCGGCAACATGCTCGGATCCCAGCCAATCCTTCCCCACTCCTTGACGTACCAGGGATCGAAGGTCAGTTTCCACCGGGCGCTCATGAGCAAGACCGAGACGGACGCGACGGACAGAGTCCACCCGATCCAGGGAAGCCACCAGCTCAAACGAGCGGGGTGCGCGTGAACAGCAACGGTACTCATACGTTCCTCCGTCGACCTCACGAAGCGCACATCGTAACAGAGTGTTGCTGGCCTTCTATAATGTGCGCACCGTGAGGATCACCAGCATGCGTCAGCCGCTTCTATTCGTGTGTGCCGCCTTGATCGTGGCCGCTGCAATTACGCTCGACGCGCAATGGATCAAGCTTCCAACGCCTGGCCTTCCGAGATTGCCCGACGGCAAGCCAAACCTGACTGCGCCCGCGCCCCGCACAACGGACGGCAAGCCCGACTTGTCCGGGTTGTGGCAGAACGACGGCGGCGATCGCTACTACAACAACGTCACTTCCGATCTCGCGCAAGGTGACGTGGCGCCGTGGGCTCACGAGCTCTACGTGACACGGCAACTCGAGTTCGGCAAGGACAGCATGGAAACGCTCTGCCTGCCACTCGGTCCCGCCTACCTGACGACCCGGTATCGAATGAACCGCATCGTGCAGGCACCCTCCTTGATCGTGATGGCCTACGACGATGGGATGCATCGCGAGATCTTCATGGACGGGCGATCGCTCGAAGCGGATCCCAACCCGACGTGGATGGGCTATTCGGTGGGACGCTGGGTAGGCGACGTGCTGGTCGTTGAAAGCAACGGCTACACCGATCGGTCGTGGCTCGACTTCGGCGGCCACCCGCACACCGAGCAACTGCGGATCACTGAGCGCTACACGCGGCGCGACGTCGGACATATCGACGTGCAGGTGTCGATGGTCGATCCAAAGGTGTACGCGAAACCCATCACGTTCACGATGCCGATGACGCTGCAGGCCGACACGGAGATGCTCGAGGGTTTCTGCGAAAACCATCACAAAAGCCGCGAGCGCATGAAGACGACCAAACCAGCTCAGGTGGTAGAGGTTCCGGCGGCCACCTTGTCACGCTACGTGGGCACGTACGACGTTGAGGGCGAGGGCCAGAAGCACGTCGTCGGCGTGACGCTGGAGAACGGCACGCTCTTCTTCGACTACGACGGCAAGGGCAAAGAGGCGCTGATCGTGCTGTCACCGGAGCGGTTCTCCTGGTCCGGGTCGATCGTGGAATTTTCGACGGCCCCCGACGGCACTGCACATATGCGGATTCGATACGTGGAGCTCGACGAGCGCGGGCCGCGGCGAAGGTAATACTGCCGGGAGGAGAATGGGTTAGAGTGTCACCGCGCGCCGTGTGGCTCGGCCGCACGTTCGAGCGTCGATGAGGGGAGCGAAATATGTGCGATCAGGATCATTTTGAGGAAGATCGACTGGAGTACGAATCGAGCGGATTGGTCACGCGGCGACAGTTCGGTGCCCTGGTAGCGGCGGGCGTGGCGCTGACGTTGCCACAGGTCGTCAACGCGGTCGCGGTGACCGAAATGGACGTGACGATCAAAACGCCGGACGGCACCTGCGACGCCTACTTCGTGCATCCGACGACGGGGACGGCTCCCGGTGTTCTCGTGTGGCCGGACATCTTCGGGCTGCGGCCGGCGTTCCGTCAGATGGGCAAACGGCTCGCTGAAACGGGCTATTCAGTGGTCGTGATTAACCCGTTCTATCGCGCCCAGAAAGCCCCGACGGCGCCAAAGGGCGGAGCAACTCCGATACAGGAGGTGCTGCCTTTCGCAAAGGCGTTGAGCGAGACGACTCACATGACCGACGCGAAAGCGTTCATCGCATGGCTCGATCAGCAGCAGTCGGTGGCGAAGAACAGGAAGATCGGCACCCAGGGTTATTGCATGGGTGGTCCGATGGCGTTCCGCACCGCGGCAGCGGTGCCGGATCGCGTCGGCGCGGTCGCGTCATTCCACGGCGGTGGTCTGGTGACCAAGGAGCCGAACAGCCCGCATCTGCAGGCGTCGAAGACCAAGGCCAGCCTTCTCATCGCGATCGCATCCAACGACGACATGCGGTCACCTGATGAAAAGAACGTCCTGAAAGAGACGTTCGCGAAGTCGGGTCAGGCGGCGGAAATCGAAGTGTATTCGGGTGCGCACGGCTGGTGCCCACCGGATTCGCAGGTCTACAACATGGCAGACGCCGAGAAGGCCTGGAGCCGATTGCTCGAGCTCTACAAGAAGGCCCTTTCTTCCTAAAGACGTCGTTCGGGTTGGCGCTCGGATGTGAGCGCCAACCTGAATTTCTGCATCTCGAATTCCTAGCCTGGGAGGATCGTCATGATCGCCAGCATCGCCCTCATGCTCGTCAGCGCCGCGGCTTCCACAACAACGTGCGAGAGTCTGACCAACGTCAAGTTGGACAAGGCCACGATCAGCAGCGCGCAAATGGTGGCCGAAGGTCCCGCGCCGGCGCGAGCAGGGGGTCGTGGTCAAGCAGCCAACGCTGCGACACCGCCAGCAAAGCCAGCGATGATCCCCGCGCATTGTCGAGTTCAACTCGTTCTCAAACCGACGGCTGACTCACTAATCAACATGGAGATCTGGCTCCCGCCCGCGGACAAGTGGAACGGGAAGTTCATGGGCGTGGGTAACGGCGGTTTTGCCGGGTCGATCCAGGGACTGAACACCGAGATGCCACAGGCGCTGCGTCTCGGCTACGCCACGGCCGGCACGGACACCGGTCACCAGGAGCAGGGCGGAGCGTGGGCAATCGGGCATCCCGAAAAGATGATCGACTTCGGGTATCGCGCGACGCACGAGATGACGCTGAAGGCGAAAGAGATCGTCAAGGCGTTCTACGATCGCAGCGCGCAGTACTCCTACTTCAAGGGCTGCTCGACCGGCGGCCGCATGGCGCTGATGGAAGCGCAGCGATACCCCGACGATTACGACGGCATCATCGCCGGCTCGCTTGCCAATCGCCACATCCACATGTGGACGGCGGGGATCGAACGGAACATCAGCCTGTCGCGCAACCCGGACCGGGCGATCAGCAGCGAACAGGCGGCGCTCGTCAACAACCTGGTGACGAATACGTGTGACACGCTCAAGGAAGGGTTCCTGAACAACCCACGCGCCTGCAAGGTGGACTTCTCCTCGCTCAAGTGTAAAGCGGGAGCATCGGGCAACTCGTGCCTGACCGATGCGCAGATGAAGACGGTCGAGACGTTCTATGGCGGCGTGAAGAACTCGAAGGGCGAGCTGATCTTTTCCGGCCAGGCGCTGGGCAATCCGATCGGCGCGCAGCAGCCGACCAATCAGGCCCCCGGCAATGTGTTCGATCTGGTCCGCATCGCCTACAACGATCCCAACGTCGACTGGCAGAAATTCGATCTCGAGCGCGACATGAAGTTCCTCGATGAGAAGATCGGCTACGTCGACGCCGTTAATCCCGACTTGGGCAAGTTCAAGGCGAGCGGCGGCAAACTCCTGATCACTCACGGATGGTCCGACACCGGCATCACTCCGGAAACGTCGATCTGGTACTACGAATCAGTGCTCAACAAGATGGGCAAGAACCAGAGCGACTGGGTGCGGCTGTTCATGGCGCCCGGCATGGGGCATTGTGGCGGCGGCCCGGGCGTGAACACCTTCGATTCGATCGGCACGCTCGAGAAGTGGGTCGAGAAGGGTGTCGCCCCCGACACGATGCTCGGCACCGGCGCGAACGGCATGACTCGCCCACTCTGCCCGTACCCGCAGTACGCGGAGTACAACGGCACCGGCGATCTCAAGGACGGCAAGAACTGGTCGTGCAAGGCGCCGGCGAGTCACTAGCGCTCTTCAAATGGGACACGGCTATCGTTCAGCCAGTCACCTGCTGGCTGAACGATTCGGTCTTGCGAGCTGCTGGAACGCTCGCGACGAAGCAACGCGGTACTGGTTGGCGTAGGCGTCGTGGTTTCGTTCGAGGTCGGCGAGACGGTACTCGTAATTCACGGTCAGACCATAGGAACGCAGCAGCCCGGTAGCCGAGGTATCCCCCATCCAGTTGAGGCGCTCCAGCCGCGCGCCGTTGGCAAGGTGAAAACGCGCGACGGAATCCTGCGCGCCCACGCCGGCATCGGTGGAGATCAGGTAACGCGCACATCGTTCCATCATCTCCGCCTGGAGGGCGCTCGAAGTACCAGCGATGTCAGCGACGGTGACGGCGTCACCTTTCGCAACCAGGGCCGCGAGCACAGGTGAGATCGACTTCGGCGCCATGGCCGCGCGTTCCGCGAGCCATGCGCGAAACCCCGGGATGGGCGAGAGCGTGGCAAACGTCCGGACGCGCGGAAACTCCTTGCCCAGATCCTCAACCACCTGCTTGATGAGGACATTGCCGAACGAGACACCCCTGAGCCCTTTCTGGCAGTTGGTGATCGAGTAAAAGATGGCGCATGTGGCGTTCGAGGGATTGTCAACCGGCGAGTCAGGGTCGAGCAGCGGCTGCACCCTGGCCACCACCGTGCGGGTCAACGCCACCTCGATGAAGATCAATGGCTCCTGCGGCAACGCGGGATGGAAGAAGGCATAGCACCGGCGATCCGACTCCAGGCGCCGCCTGAGATCACGCCACCCCTGGATCTGATGCACGGCTTCATACTGAATGAGCCGCTCGAGGACGACGGCCGACGTTTGCCAGTCGATGCGCTGCAACGTCAGGAAGCCGCGATTGAACCACGACCTGAACAGGTGGGTGAGATCAGCGTCGATCTCGGCGCGACGTGGATGGTCGGCCAGTGTCGGCAACAGTCGCCGCCGCATGTCGACCAGAACGGCGGTTCCTCCCGCTGCCATGTTGCAACGCCGGAACAACTCCTGCCGTGGAGGTTCTACCGTCTCTTGCAGCGCCTGCAGATTGCGTGGCGACGCGTCGAGCCGATACGCCTCTGCCACCTGGCGAACCGCTTCAGGATCGACCGAGAAAGCCTCGGCAAGCCGATCGAAGAAGCGCTCGACCTGGTCTTCGTCAAGGCATTGGTACGCGCTGAGGACCTCGGCGGCGACACGGGCGCCGGAAACCTCGCCGCGCTCCGAGAGCAGTGCGCGGCAAAGATCGATCGCGTGCTCGACGTCGCGGGCCTTCGCGATTTGAGCGCGGGCGTGACTGCGTTTCAGCGGGCGAAGAATGCGAGCGAGATCGATCGGCACGTGACCTCTGAGACGGAGAGCCCCTTTGCTCGATTGTAGGCCGCGCGAGCCTCGCGCGTGTGTCGAGATGTTTACGCGATTGCCAACATCTCATAGGAAAGCGGCGGAAAAGGGCTCAACTTAGAATCGCAGCCGGAGTCCGCCGCCGGCCCTGGTGCCGCCTGCTTTCACGTCCTGGCTGACGGCGGCACCCTCGATTTCAACGCTGGCACGCGAGAACTGGAACAGGCCGCCGATGCCGACGCGCTGGGTGAAGAAGTAGGCAACGTCCACCCCGGCATTGAACCCGATGGACGATCCGTCCGCGCTGAGCGTGGATGCGGTGCCGAAACTGGCCTCATCGAACGGATACGAGTCGACCCAGGTGAAGTCGGTGACCAATTCCTGGTCGACCTTGAAGAAAGACGGACCGCCGAACACGGTGAACTGGAGGCGCGGCCCAACCGGCGCGATGACCTGTGCCTGCACGTGCACCGCGAGTTCGGCACGACTGAGGCCGATCACGTCACCGGTCACCGTGCGCGGGTGATTGAAGTAGAACGGATGCGGCACGGAACCGTTCAGGCTCGAGGTCGTGGAACGCGAGAACCGGGTGAGACCGGCACCGATCGCAAAACGGCGTGACAACGTCACTCCACCACCGACATCGAACGTGGGGCCGCCCTTGACCTCGTACTCCGACGTAAAGCTTCCGTCCTCGGCATTCGCGCGAAGGGTGGAGGTTTTCTCGAAGTCATTGCCGGTCACCTGGTAGCCGCCGTTCACGACAATGAAGCCGCGGCCCAGGACCGTTCCGGTCTGAGCGACGGCTGGAGATGCGGATGCGAGCATCGCTATCAGAACGATTGGCGTCATGTTCAGCAGTCGAGTCATCTCGGGAGTCCCTTACGTTGTAGAGAGGTGGGTCTTTCCTGGCCTGAGCCATGTCGAAGGCAGACCCGCCTGCCCAGTGGCTAATTCATGAGGCCGACGGCCTGCATCGCCTGACGAATCGCAACGGCGGCAGTGCTGTTCGCGCCATACAGATCCACCGCCGCCTGGAACGTTGCCAAAGCGGCAATGCGCATGCTCGGCACGTTCGGCATGATCACAGTCATCGCCCGGAAAAAGGCTCTTTCGATCTGTGCGCGGTTAGCGGCGCCGACACCCTGGACCGTCAACCCTGAGGTCGCGTTCCGGCCACCCTCAATCGCCAGGTAGAACGCGTGACTGAGGATCGTCGAGTTCAGATGCACTCCGCCGGCATCGGCTGATGGCACCACCGCCACTTGATCGCCGACCAGCACCCACGGCACCGGGGTGATCGCGATCGGATTCGAGGTCGTGCCCACCGCGATCGCTGCCATGAAGCTGAACGCTCGGCTGGCATGATCGGGATACGGGATGGTTCCCAGCGACGAAGGCATTGCGACCATCGAGGCGGGCGCATCGGCGGCTCGAGCGGCGCCGAGCCCGGCGAGGTCCTCCCCCAGCTTGTAGTCGGCTTGCATGGAGCCTGTTCCCGCAGGCTGGTGGAAGAACTCGGCGGCGATCCCGAAGATGTCGGAGAACCCTTCATTGATCGCGCCGGGGTAATTGGAGACAAGGACAAAGCGACCGGCGTTGCATAACATCGGGAGCTGCCTGCCGGCGATGGTCACGCTGGCCGAGTCACACGATAACGACGAGCCGCCAACCGTCACGGCGGTTGGTCCAAACCGATCGATGAACAACGCGCCCAGCAGCCCCATGCCAGTACGCTGCACGAGCGACGCGTTCGTCACGCCGTGCATCATCTCGTGGGCAACGACGTCGAGCGTCGTCATCGGCGTTCCGCCAGTGGTGCGCCCATACACGAACATGCCTCCGCCATCGGCGCCGAAGGGCGGAGCGATGAAGAACGCGTTGTTGATGAGCCCGGTGTGCACGGCGGACGTGATCGTGCCGCGCCGGTTATCGATCCCGGTCCAACTCACTTGCTTGAACAGGTAGTCCTGCATCCATCCCGCGTGCACGTGCGTGTCAACGACAGGCGGATCCGCCCAGGTGTTGTCGGCATCCACGGAGTAGTCGCCTTCGACGGGCGCGCCCGGAGGCACGAGCAGCCGATTCAGCGCCAATTCCGATCCGCGCGTATCGAATGTCCGGATCGGAGCGGGCCGCAGCTGATCGTGCGCGCGGAATCCTCCAGCCACCTGCGTCGTGCTCATCTTCTTCGCGTCGCCGAGCGCGCCGGTGCCAGTGCCAATCTGCGTCTGCGTCTGTATCTCGTCGATGGTCAAGAGCACGCTTCCCGTAGCCGCATCGACGATGTACGTCTTCAGGTCGCTCATGGTTGCGCGATACGCGAGCCGATACGCTCCGTCAAGGTTCGGAAAGATCACGAGCTGCGGCGCGTCGCCCACGAGGCGAGCGCCGGTCGACTCCGCGAGCCGAAGAGCGATCTGGTTGGCGCTCAGCGCCGCGGCGGAATCGATGGAAATGTTCTCGAAGACGTTACCAATGATCGAGACCGAGACGCCCTGCGCCGATTGTCGGGAAAGGCTTCCGCCGTAAACGGGGATGTTCTGGTAGTACTGCGCGAGCGTTTCGTGCGTGCGCCCGCCGATGTCCGGATCGGGATATGAGCTCAAGGCGACGAACTGCCGGGCACGGACCATCTGGTTGATGCGCGCATCCCACTCCCGCAGCTCAGTAGGGGTGGCCGCATTCACGGCAAGAAGCCCTGGCCGGCCTCCCGTGCTGACAGGCGCCTGCGCCGGCAGCGTGGTCGTTGCCAGAAACAGGAAACAGACCAATATCCGCAGTCGATGGGAGACCCCCATACCGCTTTCCTCTCGAAACCGTTTCAGTCGTTTAGGAACCAACGCGGGGTCAGACGAGTTCCAACCGGGCGACGCGTCCCCGGAAGAAACAACGTGCGGTGTCGACGTTCCGAACAGCAGATAATGCCACCGTCACCAAGGTCGCCAGTCGTGCCGCAAGGAGTTCTTATGCGCTGGGTTTTGCTCCTGACAATCGCGCTCCTGCCAGCAGGCGCCGCTGCACAAAACCCGGTGCCAACGCCGGCGGCGTGCGAACGGCTCGCCTTGTTGTCGTTGCCGAACACGACGATTACCCTGGCGCAGGTGGTGACGGCGGGAGGTTTTGCTGTGCCGGTGAACCCGGCAACGAGAGGTGGGGGCGGCTCTTCTGCGCTGGCCGGCACTCTCGGCCCGGTTCCCGACGTCCCGGGGAGAGTGACGGCCAACACTGCTGGTCTCGGGCTCGGTTACAACGGCGGCCGCGGCATCCCGCCATTCAGCGCACTTCCCGCCTTCTGCCGCGTGGCGGCGACGCTCAAACCGTCGCCCTCGTCTGACATTCACATGGAACTGTGGATGCCAGTCAGCGGATGGAACGGCAACTTCCGTGGGACGAGCCCAAACGGCCTGGGCGGCGTCATCAACTACAACGCGATGGCCGTTGGTCTCACCGACGGCTTCGCGGTCGCGAGCACCGATACTGGCCATCAGGGGGGCGAGACCGCCTGGATGCAGGTCGCGGACAAAGTGACCGACTTTGCCGGACGCGCCATGCACGAGACGACAGTCGCCGGCAAGGCGCTCGCCACCGCCTACTACGGCAATGCTCCCAGGTACTCGTACATGATTGAATGCGGTGGCGGTTCGGCCGCCGCGCTGCACGAAGTCCAGAAGTACCCCGCCGACTACAACGGCATCGTTGTCGGCGGCCACGCCGCGCATCTCACGCGACAGATCTTCGGACAGATGTGGCCCTGGCTGGCGACGCATCCGAATGGCGTCGCGATTCTGCCAACGGCGAAGCTGCAGGTGCTTCACGCGGCGGTACTCGACAAGTGCGACCTGCTCGACGGAGTCAGGGACGGCCTGCTCGAGAATCCGACTCGCTGCACGTTCGACCCGAAGGAGATCGAGTGCCGGTCATCCGGAGCCGACGGGCCGAATTGCCTGACGACGGCACAGGTCGAAGCGGTGCAGAAGATTTACGCGGGACCGACCAATCCACGAACGAACGAAAAGGTCTGGTCGCCGCTCTATCGGGGCAGCGAGCTGGACTGGAGTTTCTTCAGCGAGTCAGCGGCCCCGATCGGCATCGCAACCAGTGCGTTGCGAATGATTCTCGGCGACCCGGCGTGGGACTATCGAACGACGCCTGTCGATTTCGATCGTCACGTCGCGCTCGCAGACCGGTCGGAGATCGCACGTCTCAACGCATCCAACCCCGACATCTCGGCGTACGTGCGAAAGGGCGGAAAGCTGATTCTCTCGGGCGGGTGGAACAACGCCCTCGTCCCGGCGGGTGCTGTCCTCGATTACTACAACAACGTGCAGGCACGGATTGGTATCGAGGACACGAGGAAGAGCGTGCGCTTGTATATGGTGCCGGGCATGATCGAATGCAATGGCGGACCGGGCACCGACACGTTCGACATGCTCTCCGTGATGCGACGCTGGGTCGAGCGCAACGAGTCGCCAGACGAAGTCATGGCATCACGCGTCGAGCACGGGAAGGTCGTGCGCACACGTCCGCTCTGTCCCTACCCGCTAGTGGCCACCTATCGAGGCACCGGCAGCCCCGATGAGGCACGCAATTTCGTCTGCAAGTAGGCATTCGAAGATGCGCGGACCGAAGACCGGGTTAGTATCTACCTCCTGGAGGACGCCGATGGATCGGATCAGACGCAAGATACTGAAGGCCGGCACCGCGGCAACGGCGATGGCGGCGGCACCACGCGTATTCGCGCAGACCGGGCAAGGAGAAACGGCCATGTCCTTCTACGAAAACGGTCCCGTTCGCATCCACTACGAGGTGGCCGGTTCGGGCTTCCCGTTACTGCTCATCGCCGGTGGCGGATTGAACTCGACGATCGCCGGCTTGAAGCGCGGCGATCCATTCGACCCGATCCAGGAATTCAAGGGCGAGTACCGCTGCATCGCCGCCGATCTGCGCAATGCCAACGGCGGCCAGTCGTCCGGCCCGCTCGAGATCGACCGCCCGTGGGATGCGCATACCGACGACCAGCTCGGTGTGATGGATCACCTGCGCATCGACAAGTTCATGGTGATGGGCTTCTGCATCGGTGGCCCCTTCATCTGGAACCTGCTGGAGCGCGCGCCCAATCGTGTCGTCGCCGCGGTGCTCGCGCAGCCCAGCGGCTCGCGTCCGGAGATGCGCGACCTCTTCTACGACAACAACATGAAGGGGTGGGGACCCGAGCTGGTCAAGCGGCGCCCCGACGTCACGATGGAGACGGTCGACAAGTACCTGACCAAGATGTACCGCACAAATCCCGACTTCGTCTTTACCGTGACGCGTGATTTCGTGCGCAAGTGTCAGACGCCGGTCTTGATCCTGCCGGATGACATCCCGGCGCATCCGTACGCCGTGGCGATGGAGGCCGCCATGCTCGCGCCGAAGGCCGAAGTGAGCATCTTCCCGTGGAAGGAGCCGAAGGAACGAATTCCGCTCGCCGTGCGGCAGATACGTTCATTCCTTAAGGCGCATCGGCCTTCTTCGACCTAGGCAGGGGTGTCGCCGCGTCACTCGTAACGCAGCGCGACCGTCGGGTCCACGCCCACGGCCCGTCGTGTCGGGATCAGACACGCGACCAGGGCGACAACCGTCAGTCCGATCGTCACAATCGTGAACGTCAGAGGATCGGTCGGACTGACCTCGAAGAGCTCCGAAGCAAGTACTCGGGTCAGCCCCATCGCCCCGGCCAGCCCCAGCACAAGCCCGATCCCAATCAGGATCACCGCACGCAGCATCACCAGCCGCATGACGCGCGTGCCGCCAGCGCCGAGCGCCATCCTGATACCGATCTCACGTGTCCGCTGCGCGATGGTGTAGGCCATGACGCCGTAGATGCCGAGCGCCGCCAGCAGCCCGGCGGCAGCGCCGAAGATGCCGAGCAGCGTCGCATACAGTTCCAGGCCGCGCGACTGCTGACCGAGATACTGCTCTACGGTGCGAATGTTGCCGGCCGGCTTGCCGCGGTCGATCTCAGCCACCGCCCTCCGGACCGCTGGCGCAAGCGCCATCGGCTCGCCATCGCTGCGGATGACGAACGCCATCATCGCGCGATAGTCCCAGGATGGACCCTGCCATCGATCCTGCTGTTGAAGGTGCGGCACGTACATCATCGGCGTCGGTTGACGTTGGAAGCGTCCGATCACGCTGTCGCCGACCACGCCCACGATCACGCGCGGCTGTTCGTTGGGAACGAAATCGAGCGTCACGCTCTGCCCGATCGGATCCTGCCCTTCCCAGAAGCGATCGGCCATCGTCTTGTTGATGATCATCACGAGCGGTGACGTGGACGTGTCGGTGCGATTGAAGTCCCTGCCACGCTGAATCGGAATCCGCATGGTCTCGAAGTATCGCGGGGTGATCGCGAAATAGGCGGCGCCCTGACGCTGCCCGGGTTCCGGCCGCGGCCGCCCTTCGATGAAGAATTGCATGCCCATGGCATTGCCACTGAGCGGCGCCCGGCTGATCGCGGCGGCCGACGTAATGCCGGGAATGGACTGGATACGCTCCCACACGCGCTCGAACGTGAGACCGGTAACCGGAAAGATCTCCCACAACCCGACACCACGGTATTTGTCTACCGGACGCATCAACTCGTCCTGCGCGAAACGGAACTCGAACGTCAACAGGTTCCTCGGATCCGCTCCGAGCGGGTTGTTCAACACTCTCAGAAGGCTGTTCCCCATCAGCGCCGCCCCGATCAGGAGCATCAACGCCAGGCCGATCTGCACGGTGACCAGCGCGCTGCGGAACCGCTGCGCGCCGCCGGTACTCATGCCATCGCGACCGGATTCTTTGAGGGTGTTGGATAGATTCACCTTGGACGTCTGAACTGCAGGCGCCAACCCGAACAGGACACCGGTCACCAGGGACAAGACAGCCGTGGCCAAGAGCACGGGAAGATCGATCTGCGCTTCATTCAAGCCGATCATGCCCGGCGGCAACGCCGCCACCAGCGCGCGCAGGCCGGCCCACGCGATTGCGCACCCGATCGCGCCACCGACGAGGGCGATCAGCACACTCTCGGTCAGCAGTTGCCGCATGATGCGCCAGCGCCCTGCGCCCAGGGCGCTGCGCACGGCAACCTCGGTCCGGCGCGACGCCGAACGCGCCAGCAGCAGACCGGCGATGTTCGCGCACGCGATGAGCAGCACGAAACCAACGGTTCCCTGCAGCACCAGCAATGGCCGTTGAACGTCCTCGTAGAACGCGGCTCGCAGTCCCTGCAGCGCACTCGTCACGTTCTTGTTTCGATCCGGGAACTGCGCGGCCAGCCCTTGCGACAGCGCGGTCATCTCGGCCTGCGCCTGTCCGATCGTAACGCCCTGGCGAAGCCGGCCACTGACGAAGAGGAACGCTGCCGCACTGGTGAGCTGCTGCGGGGTGAAGCCCGCCGGGCTCCAGATGGCGGTCTCGGCGCTCGCGAAATCGAAGCCTTCCGGCATGACGCCGATGATGTCCGTCTCGACGCCGTCCAGCCGCAGTGTCTTGCCCACGATCTGACGATCGCCAGCGAAACGCCGTTGCCAGAAGCCGTAGCTCAGGACGACCACGGGCGCCGGGCTTCCGTTTCGGTCCTCATCGGGCGTGAACACGCGGCCGAGGATCGGCTGAACGTCGAGCACGTCCCACATCGACGCGGTAAAACGGGAGCCCTGAACGCGCTCGGCGGGCGCGCCATCGGCCGATGTGCCCAGGTTGCTCGGGAAGCCGAAGCTTGCGCCCAAGGCCTCGAACGAACGCGCCTGCTCCTTCCACGCGAGGTAGTTCGCACCGGTCGTACTGTTGCGCACCGCGGGGCGATCGACGCGCGACGTCCACAGCGCAACCAGCCGTTCCGACTCGCGATAGGGCAGGTCGGCCAGCAGCGACGAATTGATCAGACTGAAGATGGTGGTGTTCGCGCCGATGCCCAGGGCCAGCGACAGCACGGCCGCCGCGGTGAATCCGGGCCTGGCCAGCAGCATGCGGACGCCGAACACAAGGTCCTGGCGCAAAGTCGTCATGAGCCGTACGCGATATTGGACGTCAGGATTATCGCGTGGGTTGGCATTGGCGCCCATGGCGCCACAGATCCCCTACTCTACCCGCAACTCTCCGTGGGCTTCGTGATTTCATCTCATCGCGATCGTCGCCAAAACGTGACGGATCGCCGCCACAGTCAGATCCGGGTTGTCGTGATGCACGTTGTGTCCGCCGCGTTTGGTGACGGCGAAGAGGCCCTGCGGCGACGACAAGGCCCAATCCTGCTGGTGCCTGATCTGGATGCGCAGAATGGCTTCGCGTGTGGAACGCTCGACCGGATCTCGCACCTGATCGAGCTTGCCCGCGGCAACCACCGCTGCCACCGGGATACCGGCCGGAGGACGAACGGCGTTCAACTCAGTGAAGTCGTTCGCCATCAGTCGACGGATGTTGTCGAGCTCCGCCCGCATACCCGTGGGCAGGTCAGGAGGAAGACCATCCAGCTCGCTCCTCAATACACCAGCAGCGTCCGGTGAGACGGAGGCAAGGTCCGCC
>Ga0075430_100001662_pt1 | contig 18176 bp, 36 predicted proteins | sample RhiMetdeltSRZDD4_FD_75294 | JGI IMG/M metagenome (GOLD analysis project Ga0075430, IMG submission 75294) | Populus rhizosphere microbial communities from Tennessee, USA - Rhizosphere MetaG P. deltoides SRZDD4 | ecosystem: Host-associated > Plants > Roots > Rhizosphere > Soil | place: USA... | reverse complement strand
CGATCGGCATGGAGGCCGTCGAGGCGGTCGAGCTGATGGAGGGCTTCCCCGCGGGCATCCCCATGGTGCCCGACGCCGTGGCGCGCCAGCTCATGATCGCCGAAGCGAACCCTGCCATCAATCGCTGTCCGCACTGCTTCGCCCCGCATCCCGAGCACGCGATCAACTGCCGCAACGCACCCATCCCTTACAAGCCTGTCCCGTGAGCGGCGCCCGTCTCGCCCGCGCCATCGCGGCCTATCTCAGCACCGGGCTTTTCTGGTGCGTCACGCCCGACGGGGTGATCGTCGAGATGAGCGCCGACGACTTCGCCCGGCTCGATGGCGCGGGCCACCTGTCCTATCTCGACACGCTCGCCTTTTTCTCCCTCGACGACGCCAACCGCTGCGCGGAGCGTATCCGCGCGAAAGGCTGACCGACCATGCCGAAACCCCGTCCCCTGACGCACATTCTTCATCATCGCCTGGACCCTCGACGCGGCGACGATCGCGCGGCGTCGGTCGCGTTCTGCGGCTTCGACGCCCCCGACGTGGCGCCGCTCGTGCTCTTCCCCGACCGTCACCCCGAGCTGGTGCGGCAGGGCATGGGTGGGCTCATCGCCGACGTGCGGCCTTTCGCCCCCGAGGGTGAGGCGACCTGCACCGACTGCTGCGCGCTCCGTCTCGACGCGCGCCCGAGCTTCCTGCGGCGGCTCTGGCGGAAGATGACCGGCACGGCCCCCGAGCTCGAGCCCGCCCCCGATCTCCTGGCCGAGCCCCGTCACCCCGAAGACGACGGGGCCGCGTGAGCTTCACGAAGATGGACGGCGGCAAGTGCCGCAAGTGCGACGGCACGGGCTGGGTGGTCGGGGCGGGCGAGCCGACGATCAGCGTCACCCCCTGCACCTGCCCGGCCCGCTACAAGCGCACGGCGACGACGCTGCGTCGCGCCGTGATCGCGGTCTTCCCCGACCGCAACCCCGACGATCTGTTGCTCGCGCGGGAGCAGGCCCCGCGCCGCGCCGAGCGTTCGATCGTCGAGGGCATGCGCCGCTGCGCGCAGCCGCTCCCAGACGGGCGGCTGTGCCGGCGGGCCCTCACCCATCAAGGGGAGTGCTCGGCCGATGAGGTGAAGCGGTGGTGAAGACCCGTAAGCAGTACATGCGCGCGTACTGCGCGGCCCGCTATCACCGACGGCGGCGCGTGGCGATCCTCTTCCTCCTCATCATGCGCGGCAACGATGGGTGCGCGCTCTGCGACGGGCCGGGCCCGTTCGTGATCGATCACGTCGACCCCGCGACGAAGACGGACGACCCGAGCCGCTTGCTCACGCGCCCGCTTCGGGCGCTCTGGCGCGAGCTGCGCGGGTGCCAGGCGCTCTGCGGCGCGTGCAATTACGAGAAGATGAAGCGTGACGGCGCCGAGCTGCGCCGCGAGTGGTGGGCGCGACGACGCGCCGCCTGAGAGTGTCGGCCGAAACTTCCCAGCGTGCGACCCGGCCGCGCACGCGCTGAACAAAGGACAGTGAACCCATGGCACCCAAGAACGGAAAGAACCCGACGAAGCTCAAGATGCCCGCGCTCCCGAAGGGCTGGAAGGAAGCGTCCAGCACGCTCGCGGGCTGGTTCTGCCGCAAGCCGGGCAACATGATCATCGGCACCTTGCGGGGGAGCTTCGAGGTGGACGACAAGTTCAACCGGGGGAAGAAGCGCAAGGTGTACCGGATCGAAGTCGTCGAGGGGAACCCCCTCATCGGCGCCGAGGATTCGGGCGAGGTGGCGAACCCCGGCGACATCATCGGGCTCGACGAGACGGGCTACACCCGCAAGCTCGGCGATTACGAGCAGGGGCAGGCCGTGCTCGTGCGCTACGTCGGGAAGCAGGGCGAGGGCCGGGAGGACCCGCACGTCTTCCAGGTCGCGACGCCCGAAGACTAGGACCACAGGGGCGGCCCGAGAGTGATCTCCGGGCTAGGACACCGGCGGGCCCTGCGGGGCCCGTCGGGAGCGTGGTTCGATTCCGCGCCGCCCCCCGAAAGGACAGGTGAGCTATGCGAGTCAACGTGTACGCCGAAGAGATGACCGACCGGATCGAGATCATCGAGAAGACCGTCGAGGGGATGAAGTTCACTGCCCTTCGTCTCTACCTGGAGCTGCCCGCGACGGGACCTGATGGGGTGACGGTGCGTGGGCCGTTCATGCACCGGCCGGGCGACGATGATTCGGCGGCGATCACGTTCTGGGGGAAGAGCGATCTGCGCGTCGTGTTGCGGAAGGCGCTCGCCCTTCTCGATGAGCATTACGCGGGCCGATGAGCCCCGAGCATCACCCCGACGGCGATCCGTGCTCCCGCTGCGCGCTGCCCGCTGCGCGCCATCGCATCCGGCGCGGCCGGCCCGACACGCGCACGGCGCGCAAGCGCAAGGACACCCGGCGGCGCCCCACGCACGAGCCCGACGCGCGGCTGTGCTCGTGCGGCGTGCGCGCCGAGCTGCACCGGCCCCGAGCTGCCGCGCGCTCGGGCCCGCGCCCGCCGGCCGGCCCCAGGACGAGCGGCCGGCACGGGCCACGCCCCATCATCGGGATCGACGGCGAGGGCGTCGGGCGCAAGCCGCACCGCTATATCTACCTCGCCGCCTGCGACGCGACGGGGCAGCGCGTCTTCGACGTGCGCGCGAAGAAGGGCGAACGGCTCACCACGCGCCAGTGCTTCGACCTGATTCTGTCGCTGCCCGCCGACGCACTGATCGTCGGCTTCGCCTTCGCGGGCTACGACGCGACGAAGATTCTCACCGACATACCCGACAGCGACCTGTACGCGCTCATGCACCCCGACCTGCGGCGCAACGAGTCGGGGCGGCCCGTTCCGATCCAGTGGCGCGGCTATCGGGTGAACTTCCAGAACCGCACCCTCACCGTCGCGCGTGGGAAGCACCGGCGGTCGGTCCACGACGTTTTCAAGTTCTATCAGTGCTCGTTTGTGAAGGCGCTTGAAGATTGGAAGGTCGCGACCGCGGACGAGCTCGCCCGCATGCGGAAGATGAAGGCCGACCGCTCGACCTTTCGCGAGAAGCAGCGGGCCGCGATCGAATCGTACTGTCGCGACGAATGCAGCCGGCTCGCGCAGCTCGTGCGGAAGCTCCTCGACGCCCACGAAGAGGCGGGTATCAAGCTCCAGCGGTACGACGGGCCCGGCAGCTCGGCGACGGTGCTCCTCAAGCGGATGGGCGTGCTCGACCACCTGGCGCCCGTCCCGCCCGAGATGGATCGCGCCGTGAAGTGCGGGTTCTTCGGCGGGCGATTCGAGCACGCCCGGGTGGGCGCGGTTCACGGACGGATCTGGGAATACGATCTTGCGAGCGCATACCCCTACGCGGCGACCGCTCTCCCGTGTCTCGCACACGGCGATTGGCGGCTGGTAGAGAAGCCCTCGGCGCGCGTGCTCGACCGGGCGACGCTCGCGCTCGTGAAGTGGTCGGGCGGCGCCCCGCGCAGCTCGCGGCAGCCCTGGGGGGCGCTCCCCGTCCGCACCGAAGACGGGTGCATCATCTTCCCGCTGGGCGGCGTGGGCGGCTGGGTGTGGCTGCGTGAGTTTCGTTCGGCGCTCGCCTTCGGCGACTACAAAGCCGATGCCGCGTGGGTGTTCTCGGGGTGCGACTGCGATCTGCCCTTCGCGCAGCTCGCCGACGTGTACCGCGAGCGCGTGAAGCTCGGGAAGGATGGCCCCGGCAAGGTGCTCAAGCTCGCGAGTAACAGCGTGCCGGGGAAGACCATGCAGAGCGTCGGCAAGGCCCCGTTCCGGTCGCTCGTCTGGGGCGGGCTCATCACCTCCGACACGCGCGCGGAGCTACTTGACGCGACGGCACTGGACCCCGATGCTGTGGTTGCGCATGCGACCGACGGGATCAAGTCGACGCGGCGCCTCAAGCTTCGCGCGCCGCGCGACACGGGCACGGCCGGGCTCGTCGGGCCCGACGGCAAGCCGGCCCCGCTCCTGGGGGAGTGGGAAGAGAAGACGCCCGAGAAGAGCGGCACGGAGCACGGCATCTTCCTGGTGCGGCCGGGCATCTACTTCCCCCTCGGCGACAAGCGCCCGAAGGATCTGCGGGCCCGCGGCATCGCGAAGAGCGCCCTTCTCGACGCGCTCGCCCGCATCGTGCGCGCGCAGGAAGCGGGGAAGCGGTCAGTGGTGATCCGCGGGATGCAGCGGTTCATAGGCGCGAAGAGCGCCCTGCACCTGCACAAAGATGGGTCGGTCGCGCGCTCGGAAGGCTTCGGCGAATGGCTCCCTCACTCCGTCGATCTGACGTTCAACCCGCACCCGAAGCGCGTGCGTGCTGTGAATGGGCGTCTCCTGACGTGGGCGTTCCTCGATTTCGAGTCGGAGCCTTACGAGACGGTGAAGACGAGCCCCGACGCGGCTGCGCTCGGGCGGCTCGATGAGATCAACGGGGAGCAGCCAGACGGGGAGATCGAGGGAGCATGAGCCATCGCGACTTTGAGGGGCGGAAGTCTGAATTCGTCACGGTGTACACGGGGCCGATTCAAGTGGATGGACTCGTGCGGCTCATCGGTTTGCAGGCGACCGTTTACGTGCCGGGCAAAGACGCGGCCGGCAATGAGAAAAACGCGTGTCATATGACCCACGTGTTTCTCACTCCTGAAGTCGCGCGCGAGCTGGCGATGGAGCTGCTACGCCGGGTCGAAGGGATCACGGTCGACGACATGCTGCGCCGAGCTGCCGACGGAGAGTAGATGCCCCGCGCGTCCACAAAGGGCATGCGCCGGATCACCGGCAAGGACGGGCGCAAGTTCTGGATCGAGACGGCGACGGGCCGGCGCACCACACCGGGCAAGCCGCTGTCGAAGCCCCAGCCCCGAGCTGCCGGCGGGCAGTTCCAGACGAAGGGCGGCACGGGCAAGGTGATCGGGAAGGACCGGGAGGGGCGCCCCGTCTACAAGCCGCCGCTCGCGCCCGTGCGGGGTGAGGGGGGCAAGTTCGCGCCGCACCCGGTGAAGCAAGCCGCCGAGCGGCTTCGGCAGCGCACGATGTCGGTGAGCGATTACCGCAAATTCGCTGGTGCTTACGGGTTGACAGAGCGACAGCTCTGGGCAATATACGAGGCGGGAGCCCACTAGGTGGACAAGTCACGCCGCGTCTGTCGTTGCGGGAAGCCCTGCCGAGGGCCGCGAGACGCGCGTTACATCAAGATCGTGGCGTGCGCCGACTGCCGGCGCGACCGCCGGAAGAAGCAGATCAGGGACGCCGTGCGCCGGCTGCGCGAGCGCGAACGAAAGGCGGATTGACCATGCCGAGACTTCCCGTCGGGACCTACCGGATCACGCTCACGCACGAGCAGAGCGGCACGAAGACGTGGGAGATGGCAGGGCTCGACGCCGCGCGCGTTGAGCAGGTGATGGGGCTTCTCATGCAGGCGGCGCCGTACATCAAAGCCGCGCAGGGAGCGAAGCAGGCGTGGGACGGTATCGAGCGCGCGCTGTCGGGGCTCGCCGAACTGGGCGCGCCCCCCGCCCCCCGTCGCCGCGTGGGCCGGGGGCGCCGATGAAGCTCGACGTGGGGCGCATCGTTCATGTGGAAGGGGCCAAGCATCCCGCGACGGGGCGCGTGCTCTGTCGGGCCGCGCTTGTCGTCCATGTGACCCGCTCGGCTTCGGCTGATTTCGGGACGGTGCGGGTTTTCGGGGCCTTCCCTGCCGATGATTACGCGCTCGATGTCGAGGACGATACCGGGCGTGTCTGGCACGACCCGCGCGAGTGCCCGCACGACGGGGGGGCGAGCTAGTGCCCATCGTCACCGGGAAGCGGTCGCAGCGTCGTCAGCTCACGCGCGCCGAGAAGCTTTACGATCTCGTGGTCGACGGCGTGCAGGGCTTCACGCTCGCCGAGGTGATGGCAGTCAAGCGGGGCGACGAGTGGGAAGAGCTGCCCCCGAGCGTGCGCACCGTCTTCGAAGAGATCGCACACAAGCTCGATTCCTAGAGGGCTGCCCGTGCGTTCGCATGGGGTTGTCGCTGGGTAATCGGTGTATCCTTTGGGCCTATGAACAAGGCGAACGCGGGGAAGGCGGCAGAGGCGGCGGCCCGTGCGGCGGCTGCGCTGGAGCGGGCCGCAAACGCGGTCGAAGACGACGGCGACGAGCCCGATAAGGACCTGGGGCCGCTCTTCGCGCTCGACGGCGAGCTGCGCGACAAGCACGACCGCACGCAGATTTACCGGCTGGAGCCGATCGACGAGGGGCACGTGGGCGACCTGCCCCCGGAGTCGACCATCGAGGACATTCGATCGCGTTGGGGCGGTGGGCGCTTCCGCGCTGTCGCAGTTGATGAGGCGGGCGCCTACCTCAAGCGCACGAGCCAGATCAGAATCGGCGGGGACCCCATCTTCGACAACGAGATCGGGGCGAAGAAGTACGATCGCTGGCTCAAACAGACGTTCGGCAAGGACGCTGCGCCCGCGGCTGGCGGTCGCGGCGATGTCGACCCCGAAGACGCCAAGGAAGCGCGGCATGCGCGCGAGCTGGCGCGCATCAAAGCCGAGAACGAGGCGAGCCTTTCGCGTCTGCGCGCCGAGGTGGAAGCGAAGGAAGCCGCCGAAGAGCGCCGCCGGCAGCGCGAGCGGGAAGACCGCGAAGCCGCCGACGATCGCCGCCGCGCCGAAGAGCGCGCCGACCGCGAGCGTGAGCGGGAAGAGCGCCGCGCCGAGCGCGAAGAGCGGCTAGCCGCCGAAGAACGCCGATGGAAGGTCGAGATCGAAGAGCGCCGCGCCGACCGCGAGTCGCGCGGTGATCCGATGGCGCAGTTCGCGGCGATGGCGCAGATCGTGGGGGCCATGCAGGGCTCGGGCGGCGGCCCCGAAGACCCCGTGACCGCCATCGCGTCGAGGCTCCCGGAGATTCTCCAGGAAGCGCGCGAGACGGGCGCCGCGATGATGAGCGGCGGCGAGCGGCGCGAGCGTGCCCCGCGGCGGCGCCAGGTCGAAGAGGGCGACGACGCATCGGTCAAGCTGGAGGGCCCCATCGCGCGTAAGGCGATGGCGGCGATCCGCCGGCTCCAGAAGATGGGGCGCGACCCGGAGCAAGTTCTCGACCGGATGTTCTCGGGCATCGCAGGCGCGAAGCCCGGCACCGCGCCCCCGTCGCGGCAGCTCCCGCCGCAGATGGGCAAGGGCAAGCCCACCCCGAGGAAGCCGCCCCCACGCGGGCGCGCGAACGGCAAGCCCGTGAACGCGGCGAAGGGCACCGTGCGACCGAAGCCGCCGACCACCCCACCGAAGACGGAGCCCCAGCCATCATGAAGAAAGCGATGCAGGTACTTGACGCGCTCTTCGGCCCGCTGCGCGCGTGGCGGAAGTTCCGCGGCGGCACGTGGGTCCGGGTCGACAACCCGGCCGCGATGATCTGGGATGCGTGGGTGCGACCGCCGGTCGGGAAGATGGAGCGCGAGACGGCTCGCGAGGTGTGGGCGTGAGCGGCCCCGGCGAGCTGACCGTGCAGGTGCAGGCGCCCACCATGGTCTTTCTGTCGGGCGTGCTCCTGCCCGTCGGGACGTACCGCATCGAGCACAACCCGGTGAGCCCCAACATCGTCGACGTGACGGTGCTTCGGGACGCGCCGCACCTGCCGCGCGTGCTCCGCGATCTCTTCGCCTCCATCGCCTTGAGCGGCGCCGTCGAGCTGCCTGCCGAGCTGAAGGGCGGGCGCGTCTTCATGTCCATGCCCGGCCCCGGCGGCGCTGCGCTCTTCGTCGAGCTGGGGTTGCGTAACCTCTTGCTCGTCCAGTCGAAGCCGCAGGCCCCGGCATGATCCCGTGGGAGAAGAAGCTCTGTGAGGTGACGCTCGCGGAGTACATCGCGGCGGAACGATCGGTCGGCATCCTGTCGGGCTGGGTGGTCGGCATCGCGACCGCGCTCTTCCTCTTCCTCTTGCGGCTCGGATGGCTCCGCTACCAGGCGCGAAAGTACGCGCGCGCGTTCCCGGCGGCGCCCCCCGTGACAACTGCCCCGCCTTCCGCTACTTTGGACGTGTGACCCCGCGCGAGCTGGCGACCCTCTTCCGCACCGAGCGGCGCCGCTTCGCACGCTTCTCGCCCGCTGCCGCAGAGGCCCGACTCTTCCTTGCTCGGCGCCCGCGCGGTGCAGCGGCACGCGCGTTCGCGTTCGTCGACGTGCGCCAAGGCGACGTGACGTTCTATCGCGAAGCCTTGAGATTGCCCCGGCGGCACGTGCTCGGGCTCTTGCGGCACGAGCTGGGGCACCTATCCGATCCGCGCGTGGGCCGCCCGGGTGGGGAGCAGCGCGCCGACGACATCGCGCACGCGGTGACGGGGCACCCGATCCGATACGAGAACTTCGGGCGTGCTCGCGCCGTGCAATCGGTGGGGCGTGGGGAGTACCCTCGTCCGTGCTGGCTTCATAGGTGACGATGATGTTCCTCTGGCTTCTCTTCGCGGCAGGCGGCGCTTACTGGCTCATGCAGCCGAAGGCGCCGAAGCGGCTCGTGCTCCTGGGCGACTCCCTCGCCGTGGGCATGGCGCCGTTCATCGAGAAGTGGGCGAAGGCGCGCGGCGTGCCGCTCCGGGTCGACGCCAAGGTGGGGCGGCCCTCGACGGTGCAAGAGGTGGGCGACGTGGCGGGCGCTGTGGTGCTCGTGTCGCAGGGGACAAACGACGCCGTGAGCGCGCGCGCCGACGTGCGTGCGTTCGCGAAGCGGCTCGCGGCCGGCGCTCCCGCCCGGGTGATCTGGCTCGTCCCGCCCGGCGGCGACAAGCTGCCCGGCATCGCGAACGTGCGCGCGCAGATTCGATCGCTGTCGGGTGTTACCCCCATCACCGTCGCGACCGCCATCCGTCCCGACGGGCTGCACCCGGTGAGCTACAGCCCCCCGGCGACGAAAGTGCTCGCCGCGCTCGTGAGGTGGCCCGCGTGAGGCGCTTCTTCATCCGCGCGTGTCGTCGGCTCGGGCTTCAGGGCTTCGCCGCGTGGCTAGCGTCGAGCTGCGCGCACGAGCGCGCTACGCGGTTCTGGTTCGCGAAACACTACTTCCTGCGGGTGTGCAAGGGCTGTGATCTGGTGCTGGAGCAGGGACGCGACAAGTCGCACCGCTACCCCGACGGCGCCGCGGGCGTGCAGCGAGGCGCCCATGTGTGAGCACTGCCCGAAGCCGAACGCGCACCCCGAGCTGGCGAAGCTCGCGCAGAGGGACACGATCGGAAGCGGCTTCGACGGCGAGCCCGGCCTTGAGCTCAAGTCGACCCGCCGGCGCCCCGAGCCCGCGAAGAAGCGCGCGAAGAAGGTGCCGTGATGCTGTCCTGGCTCGCACCGGGCGGCGTGTCGACCTTGCGCGGGGGCTGGCGCGAGCCCGACGGCACGCGCATCGAGAAGCGCGAGTGGGCGACGCAGGCCGAGCAGGTCGCCTATCTGCGTGCCGTGGTCGACGTGTACCGCGAGCGCGAGTGGCTTCGGCGGCTCGCGCTCCATATCGCCTTCGACGTTTACAAGTGCGAGCGCAAGGACAAGGCCGCGCAGGCGGTCGCGATCGGGCAGTGGGTGAAAGATCACGTCACCTACGTCGAAGAGCTGCCCGAACGCTTCATCACCCCGCTGCGCGTGCTGTCGGCGCCGCACCCGGCGGGCGATTGCGACGACTTCACGGTGTTGATCGCGTCGCTGTGCGAATCGCTCGGCATCCGCTGCGCGCTCGTCGCCGCCGCGTGGAAGGGCGGCTATCGGCATATCTGGCCCGAGGCTCACGACGGGCGGAAGTGGGTGCGGCTCGACGCGACCATGCGCGAGCCGGTCGGCATCGCGAACCCCTACAAGGTTCTGATCGCCCTGCATGGCGCCGATGCCCGGGTGCTGCGCGTTTGACACCGGGGGCGACCCCGTGTAGGCGTTGAAGGCATGGCGATCAGGTACGCAAACGGCACCGCGGGCATGGGTTCGTGGACCGACGTGGTGAAGCAGTACGCGGTCGCCGCAGGCAAGAGTGCCGCGGGCGCCGTCGCGAAGAAGGCGCTCGCGCCGAAGCCGAAAGCGGCCGGGGCGACCACGGCGCCGCCCGTGTCGCTCGCGCGCAAGCCGGCCGCGTCGGGGCCGCCGTGGGGCAAGATCGCCCTCGGCGCCGCTGTCGTGGGCGGGCTCTTCTTCTTCATGCGCCGCAGGCGGGCCTAGTGATCCGCTTCGGGCTCATCCCGCACGGCACGTCGGTGCTGCGCGGCTTCGGTCAGATCAGCGAGAAGACCGTCGAGGGCTACCGGAAGCGCGTCGCCAAACTGCGCGGCATCGTCCTGAAGGACAAAGACACCCTCGGGAAGATCAAGTTCAAGCTCGACACCGCGAAGAAGGCGAAGGACCGGAAGAAGTGGGCCGGCAAGTACGCGCAGCAGCAGCGCGTCGTCGCGGGCCACACCGCGGAGTACAACAGCGCCGTCGCGCTCTTCAAGGAAGCTTCGGCCGAGCTGAAGGCGCAGCAGGCCGAGGAAACCGCCACCACGCCTTCGGGCGGCGGGGGCGGGGGCGGGGGCGGCGGCGGGGGAGGCGGCGAGGAAGCGCCGCCGGCAGAGGAAGAGGCGCCGCCGGCCGAAGAGGAAGCGCCGCCCCCCGAGGGCGGCGAAGAGTCGGGCACGTCGGGCTTCTTCTCCTGGTGACGCATGGCGGGCACGCGGCCCCCAGCGTGGCAGGGATGGGCGGTCATCATCGGCGCCGCGCTCGCCACGTGGTGGCTTGAGCCCGCGCGCGCCGAGCGCAACCCGTCACGTAACGGCCGGCGCCGTCGCGCCGCGAACCCCGCCGACGTAGACAAGGCCGCGCGCGAGTGGGAAGCGTTCCACTGGGGGCGCAAGCCGACTGCGGCGAAGCGGATGCGCGTGCCCGACCGGCCCGACACGCTCGTCAAGCTCGGGTCGCTGGAGTCGGTCGTCTACAAAACGCGGAAGGGCGACGAGCCCGTGACGCACTATCACCACGACTTCGGCGAGGGCGGCGGGAAGAAACCGATCTTGGCGATGGACCCTCGCACCCGGAGACTTCACGTCGTCGGCGGGACATACTCCGTGGGATGGAGGGGCATCGTCGGATGAGCGCCGCGAGCGCCGCGAGCGTGTCGCCGCCTGCTGTTGTGTGGTCGCACGTCTGGCGATGGCGCGCGCAGCTCCCCGAGCGGAAGGGCACGCTGTGCCGCATCGTCGCGTGGGCTGAATCGGGAAAGCGCGTGATGGTCGAATTTCCCGATGGGCTGCGCGTCTTCGTGGCCCGGAGCGCGATCAGGGCACAGCGAGAAAATCCCTTGACACTTTTTCGGGCACGGGTAGGGGGTTGAGGGGTGAAGCTTCGGGGCAAAGCGAAGGCGGCGTTTCTGGCGCGCATGGCGCGCGGCAGGAAGAAGGCGGCCGGTAAGGGGCGCACGAAGGTGCGCCGCAGGCGGAACCCCGGAGCAGGAAGTCTGTTGATGCCCACTGCACTTGTCGTCAACCCGGAGCCAAAGCACATGGCAAAGCGTCGCCGTCGCAAGCACTCGTCCAAGGGCCGCAAGGTCGCGCGCCGCCGTCACCGGCGAAACCTCGTGGTGACGAACCCGAGGCGCGGCAAGGGTCGGCGCCGGCACCGTCGCAACGCGCTCGTGCTGAACCCGGCGGGGGCGATCGGCGGCGCGGTCGGCGGCGTGATGAAGACGGCGATCCCGGCCATCGGGGGCGGCTTCCTCGCGTCGTTCATCGACGGCAAGTTCCTCGGCAAGTTCGGCGCCGTGGGCCGCATCGTCGGCAAGGTCGGGCTCGCCGCCGCGGTCGGCGTGATCGGCCGGCGCTTCGCTCCCGCGGGCTCGGCTGCCGCGATGGCGGGCATCCTCGGCACCATCGGCGGCGACCTGGGCGCCCGGGCGGCCGGCGGGCTCCCGAGCATCCCGGCGCAGAAGGCGACGAAGGCCGGGCTCGCCGCCATGGCGCAGGAGGACGAACAGATCGCGTCCTTGCTCCAGGGCATGGGCATCATCGTCCAGGGCATGGGCGCCGACGACGGCGACGAGATCGGCGAGGGCGAGGACGGCCTGGAGGGCGACGAGATGGCGCCCGGCATGGCGGCCTACACCGACCAGGACCCGTCGAGCTACACCGGCTACGGCGACATGGAGATCGACTAGCACGAGCACCACGGGGCCCGGCCCCGTCGCAGGTACGGACTAAACAAATCGGGGGGCATGGTCCACCCCTCATCCCGACGGAGAACCCCACATGTTCACGAAGAAGCTCGCAGCGATCGTGACCGCCCTCGCCAGCCGCGTCCGCGCGGAGTCTGGCGTCGAGGTGGTCGTGTACGAGAACCCCAGCGAAGAGCTGGCACACATGGCCGAGCGCGGCCGGGGCACCGTCCACAAGTACGGCGCCAGCGGGAAGAGCGTGCAGCGCATCCCGCGCCGCGACGAGGAGAACTACCTCTTCTCGACGCGCCGGTTCCCGTCGAGCACCGTCGTCGCGCCGCCCCCCGGCGGCATCGCGGCGGGTGACTTCCTCTTCTTCAACGTCGGCATCGGCCAGGACGGCGCGACGGCCGGCTTCCCCGCGGGGTTCAACTACTCCGAGCTGGAGACGAATCTCCAGACCGCGAGTCAGGTGCCCCAGGGGCAGGCGTTCCGCATGAAGCAGCTCGGGATCAGCTTCAACGCCGAAGCGCAGGTGACCGACCTTCAGCAGCTCTGCGATGCCGGCTCGATCGTGCTCACGAAGCAGGCCGGCCAGTGGACCATGCGGCACGGGCCGGCGCAGTTCTGGCCCGGCGGCATGGGCGTGGTCATGGCCTCGCAGAACCAGGGCGCCAACAGCGCGCACAACGGCATCGCGGACTGGAAGAGCGCCCGCTACCTCAAGATCCCGCGCGACATCCACAACCTGGAGAACTTCAACTACATCTACCGCGTGCCCCGGCCGACGCGTGCCACCGACGGCACGCTGTGGTCGGTGAACGCGACCGAGATGCGGATCTGGCTCTGGGGCCTCCAGGTCGACCGCATCCCCGACTAGGCTTCTCCACGCTCCCGACCGCTTCGGCGGTCGGGGGTCGTCAAGGGCTGCCGAGCACGCTCGACCGCTCTTGAGGGCCGCCGGCTCTAATCCACCTTCCCCGAGGACATCATGTCGACGAAGAAAAACAGCGGCATCCTGCGGTACACCTTCGGCCCTTCGGCCTCGCACCCGGAGCAGGGGCAGCTCCCGAGCGTCGGGCTCGTCGCCGCCGTGATCCAGTGCTTGGGCGCGGGCGCCGACGTGCTCACGCCCGATCAGGATGACCAGCTCTTCGGCCCGTCGCCCGGCCACGACGCCGTGCCGGGCTTCTCGGGCGCGCCCGCCCTCCTGGCGCAGCCGGGCGACACCCTGTCGGCGGCGACGGCGCGCTCGCACGAGCGCGTCTACATCCCGGCCTCGACGAAGGTGTTCGCCTTCTTCCAGCCGACGGACACCGCGTCGCTCGGCGCCGTGGCGGTCCGCACCCAGGTCGTCAACAGCCCGATCCGCGATGCGGTCGGCATCGTCGACCCGAGCTTGGTGGCGCCGCTGTACCTCGCCGCCATCCGCGTCTCCGTGCAGGCGTTCGGCAACGTCGCGGCGCTCGTGCAGGGCGTCTTGATCGTCGAGCTCCAGCACAGCGAGCACGACATTCCGGGCATCGCCACGCAGGACCAGGACGCGGCGCTCGGCGGCTAGAGAACACCCAAGACCCCGCGGGAGCTGCCGGCGCCCGCGGGTTCATGAGCAGCCGGCTCGACCATGCTCATCCTCGAAAATCTCGATCGCATCTTCGGCGTTCTCACCAAGCCCGACTCGCGCGGCAACATCCCCGTGCCCGAGCTGGTGGGGAAGAGCCCGGCCGACCTTCGCCTGCTGCACTTCGCGCAGGAATTCGACCTTGCGGCCGGCGGCACCTTCGCAGCGCCGTCGGTGGTCGGCCCGTCGCCCGTGAACTTCGCGGCCGGCGCGATCATCCTCGGGATCAGCGGCAGCAGCATCCCTGACGGACAGCCCAACAACCCGTGGCTCACGGGGCCCGAGCGTTTCGAGCTTCAGATCGACTACACGCAGGGCGACCGGCTCATGACCGGCACGAACGGCGGCTTCCAGATCGGCGCGAGCGTCTTCGGCCGGAATGGCGAGAAGCAGCTCATGCCCGAGAAGGTGTTGTATCAGCCGCCGCAGCAGAACTTCTTCGTCACCGTGCGGACGCGGCTGCCCGAGCGGCTCTACGTGACGCTCGACTTCGCCACCCTCGTTTGGAGGTTCGCGCAGTAGCGCGAGCGGGGCCGCCCATGCGTCGACGGCGAAATCCGCCGCGGGGCGGCGGGTTGCTTCTCGGGGCCGGAGCCCTCGGCTTGGCTTGGTGGCTCTTCGGCGACCTGATCCGCTACGGCAAGTCGGCCGGCCCGAGCGCCAAGGTCGGCGGCTGGATTCCCACGTCGCCGAAGGCGCTCGCGAGCACGGCGGGCGTGCATGAAGACGTGTACACGCTCGCCGCCGTGATGCGAAGCGAGGCGGGGAGCGGCCCCGAGCCCGAGCGCGTCGCGGTCGCGTGGGTCGCGCGCAACGCCGCCCGGGCGAAGGGCGTCAGCGTCACGGCGTGGGCGACGCGCGCCACGGGCCCGAGCGCGGGCTACTACGGGCCGCAGAACATCCAAAAGCGCATCGTGTCGACGAGCAAGGCGCCGCGCTCCGCAGACCTGAAGCTGGCGCAGGCGATCATGAACGGGGAGATCCGAGACAACACCGGCGGCGCCACCCACTTCCTGCACCCCGCCGGGCAGGACGCGCTCGCGCGGCTCGGGCTCAAGGGCTACACGAAGGGAAGCGCCGACGTGATCGCCCGCTGGAAGGCGTCGGGGCTCGACCCGCGCAACGTCGTGGGTGCGCCGCGCATCCTCGTCTTCGTCCCCGTCGGGAAGAAAGCCCTTGTGGCGACCGCCGGCGCCGGGAAGACTGGTGCATCGTGATCAACTGGAAGACGGTGCCGCCCGACGGCCAGGCGCGCAAAGGGACGATGGATCGCGCGACCATCGCCGACGGATTCGAGCACCTACAGTTCGCCGACGTGCATGCGCCCGATATCAAGAAGCCCGATCTGGGCGTCGACTTCCAAGGGCTGTGGGCGGATGACACGCATCACTTCGTCGGCGGCCGGCTCTACGTGAGCGCGGACACCCGGCCGAACCCCGGCACCATCCTGACGGCCGAAGTGCGCGTGTACGGGCTCGTGTGCGGCGTGAAGGACATCATCGTCACGGGCACCGTCTCGACGGGCTCGGGCCCGCTCGTCGCGCAGCTCTCCGGGTACAAGCAGAGTTTCGTCACCATCGGCGTCGAGGCGCGCAAGCTGATCAACGGGCTGCCCTCGGCCGTGCGCGTGCCGGCGCTGTCGTTCGGCATCGCGGGAAGGCTCTTCCGATGAGCGTGCAGCAGGCTCTTCAGCAACGGTGCCGAAGCTTCGGCGGCGCGCTCGTGCTCCCGGTGCAGCCGGCGCCGTTCGGCGCGGGGCCGTCGACGCCCGCGCAGATCACGATGTCGCCGCAGACGCCCACGGGCGAGGTGACGACGGGGTTCCAGTGGTTCACCACGGCGCCCTCGACGATCACGATCTGGAAGCGCGACCCCGCGTCGGGTATCTGGGCCGTGCTCGTCCCGATCGCGAACTACGTGCAATTCCTCTGGCAGACGGTGCAGTGCAACGCGAGCGCGCTCTACTTCCAGAAGAACGCGGCGGCAGCGGTGATCTTCATGGAGGAGACGAGCGGCGTCGGGTGCCTTTGCCCGCCCGTCGTCCCGCCGACATGATCGCCCCCGAGCTGGTGCGGCGTCTCGTGCTCGACATGATCGCCGAGCTGCCCGAGGCGATCCGAAGCGAGCTGATGAGCGTGCGCGTGGTCGTGCTCGAAGCTCCGACGGCGCTGCTTCTCTCCGAGGGCGTCGAGCCTGCCGAAGAGGGCGCGTACATCGTGCGCGGCGAAGACCCGATGCCGATGGGCGACGGGTTTACGGACGATCCGCAGGACCGGGCGATCTATCTCTTCGCTCGCAACCTCACGCGCGAGCGCGTGCGGTCGGTGCTCCTGCACGAAGTCGCGCATGCGTGCGGCTTGAACGAAGAAGAAGTGAGCGACCTGGAGGCGGCATCGTGATCCGCTTCGGGAACGGCGTCGACTACATCCCGGCGCGCGAGCGGCGGGCGCTGCGCGCGTCCATGCGGCGGCGTCTGGAGGCGTCGACCCGTGGGCCGCTCATCCTCATGGGCGACGCGGCGGAAGACGCGCGCGAGCAGTCTCGGATCGCGGCGATGCTCAAGCTCTTGGCGAAGGGCAAGGCGCTCCCCGAGACGGTGACGGGCGCGGAGCTGTCCGCGTTTCTCTCCGACGTGATCGCCTTCGGCGAGAAGGCTGTCGACATGCCGTGGTTCTCGCGGCTCGTCGGCACCGCGACGAAAGAGACGAACCTCCGGAACGCGCTCGCCGACGCGCGCAAGCTGCGCCCGCAGATCACGGTGTCGTGGTGGACCGCCGACACGTACAAGCGGGGCACGGCCGTGTACGACGCCGTGATGAAGGTCGCGCAGCGCATCTATCAGGAGGGAGTCGGCGCAGCGGCGACGAAGACCGTGCTCAAGAAAGCGGAGAAGCAGCTCGTCAAGGACCTGACGAAGCCGCTCACGCCCGACAGCGCGTTCATGGGTGCGTGGCGCGCGTTCTGGAAGGCGCACCGCCTGAAGATCATCGCGGGGGGCGTCGTCATCGGCGGGCTTCTCGTGGCGCCCTACGTTGCACGCGCGGTGAAGGGCGCTCGCGCGGTAAGATCCATCGCTGGGGGTGACTCATGAGCATGCGATACGGCAACTACCACAAGCCCTTCCCGCTGTCGGCGATTCCGGTGTTGAACCGGCGCGGCTACCGGGACAACGGGCTTCGCATGCCCTACTTCCCCGAGCCGGTCGACGTGGGCGCCGCCCTGCCGAGCGGCCCGCGGCTCTACGATGACGGCAAGGCGCGGCGCACGTACACCGCGACGGGCCAGTGGTACGAGCGCCCGATCGGGAAGGGCTCGGCGCGCACGTCGCCCGCCTACACGCAGTTCGCGGGGCCCGACGCGCCGGGGGGCAGCTCGCCGCCCTCGCGTCTCGTCTGGCTCGCCGTGGGCATCGGGCTCGGCGTCTTCGGCGGCAACCTCCTCGGCATCGGTCGGGCTGGCCTCGGTCGCGTGCAGCGGAGGCTCGACCGGTGATCACGATGGGCGGCGGCCCGCCCGAAGTGCTCACCGACTTCGTTTCGGAGCAGGTGGGGACGCCCGAGATCCGTGCGTACCTGTACCGGCAGGGCGAGCGCATCGGGGACACCGTGGCGGGCAGCGTGCTCGGGGCCGGCAGGAAGCTCCTGCCCGGCGCCGCGAAGCCCCCAGGGGCCCCCCCGTCCCCGTGGGTCGGCAAAGTCGTGTCACCCATCCTGGCCCCCGTGCAGGCTGGGGCTGCCGCCCGGGTGAAAACCCGGCTCGGGCCCGTCGTCCTGGGGGGTGCGCTTGCGCTCGTCGGGCTGGGCTTCGTCCTGGGGAGGGCGTCCCGGTGACGGCCAAGGGGCAAACGCCCCGCCTGGCGCGAGCTGGGTGCCCTGGCGACAGCTTTACACGGGGGGCTGGGTGATGCTGCGCCACCTGCCGCCCCGTCCCGAGCTGGGTGCCTGGCCCGGCCCCGTGAAGAAGCTCGCCCGGAAGGTGAAGAAGGGCGTCAAGAGGGGGGCTAAGACGGTCGCCCGGGGGGTGAAGAAGGGCGGGAAGCTCACGTTCCGCCAGTTCTTGAAGGTGTCGAAGCTCGCGCTCAAGGGCATGTGCGCGCTGCCCGGCCCCGCCCGGCAGGCGGCGATCGCGGCGGCCCTCACCGCGGCAACCGGCGGCGCAGGCGTGGCGGCGTCGAGCGTGAGCAACGAGGCGGCGAACGCCGTGTGCAAGGCGATGAAGCCGGGCGCGAAGGCTGCCGACGTGGCGCAGGCGCAGCGCGCGGTGTCGGAGTCCACCGGGGTTCCCTTCGCGGAAGACTCGTGGTGGGATCAGCTCATGCGCTGGCTGGGGCTCGGGGGGTGAGCGGTGAACAAGCCCTTCGGCCGTCTGCGGTACATCGTGACCCTGCCGGGCGCGGGAGCCTTCGGGCTTCTCGACCCGTTCACGGA
>Ga0075430_100001661_pt1 | contig 18177 bp, 8 predicted proteins | sample RhiMetdeltSRZDD4_FD_75294 | JGI IMG/M metagenome (GOLD analysis project Ga0075430, IMG submission 75294) | Populus rhizosphere microbial communities from Tennessee, USA - Rhizosphere MetaG P. deltoides SRZDD4 | ecosystem: Host-associated > Plants > Roots > Rhizosphere > Soil | place: USA... | reverse complement strand
TACCACTCGTCGAGTCGTCGGTCTCATTCTCGTCGCAACCGCTGCCTGCTCGTCCGGTGAAACCGGCGGCGCGGCGCGCGATACCACCGTGTCGGCCGCGGCAGTCCAGCCGGCGCTGGCCGCGATCACGAGCGACAACATCCTCCAGCACGTGAACCGGCTCGCGTCCGACGCATTCGAGGGGCGCGCGCCGGGAAGCCCGGGCGAGGACAGCACCGTCGCCTACCTCACGGAGCAGTTCAAGGCCCTGGGGCTCGCACCCGGGAATCCGGACGGGACCTACATCCAGCCCGTCTCGCTCGTGGGCTACACCAGCCGTCCCCAGGCCACGCTCGACGTGCGGGGCAGGACGATGGCGCTGCGGTTCCCTAACGACTACGTCGCCGTATCGCGCCGCAACGCGAACGACATCCGCGTCGACGCCTCCGACATGGTGTTCGTCGGCTACGGCGTCGTCGCGCCGGAATACGGCTGGGATGACTACAAGGGGCAGGACGTGACCGGGAAGACGATCGTGATGCTCGTCAACGATCCGGCCGTGCCGAGCCCTAACGATTCGACGCAGCTCGACTCGACGATGTTCAAGGGTCGTGCGATGACGTACTACGGCCGCTGGACGTACAAGTACGAGATCGCTTCGGCCAAGGGAGCGGCGGCGGCCATCATCGTGCACGAGACCGGGCCCGCCGGGTACCCCTGGGAGGTCGTCTCCGGGAGCTGGGGCGGCGAGAACTTCGACCTGAAGGCCACCGGTCCCACTAACCGCGTGGCCGTCGAGTCGTGGCTGACCCTCGACAAGACGAAGGAGCTGTTCCGGAACGCGGGACTGAATTTCGACTCGCTCCACAAGGCGGCGACGAGAAAGGATTTCCGTCCGGTGCCGCTGAACGCGAAGGCCACCTTCCGCGTGCAGAACTCGGTGCGCGAGACGCAGTCGAAGAACGTCGTCGCAAAGTTGGAGGGGTCCGACGCGACGCTGAAGGACGAGTACGTGATCTTCACGGCGCACTGGGACCATCTCGGGAAGGACACGACGATCAAGGGCGACCAGATCTTCAACGGCGCCCTCGACAACGCCACCGGCACGGCCGCGCTGCTCACGCTCGCGAAGGCCTACAAGGCGATGCCGACCCCGCCGGCGCGGTCGATCCTTTTCCTGGCGGTGACGGCCGAGGAGCAGGGACTGCTGGGCGCGAAGTGGTACGCCGAGCATCCGCTGTACCCGCTCAACAAGACGCTGGCCGACATCAACATGGACGGCGTGAACCAGTGGGGGAAAACGAGGGACGTCACGCTGGTCGGCTATGGCAACTCGACGCTCGATGACGTGTTAGGCGGTGTGCTCGCCGGCCAGGGTGGACGCACGATCAAGCCCGATCCAGAAACCGAGAAGGGATTCTTCTATCGCTCGGATCATTTCGAGTTCGCGAAGAAGGGCGTGCCGGCGCTCTACATCGACACGGGCACCGAGTTCGTCGGGAAAGACTCATCGTACAGCCAGCGGAAGCGCGACGAGTACACGAACAACGACTACCACAAGCCGTCGGACCACGTGAAGCCGGACTGGGATCTGTCGGGTGCCGTCGAGGATCTTCAGGCGCTGCTGCAGGTGGGGTATCGCATCTCGCAGTCGGACCGGTGGCCGGAGTGGAAGCCGGGCACCGAGTTCAAGGCGAAGCGGGATTCGATGCTGAAAGGCGACAGGCCCTGAGCGACGTGACGACACCTGATTGCTGGTAGAAGAGCGCAAACTGGATCCGAGAATGAGCTTCGCGTGAAGCAGACGTTGAACCTCGATGCGTTCGTCGGTCGATATCGAGAGCTCCTCGAGCGAATACGTAACCTGGCGCGCGCCCACGTGGTCGCGCCATCAACGGTCCGGCGTGCCCTGCTCGATAGCCCGTTTGTCCTCCCGCGGGTGCTTCGAGATGCCCCGGGAGGCGATGAAGTCGCGAGCGACCTGCGGCAGCTGAAGCGTGAGCGTAACGCCGTCGACGCTGACGCCACGGCGGTCACCGCGAGACTCGAAGCAGCGATCCATGACGTGCTCGATCGTGACGCCGAGGCGGTGGGCGGAATGCGGGGCGGTTCGAGCGACGCGCCCCGCGCCGCGGCCAAGCCCGCGACCCGGGCGGCTGCAGATGCCGGGAGCGGCGAGGGTGCCGCGGCGGTCGACGTCGGCCTAACGCCAGGACTTCCAGAGGCGACGGCTCCTCTTCCCTCCGGTGCCGAGTCACCGGACGCCGTAGCGAAGGGGACCGCGCCGTCGGCGCGGTGGATCAGCGCCGAGATCGACGAGCATCCCCGCGAGGCGCCGCTCGCGCTCGACACGACCTACACGATCGCCTTCGGTGTCGACGTCGAACGGCGCACGAACGCCGTCGGTGATGCGCCGGTCGACGAGGACGTCATCTTTCCCGCTGGCGTCGGCGACGTCGAGCTCACGGTGGAGCTGCACGGCGACGCCTTCGAGATCGTGGCCCAGAACCAGACGCTCAAGCTTCGTCGCACGGGTGCGTCGCGCAACAAGGCGCGCTTCGAGATCACGCCGAAGCACGAAGGACGCGGCACGCTGACCGCGACGATCCACAAGGAGCGAAACTTCGTTCAGCAGATGACGATCACGTTGTCGATCGGCGCCGCGAACGTCGAGCCCCCGGAAACGACATCCGTGGCTCGCCCGCGCTCGGCCGTCGCGGAGATCAAGCGGCGCGAGGTGATGATCGTCATGACGCCCGCGGTTCCGAGCGGCTACGACTTCCTGGCGCGCGACGAGCAGGGCATCAAGACGGCGCACCTCGAGGTCGAGCCCGACGAGCTAGCGAGTGCCATTACCGCTGCACGCGACGCCCTACTCGGTGTCGTCCAGCATGCGGACGAGCACGGCGAGGACGTGTTTCAGACGAGGCTCGACATCCCGCCCGCCGACAACGAAGCGGCGCTCGGAATCATGGCGCGCGCAGGCGCGCGCCTGTTTCAGGTGCTGTTCAAGCACGCGGGTGGATCGCAGGACGCGACGGCGGTCGGCGCCTGGCTGCGAGCCCTCGTGTCGGACGACGCCACGTCGATCTCGATGCAAGTGATGTCGAAGCGCGCGCCGATTCCGTGGGCGCTCGTGTACGTGGGCGACGTCGGGCCGAAGGCAAAGCTCGACTGGACCAACTTCCTCGGGCTCCGACACGTCATCGAGCAGCTGCCGATCGTCGACCAGCTCGGTCAGGGCGGCGTGGCGATCGCGAGCGACAAGCCGATGCTCGAGGTGAGCGTCAACCTCAACCGGTCGATCGATGGCGAAATGCGCGCGACGTGGGTCCGGGACCAGGAAGCCTTCTGGGCCAAAACGCAGGACCGCCGTGTCCCGCTCCGCGTGACGTCCCGGACACGACGCGACGAATTCCTGACCGCGCTGTCGGACGACGCGACCGCCGATCAGATCCTCTACTTCTATGGTCACGCCGAGTCTGCCGCGTTAGGCGCCAGGGGCGGCGCCGACGCGTCGTCGCTCGTCGTCAGCGATGGGCGCGTCACCCTCGGCGAGCTCAACACCAGCGCGCCTACCGACATCAAGCTGCGCGGCAATCCACTCGTGTTCATCAACGCATGCGAGTCCGCCGAGCTGTCGCCACTGTTCTACGACGGCTTCGTGCCGTATTTCATGGGCAAGGGCGCGCGGGGCGTGATCGGGACCGAGTGCCGCACGCCTGGGCTCTTCGCGGCCGAGTGGGCGAAGCGGTTCTTCGAGCGGTTCCTTGGCGGCGAGCCGTTAGGGGCCGCGTTCCTGGCCCTGCGCCGCGAGTTCCTCGACCAACATCGCAATCCGCTTGGTCTGCTGTACGCCGTACACTGCGATGGCGACACGCAGGTGTATCCCGCGCTCTGGTGAACCGCGTCATCCACGCAAAGCACCGCCAGCCCCGGAGACGGCGCCAGCGGTGAACGAGCAACCGACCTTGGAGACACGCATGCCGATCCGACGTGTGCCCAACAGCGATGTGGACTACCTTCTCATCTCGTTCGACGCCGAGGGCCGCGAACGGGCGGATCCGGACGGGACGATGCTCAGCAAGCACGCGCTCGCGCGCGTCGCCGACCCCGCGAGCGGCATCACCGACGTCTTCTTCACGAGCCACGGCTGGAAAGGCGACGTTACGGCAGCGATCGCGCAGTATGATCGATGGATCGGCGCAATGGTTGCGCTCGAGGCGGATCGAGCATATGCGCGCCAACGTCGGCCGGGGTTCAACCCGCTGATAATCGGTCTGCACTGGCCAAGTCTGCCATGGGGCAACGAGAACCTAGCTGACGCGACGCAGGACCCGCCTCTGGAGCGCGAGGTGGACGACTACGCGCAGCGGATCGCCGACACGCCCACGGCTCGCAACGCGATCCGGTCGATTCTGCAGACGGCGTCGACGGCGGCGTCGAGTGCCACACTGCCTGACGCTGCGAGGACCGCGTACGCCACGCTGTTCAACGAGTCGAGGCTCGGTGCAGGCGACGTCGGCGCTGCGCCGGGCGCGGATCAGGACGGCTTCGATCCGCAGGCGATCCTCGAGGAGGACAACGCCGAGACGTCGGAGGCCGGGTTCTTCTCGTCGATTCGCGACAAGCTGTTAGCACCACTGCGCCAGGCGTCGTTCTGGGCGATGAAGCGGCGCGCGCACGAGTTCGGCGAGAGTGGGGGGCACGACCTCCTGAGCGCTCTGCAGACCGCGGCGCCGCCGACGACTCGCTTTCATCTCATGGGACACAGCTTCGGCTGCATCGTCGTGTCGTCGACGGTTGCGGGCGGACTGTCGAGCAAGCCGTTGCCGCGTCCCGTCGACTCCCTCTTCCTCGTACAGGGAGCCTTGTCGCTCTGGGCGTACGCCCCGGACATCCCGTACGCGCAGGGGACGAGCGGTTACTTCCATCCGATCGTGCAGAAGCGACTCGTGAGGGGACCCATCGTCACGACGCGGTCGAAGTTCGACACGGCGGTGGGGCGATATTATCCGAAGGGCGCGAAGCTGAAGCGGCAGTTCGTGCTCGTGGACACGACCTTTCCGAAGTACGGCGGCGTCGGCTCGTTCGGGATCCAGGGCACCGCCCCACCCCAGGACCTTCCGATCAAGCCGCCGACGTCGGCGTATGGCTTCAAGGGTGGCGTCATCTACAACGTCGAGGCGAGCCGCGTGATCAAGGCCATGGACGGCGCGTCCGGGGCGCACAGCGACATCGCACACCCCGAGGTGGCACACATCTTCTGGGAGGCGGCTCTCTCTGGCTTGTAAACGCGCTCCCGTGTCCTGACGATGCCTAACGCCCTCACTGCCTGACGATGGCCACGGCCCGCCGACTCCACGCGCTCCGACCCGGGGCCGACGACTACGCGCTCGTGCTTGCGGTCGTCGGCCGGGGGAGCGGGCTCGCGGGTTCGGGCGCCGAGGATCGCGCGCGCGCGATGGTGGACTGGCTCATCGCGCCGACGGGGGGACGGCTTCCCCGCAATCACGTGCACGCGTTGATCGGTCGCGATCACGAGATCGGCGCCGCATCGCTCCGGCACATGCTCTACGACCTCATTCCCGATCTCGACGCCCGGCTCACGTCGGGCGGAATCGCGGGGCGACGGTGCTACCTCTACCTGACTGGTTCGGGCGTCCAAATCGAGAACGAGACCCGGCTCGTGGCGCGCGGGCCGTCGCTCGAGCCGCGCGTCCTCGACGCATCGTTCGAGCGGTTTGTGGGATACCTCCGGAGCCGCCACATCTTCGAGCAGGTGGTCGGGATTGCCGATGTCCTCATCGATCCCGCATTGGACGCGAGCACAGCGCGCGATCCGGTATTTCCGCACATCGCGCCGACGCCAACCGATGACCGAGCGCCGACGTTCACGATCGTATCGGCGCCGACGCGAGAGATGGCGCCGAGAAGCTCCGGCCCGACCCCCGACACTGTCGCTCGGCTCGGCGTCACCGGCGTCATTCTCGGGGCGTTTTCCAACGCGCGGGACGCCGCCGGCGCCATTACCGCGGCATCCGTTCGGCAATGGGTTCTGCCGCGGCTTCGGATGTCACTGCCGGAGCTCGAGCAGTTGCCGCGGTTCGAGGATCAGGGTGGCTTCGTGCTCGTCGAGGCACCCGAACCCGTGCGCATGCCCAACGCATACGCTCTGCTGATCGGGATCGATGACTACGTCACGATCCCGCGGCTGTACGGCTGCGCCGACGACGCGCGAGCGCTGGCGACCGCGCTCTCGAGGCTGGATGGGGCTGGGTACCTCCCGGCGAACGTCGGTGTGCTCACGGACCGCGACGCCACGCGCGAAGCCGTTCTCGCCGCGTTCGCTCGACTCGCCGAGAAGTGCGACGCCGAATCGACGGTGCTCGTGTGGTTCAGTGGGCGCGCATCGGTCGATGATGATGGTGCCACCAGGATCTTCCTGGCGGATGACGAACTGTCGTCCGACGTGAACGGGCTGGGCGCCGGTGAGCTGGACGCGCTGCTCGACCGTCTCCGCTCGCAACGCGTGGTCGTGATCTTCGACACGTCGGGCGGGTGCGCCGGCATGGCCGTGCACGTCGGTCGCATTCTCTTGTCCGCAACGCTTCCTGCCGAAGATGCCTACACCGGAAGCAACGGCTCGAGCGGCGGCGACTTCACCAGAGCGATCCTGCGTGCCCTGGACGGCGGCGCCGTGTCGGGCAGCGACGACCTCAGCGTATTCGATGTCTTCGAGTTCGCTCACGCGGAAGTCGTCAGGTATGGCAAGCAGCATCCAACCATCGGCATGCGGTGGGGCGAGATCGGATTCCCGATCGCGAAGCGCCCAATCGCGCCGTCGGTACCGAGCGCGGCGGACGCCGATGGCTTCGTGTACGATGTCCATGTCGTGCACTCGCTCCAGAGCTCGCGCGCCGGGTTCGTGCAGGGCGAGCTGCTCCCTGCGCTCCAAAGCGCCGGCCTTCGCGTTGCGGTGTCCGCGCCGCTCGAGACATCCCCGGTGGCACGGGTCGTCCAGATCGAACGCGGCATTCGCCGGTCGCGGAAGACGCTTCTCCTCGACAGCCGCGGCTCGTCGGGTGATGCCGACTTCGATGACGTGCTGCGGTTGGCCCTCGGCTCACAACCGCCGTTGGTCGGCCGCGACCAGCTCGTCGTCGTCGCGATCGAGGGTGGGCGCGTCCCGGGACCCTACCGACAGATCCGCGACGCCGAGGGGAAAGGCGTCTTTATCGAATCCGAGCCGTTCGACCTCATCGACGCCCGAACGGCACGGCATGGGAGCGTGCAAAGGCTCATCGAGCGGCTCAGGGAGCCGCGGGCCCGCGCGTCCAGACAGGAACGCGTCCGGGGCGTCCCACAGCCGCAACTCGTCGAGGTAAGCGACGAATCCGATCCGCCGCAGCGGTGGGTCATCTCGCCCGAGGACTCGACGTCAGTGCTTTCGTCGAGCCCTTCGAGCAGCGAGGGGCGTGCATCGGTTCGGGTCGTTATGCAGAAAGGCGACGTCGTTTTCCTCACGGACGCCGTGGAACCCGTTCGCATCGTCGCGGTGACGCGGGTGCTGCGTGCGTTCAGGCCGGCCGCGGCCCCGAGCTCGCGCGCGCGGGTGATGAGCGCATACGACTTCGCGCCGCCCGTACGCCTTTCTTCCCCGGTTCTGGTGTCGACCGACACGGTGTCGCTCTCGTCGATCAGCATGGACGTGGCAGCCTCCGCCGTTAGGCATGGGCCGCCCGCGCAACGCGACGCAGCGCTCTCGCTACTCGCGCCGGTCCTGGGGTCTGCCGCGGCGATCGAGCTGTTAGGCATTGCCCGCTCGATCGAGGACCCGATCGATCGTGGGAGCGCCGTGCGCAGCGTCGCGTGGCACGCGAAGGCCAACGTCTCGCGGGACGTGGATCTCGTGCTCGACGCGCTCCGGAATGACGTCGACCCCGCCGTGCGCGCGCTCGCCCCCGCGACCGGCGCGCCGACGCCGTTCCTCAACGCCTGTTTCTTCGACGCGACCCTCGAGCGCAACCGCGTCGTGAGAATCGGCGGCACGCTCGGCGTCCAGCTCCAGCGCTGGCGCGGCGAGCCCCTCTACGTTCACGAGCGAGGGCTCGCCTCGTTCGAGCAGACCGTCGGCGTCATGCGGCAGAGCGCGTACATCGTGCTGGTCTGGTCGAGCGAGATGGCTGACGACGAGTGGCGTGCGCTGATGCGCGAAGCGGTCGCGATCGATGACCGGCGCATGGCCCACTTCGGTGGACGCGGCATCGAGCCACCCGTGTCGACGCTCTGTACCCTCGTTCTCGACGGACCCGAGGACCTGCCGCCCGAGCTCGCGAGCCGACCCACGATCGACGTCACCGCGCTCCTGGTCGCGTCCGACGACATCGTGATGACCAGCCGCGTGACCGCACAGCTCGTCCACGACGTCCTCGCCGCGTCACAGCTCCTCATCGAGTATCCGCTCGGCGCCGTACCGCGCCTCTCGCAGTCGGAGGCGCTCGAGCGGATCGAGATCGTGACCGGCGACCTTCTCGAAGCCGACGTCGACGCGATCGTCAACCCGATCGGCACGCGCGCGACCGACACCGGCGAAATCGGCTTCCAGCTCTTCGACCGCATCGGCAACACGATGGTCGCCTCGCTCGAGCGGCACGACTCGCTCGTCGCCGGCGAGTCTCGGCTCACGCTGACCGGCGGTCGCATCCCGGCGCGCTACGTCATCCACGCCTGCACCCAGGACCACCGCCGCGGGCACACGGTCGAAAGCGTTGCTGTCGGGGCGTTGGGCGCGCTGCGCGCGGGCGAGGCGTTGCCGAGTGTGCGGCGGATCGCACTGCCGGCGCTGGGCAGTGGCGCGGCGGGTATTCCCGCCGTCGCGATTGCGAGCTCCGTTCTTCCCGCGCTCGTCAGGCAGCTCACATACGGCAGCTCCATCGAGCACATCCGGATCGTCGTTCGCGACGAGCAGACAGCAACTGCGTACCAGGCAGCGCTCGGCACCCTGCGGCTGCCGGCCACCGCGAAGAATGCTGCCAGCGCCGCACGCTGGTACCTCTCGCTGCGACAGACGTCGCTCGGCACCCCGCTCGTCGGCAGCACCGTCTCGCTCGGAGTTTTCTTTTCGCGTGACGAGCAGCCGAACGCGACGCCGCTCGACATTCCCTTCTCTGCCTTCGAGCTCACAGTCTATGTCGACTCGACCGCTGCGTTCCACCTCGACGGCAGCAGCCAGCAGACGGTCGTGCTCGACGATGGGAACATCGCCGCCCCGTCGCTGCCGCTCCGCCTGCTCGCGCTCACCAGCGGCACGCATACGATCCGCGTCACGGCCAATGCGCGTGGGGCACGCACCGCCGCGAACGAGGCGGTGGTCACCTGCACCGTCGCGGTCGAGCCGCCGATCCTCCTGCCCGATATTCCCGAGCTCATCGACCGCCGCACGATTCCGTCGCCGCAGCCGGACGTCGTTCTCTATGTCGCTACCGAGCCCACCGCGCGGACCGAGCGCCTTCGCGTTCACCTCACCTGCGCAGCGTTAGGCCTGGACCGCCGGCGCATCGAACCGGTCCTCCCGCTCGATGCCGACGATGCGGCGGCCATCCGCGTCGCGGCGGCCAGCGCCGCGGGCGACCTCGACGGCTCCGCCCCTCGCGATGCGCGCGACGCCCTGCTCGCCTTCGGCGGGATGCTCTACGACGTCCTCGTGCCACCCGGGCACGAGATCCGGTCCGTGTTTGCGCGACTCCTCGCGCTCCCGGCGCGCAGCGACCGCCCGCTCTCCTGGCTGGTCGTCTCGGACGAGGCAGCCGTGCTGCCGTGGGAGCTCGTCTGCCCGCACGGCTTTACCTCGGACGCCGCGCACTGGTACGACGAGCCGCTGGCCTCGCGGTTCGCGGTCGCACACTGGATCAGCCGCCGTGGGTTCGAGATGCCCAACGATGCGCCTGTCGGTCCGCTCGGCCTCGTTCACTATGGCCAGCATGCCGACGCGCACGTCCGGTGGCGCGACGCCATAGGCGCCGATCTCGCGAGCGAGGCCGACCGACACCTCGGCCTCGACGTCCTGCGGCGCGGGTCACCGTACTTCGGTGTCCACCTCCTCCGTTTCACTGATGCCACCGAAGCGGGGCGTATCGCCGAGGTGGGCGCGACGTCAGCACAGAGTGCGCCTGACCCGCTCGCCGGCGAGCGACGACTCGACTTCACGCTGCGCCGCCCTATCGTCTCGCTCAGTCTCGTGGATGCGACGCTCGACCGCGGCATGCCATCGGTGCGTCGGTATACGAACATCGAGCCTGCCTGGGTCGTGCCGTTTCTGCTCGCTCGATCGAGCGCCGTTGTCGGTCCACGGTGGACGACCGCGCCATCGTCTGACCGCATCTTCTATCGAGCCTTCTACGACGCCGTGCGCGCCGACCGTTCGCTCGGCCTCGCCGTGTGGGAAGCGCGTGAGGCGTTACACGCCGCCCACCCCGACCGCGCCGACTGGCTCGCGTACAGCTACTTCGGTCACCCGTCGTGCGAGCCGTATCCGGTGGAGGACGCCGAAGGCTTCACGCTCTTCGAGCCGATGGGGCTCGCCGCCGACGAGCCGTTCATCGCCGGCCGCGACTATGTCTTCCGCGCCAGCTTCCGGGGGGAGCTTCCCGCGTGGTACAATGGCCGGCGACACATGCGCACCGCCCGGCTGCGTGGCGAGGACGTGCACGTGCTGGTCGCGCCGCTCGACGGCGGTAACCCAATGACCTTCGAACTGGTCGGCGTCAGCGGCACTGACGCGGACTCGGACGACGACTATTACCGCCCTGTCGTACTCTCGATGCCTAACGAAGCAGGCACGTACAAGTGGTTCGTGCAGTTCACGCGCGGCGACCGGGAGCTCCGATCGAGCGTCATCACGCTCGAAGTCGTGGCAGTCGACGCGGAGCGCGAGGCACGCTCCGCCCACGACCTCGCAGTGAAATTGCCCTGATGACACATCCCGGTCTCGCTACACACGTCGGCGTCGTGCAGAGCGACGCGCGCGATACCGAAGGGCTCGTCGTCAGGCAACTTGGCGCCCTGAACCTGATGAACTCGACGCCCGTCGACAAGCTGTTCGACAACGCCGAGGAAGCATCGAAGGAAAGTGGCACCCTGGCCGAGCCGCTCGCGAACGTGAGCCGCCAGGTCGCGGAGCAGGAGCGCCACGTTCGCACGCGCGTCGCGGACCCGACGGCCGCCGACCTCGATCCATCGCTGACCATCGACGAGACCGTCAGCCGGACGCTGCTCAAGTCGCTGCGACGCGTCGGCGCAGCGCTCCGAGCGCGACTCACCGACCAGTGCGTCGACGCGTTCAAGGCACATGAATTCCTTTCCGGCCGAGGCACCGAGCCGCCGCTCACGTTCCAGGAGAAGGAGAACACGCCGCACGTCCTCTGGGACCTCATGTACGAGGGTGGCACGCTCGGCGAGGTGAAGTGGGAGTCGTTCTGGGGATTCCGGGTACCGATCTCGCACTGGGTATTTTCGTCGCGCACACATCGCCTCTCGCTGCGCCGCAGCCTGTTCGTCGGCATCCACGAGGAGTTGCCGTTCGCCGCCCGTGAGATCGACGCCGTCGCCGAGCGCCTGCGCCAGGCCGAGCGCTGTCACTCGGTCGTGGATTACTTCAAGCGCTTCGTGCGCGAGAGTCTCCTTGCGGCAAGCCTCACCGACGAGCAGGCCGACGCGTGGCTGAGCGAGCACGCCGACGACTGGCTCGAGGAGTATCTGTATGGCGGCGCGGGCGCGCCTGACGACGCGGATCAGTGGAAGCACGACAAGGTCGTGGAGATGCTGCGAAGCACCGACACCGATTTCGACCTGCTGCACTTCGCGTGTCATTCGGAGCCCAGCACCGGAGCCGCGTCGCGGACCGAGCTCAAGATGAAGGTCGGCGGCGAGCTGCTGGTGCTCGACGTTGGCGCGATGATGGCGGACCTCCGCATCAAGATCACGAGCGCGTCGATGCCGGGGCCGCTCGTGTTCCTCAACGCGTGCCGTATCGTCAAGGACGTTCAGCCGTTCCAGCCGCCGCCGTTCGCAACATCGTGGATCAACGACCGCGGCGCGCTTGCGGTGCTGAGCGCAGTATGTCCCGTGCCCGACTACTTCGCACACGCGTTCGCGCTCAAGTACTACGACTTCCTGTTCGGCGACTCAGCCGCGAGCTACGCAGGGCGGCCGGTGCAGGGATCGCTGGCGGGTGCGCTTCTCGCCACGCGCCGCTATTTCATGGAAGTCCATCGCAACCCGCTCGGCCTCGGCTACATCCTCTACGCGTCTCCCGGCGCGTACGTCGCGTTCGGTGGCCGATGACCGGTGGCGCCGTCGAGGTCGACCTCGCGCGGTTGCTCGCCGAGACGCGTGTCGTATACGACGACCTGGCCACGCTCCAGGCGCGGGCGCTGGCCCTCAGGACAGTGGACGATGCGCGCATGGCATACGACGCTCTGCTCGACCGGGAGACACGCGAGATCGCGGACCGCAAACGAGACCGGGATGCCCTGTTGGACGAGCAGCGACGGCGCCGCGTGCGTTCGGCACAGGTCGAGGCCACAGCTCCGCCGCCACAGCGCGCGAGCGGAAGAACCGCGTCCGCAGCGGGGCTTCCGACCGAGGCTGCGCCGGAGCGCCCGCCCCGCCTGCAGACCGCCGATCGGCGCACACTCAAGAAGCTCGTGAGTCGCTGGCAGTTCGCCTGGTCGCTCGCTCCGGAGGTTGTCGCCCAGGTCAACAGCATTGCCGACGACGCCGCCCGCCCGTTAGGCGAGGCGCTCGCGCTCCTGGAGTGGCGGCTCTACGAGTCGCGCATCCCCGGCGAGTCACCCGAGCATCATGTCGCACGCATGAAGGAATGGGGCGACGTGCTCGCCACCTACCTCGACCACTTGCGCGCCGAGATTGCCACCACCGAGACGCGGTACCGCAACGTGCTCGCTATCTGGGAGCGATGGTCGAACGCGCAGCTGAGCGACACCGGACGCGCCCAGTGGGATCGGTTCATCGAGGCGTCGCGCGCGCAGAAGGCAAACGAGATCGAGGCGCTCTCGGCGGAAGTCGCTGCGCTTCGCGAGGCACTCGGCCTGTGACGGATCCGCTTCGCCCGGGCGCCGACCGCGCGCACGGGGCGATCGCGGAGTATCGCGCGACGATCGCGGTCTACCCGGAGCGCGCGGTGCTCGAGCCCGAGCCGGCGTTCCCGCATTGGACGACGTTCGTCTCGCACCGCGCGGTCCGAGCGATCGCGGTCGCCCCGGAGTCACGCATCGTCTGGATCGCGACCTGGGGTGGCGTGCTCGCCTGGAATCGCACCGACGAATACGTCTACCGCCGTTACAGCAGCGAGCACGGGTTGGCGGGAACGCCGTCGTGCATTGCCGTCGGCGACGACGACTGCCCGTGGGTCGGCCATGCCGAGGGGGGCCTCTCGCGGTTCGACGGCGGACGATGGCATCCCTACGAGCACCTGCGGGACGACAGCATCCTGGCCATCGCGGCGGCTCGCGGCGGTCGCATGTGGGTCGCCACGCCCGACGCGATCGTGCTCGTCGAGCGCGGTGCGAGGCCAGTGGAGCTCGTGCGAGGTGACGCGTCGTGTGCCGGCGCGACGGCCCTCCTCGGCGATGCTGACGGTGTGTTGGTCGGGTCGCCGTCGGGACTCTTTTCTGTGTCGGCGCGCGTGCCGGTCAGCCGCGTCGGCGCCGACGTCATCTCCGAATGCACCGCGCTCGCGCGAGCTCGGGACGGCACGGTGGTGGTCGGCACGCCTAACGGCGTCGTCATGAACGACAGGCGCAGCGCCCCGGACGACGGCGACGCCGTGGTGGTCGGTCTCGCTCCGTCGCGCACGGGCATCTGGGTGCTCACGCGGTCTAGGATCGCGCGCATCGAGGACGGCGTGTGGCGCGCGCTCCCGCCCGCGCCTGAGCATCTTCCCACACCACGTGCGATCGCGGTCGCCGGACCTGCCGAGGACTATCTCTGGATCGGCACCGATGACCTCGTGTCGGGTCTCCGCGTCACCGGCGAATCGCCATCGGACGTCGGCGTGCTGCCGGCGCACGACGAGGATCGGCTCAGCAACCTCGGACGCTGCGCGGCGGCGGACGACGCGGGCCGAGTGTGGATCGGCACGGCCGGTGGGGTGTTCGTCGGTGAGGCCAGCGGCACGTGGTCGTTCGACGCAGAACCGGGAGACGTGCGGAGCATCATCCTGGCGAATACGGCCTACCGCGAGAGCTCGATCTGGCTGCTTGGCTGGCCATCGGGAATGTCGCGCGTGGTGATGCCCGGTCGCCTGAGCGAGCCAGTTGCAGCGCCGAGTGGCCTGCCGCGGATGCTCGTGCGCGGATACGACTCGCGGCCGTTCGCGTGGATCGGGAACGCGGTGTGGCGCCTCGGCGATCGGCTCGAGCTGGAGGCGTCAGGCGTGCCGGCGGATGCGCGCATCGTCGCGCAAGCCCCGGGCGGCGCCTGGTACGCCGCCACGGATCGCGGTTTGTATCAATACGACCGTGTGTCGAGCGAGTGGGCGCTCGAGCCCGCGCTCGGCGTCTCGCCGGTTACGGCGCTCGCAACGGTCGGCTTCTCCCTCGCGGCTGGAACGAGCGGCGCGTTCTGGTGGCTCGACGCACGCGCTTGGCGCAAGCTCGAGCTGCGTCACGCGGGGGTCAGGTGGACAGGGACCGTCACCTCGCTCGCGAACACAGCCGATGTCGTTGACACCGTCTGGGTCGCGTGTGGCGGCCGCGTTGCGCGTTGCGCGCTTGACGACGGTGCCGCCGTCGAGGTATTCGACCGATTCGATTCCGGGGTGTGCGGCAACGTCGTGACTGCCATCATCGAGACCGACGGCGTTCTCTGGGTCGTGTCGCGTGGCGGTATCGCCCGCCATGTGTTGCGGCGCTGAGCGCGAGAGTCACCGAACCAGCGAGACGATGACCAACCCGCTTCGCGATGACCTCAAGGGCAAGCTGATCATTGGCATCGATCTCGGCACGACGAAATCCGGGGTCGCGGTGTGGAGCGACGCCGAGGGTCGGCCGGTGATGCTGCGCGACGAGAATGGCGATGATACGATCCCGTCGATCGTCGCATGGGACCGCGACGCGAAAGACTGGATCGTCGGCAAGCCGGCGAAAGCGGTGCTCGAAGAGCGGCCGTGGGACGTCGCGTACTCGGTAAAGCGCTTCATCGGCCGGCCGTTCTCCGATCGGGCGGTCGCGGCCGGGCGCGCAGACGTCACGTACGCCCTCGCCGGCGGGAACGACGACGAGCTCCTGCGTGACGTGGTCGTTCGGTTCGGGCAGGATGGGGCCATCCACCATTCGCTCGATGTCCCCGAGATCTCGGCGAAAGTGCTGGCGCAGCTGAGGCGCACGGCGGCGAGCGCGTTGGGCCTTCCGATCGAGGAGGTCAGGCACGCGGTGATCACCGTGCCAGCCTACTTCGATATGCGGCAGCGTCGCGCGACGCAGCTCGCCGGAGCGATCGCTGGCCTGGAGGTCGAGGCGATCCTCCACGAGCCGACCGCGGCCGCGCTCGCGCACGGCGACGACCTCCTCGGTCCGGTGGAGCGGACGATCCTCGTCTACGACATGGGCGGCGGCACGTTCGACGTCTCACTGCTCGACGTGTCGCGCGACGATCGCGGCTACCAGTTCTTCACCCGCATCATCGATGGGAACACACAGCTCGGCGGCGATGACATCGATACTGCGGTTGCGCGAGCGCTCGAGCGCGAGATCCAGGAACGGACCGGCCAGGACATTCGGCCGGACGACGTGCTCACTCGCTCCCGGTTACGCCTCGCCGCGGAGCGTGCGAAGCAGCAGCTCACGACGGCCACGACGACGACGGTCGCGCTGCACCAGCTCGACCTTGGCTCGCTCGCGCCGTTCGACGTGACGATCGACGTGTCCCGCGAGCGCCTGGAAGCCTGCGCCCTGCCGACCCTCGACCGCGCGCGAACCATCACCGAGCGCGCCGTCAGGCAGATTGCGGGACTCGACTGGACCGAGGTACACGAGGTCGTGCTCGTCGGCGGCCAGACGCAGATGCCCGGGATTCAGCGGAGCGTCGAGCTCTTCACCGGCAAGAAGCCACGAGTGAGCGACCGCCCGCAGACCGCGATCGCCCTCGGCGCCGCCGTCTATGCGCACATGCTGAGCATGGGCAAGGCGAAGTTCGAGCAGCATGCGCTGACGAACACGATCGCGCTCGCGCTCGGCATCAGACTCGACGACGATTCGTTCAGGAAGCTCGTGGACGGTAACGTGACCGTGCCGCACCAGAGCCAGGAGCTCAAGGTGACGACGACGCGCGACGACCAGACGGAGATCGTGGTCGAGGTCCTGCAGGGGCGCGACGATGCGAAGCGCGCGGACGAGTGTGTGTCGTTAGGTGTGGTTCGGATGGAGGTCCCCCCCGCCCCGCGCGGCCAGAACCCGTATGGCGTACGCTTCGACGTCGCCGCGAACGGCACGATGACGGTTACCGTCACGGACGCGCGTCGCAACCGCTCCGAGCCACTGGTGATTGGAGACAAGGCGCTCGTCGTGTATCGAGAGAAGCCGAAATGAGCGGCACGCGCACGTTGCGGAGACCTCGAGCCCATGCCATCCCGTTCGTCTCGGCGACGACTTCACTTTCTCTGGAGGGATCCGTGCTGACCTGCGTGCTGCTCCTGGGGCTGTTGCCCCTCGCGCTCGTTAGGCCCCTCGGTGCCCTCCAGGTACCGCCGCGTCCCACCGGTCCGACGCAGCCGGTCGCCACACCGACGTGCGTCGGATAACGCCGAAGCAGCGACGCCCGACGCCGGTCCCGGGTCGGATGCTCGTCGTCGGCCTCTCGCTCGCGTTCCTCATCGGCGTGGTCGCGATCGCTGCGTCGGCCGCAAACGTCCAGGATCTCCTCTACAACCGCCTCGGCAAGCTCGACGTGGCGCTCGCGCTCCCCGTGATCGGCGCAACGACGCTGTTATGGTCAGCTAACCTGACAGCAACAGCGCTGTTTGCTGTGAGCTGGAACTGGTTGCTTCAGGGTGATCAATTCGGGTCGGATTCGGCTTGCGTCGCGCGATGTCGGATCCCGCGAAAGATCCCTGCGCTTGCCAGCTCATTGCCTGCCCGAGGCCGTTGCCGTGCACCCTGCAGCAACCAGTTCCAGTTCACAGTAAACAGCGCTGTTGGTGTTCACAGTAAACAGTGCTGTTGGTGTTGACAGTAAACAGCGCTGTTGGTGTTCACCGTAGACAGCGCGTGCTGTCCAGACGGAGTCACGCGACTCCTGTCCTGATCGCGTGCGTGACCCGGTCGGCGAAGAGGTCCACTTCGTCCACGGTCGTGTAGACGTTAGGCGTGATCCGCATACCCTTGAACTCGTCCGTCACCATCGGCGTCGTCACGATGTGGTACGTCGAGTGGAGCCAGCCGCCGAGCTTCGCCATGTCCATCCCCTCGACGCCGAAGACGCCGATCGCGCCGCTCTCGTTCGGGCCGATCGGCGTGAACATCCGCACGCGGTCGCTCGCCGCGAGGAGCTGCTTCGCCCAGCGATCCCGCAGATAGCGGAGGCGAGCGATCTTGCGCTCCATTCCGATGCCGCGGTTGAACGCGATCGCCACCGCGATCGCGTTGTGGTTCGCCGCCGGGTGCGTGCCGATCTCCTCGTACTTCCGGATGTTGTTCTCCTGCTCGATCGACCCCGCCATGAGTGGCCAGAGCCCCTTGATCTTGTCGCGCCGAACGTAGAGAAACCCGGTGCCGATCGGCGCGTGCAGCCACTTGTGGAGGCTCGTGCCGTAGTAGTCGCACGCGAGATCGTCGCGCGTGAACGGAAAGTGCGCGAAGGCATGCGCACCGTCGACGAACACCTGAATGCCCTTCGGCTTCGCCAGATCGATGATCTCGCGCACGGGCGCGATGTATCCCGTCTGAAAGCTGATGTGCATTACCTCGATCACCCGCGTGCGCGGTGTGATCGCCGCCGCGATCTGATCGACGTACGACTTCGTGCTCTTCACCGGCGTCTCGATCTTCACCGGCTTGAGCACCACTCCGTCGCGCCGCGCGCGCTGCCGCCACGCGTTCTGCATGCGCGGGTAGTTCTGCGTCGTGAACACGACCTCGTCGCCGCGCTCGAGGTCGAGGCCGAAGATCATCGTCTCGT
>Ga0075430_100001658_pt1 | contig 18183 bp, 21 predicted proteins | sample RhiMetdeltSRZDD4_FD_75294 | JGI IMG/M metagenome (GOLD analysis project Ga0075430, IMG submission 75294) | Populus rhizosphere microbial communities from Tennessee, USA - Rhizosphere MetaG P. deltoides SRZDD4 | ecosystem: Host-associated > Plants > Roots > Rhizosphere > Soil | place: USA... | reverse complement strand
ACATTAGAACATTTCCACTAAAGATGCCGGTTACATGGCCTTCTAGTCTGACTGACTCACACTACTCGTCTACCCTTACTTGAAGAGTTGCATCTTAAAGGAAAGCCTACGCGATCCGTTGAATCTATTGTTTATCTGCCCCATCTTCAGCACATAGCTCATCTATAATTTGAACTTGCGCGGAGCATGCTATTTTCGCTAGGATGTGAATTTAAGCAATTTGGAAGTATCATAGAGGTAATGTTCCTGATAATTATAACATAAATAACATAAAACGGTATCCTTTTATGGTAGTACATATCGGTACTCTCATAGTGAACATGCCTCGTTCCCTGGGCATTTTGAGGATGTTCTTACCGTCATTCTCTTATTCTCCGACTACTATAAGACTGGCTACAATTACAATAGCGATCGCTATTATTTTAGCAGCCTCTAATTTCACATCAGGTGTTGCACAACAGCAAGATCAATCAGCCACAAATCAAGCGTCAGTACTTCAAAATAGTGCATCAGCAACTGCAACGACAGCAGCAACAACTAGCTCCGCATTGAGTACAGAGGATAGCTTTAAAGTACAGGTACCCTCTGGCTGGGTAATTCAGGATGTGAAGAATAGGGGCTTTACATTGGCATCAGAGGTTCTACAAGGCTATGGCATACTCGCGCAACTATGCCCCGCGGAGCAAGAAGTTCGACAGCAACAGACACCACAAGGAGAGCCACATTCTGAGGTAGACTCTAATATGTCCAGCAGCAGCGACAGCAGTTGTCAGGGAGTTCAGAAAGAAGTGATACACATTCTGCGTTATCCTAACTTGGCTGCTTGGATTGGATTGTCTCCTGATGATATTATCCGCAACGACGATGCAGCAGCCGGCATTATTCTGGCGTATCAGATGCAAAAGCTTCAGGAAGCCGGTTATCGGGATATTCGAATTGTAAACAGTACAGATACAGCAATAAACGTCGATATCGGTACTGGCTTGAACAATAATACGACGACAGCAAGGTTGCCAGCCAAGCTTACAGAACTGACATACACCACAAATCTTGCTCCTGATGAAACGAAGAGAGGATACTTCGTTTCAACTGCTACTAATGTCACACCACGGAACTTGGGATTGATAACAGGATATGGCATCTTTTATGAAGGACTGGTTCTTGATGCTACTATTCCAGAGGAAGAAGAACATCAAACAACAATGCAGAGTAGTTTGCTGTTACAACCGCTAACCCCAATCAAACAAGTAATTGATTCATTTGAACTAATGGCAGGAGCAGAGATAGTACAAGCCATAATAGCGGCACAAACTCAGCAAGTGACACAGCAAGAGGAACTTGAGGATACTCTGGCAGTTGAAATTGATTCAAGCGACACAGAAGGTGCCACACCGGCTACATTTGAGTTTGAAGCGGATATAACAGGGGGGACAGAACCCTACACCGTCATGTGGGATGTAGATGACGATCAAATTGCAGAAAGCAATGAAGAAACCCTCGTGGCTACATTTAGGCAAGCTGGCACCTATAACATCGATGTAGTTGTTGCTGACGTGGCGGGTCAAATAGCATCTGATTCTGTAGAAGTCACGATAGAAGAAGGAGAAGAAGCGCCGTCGGATGAACGACCGTCAACAGTACAGGAAGAAGAACAACTAACAGAAGAAATGCCAGTAGAAGAAGAAGAAACCACTTGCGACTCCTCCTACCCCAACATCTGCATACCTCCCCCTCCTCCGATCTTGAGCTGTGATGATATTGAGGCTAGTAACTTTGAGGTACAGCCACCAGACCTACATCATTTTGATGCTGATAATGATGGCGTAGGATGCGAGACTGAAAACAATGAACAAGTTGACTTGGATGGAGAGCCCAATAGGTTAGGCATCAATGGTTCTCGAGGTATAGATGGCATAATTGACCATGCAATTAGGGGGTTTTATAGCTCCGGTTCAACTTGAGACGGAAAAATCTTCTATTAAACTAAAGAACTAGAAAATCTGTTCTAAACTCGGGCAAGAGAAAGCCTAATGGTCTTCTGACAATGCGATACCTGGAGCTGTATGAATGAAAAATTACTCGATCGACGAACATGAAGGGATTGATAATTAATAAACTGTGCGGAAAAGTGGCTCTGGTGAGGGAAAACTACCTAAATAAAAAGATTCAATGCGCTGTATATAGGATATTTCTAAGGTTCAAAGCCTTAATTCAGATAATATTACATCAAATTAATTTCAAAAAAAGGTATAAGATGTTCATATTTGGTTGAACTGATCAGCCTGATGATGTAGCGAGTCAACCTTTTACTATTTGTGCCCGTATTCCCAGAAGCCCATTGTCTCAAGAAGCTGATCATAGACCCTAGTAAAGTATAAATCAAAATGAGCTATTCTACACCTGCCATAACCATGACAGATCAGTTTGATTTTTTAGGAAAAAAAATTAAGGCATCAATTGCTGCCACGAGCTTGGCTGTTCTCTTATTGTTGCCAGCTAGCCTTGGATCTGGTGGAACAGTCATACAAGAAGCCTTTGGACAAACTACTGCTCCTCCTCTCACTGGAGCAGATGCAGGTGAAGGAGGGGAATTGGGATCTACTTTAACCACAAACGCATCTACATTTCTAGTGCGTGGAATTATAGGCAGCAGCCTGCCAGCACCGGATTTAGGTGGTCCGTCTGAGAACAATAATAGTGAAAGCAGTAGTAGTTATGTCTTGGCTGGGCGGTTCAGAATAGTTGCAAACCAAAGCATTGTTGATCGTTTCATTGCCGAAATAGACCTAGCAGCAGCCAATGGAACTACTACATTCCACAATGTTACTATTGAAGATAGTGCACCTTTCAGGTTTCAGCTGACAGAGAGTGGAAATGGAACTAATACAATCACCGGGACTAGCTCCATTCCTCCAGTTACTTCTAATATAATGACTCGCATCTATGTTGATGGTAATACGCCTGTCGTAGATAATGTTCCACTGATAATATCGATGCGAGGTCAAGTTCTTGCCATAGAGAATATTGATATTGATGAAACAATGATAGCAGATGCTGCACAACGGGATATCCTAAGTATAATTGATGGACAATCAATCTATGGAATCGTATCAAGATAGACATAAGCGAATCAGCTGCGCATTCTTTTTTTTAAGCTCAATTGTTTCCTGCCTGGAATAACGCTGACAAAGGTCAACGTGAAGGTTGATTTCTATCTTGGTTTTTTCATCTGCAAAAGACCAAGAGGTGCTGACAGATGTTGTTGTGTCATGAATGGAATAGGACAAAAATGATGGAGAACCTGATCACGAAATGTCTCGGAAGTCAAAAGCGAATACAAAAGGGGAAAATATCTGTCACAAATTATTCTCGGATTGTTTCTTTCACGGCTAAATTTGGCAGCTGCTGCAGCTGCTCTTCTTGTAGTCTATCATATAGATTATGTGTAGGGCATTAGCTAAGTTTCTGATTGCTTCTTTTTGCTTAAATCATCTCATGTGCTCATAATCTGACCCTGAAAATGACTGATTGAGAAAGTACTAATTATCACTCTAATCCTTAAAGAACGTCCAGGATTTATTTTCACCTATAAGACCTAATATCTTGTCCGTCAACTTTCTAACACCAACTGGTTTTTGAACAAAGCCATCAACTTGCGTAGGAGGGAACGTTTTAGAAAACACTATATCTCTTATTGCAAAACCAGTCAATACACGAACCTTCACATTAGGATTAGCTTCTTTGACTTTTTTGGCTAGTTGGATTCCAGATAATGCTGGCAGTCTAATGCCCAACACCATTATACCATAGGACTCTGCATTGGACTAGAATTTTTGTAGTGCCACTTCGGGATTTGTAAATGCAGCTACTAAAAGTCTATGGTTGTTAAGGCCAAGCTTGAGAGCGTTAACGGTGGCAGGGTCATCGCCTATAACAAGCAGTCTAGCTGGCGGTTTTTATCTTAGTCAGTGTTTGCTTCCATGCCATCTATGAGATGCCTTCATTCTGCACTTATCCCTCTTTGAAGTCTCTAAAATGTCGCGGATTATGCAAATTGCGTTTCTATGACAGCTTCCGAATTTCATCTGTATCTTATAAAGAGGTAATCTGTGATAATAAATACCCTATTGAGGACCAATTATGAATAGTTTCTTCAATGTAATGAAACTTTTTGACAAAAGCCATTCTTAATAACGTGTACTTCTGACCCATTCTGCCAATAATTTTCAAACATGTGTCTCAGGTTATGAATGGGCTAAGAGAGGGGCTAAATATCAACCCTAGAATACAAATGCGCTGTGTGTTGCCATCGTTAGATGGAGTCGAAGTCCAAGAATGGATGAAATGAAAGAATCGTTAACTATGCGACAGTGAGTGCGCACGTGCCCTTATTATAAAGCATCTACCTTTCGATGTCTTCTTTCTTACATAGAGCAAGAGCTAAATGAGAAACTTCTAAACAATCTAGAATGAAAATCTGAAGAGACTCTTAAGTATCTGGTTCTGATTAGAGTCCTAGAATACAGGATTATAAATTCAAGACCGTTATGATGGTGGCGGCACTAAGTGCTGCTCTTATGGGAACAGTCCACGTAGTAGCTTTTGCACAATCCGCAGAATCCGATGTACAGTCATCATCAGGCGGCTCAGGAGGCGGGCAAGGCCTTAGTGAATTACTGTTTGAAAATGGTGCTGCACAAAACTCAGTGACATCTTTGACAAATAATAGTCCAGATGACTCAGATTCAGCGACTGTCGCAGGAACAAACTCTCCCGAACAGACACAAGGAGAACAAATAGCTACAGATGGTGAGGAGGCTGAAGACTCCATAGGGACAGAACTGCTACCATTGATTGAAGAATTGTTTGTAGATATAGACGCTGAAGACTCCATAGGGACAGAACTGCTACCATTGATTGAAGAATTACTTGGCAGCTTCGTGGACTGAAGGGCAGAACACTAAACTAGCGCTATATCTATTGGCTTTTGAAGAAAACGCACTTCTTTTTTCCCTTCACGTGGTTGCATCAAAAGGGGAGTTCCAAGAGTCAAAACCAGCACTAACAGCCACTGATGATCATTACCGAGATATTCCCATAAGGTATTGATATTTATCTTACTCTCTCAAATTAGAGACGAAAAGCTTACATACCTCAAGTGGGGAACAAGTAGACTCATAGGAGAATAGTAGAAGATGGCTCTAGAGTCTGAGGTCAAGATAAAAGTACTAGATGAATATATTGAGACTCTGAAACAGGATTTGCTTTTTTCAATGGCGGAACGCAAGCTCAAGTCTGAAAATACGAACAGCCATACCATCACAAGAATCAAGAGAGAACTCGATAAAGCCGCACAAGAAAGAATGAGGCTAAGCCAGATTCATCATAGCAATATCAACAATAGCATGGCTCTCACTGCCGCCAGTGCTTAGTCTTTTGGAAAAATACCTGTATGTTCTCGACGCAAATTACTTAGATAGTAGTCAGCCGACGCAAGCTATCTTTGGCCTGCTGGTTGCCTGAAAGGTGCTATAAAAATACAGCATATCAAAGTCACCAAACTTAGGATTCTGTATGTGTTAAACGACTAGCAAATCATTTGCAACAAAGCGGATAAAAGTAACCATATTCGCCACGTACAACCTTCTGAGAAGAAGAAGGTCGGTCGCTCACATCTGCAGGCGACTCTATTAGGTCTGAAGAAATAATTGAAGCGGAAGTCTGTGAGTAGTTCAGCCTCTTCTTTATTTTTTCATATGACTTATGATTCTTTCCTTTCAGCATCTCAAATACCCTCGGTGAATCGAGACTATCATTTCATAAATTCTAGACCTCGCCCTGATAGCAAAGTCTCTATTCCAATTCCCTCAGTGCAACAGAATCGGTCTTATTTTGGGCCACACACAAGAATGCATTACAGATTAGACAGAAAAAGATATTGTCCTTAATAGTCCACATCCCTGTAAGCGTCCATCTTCTGAGAGATATATCTCTGCGACTAAGAACCCTCCAGCTTCTTCCCAGTATGTTTTTCTGCGACTCGTCCTATCCATATGGTTATTACCACAGCAATTATTGTGACCACAACTGCGTAGAAAAGCATTGCCCATATGCCACTCTGGTCTCCAAAAATTAGTCTAAAGATTTCTTGAATTGCCTCGTTCCATGCAAGAGCTGCTATTAGACCAAATGCTGCTGTTATGAGAGCAGCTATTTTTTCAATTACTTCTTTTTGCATATATTATGACTGTAATACTATATAGGAAGACGTTGAAAGGAATCGATGTGAGTACCTTGGTACTTAATAGACAAAAAGATTTGATAATATTAAGAGATTGGATAATGAGTTTGGTACCCACTGGCGAGAATGGAATTACCCTTATTTTAATTAATCCGAGATTTTCCAATTATACTTTAAAGAGAAAAATACGTCACTTCCGTCACCAGGTAATTCTAAAGAATTAATTTAGTTAGTAGATGACAATGAACGGACTAATTCATTTGTGAAAGTATAAACCACTACAGTATATGGAACAAAAGGACAAAAATGACGATTGCTGTTTCACCAAAGAGGAGAACATGTATATGCGCAGATGATGATGGAACCTAATCAAAGATGGAGTGTAGATCAGGCAGAGCAAACATTTCATGCTCTATTAAAGAATGGAAAATAATGAAGAGAAGAGTTTAGCACCTGAAGCATGAAAATGTCCCCTTTGAGGGCCTGGTGCCTCAGTCAACATTTAGAATTTTCTAAATTGAGCGGAAGAAAATGCATAGTCTATATAGTAACAAAATGTAAAAAACAAATCACTCAAAGCTTAAAAGTTGGTTGAGATGACGGATATAGACGAAAAACAATGACAGTGCCCACAGATAAACCAACAGTCCTATCTTTACCACTGCTAAGAACACCTAAAGAAGCAAAAACGTTTGCAAAGCAAAATTTTGGTCATGTTGTACTTCATTGTTTTACACTCCAAGCGAACCCTACATTTTCAGGTTCTGTTGGCACAGGCAAATACATTTTCGTGATAGATGACGACGAGTTCCCCGAAGCAGGGAGATTGGATAAAGAGCTTGTAGCAAAATCTATGGACAATCATGATGGAGCCATCCCTGCGGAAAAACTGCCAAATTGGGAAACTACAGAATTTTCAATAGGCAGCCATCACTTTATTAGATTTAGGTTATTGAAACGCAAAACGCCAGAAGATGGCGGTTATGTACCTGACTCTACATTTACAATCCCTGTATTTTGTCCAAGACGTGATTTACTAATGGCTGATAAAGGATTGGCTAAAATGTATATTGACTTTATCAATGCATTAACTGAAGAGGTGTCAGAAATGAAGGGTCAGCCTGCTAGAATCGCTAGCTCAAATAGTGAATACTATCAGCTTGAACAGGTTCAATTTATGGGCGGCTCTCCAAAAAATATTCCGTTCATAGTTTTGAGTATGACAGCAATGAAAATATCTACAGAGAACCCTGAAGATAGAGAGTGTCAAAAACAACTAAGAAAGGAACTAAACCCAAAATGGTTGGTAGCCGTATCACCATTTGCATATCTGAATGATACCATAGAGATAGCGAAGTTGTATGCAAACACCGACTTAGACATAAAACGCTCTGTTGCTATATGTCCACTCTGTAATATGGCATATGAAGCAGTAAGTAACGGGGTTAAAGAAATAGATAATGAAACTTTCTGATTGATTCTAGTAGCTTATAGCTACGCTCGCTTTCATAATCTAATTCCGGCATTGGTTATGGGTCGTCCTTAAATATCGTCCAGCCTTTGGTTTCACCTATAAGACTCAATATCTTGTCAGTCAGCTTCCCCATACCAACGGGCCTCTGAATAAATCCATCGACAACAATATCATTGATTGAAGGAGACACTTTAGAAAACTCTAAATCTCTTACCTTTGAACCAGTCAAAAGAAGAACCTTCACATTCGGATTAACCTCTTTGACTTTTTCTGCTAATTGCGTACCAGATATTGATGGCATCCAACTGTCAGCCAGCACCAAACAATAGCCCTTCGGATTGGATTTGAAAGTTTGTAGTACCTCTTAGGGATTGGTAAATGCATCAACCAAGAATTCATAACTGAGAAGACCATGCTTGAGGACATGAACTATATCAGGTTCATCGTCTACAACAAGCAAACTAGCTAGCGGTTTCTTATTATCTTCATCAGTGTTTGGTTTCACGTTATCATCACTCATTGACTTCCCTCCTGCATACATATCCCTCTTGAGTCTCCTGTAAAATACCACTTCCGATTCTGTCTGTCTTTCTATAACTGCTTCCAAAGCAGTTCATCAGTTTCTTGTTGAAGGGAATTAGCCCCATGACAATCAATACCATTTTGAAGGGAAACTAGAAAAGGTCTCCTCAAATCTATGCGACATTCCACACAATCCGTTCTTACTAACAAGTACTATTGACTTCTTCTCCCAATCATTTTTGATATATCATAATAATTCTAAGGTCATGAGTGAGGCAACAGAGAGAGGTTAACCCGCAACACTCGATTCATTTTCGTGGTCTAGCCTATGATATACATTCTCTCTTGTGGTTGCAAAGTTTCAGATGGCTTCTATTCGCTTGTCTCTTTGTTGGCGTTTTCAAATTCCCTACAGAGTGCCTATAACCGTCAATCAGTGACTGCAGAAACTCTATGTTGGCTGTTCTGTATGGTCCTATGATGGATGGTTGGGACACTTTTGCCTATGATGATAGTCATATACGAATCGACCAATCACACTTTGACCATCTCATCTAGATAGACATCTGGATATCTTGAAGGATAAAAAAACTCTATATTCTATTTAAGCCAATCATCATCAAACCATGATTGCAAAAATGAATGTTCTATATTATGCTGCAGCGGCAACTACTGCAATAGCTGGTATTTTGCATCTAGTCCTAGCTCCTAACATTTTAGGATTTAACGTCAATACAGGCATTTTTTTCATAGTGGCTGGAATAGCCCAGCTATTTTGGGTAGTACCAATGATAAGAAGATGGGGAAGGCCATGGTATTTGATAGGCATTGGAGGAACAATAGTGCTAATCATACTCTTTGCAATTACTAGAATGCCGGATAATCCAATCACGGGAAGAGCTGGCCCCATTATGCCAATGGCAATCGCTATCGAAGTATTCCAAGCAGCCTTCATTGGACTGAGTATAGCAATCATAATCTATGAAAGCAGACGAAAACGCATAAGCGGAAAGACCGCTGCTGAGACAGCATGAAAATTAGGAGGAAGAAGTATACAGGAGAGAAAAAGGAGTAGGGAAATTTTCTTCTTCACCACTAAACTATGTTTTTTGTATCTTCTTATTGACCTGTTGTGTTTCCAGCGGTTCCAGTAGACATATTAGTTCCTGCCGTTCCTGCTCCTGTTGGTCCTCCTTCTTGATCTGTGCTAGTTAACAGATTAGATATGTCCTGTAGATGCTCAGGGGTCAGTATGATTCCACTGATTGGCGTTGGTCCAAAGTGATTCTCAGTAGCAACTGGGTCAATACCTATCGATATGAGATTGTTCTGCAGAGTAATGAATATAGGCACATTTTCTGTAGGACCTAGTTCCGTTACTACAGTTGCGGTTCCATTGATTGTAGTACTGTTTGCGTCTGTATGCAGAATAGCTGATTGCATAAAGTCGGAAATTGTGTGTTGATGTAGGAATGTCCCATCCGCATATCGAGTCATTTCAATTATGGCGTCAAAGCTAGTTACTGTGGGCTGCGTCCCTTCGGTACCCGCTCCCAATAGAGGCATGTCTGATTCTAATTCCCAGTAACCTGCCGCAACCCATTCTGGCGCTAGACGATCTGGTGCAAGCGTCAAACTAGCAATAATGCCTGCGAGTTTGTTGCCGCCGCTTGTAGTAGTAGTTGCATTAGCAGTATCACCAGCTGTTGTTGTTCCTCCAGTAGCATTACCCGTCGTGGTAGTAGTATCTGTAACACCTAATTCCTCTTGTGCAAAAGCTAAGGAAGGATACAGTTGTCCGAGTAGGGTGTTTGATGCAAAAATTCCTGTTGCAGCTATTGAGAAGACTGTTGCTGCAATCAGCAATCCCTTTTTGAAAATATTATGCTGTGTTGGTAGATATTTCATCAGCTTATCGCGGTTCAACTTTCATATTATGACTTATACAACATAGTATGGAATTAAGTATTTATTTTCATTATATAATATGATACTGATTTTATCATGGCCTGTTGCGCACTGGGTCCCCGAAAGCGAAGAACTTACATCTTTCATCAAAGTACTAGTTCAACTATCTACACCCGCAATTATATACAAGCCCAACATGACAGAGTTTTTCAGTTCTTTTGATGAGATTCTTTAGCTCTTTGCCACATATGCTACAGCAACTAATTTGAAGCTGCTTCTTTATTGTCTTCGAGAATATCGTACTCTGTCGTTCTAGCCACTCCAAACCATCAAGCTTCGTAAACAACCTCGACTCTCGTGCATCACTTAACTATTCTTCAATTGAGCCTTTTTTACTTGACTATCGCTTCAACTTTTTTCATATTGTAGTAGTCAATAGACGTAATAGAACTTATTTGAATTTGAAGGGTGCTATTAGCTTCTGGCTTGTAATTTGGATCGATTTGGTCCCTTAGAAAAGATTTCCTTTCGTCTATTATTTGATGTGGGGTTATTATTGTCATGTGTACATGCTAACGAGGCCAAGCGCAGCTCTAGAGGGTAATAAATTCGGAAGCACTGAGACTGGGGAGGGTTTACATAAATAATTATTTCTAGATGAAATACTAAGAACATACGCATAAAAGCAATTTTTAGTATTGTGGAGAAAATAATGACAACTAGATGGCTTTGGAGTTTGCTGTGGCAGTAAAGGGGCTAGAGAAACGCATAGAAATTCTAAAGCAGAATCTCCGTTTCTTCATGGCAAACTACAAAGCCGAGTATACGAGCCAAATCATAACAATTAAGAGTGAATTGGATAAAGCGGTGCAGGAAAGAATGAACTTAAGTCAGGCCTATTATCGCCCAAATAATAATAGGGTGGCCGTTTCTGCTACTTAGTATTTAATACAATGAATAAAATTGTCAGGGTTTCCGATGCAAGCAATCAATATTTAGCAGTCAGCTGAAGCGTGTTATCTTAGGCTTGGCGCGCCTCCACCGCTGCTGAAAGTGTCAATGTTCAATAACCTGTCTGGTGATAAAAAAATGCAATGGTAGGCTTGCCGACCGAGAATAATACGGAAGCAAATAAGAAAGAAGAAAGAACAGGAGACGCTCAGAAAGAGGATACAATACAGCCAATCGCTAAAGTCAATTCTAAACTTGGTAAGGAGTTACAAGAATGGGAAGTTGAATCAACAAAGGGCGGCGCAAATGACTGAGGCGGATGAGAAGAGCAAGTGCAAAGAGGCAAGGGTCTGCTTAATAAGATAAATCAGCTAATTGTGGTTTATACATTTACTAGTCGATTTAAGGAGTCAGACAGATTAACGATAATGTAGTTAGTTATTATGTTAGCAACTACAAATCCATTAACCAGTCTGGGCATGAGAGCTTCAAGCATTGAAATCGGTGCTTTTATTACCCTTCTACTACTTTCTGTTTTCTCTGCTTACACCTCAGCACCATAATTCCTGCTGGTAGCGATAATCAGAGTATCAACAAATGTCAAGATAGTGGTACAGTTCAAGCAGCACGATACCCTGAGATGGATACAAACCCATGCTTTGCATCTAACGCTAACAGTATTGATTCAACGACAGGTCTTATAATCATGAATCTAACTGTTGAAGACCTTCTCGATTAAGAATGGAGGTCAACCTATCTTCAAGAAGCCACAGTAGTACAAACCAAAGATGTGTTTGGAAATGTCACTAATACTAGTGATAGAACAAGTTGGCAGATCTCGGAAAATTGGTATTATCTACAAATAACAGGAATCAAATAAGCTCAATTCAACTGATTTTTGTCGATTACACTACCGGTTATGAGGCAACCTATATCCCCTCATCATCAATACCTATCTACGGTACAGGACTTGACAATCTCCACGCAGCAATGGCTGAACCAGTGAAGATAATAAACTCTGTCAGTATTACACGAATATAATAATAGACAGCGAAGAAGAGAGATGTATGTGACGACAGCATGTCATCACCATACAAGAAAACTACAGGAGAGAAGATACTCCTAATATTTGGTTGGATGTTAATCGCAGTGGGAGCTTTTCTTATAATTTTTTCTTGCTGCTGGCATATTCACTGCACTTCTCTTCTCACTTCTCATAGTGGCCGGGTTTGTAATGCGCCATTATGCGAATAAGAGGGTCAAGCAATTGAAAAGCAAATAGTAGAGAGTACTATGGGAAGTGGAAGAAATATCTCTGATTGTTTAGAGATAATTCACCCATCTCAAGTATCGACGTTGACTATCATATAATGCCAGCAGGTCTATGGATTTTCACTTTTCCTATCAAATATTAGTCTTTTTCCGCTAATGCTGCAGCGGCAGTATATATCCTATTGTATTCAAGCTGCTTCTGCATTATCAAGATTAAAAACTACTACTATTTGTGCCTGCAGCCACTCTAAACCTTCGAGCTCTGCCAACAATTTATCTGCTTCTTGTATTTCTTTGCTATTCTTCAATAGTTTTTTTGTATAATTAGGGCTCCGACTTTTTCCAAGTCATCAGAAGCACACTTGATTGCGTCTATTTGTATCTGGTAGGTGCTCTTTAATTCTGGCCTGTTATATGGATTATTTTGCTCTTTTAGGAAGGAAATTTTTTCATCTATAATTTGCCGTAGTGTGATGATGACACCAACTACAAAGAAACAGAGATATCAAATTAATAATTACTGGAGCATATGCGGCAATAGACTCAAGTTTGATAGGATAACCGAAAAGCAATTGACATGCTGGAACTGTATGGTACTAAATGCAGATTAGTAAAGACGGTTATCGTTGTTGTCGATATATCTCTTGACGAAAGAAGAGAATGAGGGCGCACGCACGCATACGCCTGTCCATTCGCTAGAGTAGCTTTTGTGCCTTTATCATCAAGTTTGCTGTAACGGTAGAGAATACTCCTGCCAGAAGAGTTGAAAGTATTGCAACTTGATACGGTGGGGCTACATTTGATTGTAGTAATAAGTAAATTGATGTGAATTTGCCTACCATGTATACCACTTCAGATACACCTAAAGCGGTCACTATTTTCTTTGCATCCTGCCTAAACTTATTTGAATCTCTCTTACCTGTAACCGTGTCAAAATACTTCTTTCTATTATCAATGTAGAATAGACCGGCAAACGCAGCAAGATACACGCCTGTACCTGTTATTATAGAGAAAATAGAAACAAGAACATTATTACTAATGCCTTGAGCAGCATATTGAACAACTATCGAATCTGTAATAATTGCAAATACAGCTGCAAAAATGATATTTTTGTTGAAAAGGATAAGGTCTCGATATTTGGCATAGAAATGCCTGAATGATTGTTGCTCTCGTCTATTCTTTTGGCTGGTGAGGGGACGGTTTGCGAAGTCCACCATCATATCGTTTGGAAAGACATGAATATTAATCTAGCTTAGAACCAAGATTGACAATTTCGCTCCCGAATTGAAGAAGGCAACCATATCACTACCCTTTTTACGATAATATTCTTCTTAATAACTCATCGTTCCTTATCCAATGTCGCAATTGTTTTAGTTAATTCTAGCTTTTAGAGACATGCTTTGTGCTTGTACGAGTATACTTCAATAATAATTATACAATAGTCTTATTTCGCTCTCATACAGTCTTGTGTTTTACAAATTATGTTGACAACTTCTCGTACATTTGGACTTGTGATTAAGGTGATAAGTCTGACTGCAATAGCGGCCATTCTTGTCAACCGCCTCCTTCATTTGCGCCGCCCTTTGTGCTTTCTACCTCCCATTCTTGCAATTCCTTTTCTAATCTCGAATTCGGTTTAGTGATTGGTTGTAAGGTGCTTTCTTTTTGAGCGTCTTGTACTTTTTTCCTCTTTTTTACATCTTCATTATTCTCTGTCGTCAAGCCTACCATTACTCCTTTTTTCCATCACAAACAAGTTATTGAACTTTGACAACTTCGTCTCTCGTAATGTCAGGGGCGCCCACCAATTTAATCTCCATTAATCAAATCTACAATAACGTTTATCCATCTAAATCAAGTGGTCAAAGCGTGATTGGTCGATTACACTATCGCTTGTATCTTTGCTGTAAGCAGTCTTGTAATCTTGAAAATAAACTTCTCTATAGCAATAGCAAGTGCTTCTAATTCCTCTTTGCAATTAAATTCATTCATTCGTTTCCAGTCTATTCCAAGCGGGTTTAATTCGCTTTGTAGATAGTTTTGTTCACATCCTTTATCAGCCTCTCTCATCACCATTATGATGGGTCTGGCCATTAATTGGATTTCAATTAATAAAAATGTCATATCGTTAACCTTAAAATCGTCAATTACTTGAATGAAGCTATTTCGAGTTCAATTCCCTCATGAGGGTATTTATTACTAATGAGGTCCAATTATGGGAAGCATCTATGAGATATAGAAGCAGAACTGAGATAGTCCGTGATATCTTACAAACAGTTAGAAATGAGGGAACTGGTGCTGGGAAGACCAAAATAATGTATAACGCTTACCTTTCACATAATCAGCTTAGAGATTATCTCTCCGATTTAGTTAATAAGAACTTGTTGGAACATGACATCGGAAATCGGAAATTTAGGATTACCGAAAAGGGACTTGGTTTTCTCAGTATATGTGACCAAATAGGCGATTTGATGGAGGTAGAGGAAGAAGAAGAACAAAAACGACTATAGTAAGGGAGGGCTCGGCAGTTTTCCGGCGCCATCATAATGAGAGACAGTGTAATAAATTTCCGATGCTAACTGATGTAATAATCCTATTTTACATTATCTTGCTGTTTTTCTTCTGCTGCCATCCCAATCCTGCGATGATAGATGCTGCTCCGTTTTAGCGCAGGGAGCAGCCTCAGGCTTTCTTCCAAACCTCAAAACTACTTTCAAAAACTTTGTTGTCGGAATTATAAAACTGACATATCTACACAGACAACCAAACTTGAGATACATACTGAAATCAAACGCCTACATTCTGGTTACTGCAGAGAGTGCATATATTTTAACTGCAGAGACGGTAGACCTGAAAATTTGGAATTAGTCGCAACTAAGAAGAATAATAAAGAAATACAGAAACAGCACCAACAACCAACAAAAAATTAAAATAATAATCTGAAAGAGACTCATCTGCAAAAGAAGAATTAACTCGTTAATGATATACAGGGTAGCCCCGATAAATCTAACCAACCAATCATGGTTATTGAACTTTACAATTAAATTAAAGGCTCTGTCGGCGCCCCGACTGACTCTCTATAAGGTCGTTGGAAAATTATCATGATAAGGCGAAAATTCAATAATGAAAACGACGGTACCAGTCTTCGTTTTATGGTTAGAATTATGAGCACTGTCCTCTAAATCAGCCATTTCGAGAGTCAATGTCTAATAAATAAGCAATCCGAGTTTAGCTAGCTTGCTTATATCTCTCTATTCCTCAGGATAATTACATGTATGTATCATCCTCAGTATTTTACCTCCAGCTAAGGTCGAAAAGGAATATCTTGATGGGACTCGGCAGTTCACAAAAGCCCAACAGCGTTATATCGGATGCAGACTGAAAGAGACTTAGACTTCTAACTGAAGAAAGCTCCAACATTGCAGCTGTCATGAGTGAACGCAGCAACGCTGCTGCAACGATAGATTTAGGAAATTATAATAAAAGCAGCGCGGGTAGTGGGAATTTGGCATTTCCTTCCCGAAGGGAAGCTCAAGAAGACAACATTTCGAACCCACGTGTCCTTTCGGACATGGGATTAGCAATTTTAATGTAAAAGACTTTGAAAATCAGTTAAAATTACAAAAGAAAAGCAATCATAAGCAAATATTTTGTTATGCTCTAAAGTATAAGGAAGTGCTAGTGACAGGAGATGCAAAAGTGTTGATATCACTTCCATCAGCGCAAAGAAGACATGCAATGGAAGGTTTGTCGGCTCTATCAAAATATGCAGGGTGCTACGATAATTGGAAAAATATTAGGTAGAAGTATCAACTACGTTGGGCAAACTCAGAACAAGAGAATCTCAAATTCTTTACCAATTACATGACGGGGAAAGGCAACTTCGATGAAATGGTGAAGTGGTTAATGAATGCCATGACTAAACTTCCAAAGGATGCAGCAAATGTGCTTGTGTTTAACACACTGACTGGGCTGCGGCCCACCGAGGCGGTTTTATCTATCCAGTTAATCAAAAAGGAGCCAGAGAAATATATCAACAAAGAAACAGGAATGTTAGAGCACTTTAGATATCCTGATTTGTTTATCCGAAAGACAAAGAAAGCGTATATCACGGCGTTCAATGAATTCATTTTAGAAGTTGCTGATAAAGCTGATACATCTTCATGGATGGCTATTAGATCGCAATTGAAAAGAAGAGAGGTAGAGTCACACTTGAAGTATTGTAGAGCGATTTTTGCCACTTAAGAAAGCAAGGAATAGAATCAGAGGTAATTGACATCTACCAAGGAAGGGTGCCTACATCTGTCTTTGCGGCTCATTATCTAAAGACAAATATCAAAGATGATAGAAATAGGATTCTCAAGGCTGTTGGTAATTTCTATGAGGAAATAACTTGCAAATAATCAAGCTACGTTGTATAAATCCATTAATATAATATTCTCGCGCTTTGCACAGACTGCAAAAAAATAATACTCATAAAAGTTCTTTTCTAAAACAGATTCTGTAACTTTATCGGTTCATAACAGTACATCCAAGATTTTGAATTGACAGAACCTAAAGAAGAATGGTTAAATAAGTCAGACATATTGCAGCAAGATCTTGGTAAATATATATCGTATCTGAGAAACAATATATCGATTTCACTCGGATTATATGCTGCAATTGCGCGGCTGCTGATGACTAGTAGTTCACTACCACTCTTTAACCTCGTACCTGCACAAGCTCAAAGCAGTGTAAGTTTCCAAACAGTACTACCAGCTGAAGGAACCTTGTGCACGAGTGAACAGGCTTACCTAACTTTTGATGCACAGGGAACTACTACTTCTGGTTCCACAATATTGAAGATGACTGGCGGAACATTTCAAATAACTGATTCTAGCAGGAGTAGACAAATATTGTATAGTGGCAATATCCAGCGTGGAGAATTTAATGATACTGGGCAAGAGGCTAGGATTTCCTTAGCTTATTTTGTAAATCATGTTTCTGATACTGCTCATCCTTGTACTACTACGAATGATCTCTTTTTTATTTATTCATCCTGTAGTACATCGGAAAACAACTCTATTGCTACCCATTTCAGCAGTGGGAATGCGCCCTTTACTGGTGGTGTTGAATGTTCTCTAGGAGATACTACTACGACACAGCAGTCTTCTTCCACTGGAAGCACCACCACATCACAAGATAGAGATAGAGATGGAATACTTGATGCTAATAATAATTGTCCGAATCTTCCTAACACAAGATGTTATAAAGAAGGAGATACAGCACTAGTAGTTCATAATAGCAATAGGTGAAAAAATTGTGCAATTCATAATCTGACTTGTTATTACAGCTTGAAGATATGATGAGCCTGTAACGTTGCAGAACCCATATCCAAGACATTAGAAAAAGAATATCCAAGACGTTAGAAAAAGAATATTCAAGTCTCTTGGCAATTCCATGAGCAATTGTTCTGCAGATAGTATCTGATCGTGTTCTCTCAATAAGTCTTAATAGAATCACTATACGATCCTAGTACGGAAAAAGGCTGGATAGCCTGAAATCTGAGCGCAGAGATTCGGAAAAATGATGTGGTTTTGAAATTCAAGACTTTGTTAGAAAGATCTAGAGAATGAATACTACCAAGAACTGTGAGGATCACTCACCTAAAGCATATATCAGAAAGAACGCTTCATTGTTGTAATCAAAATTACTCATGCATGGATAAGATATTGGAGTTATTATCCTTTGGCGCAATGGTTTCACCCTTTGGATATCAGCTCTGCCAGATTGTTGGATAAGGTGTTTAATTCTTTGATGTGAGTATTGATTTGTT